>Ga0209181_10012301_pt1 | contig 10843 bp, 9 predicted proteins | sample MAT05_FD_187208 | JGI IMG/M metagenome (GOLD analysis project Ga0209181, IMG submission 187208) | Freshwater microbial communities from Lake Fryxell liftoff mats and glacier meltwater in Antarctica - MAT-05 (SPAdes) (version 2) | ecosystem: Environmental > Aquatic > Freshwater > Ice > Liftoff...
TTAGGCTTTAGCCTGAGTAAAACCTGAGTGTTTTCGTAGCTTAGGCTTTAGCCTGAGTGTTTTCGTAGCTTAGGCTTTAGCCTGAGTAAAACCTGAGTGTTTTCGTAGCTTAGGCTTTAGCCTGAGTGTTTTCGTAGCTTAGGCTTTAGCCTGAGTAAAACCTGAGTGTTTTCGTAGCTTAGGCTTTAGCCTGAGTAAAACCTGAGTGTTTTCGTAGCTTGAGCTTTAGCCCGAGTAAAACCTGAGTTCGCTCGTAGCTTGAGGTTTAGCCCGAGTAAAACCCTTGAACCCTTTTTAATCTATCGAAGGATCCTTATAATCCCATGTTTGATGATATTATCGGTAACAGCCAAGTCAAAAATTATTTATCAACGATGATAAAAAAAAATGCCATAGGAAACTCCTTTCTTTTTGCAGGAATTGAAGGAATCGGTAAAAGTTTATTTGCTGAAGCCCTCGCAAAACTTGTCTTAAAAGTCGAAACCCTTAAAAATCAGCCGGATGTCCATATCTACAGGCCAGAAGGCAAAATCGGCATGCATAGCATTGACTCAATGCGTCACATGTGCGAAAAGGTTTATTTAGCTCCATTTTCGTCAGATCGAAAAGTCTTTATTATTCATAACGCTGAAAAAATGCTTCCGACAAGTGCGAATTCTCTTCTTAAAACCTTTGAAGAGCCAAGTCCCGATACGATTATGATTTTGCTCTCAAGCAACCCAAACGCCTTACTTCCAACTGTTTTATCGAGATGTAGAACAATACGTTTTCATCACATTCCAGAAGATGAGATATCTCATTTTCTTACAACAAACTTTAAAAAAACGACGAGTGAAGCAAAACAGCTTGCAAGTCTTTCAGGCGGCTCTTTAGGTAAGGCTATTCGTTTGTGCGAAAATGAATCGGATCTCATCAGAAATCAATTAATTGAATTACTCTCTAAGGGTAAAGTTAAATTTTATTCTGAAATTATAAGCGCCTCAAAATCAACATATGAGCTAATTGAAGAGATTAAAAAGCAGGAAGAAATAGCAGTTAAAACAGAACTGACAAAAGACTATAATTCCGATTTAACAGCGTTGCAATTACAACATTTGAATAAGGGAATTGATGGAGCTGTTTCCTTAAGACAATCAGACTTTGCTCTAGCCGTTTTTGAAGTGATTCTTTCATGGACACGCGATTTGCATCTTTTAAAAAATGGTGGGCATCCTTCATATTTAATCAATGCTGATTGCCTTGAAAAGCTTCAAATTAACTTGAAAACAGGAAAGTTTCATTCGATTGAATCAGTCCAAAAAATGATTGGTGAGGCCAAGTTACTACTTGAACGATCAACCTCCCTTAATATTGTCCTCGAAAACCTTTTTCTAAAGCTCGAGCTTATCTAAAGTTTTAAGCTATATTTATTACGTAGGACTAAAGAGCCAATTCGGTAATTCGAAAAGGCGGTCTTTTGGATCTTTTTCACTTGCATTCAGAAAAATATAAAAAGTTAATACAAAGGCATTTAACGTTTTTATATTTTTTGAATTCAATTAAAAAATCTCTCAAAACTCCACTTTTTTCAAATTACCGAATTAGCTCTAAAGGCTCTTCACGTAAGTGCGGTATCAGTAATTGTCCACAATTGCGCAATATTAGTTTTTGCTAAAATGGCTGATTTTTACAACAATCCTTATAAAGTTATTGTGACAAGCCCTATCTTTGATGAGCTGATATATTGCACGCTCCTTTTAGGCGGAATTCGAAATGTTCAATATTATTTCTATAAACGGATTAGGAGAAGAGAGGCTACGCCCGAAAAAAATGAATCAAAAAAAATATTTAGGGTTTTCGACGACTGGCATTCTTTTTGGGCTAATGCACGCAACAAATCATCATAGCAACCTCATCCACAAGATACTTTAAGTTGTTTCCTCTGGTTTAAGCGTAAGCGTCAAATCTATTCATCTTTAAATCTTTAATTTCTTAACTATTCGTAGGGCTATCGGGGCCCAAGGCTGACCCCGGATATACGGCTCTAATTTAAATTGTTTTTTAATAGGTATGTAGTTCCTTAGTATTATGGCAACTTCTCAATAAGACATAGCAAAGCCAATTCGGGGCCCTAGCTTGACAGTATTGACATTTTCTATGGCTATATCGAGGTAATTTAAGATAAACTGTCAATCTGTCAAGCTAGGACCCCTATAGTCTGCCCAGCACTACGAATAGTTAGGAAAGTAAAGATTTAAAGATTGGTAGATTTGACGCTTACGCTTTGGAGGTTTGAGCTGCGGTTATGTGAAAGAGGCTACAGGTAGTACAGGGGTCACAATTCTTTGCCACTCTGTATCTAATTTTACATTTACGTGCTCAACGGCTTGGTTTATTGCTCCGCCTTTTGCTCTTACTGCTGTAATCATAATGGATGTATCTTTATTTTTGTTTGCTTCAAAAGCATCAAAGCCCAAAGGTGGCTAAATAGTTGAAGGCTCCAAACTTGAATTTTTAAAGATATCGTTGTTAACCCATTCTTCCAATTTTTTTGAAACCCCAATAGATAATTCATCCCCATTTACCATTGTAAATGTCACATCAGTATTTGGGTGAGCCCATATCGAATGACTGCCTTTAGCTTCCCTTAAGAAATAAGCCCCTAATTCTTTTAATCTTCTTAGGATTTTAGTTAACTTCTCTTGCCTTTGGATTTTAAAAGATCTTGAATCATTAAGCGTTTCTAAAATATTATTTGTTGTTTGAATACTAATATTTTTTAACGCTGGGATTAGCTCTTCTTCAAGTTCATCAAAATTTATCTCTATAATCACTTCTTTTGAAAAATCCATTTCAACGTTTTCATCTATTTTGCTAATCGGATCTGCCCCTGTTTTGATGTATAGGTCAATTAATTCAGAAATTTCTTTCGGGTTTAGTAAATTAGCAAATTCAACAGGAATTAAATGAAGACCCTTTTCCATCTCTACCGAGCATTCTTTTTGGTCTAATAAAACTGCCTGGATATCTCGTATTGTGATTAGTAGCTCTAAAAGAGGTTTCATTTTAGCAAAACATAGACCTTCAAGCCTTTTGATTAAAAATTTCTTTTTTTCTTCAACTTTTTTAGCCCCAATTTGTTCAAGAGAATCTTTAAAGCGTTTAAACAACCAACGATGAGCTTTTTTTATTGCAGGAAGTATGTTTGTAGCAACAAATATGACAGCTGGACGAAAGGGGAGGAGTGTTTCGTTAGAGATTAAAGAGTCTTTAAGCAAAGAAAACTTGAAAATGCAATAATCAATTGTTTCACGGCTTGGTAGTTGTGCATTTATTTTTGCTTTAAATTGTCTATTGATTTCTAAAAGATCACTTGAAAATTCCATAATAAGAATATCTAAAGGTTCTTTTGAATCATCAGAGACTAAAATAGGAAGATCGTTTTTTTCTATTTTAAAGATGCTTTTAAAGTTATTTGTGAGCCTATGACATAACTCATCAAATGAAGAGTAGTCAGGGATTTTATTTTTACAAATGACATTTTCATACATTCTATGGACAGTCATAAGCTGTGTATTTGCTACGCTAAAACAAGAAACTGCCTCTGATAACCATTCGATAGGGCATCTTAAATCTAAGTTGTCTAAATCAGAGTTCATTGGACTTGTTTTATCAATTTTATTCCATTCAACTTGTACTTCTTGCCATGAAATTTTGTTTGCTATTGAACGAAAATAAAGTTTTGCTATCTGCTCGTATGTAGATTGTAATTCAAATAGATTTTTTTTTAAGTCTTGCCCGATGCGGACTATATTTTTGTTATCAAATTGCTTCCACATTTCAACAGGTAGGAATTCGGCTGTATTTCTCATGTAAGGTGGTGCTAATCCCACAAGTTTTCTTGTTCCAACAACTTCCCAACTTTTTTTGCTTATCTTCAAGAACTGATTGATTTTACTAATATTTTCGTTATCCAAATTTACAGTTTCAAGTTTTGAAACCAAACAACCAAATTCTATTTCATGTAAATATTTGTAATGATGAGTATGACCATATAGTGATATCCCTATTTGTAAATTTAAAAGTAGTTCGTTAAGTAATTTCTCAACGATTCCAGCTTTTATATGTATTTCTATAAATTGATTTTTAAGTATTGGAATATTAATAGAACACGATTGATGATCGGCTGTCTTGCAAGCGTGAGAAACTTTAACAATAAATGACCCTATCTTATCGACCATCTTATGTAATAAGATAAAATTATCCCTATATCTAGCGACTAAATTTTTAATTATATCTGGATTTGTTTTTTTTAAACTTGTTTGACGAGAATATATATTATACTTGAGAGCTAATCCTGCAAAATCATCTTTAATATTTTTTATCTCTTGCGATGTTATACCGAGATGCTGGGAATTAATTAATTGTTCTTGAATTGTTTTAAAAAGGGAATAAACATCGACAGCCCAAATTTGAGCTACATCTACCTTATCATCCAAACACAATTTATTTTTAAGACTAAAGATATACTCAGCTATATGTTTCGGAAAGCCTTTTGGTAGTGGTAAAAGTGGGGATTTTAAGAGTTTATCCATTTTAATAAACTTACGTTTTAGTATCAATTCTTCATGGGGTAAACTCGCATCATCAAAGGAATTTAAAATGACGATTAGTGCTTTTGTATCAAACTCATCTATATATTTTTGTATCACTTTTTGCGGCAAGTTTCTTTTTGTAGGCAGAAAGGTGTTGTCTATCATTATAATTACTTGGTTATAGATTATATCTTTATGTGTTGATTATATAACAAAAAATTTAAATGTCAACTCTTTAATCATTAGAAATATTCTATATTTCCTATCTTAAATTTAGTTTTTTAATTAATAAAAAGATTAATATCTTCCATAAAAACTACGCTTGTGGTAAACTAAACTTTTTAATGTCGATAATCATAACAAAAAATTTCAATGTCAACTTTTAAATGAGTATAATTATTCTATAATTTCTCTCTTATGTTCAGGGTTTAATTAATAAAAAAAGATAAATCTTTCGCCAGAAAACTACACTTGTAGTACATTGTACTTTTTATTGGAGAAAATCATGACAAAAAGAGCTTTTGGCGAACTTGAAGCACAGATACTTTACATTCTAAAGTCAGGCGACAGATTAACTGTTAAAGATGTCCACAAAATTTTGGGTGGAGAAGATAACTATAATACAGTCATGACTGTGATGAGTAGACTTGCTGAAAAAAAACAGCTTGGTCGCGAAAAGATAGGACTCCAATATGAATATTGGATTATAGAGGCTACACATTCGCTTTCATTTCTAGATAAGATTAAACAAAAATTCTTTGGTCTTAAAACATCTGCTTTAGTCTGTCATCTTATCGAATCATCGGATGATTTAACAGATAGTGACTTGGAAGAAATGGAAAAGTTAATCAAAAAGAAAAAGGGGCTTTAAGCATGTTTTTAAATTCATTCCGTTTGATCTCTCTTTTAATGAATGCAGCCCTTATTTTTTTTACTGTAGCCTTTATTGTCGAGGGTATCGTTGGTTTATTCCAAGTTAAAAACCGAAGATCAAGAGCCACTTTTAGGCTTTTTCCATTTCTAGCGATGATTATGGATCGTATTTTCACAGAATTTAATTTAGTGAACTGGTTAAACCCATTGGGCTGCTGCAGTTGCACGCAAAAATTGATACTTAAAGCATTCTTCAAAGATTTTAATCATTATCTTACAACGCACAATCTTTCTTTGATGAGCTATCTGACAAGCGATAATTCAGAGCTTCTTTCCATGATTATTTTTACGATGTTTTGCTCTAGCACATTTTTTTTCTTTGCCTATAAATTAAGCAGGGTATTTCTTCATGATCGATTATTAAAGTCTATCATCAAAAATGCAGAGCCTTATAATCATGTTGTAGATAACGCAAAACTTCAGTTTAGCCTGAAAAAAAATAAAGTAGATATCCTTTTAAGCGACCAGATTTTGATTCCTTTTGCGACTTATTCTAAAAAGATCATGATCCCAAAAAGTATCACGGAAAAAACCTCGCAAGCTGAATTTGATTCTATTATTGCACATGAGTTAGAGCATATTCGAAGGAAAGATCCTGTTATTCGCATATTTTATGAATTTGTTTCTGCAATCTTTTGGTGGGTACCTACCGGTTGGTGGAAGAAAAAGATTATTGAAGATCAGTAAATTGCCTGTGATAAAAGTATCTTAAAGTATGGTTTAGATTATAATTCTTTAGCTTCCTCTTTAATTAAAGTAACTAAAGAGGCAAAAGTTATGAATCATGAAATGTTTTGTTCATTGTCGGACAAAAAAAATACCTCGATCATCAGGTTAAAAGCGATGATGGAGTTTTCAGAATCAAGCCCAAAAATATTGACTATTGGTTTTGTAGGCGTTGTTCTAGTAATCGTACTGTTTTTGGTTTGTAAAATTTAAATACTATACATGTAAAAAAGAAAATTTTAATAGAGACCTATTTATTTAAACAAAAAAAACTACACTTGTAGTATTCATAAATACTACAAGTGTAGTTTTGAAAGTCGAGTTTTTAATGATTAAAGAAAATATTGCCGTGGATATTTTAGATGCTTTTACCCGTACGTTTGTTTATCGGACTACCTTTAGTAAAAGTCCGATGTTAGGAGCCATAGGGGGTACTGCTTTTGCAACTGCTAAAGCGGTCTCCATACTGACTTTACCCATATTTGAAAAAATCCCACATATTGGGAGAGTTCTTCATCAATTTACAAGGGGGTTTATTATCCGAACGATTTTTACGAGAAGTATGCAATCTGGTTTGGTTTTAGGCTTGACTTATGCAGCAGTGGATGGCATTTCTACCATTTTTGTAAAATTTGTCAACCATTCTCAAATTTTAGAGAAGACAGGTTTAGATAAAATAGCTAAAACTTATGGTTCTGATATTTATAATGCTTTTTGGTCAGAGCTAAATAACCATTTAGTTTTAGGGTTAGTCCAAGGTTCTGTTGCTGCTGTTGCAAAAGGAGTATCGCTTATTTTTCAAAAAATCATAATCGACTTTAAACCTTTGCAAAGAGTTGGATTGGAACCTTTTTTAACCGGTTTTTCTGATAATTATGGTCTTGAAACTGGAGGCGTTTTTATTAAAGCTTTTGTAATGGGCACTATTCTGAGTGCAAATCCTATCCTTGGGGTTACAAATGGCATTTTGTCGGTCACAGCTTTTCATGTGTATGCTTTATATGAAAGTAAATCGAAGGAATTTCGCTCTTAAGCGATGACTTTTGGTAAATGGTCCCAGCTTGTGGTATTATGAGAAGAGAGAAAGTCACTGCGCATTTTCCATTGAGGATCAACCCCCATGGCCCCAAAAAACAGCTTGTTTTTCCCGAATTTTTTATTTAAATCATCAACAGTTTTTAAGATAGCTTTACGTTGTGGGCTCATGGGTTTTACAAAAAAATCAGGAACAATATCTTCTTCAGAAATCAAATCTGAAAAAATAATCCCACACTTTCTATATTGCTTGTCAGATTGAAAAAGACGTTTTAAACATTTCTTTGCAGCCGTGATGATTTCTGATGTGTCATTGGTCGGCTTTTCAAAAACTGCATGGGAATTAAATTGAAAGCGCTGAAACACTCCGCCTGCGGTACTTGAAGTCTCTACAAAAATATAGATGGCTTTTGCAAAACTATTTTGAGCCCGAAGTTTAACACAACCTCTTGCAGCAAATGTTGAAAGAGCCTCTGCAATCTCTGATTCTTTATTAAGTAGCTTCCCAAAAGATCTCGAGCAGGTAATACTTTTTTTTGATGCCACATCTTCTTCTAACTCTAAACAAGGGATGCCAAGAAGCTCTAAATGCATTCGCTCGCCAATGACCCCCATTTTATTTCTGATAAATAGAGGGTCTTTTGCTACAAAATCAGCAATTGTATGAATATCTACATTTTTAAGCCTTTCTGTTAGTCGTGAACCAATTCCCCACACGTCGCCAATCGGATAATTCATGAATATTTCAGAGCGAATCTGCTCGGAGCTTAAGTCAAAAAAACCGTTTTTATTTTTTTTAGCCAAACTGTTTGCAACTTTTGATAGCGTTTTTGTGGGTCCAACTCCTAAAGAAATGGGGATTCCGACCCATCTTTTAATCATTTTTCTTAAATGCTGACAAATGGATCCAATGTCTGATGAGTTCGCGGAAGAATATTTTAAAAAAGCTTCATCTATCGAATAGACTTCTATTTCTGGTGCCATTTCAGAATAAACATTCATGATCCGTCGTGAAATGTCGCCATACAGCTTATAATTTGAGGAAAAAGCCGAAATATTAGCTTGCTTGCAAAAATTTTTGATCTTGAAATAAGGGTCTCCCATTTTTATTCCCAAATCTTTTGCCTCTTGCGATCTTGAGATAACGCACCCATCGTTGTTAGATAAAATCACAACTGGTTTGTTTTCAAGTTTCGGGTTTAAGAGCCTCTCACAAGAGACATAAAAATTATTGCAATCTGCCAAGATATAGTAACTCACAGGGAATGTATAACGTTTGTGACAACGCCCCAAAACTTTAGCTCCGTATCTTCAGTAATATCGATAGGGGGGTAAGCATCATTTTCAGCTACAAGTTCTGTTTTACCTTGAGAGCAACTTAAGCGCTTGACTGTGAGCTCCCCGTTAACGCTTGCAATCACAATCTTGCCATCAGATGGCTGAATGCTGCGATCTACAATCACAATATCGCCATCATGAATGCCAGCTTTAATCATGGAGGAGCCTGAGACTTTAAGAAAAAATGTAGCGGAAGGGTGTTTAATTAAAAGCTGATTCAAATCAAGCGTTTCTTCGATGTCATCATCTGCCGGCGATGGAAAACCAGCAGAAACGGCATGGCTATAAAATGGGAGTCTGTAGCATTTGTTTGTGATAAATTGTAGTACATTTTCTATCTGGTCAACCGGGATTCTAACAGCTTTAGTTTCCACCCCGAATTTTCCTGTGCCTTTTGGCCTTCCAGATCCGCTCCTACATCCTCCGGATCCCATAATTTAACCTCTCTTTTGATCTTTTTTTGATTATCGCACAGTAATCAAAAGAAGTCCATAAGAAAAAAATATGTCAACTAAGCAGTGTTTAAAGTGGTTTCTTAACCACAACGCCGATTTGCTGACCTAGATTAAACAAATTAGCTTTATCAAGAACGAGGTGTCCGTTATTTGAAACAACAAAGGTTGACTCAACTTCAAATCCATGTATTTTAAAAAGGGAACTTAAATTAGTCTTATTATAAATTCGATAGGTATTAGTTTGAACCCTAACATGTCCATGTGTAATGGGTGAAATCATCTTCTGATGATTTTGATAAGCTTGATTAATTTCTTTTTGTAGATTTTTATCTAGTAGGCTAAATTGATCGTTGTTCGCCTTCCATTTAAAATTTGTCTTTGAATTCCTTTCAACCAAATAAATTTTTTTAAAATTTGCCAATGTTTCGTTCGTCACATTTCCGTTTATTGGCATAAGCTTAAAGAAGATTGTTGCTATGGGCATACTTGATCTATTAAAATCAGTCACAAAGCATTGCACTGCATCAAAGCAGGTAGAGTTAGGCTGTTTGTCAAAAACTTCTTGGTTTCCAACTGAATAGATGGAATTAACAGCGAATATAGCTCGGCCACCAGGTTTTAATATTTTTTTAAGATCATTTAAAAATTTAGTCTGTTCCTCATTTGAGAAAAAATGAATTAAATTGCGACATAAAACAACTCCTACCTTATTTATAAGTTCAGGTTTAACTTTCAAAATATCCATGCAGCTAGATTCAAGACCTTCTAATTTTTCCTGAATATCTGTTGGTAGATTATTTCTTAACTCACGAAATTTTTTCATTTCCAGAGGTTGGATATCATTAACATAAACTTTTTTTACACCTGAAAATGCAAGCAGAATACCATTTTCTCCACTTGCACCAGCTATTTCCATAACAATTTCATTTTGAGAAAGTTGCATGGCATAAGCCATGATTTCAGGATCCATAGGAAAGGCCACTCCATATTTTGTGTCTTCAATGCCTCTTTTCTTTGCTTCATAAATTCTATTTACAATTTCAACAGCTTTAGAAAGATGAATCTTATCGTTAAAGGATGACCCAAGGTATTTTTTTAAAGATTCAGTCTCGTTAAAATTAACGTAAGAGGGGATATGCTTTACAATTTTAATAAAATTTTTATTGTATGATTGACTAATTGAGCTAAGATTTCTTTGATCGCTCATATTTAGCTTGTTCATGATCATCAAAAAGAGATCTTTTTGTTGAGGCTGATCAAAATCACAATTGATACTTTGAATAAAATTATGTTTTATTTGATTAATATTCATGAAAACTTCCTTGTTTTTTTTACTATAGCACAATATAGGATTATATGTTTTCAATTTAATTTAAAGTATAATTTATAATTATTTTTTGAATTAATTTAATCTTAAATATTCAAGCTCTGATTCTTTCATACAAGTTACAGCTTGCGCTTGCAAACTGGGAGATGCAAGTTTTGCGATCCACAGTTTGTGTTAAAATAGCTGTTAAAGGACGGCTTTTTAAAGATAAACTCTCAAGGTTTGCAAAAGTTACTATCGGCAGAACAAAAAGGATAATCTTTATAAAATTCACCGTTAGCCATCAGGGCGATTTCATAAAAAAGACTTGATAAAAGAAATTCTTTAAATGTAGATTAGTTAGTCAACCAAATACCAGGGTCTTTTGATTAAAAATACTTTACAGTTCTATGTCGAAAATTCTTGACAAAAGCCTCAAGTGTCCAAGAATCATCAAAAGCCGCTTGTCGTCTTCT
>Ga0209181_10012306_pt1 | contig 10840 bp, 8 predicted proteins | sample MAT05_FD_187208 | JGI IMG/M metagenome (GOLD analysis project Ga0209181, IMG submission 187208) | Freshwater microbial communities from Lake Fryxell liftoff mats and glacier meltwater in Antarctica - MAT-05 (SPAdes) (version 2) | ecosystem: Environmental > Aquatic > Freshwater > Ice > Liftoff...
CCTTTAGTACAGTAAGCTACCAATGGCGCAGTTACCTTGTGGAAACCTGGACTTGTGTAGACGTCCCGCAATGTGAAGAAATATGGGTGACGCCACCGTTCGGCAATACCTATGTTTTGAAAATCACCGACGAAAACGGTTGTACCTCAGAAGATCGCATCAAAGTTGACGTAGAAAAACCAAGGGGCGCTTATGTGCCCACCGGCTTTACACCCAACGGCGACTTCACCAACGATCTTCTGGTAGTTTATGGCAAAAGCAGGATGATCAAACAAGTGACCAGCTTCCAGGTTTACGACCGCTGGGGTGAAATGGTGTACAGGGATAGCAATTTTTTCGTGAACAATGAATCCAGAGGCTGGGATGGCCGCTGGCGCGACAAAGACTGTGATCCCGGCGTGTTTGTATGGGTACTTGAGGTTGAATACATCGACGGTGTAGTGCAACAACTTACTGGCAACACCACCCTTATTCGGTAAGGACCAAACGAACAAGCGTTAATTTTTACAAAATCTGTAAAAAAAACCCTTTTTTGCGCTGCTTAAAAAACATGATCAGCGCTCACAAAATTCGAATCTGAACGACAGCTGCATGAAAAATATTTACCAAATTTCCCTTTGTCTGGCGGTATCCTTGTTGGCTCTAAACACCGAACTGCGGGGCCAGGACCCACGCTTTTCGCAATTTTACGCCTCGCCATGGAACCTCAACCCGGCCATGACAGGTGTTTTCAACGGCAAATGGCGCGCCACGATCAACTACCGCGACCAATGGGGCAGCATCTTGTCTCAGGTACCCTTCCGAACCTATTCGGCGGCTTTTGATGCGCGGTTTAATACCGTGAAAAACGACTATGCATCGTTCGGCGTAGGCGCCATGCACGATGAAGCAGGTTCATCCCGTTTTGAGCAAAACCGCATCCATCTCGGCGGAGCATACCTCAAGCAACTGTCTGGAGGACGGAACAAAGCCGATCATTTTCTTTCCTTGGGCGCACAGGCAGGATTTGGGCAAAACTCCATGGATTGGACCCGGTTGTGGTTCAGTCGCCAGTTCGACCCCACTGCTGAAAAACCCGATTCCGGGTTAAGCAACGGCGAGCCAAACCAGGGCGCCAATACCAACTTGTTTTTTGATTTTAATGCAGGCCTGCTTTGGTACATGGTGTTCAACAACGATGGCTATTTTTATGCCGGAGGTGCCATGCACCACATCAACCAGCCGGCCATTTCGCTCACCGACAACGATGCCGAAACCATGTATGCGCGGTGGACAGGCCACGCCGGTGGTTTGTTTCCAGTGACCAAAAATTTCGGTCTGCAGCCAGGTGTACTGATCATGCGACAGGGCCCTGCGTTTGAATCCAACGTGGGTATGAACATCCGTTATTCAAACAACGACATGGATGAATTGGCCCTGCGTTTCGGCGCTTGGGCCCGCATTGGCAACAAACTGGACCAAGGTGCCCAAATGGATGCTCTGGTACTCGTTTCCATGCTCGAATTGAACCGATGGATGCTTGGCCTGAGCTACGATGTAACGGTTTCTGCGTTGTCGCAGGCCAACAACTCTCGGGGCGCTTTTGAACTATCACTTACCTATTTCCATCCCGAACAGAGACGCTCTCGTGTGCAGTGTCCGAAATTCTAAAAACATGAAACGATCCTCCTCGAACTTTTTTCTAAGCAACGTTGTCCTTTTGTTGCTCAGCTTGTTTGCCGTCAGCGTACAGGCTCAAAAAGTATGTGCCACATTGTCTCCACAGGTTTCTGGTTCCGGACAACCGGTTGAAATTAGCTTGGACCTCAAATGCTCCGCTCTGCACAATGCCACCGGAAGCGTCAATCTGGTTGTGATGGAGTACGACGGCGATAACACCAGTTTGATTGAATTGCCGCTGCTGCGTGTGGGCAACAAACTTGAAGCTACGTACCAAACCTCCCCCAAAGCGCAAGCTTTCCTTGCAGGATTTGTTGCCGACGGTGCGTGGGAAAACAACGCAGGTGAAGGTTTTTTCTGGCAGGCTGTCGGTGCCGATGGAAAACCAACTGCCGAAAGTTATGCTGCCAGGGCGGTGTTGTACCGTGTACAAGGTGGCAAAATGGATCTCAACCGCAAAGCAACGGTTGCCATGGATGATTTTCAAAAAGCATTTCAGGGCAATCCCGATCTTCAAATCACCCACTTGAATGCATATCTTGGTGTGCTTTTTTCCATCAAACGTGGCGATGAAGGCAAAGCAGAAGCAATCACCATGCTTGAATCTGTGGAAAAAAATCCGAAAGCCACTGAAAAAGAACTGCTTGTTGTTGCCAACTATTACGACCGGCTCACCGGAACCACCCAACGCGGTCAGGTACTGCGCGACAAAAACATCAAAGCCAATCCGAAAGGACTTACCGCCCAGGCCGAAAGGCTTAAAACATTGCGCACCATAGACGACTTTGCGGAAAGAAGCAAGCAGGTTGAAAATTTTGAACGCGATTTTCCACCCCAGAGTCAGGATGAAAAAGACATGCTCGACCGCAACTGGGCCGACATTGCAGGCCATTATGCCGAGAAAAAAGATTGGACCAAATTCAACAACGTTTCCGCACACATGCATCCCAAATCACGCATGTCGGTGTACAACAATGTTGCCTGGGAACTGGCTGAAAAGGATGTCGACCTGGCCAATGCAGCACAAATGTCCTCGGAAGCCACGTTGTGGGCGCGCCAGGAAACCATGGCGCCATCGGTGGAAAAACCTGCGATGTACACCCAACACGAATGGAGCAAAATGAGGCAAGGAACGCTGGGCATGTATGCAGATACCTACGCTTACATCCTTGATAAAAACGGTGATGCCCTGGGTGCAGCGCGCTTGCAGGCCGAAGCAGTAGCTACCGATAAAGGCCGCAACGCCGATTACAACGAGCGTTATACCCAATACCTCGAAAAGAGCAAGTCCCCCACCCTGCGCCATGTTTTGGAAGGGTTCCTTTTGGAAGGCAACGCTACACAAACCATGCGCGAGCAGTTCAAAAAGCTGTACGCTTCGGAGGACAAGTCCGCCGAAGGCACCGAAGCCTATCTGGCCGTGCTCGACAAACAGGCTTACGACAACAAAAAAACGGAGATTTCCCGCAAAATGATCAGCCAGCCAGCGCCGACTTTCAGCCTGAAAAACCTCAAAGGCGAAACCGTTAGTCTGGAAAGCCTGCGCGGCAAAATTGTGATAATCGATTTTTGGGCAACCTGGTGCGGTCCGTGTAAAGCTTCTTTCCCGGGCATGCAAACGTCGCAAGAAAAACACAAGGATGATCCCAACGTAGCCTACGTGTTCATCGATTGCTGGGAAAGGGCTGAAAACAAGGAAAAAAACGCCGCTGACTTTATGACAAGCAAATCTTACCCCTTTGAAGTGCTGATGGACAACGACGACCAGGTGGTGGCTTCTTTCGGAGTAAGCGGCATTCCTACCAAATTTGTGGTAGATAAAAATGGCAACATCCGTTTCAAAAGTGTGGGCTTCAACAGCACAGAATCGCTGGTACAGGAGCTCGGGCTGATGATTGACCTGGCCAAAACAACGCCCTAAAACCAAGGATTTAAAGCAATTACTTATCCAATTCATGCCCGAACTCATTTTTCCAATCATTGTACGTTGGGCCGACCTTGACCCGAATTACCACGTCCGACACTCGGCGTATTACGATTACGGAGCTTCAGCGCGGATGGATTTTTTTCTGGAATGTGGCTTACCGCCCACTGCCATGGAGCAAATGCACGTGGGTCCCGTTCTTTTCCGTGAAGAGGCCGTTTTCCGCCGTGAACTGCGTTTCGGCGATGTGTTAACCATCAGCGTAAGTCTGAGCAAAGCGCGGCACAACTTTTCCCGCTTTTCCTTCCGACATTTGATCCGCAGGGAAGACGGCACCGTGTGCGCCGAGATCAACATCGACGGGGCGTGGATGGATACAAACCTGCGTAAGCTGAGCACACCACCCGAATTGGTGGCCGAAGCCCTGGGCAAAGGTCCCAAAAGCGAAGACTTCGTTTGGCTGGACTGAGGATTGAGTATTGAGTATTTACACCTATTTTTGCCACCATGTCGAACCTGCGCCCTTCGTTCGTTTCTGTTGTTGGATTGATCCAGGCACCCTACCAGATCCGAGAGTTGCCTTTGTGGCTTATGAACGTTTACGATGAACTCAGCCGGAATTTTTCCGACTTTGAACTTGTGCTCATCAACAACCACTGCCACCAGCCCGACATCGATGCGGCCATCAAACCGCTTCCCGAAGATCTACGGAAGCATGTCTTTTTGCTCAATTTATCGACGCCGGTAAGCCGCGACAACGCCATCATGGCCGGTCTCGACAGGTCGAACGGAGATTACACCGTCGTGCTGGAATTTGATTTCAGCGACCGTCAGGAACTCATAACCCGCATGTGGGAAAAAAGCAGGGAAGGATACGACATCGTTTACCTGCGCGCACGCAATAGGCGCATTGGCTGGTTGTCCAAAACGCTCCACGGTGTTTTTTACGGCATTATGAAAAGCTACTCAGGTTTGCAACTCGACCCACTGGCGCACCACAGCCGCATCATCAGCCGGAGGGCGTTGAATTCGTTGTTGCGACTACGCGAAAACAGCCGTTACCTGAAAGCAAACTATGCTTTGGTGGGTTACAGCAGCACATCCATTGAGGTTGACGAGCCCTTGCTCACCGAACCCGGCGCAGGATTTGGGGAACAGTTCAAAACATCCCTTGTTGCCATCACGTCCTTCACCTCTTTTTTGCGTTCGTTGTTGCTCTGGATCTTTTTATTGTCGGTTTTGGTGGCAGGAACAACCATTTTTAATGCTGTAAAAGTGCGGTTCACCAATGTGGATATTTTCGGCGATTACCACCAGACTTTGAGCGGATGGGCCTTCCTTGTAGTTCTTATATCCGTTTTTTTCGCCATAACATGTTTGATGTTGTACATCATGTCCATTTACCTCTCCAACATATACAGCGAACTAAAAAACAGGCCATTATACATTATAGAATCAGTCAAACGTTATTGAAAAAAATATTTTTCATATAAAAAGTCAAAACTGCTTACCTTTGTTGGAGCTAATTCCAGTAACATTCCAAGTTTTTAAAATTCATTAACCAATGTACAAAGGAACTGTCAAGTTCTTTAATGAAACCAAAGGTTTTGGCTTTATTATTGAAACTGGCTCTGGCCAGGAAATTTTTGTTCACGTAACCGGTTTGGTGGATCAAATCCGCCAGGGCGATACGGTAATTTTCGATACCCAGCGTGGCAAAAAAGGCATGAATGCCGTGAACGTCCGTATTGCTGCCGAATAGGTATTTTCTGAAAAAGTATTGGATATGCAAGTAACATGAGTCATCCCGATTTATTTTTGGGGTGACTCATGTTTTTATGCCCATAAAAAGTGTGGTTCAATTTTTAAGTTGCTGTCGTTGAATGGATGAAGCTTGTGTTGGAAATCTGCGAGAAGTAAACAGACGTGCGTACTTTTACGCCAAATACTGCCCGTTTTGGAACCTTTCATTTACCTCATCACGCCCCCGTTTACACAACTGAACACGCCCTACCCGGCCACGGCGTACCTGAAAGGTTTTTTCAACACAAAAAACATCCCAAGTCGCCAGTCCGACCTTGGCATTGAAGTCATCCTCGCGTTGTTTTCCAAAAGCGGAATAACACACCTCTTTGAACACATTGGCACGCCTGATCCAGCGGTTTCGGACAATGCCAAACGCATCATCGCGCTTAAGGACCATTACATCCGAACCATCGACGCGGTGATCCTGTTTTTACAAGGCAAAAACCCTACCCTTTCGCACCTGATTTGCCAGGAAAATTTCCTGCCCGAAGCTTCGCGTTTCAACCAGCTCGACGACATGGCGTGGGCTTTCGGCGCCCTGGGCTCGCAGGACAAAGCCAAACACCTCGCTACCCTATTTCTAGAAGACTTGTCCGACCTGATCCAGGAATGCGTCGACCCGCATTTTGGCTTCAGCCGATACGCCGAAAGGCTCGGCCGCTCAGCCAACAGTTTCGACGAACTTTACGATGCCCTTTCAGCCCAACACACCTACATCGACACGTTGCTGATCGACAGCCTGCAGAAACACATGGCAGAGATCAATCCGGACCTGGTTTGTGTTTCTGTGCCTTTTCCGGGCAATTTATACGCAGCTTTCCGCTGTGCGCAATGGATCAAAAAACATTGTCCGGGCGTCAAAACAGCCATGGGTGGCGGATTTGCCAACACCGAATTGCGCTCGCTTTCCGAACCCCGCGTTTTTGAGTTTTTTGATTTCATAACACTCGACGATGGCGAAGCGCCCCTCGAACACCTTGTGGAACACGTCGCCGGCAAACGACCCCTCGAACTGCTGAAACGCGCATTCGCCCTCGTGGATGGCAAAGTGGAATACCTCAACCTCAGTCTGAGCAAAGACTACAAACAAGCCGATACCGGCACGCCCGACTACAGCGATTTGTGGCTCGACAAATACATTTCTGTGCTGGAAGTGGCCAACCCCATGCACCGCATGTGGAGCGACGGACGGTGGAACAAACTCACCATGGCGCACGGTTGTTATTGGGGAAAATGCACGTTTTGCGACATCTCCCTTGATTACATCAAAGTGTATGAACCGTTAACTGCCAGTCTGTTGTGCGACCGTATGGAAACCATGATCGAACAAACGGGACAAAACGGTTTTCACTTCGTGGATGAGGCTGCACCGCCAGCACTCATGCGCGCCCTGGCGCTGGAAATCATCCGCCGCAAGCTGGTGGTGACGTGGTGGACCAACATTCGTTTTGAAAAAAGTTTCACGCTCAACCTGTGTGTTTTGCTGCACGAATCGGGCTGCGTGGCCGTTTCAGGAGGGTTGGAAGTTGCGTCCGACCGGTTGCTTGAGTTGATTCAAAAAGGTGTCACGGTCGCGCAGGTAGCGCAGGTTACGCGCAATTTCACCGAAGCCGGCGTTATGGTGCATGCCTATTTGATGTACGGTTTTCCAACCCAAACCGCACAGGAAACCATCGATTCTTTGGAAATGGTGCGTCAAATGTTTGAGGCGGGTATTTTACAGTCGGGTTTCTGGCACCAGTTTGCCATGACTGCACACAGCCCGGTGGGTTTGTATCCTGAACAATTTAAAGTCAATAAGGAAACCGACACCATCGGCACGTTTGCCAACAACGACATCGTGCATGTCGACCCAACGGGCACGGACCATGACGCGTTCAGTTTTGGATTGAAAAAATCGCTGCTCAACTACATGCACGGCATCGGATTCGATTTGCCACTGAAAGACTGGTTCGACTTTAAAGTACCGCGGCCTTCTGTTCCACAGGATTACATTCGGGAAGCCTTGAACGAGCCGGAGCCCATTTCCCACAAACCGTCGGCAAAAGTCGTGTGGCTGGGCATGCTCCCTGGCCTTAAAACTTTTACCAAAACCAAAAAAGGCCGGTCGATGGACATGGTTGAACTCACGTTTCACAACAAGCGCGAAACGGTGGTGGTCAATGCCGCGCGGGCACAGGGAGCATGGCTTGCCGAACTTTTGAAACAGGCATCGGCAAACAACGCTGAAGTGATGACGTTGCAGGAGGTCAAAGCGCATTTTGAAAACAGCGGACTGGTCGATTTTGAGCTGTTTTGGTACCACAAAACGGTACAATCGCTGCGTTCGTTGGGGTTGCTGGTGTTGTGAGATCGTTTTCCTACAACTTGAGGAAAGGCAAAATCCTGTCCCCAATTTTCAAAAAATAGCATCCTGGCGGTAAGTCAAATACAGGTATCGGAGCATCGGCACGGTGTTCAAACAGCTTCAAACCGGCAGCATTAAACACCTCGGCGGTAGTGAAGGGAGAGCCTTGCACCTTCAGATAATCGACTACAGGATTTGGAAAAACCCGGACAGATTCAAATGGTCTTTCTTGAACACCGACGTTGGTGGTTGCCTCCGCAGCACCAATGGAACGCATGGTGGGCGAAAACGGTAATCCGAAAAAATCAAATGCAGGTTCTGTAACCGTTTTACCGTTTACAATGGCCGGACTGCCAGTTGCAAGGTGAAAATCCTGATTAGGCCCGTCGACAAACATGGGCGAACCGGAACCGTAGTTCAGGGGATTGGGGTCTTTGATGGCATCCAGTGCAGGCGTATCCCAATAAGGGCCGTTGAAGTTGGGTTCGAGGATGCTGAAATAAAGGTTGTTGCTGAACGTCGCTGCGCTGGCAGGTTGGGTTCCACCGTTGAAATAGGCCGAAGCGCCAAAAGCGAAAATATTGTTTTCCACTTTGTTGCCCGAAAGCGTTGGATACAGGGCACTGGTGGTGAGGAAGCGCATGGTTGCTTGTCCGCAGTTGTAAAACGTGTTGTTGACCACTTCGCAATCGCGTGCGGACGAAAGCGCCAAACCCCTGTACCCGCCTACGATGATGTTGGCGTAAAACTTCAGGTTTTTCACCTCATAGTTGTCGCCTTCGCAATAAAACTGCGCTCCGGTATCGCCGCCCAATTCAAAAGCCACCCAAGGCGCGGCGGAAGCATTGATGAACAGGTTGCGGGTCATGGTGATGTTGGAGGCGCCGCCTTTGATGTGTCCGGCGGTCAGGCAATTTTCGAAACGGTTATCGGCGATCAGGCCGTTTCGGCAAACGTTGTAATCCATGGCGCTGCACACCAGAATGTTTTCAAAAAGATTGTTGCGCACTTCAAAACTATCAACACCGCCAAATTTGAAGGCTGCTATGGCTGAAGCATCGGTAGTGTTTGCAAAGGAACAACCGTCCACAACGATAAATTTCGATTGCGTTTCACAACTTCCGCCGTTGTCTATACTGAACAACCGGCCGGGTTGACTTGGGGTACCTGCAAACGTGAGGTCCTGAAACTTGAGGTACGCACAACTGATGAACTGCCAGGTGCCTGAAATGGTGATGGCATCGTTTTGAAACGGCATCACTACAATCCAAGCAGCGGCATTCCCCTGCAAGTTGGTTACGCCCTGGTACCCAGCATACGCACCCGCATGCAAAAATACCGTATCCCCAGGTTGAATGGCATTGGAACTAGCAGCAGCCTGGATGTTGTTGTAGGTTTGGCCCGGGCCCAGGTGGACTTGGGCAGGAGCAAGGAACGGGGAAAAGAGGGCGAGAAGCAGTAAGGCAGTTTTCATCGCTTGTTTGTATCTGGTTGGCATTTTTTACAAAGGTCAGATAATCTGGAATATAAAACCAAGTTATTCTATCACCATTGTTGGCTGGCATCTTTTTGTCTTTATTTTGCAAGTTTTTCAATGGTCAATCCTTGCACAATTATACTGAATAAAACACAAAAATATGTCGCAATTAAAAGTATATTTTTTGTTTCACTATCTGGCAAGGACAATACCAATGCCAATGAAAGTCCTCCACGTAAACCACCCCAACTAATTATTTTCGCTTCTTTATTTGTCAATTTTAGAAGTTTAGGGAGTACAAAATGAGGCAGGAAAACAATGATAAATCTTGACACCAACACTATTAAAACTGAAACGACCCCTACTAAAATATACTTAGTGCTAAAGTCAATTTCAATAAGTACAAAAGCAATTAAAATGAATAAAATGGCATTTAGAATTACGTCTAATAATTCCCAAAAGTTATGTACAAATTCTTGTGTTGTGTCGCTCATTGCAATGTCCTGTCTGAAGTTACCAACCATTAAGCCCATAACCACCATTGCCAATGCTCCCGAAGTGTGTATGTAATTACAAAACGAATAACCTGCCATTACAAAAGCCAGTGTTAACAATATTTCTGTTTGATAATGGGCAACCGATTTTAAAAGCAAATACAAACTGTAGCCTAAAATAAGTCCCATTAATATTCCACCGATGGCTTCTTGTAAAAACAAAATTCCAAAATGCGAAAAACTAAAACTACCCGTTTTTAAAGTGTCCAGCAATGCAATAAATAGGACTACTCCAACTCCGTCATTGAATAAACTTTCACCCACAATGGTGTATTCAATTTTTTTAGGTACATTTGCTTTGGTCAAAATCCCCAAAACAGCAATTGGGTCTGTCGGTGATATCAATGCCCCAAAAATTAAGCAATATGTAAAGTCAATTTGTAAACCGAAAAGTTGGGTTAGCCCATAAAATAGGCTTGCAATTATAATTGTTGAAAGAAAAACGCCACCCAATGCAAATGTTGCAATTGATTTTATTTGTTTCTTCAAGCTTTCCCAACTCGTATGTAACGCTCCTGCAAAAAGTAAAAATCCTAATAAAATATTGATTACTATTTTGTCAATGTTAGCACGTTCAATATAGGTTCTAATTTCTTCAACGGGTAAGTTCAACCAAAATTTTGAACTGATTACAAACAAGGAAAGTATGGTCGATAAAACAAAAATTCCGATTACAAATGGCAATTTCAATAGCCGTTGATTCACATACGAAAATCCTGCCGATAAGCAAATTAAAACTGTAAGAGCAAAATATAAACTCATTTATTGTTTTGTAAATTATTGTTTTGTAAATACTTACCATCAAAAACACTACAAATATAGGAACTTTTTTTTACATTTTATTCCATCCGCCACTCATTTATTTTGACAACCCACCTACATACGTGCCCCCCCCAAAACTTACCCCCTCCTCCAAAAAAACACCCCAAAAAGCGCAATTCCCCCTGCAACCAAAAGCCAAACCCAAAAGGAACCACCCACCTCAATCCGTCTATCCGACCCCACCTCCACCATACCCGCCCAAAAATAAGGCGATTGCCTCACAGAAGGCACTTTATCGTCGTTGAGGTAAT
>Ga0209181_10012310_pt1 | contig 10839 bp, 6 predicted proteins | sample MAT05_FD_187208 | JGI IMG/M metagenome (GOLD analysis project Ga0209181, IMG submission 187208) | Freshwater microbial communities from Lake Fryxell liftoff mats and glacier meltwater in Antarctica - MAT-05 (SPAdes) (version 2) | ecosystem: Environmental > Aquatic > Freshwater > Ice > Liftoff...
TGCCGGAACCCCAAAGCACCCAAATCAAGCGAGTCGACAAATGCGTCGAATACCCGTACCGGGTTGTCGCTGGCGATCAGATCATCCAGCATGATGCTGCGCGTGCGGGGAAGTCCTTGTTTGATCAGCATGGCGGTACAGCGGGTGGTGTACGACAAAGATAGGGATTTGGGGAGCAAGGAGTAAGGGCAAAATGGGGGATATTTTCACAATCAGACGGGAGCACTCACGACGTGCGACGTTTAGGAAGCATGATAGTGAATGCATTGTTCGGTGCCTTTTATTATTTTGATTATCAATTAGTTGCTCGATTTACGACTTAGATTACGCCTTTCAAAAGTATAAAAAATGCAGGTTCATTGTCTGCTTCGCTCACCACTTTTATATCCGACATCACGACGGGCTATCCGCCAAGAAAAATGATCCGCCGCCAAGGGGCGAATGCCCGGAACTAATCCCTGGTCAAATCCGTCCGCTGTCCATCAAAACGTAACTATACAGCCGCCTTCGGCGGCGGCGGGAGGTGAGCAATAGCGGCGATGGCATCAAAAACGGATTGCCCATTTTTGATGGTGGTGTCAATAATAGATCGGAGGATGCAATAATGCTCCTGTCCGGTTTTGAATTGGCCGGATACTTTAAGTTTGACCTTTACATTTCGAATGCCTCTTTCAGAAGCGTTGTTGTCATAAGTTATAAGCGGATCATACAAGAATGGCAGAATGAATTGCCGATACTTGGCCATTGAATTTTTGAAGGATATGGTCTTTGGTGTGTTTTGCTCACAGATAGATTGACCGAGCAGCGTATCCAAAATACGAAGTTCCGCATTCTAGGCTTCTAAAACCGCTATTATTGCTTTGTAATCTGAATCACTCAAGGTACAGAACTGTTTTATGTCGAAAAAATACGGACTTTTTCTAATCTCGTAGATTTATTTTGCCGCCGAAGGCGGCTGTATAGTTACCTATCTCTCAACCTGTAAACTTTTTTCAGGACGGGACAGCCCATGCACTATCAGCCCTTCCCCCCCGGCCACAACGCCCCCACTCCCAACACCCCCGCCGCCCACAACCCCCACCTCCCCTCCTCCACCCAGCCCATCTCCCGCATCCGAAGGCTGAAAAACGCCGCGCCTACGGCCAGCACGGCAAAAGTGAGTTGGCGAAGCGCGCGGGCCACCCGTCTGGCGCCTGCTTCCGTGTCGGGTGTGCGCACTTCGAGTTCGCCGGCGCGGGCTTTGCGGAGCGTTTTTTGGAGCTCGTCGGGCAGGGCGAGTGTGCTGGTGAGTATGCGCTGGAGCAGGTCGCGCACATAGCCGAGCGGTCCGCCCTTGTCTTGCAGGAGGTATTGTTGGGCAAAAGGCCGCACCGTGTCGAGCGGGTTGTAGGTCGGGTCGAGGGAGTTGGAGAGGCCGAGCAGCAGCGTCACCGTGCGGTTGAGCAGCACATAGTCTTTCGGCACCTGTATCGCCCCGGCGATGCCGCGGAACCCGATCTCGCGCACCAGGTCCATGAGGCTGTTGTTGAACGGATTGACCTGGATGTTGCGGAAGTCGAGGCCCTCGAACTGGATTTCATTTTGCAAAAAATTGCGCAGCGCCGCGATCATCTTGCGCGCCATTTTTTCCGCCTCCGGTCCTTCTGCCAAAAAGCCCATCGTGCGGCAAGCCTCCACCATACCTTCGGTGTCGTTTTTCACCGTCGCCTCGATGAGTTGGGTGATGCCCTCCCGAATTTGTGGAGAGAGGCGGGCCGTAGCGCCAAAGTCGAGCAGCGTGACGTGGCCCTTTTCATCCACTAGCAGGTTGCCGGGATGCGGGTCGGCGTGATAAAACCCGTCTTTGAACACCATGCGGCACCACACGCGGAGCAGCCGGGCGGCCAGGGCGCGGCGGTCAACGCCCCAGGCATCGAGTTGTGCCAGGTCCGAAATTTTCGCTCCCATGCACAACCGCGTCGTCATCACCCGAGTGGTGGAATAAGCCGTGAACACTTCTGGTATGGTCACTTCCGGCTCGTCGGCGAGGTTACCGCGGATGGTTTCCATGGCCCGGACTTCATTGGCAAAATCCAGTTCTTCCTCGATCATCTGCCGGATCTGGGAATAGAGATAATCCATGCCCTGAATGTCCATGAACCACGCCATAATACGCGTCAGCCGCTGGATGATGTTCAAATCCACCTGCGCAATGATCTCGATGCCAAAGTGTTGTGCCTTCACCACGACCTCCGTGCCATCAGGCAGTGCGGCCCGGTGTGCCTGCCCGATAGAAGCGGTAGCGATGGGTATTTCGTCGAAACGGATGAACAATTCCTCCGGCGGCTTGCCCAGTTCTTCCAGAATGCGCTGCCGTATTTCGGGATAGGGCCGGGCTGGCAGGCGGTCCTGCAAGGCTTCGAGCGGGCGTTGGAATTCCTCCGGCAAAAAGTTGGACATCACGGACAACATCTGGCCCATTTTGATGAACAGCCCCTGCAATTCGAGGATGGCATTTTTCACCCGCTCGGCATTGCGGATGTGGAGCGCGGCGATGCGCTGTTCATACCAGCGCTTGCCTAGGAACCGCCGCCGCAGCGAGAGCCAGAAATAACTCATGGCAACGACGAAAGCAGTCCAGTAGGCTTTGCGGATGCGGCGGGTGGGGGAGAGGATCATGCGGCGGGTGGTTGCGTTGAGCGGCAAATCTAACCCGGTCGCCGGTCTTGGCGGGCAATTTCACTTTCCGTCCGTTTTTGGTCAGTCCCGCTCCTTTGCAATAAGTGCCGGTGATGAAAAACCCGATGCTGTTGACCACCGTAATGGCAGTCGCGCGGTATTCAGGAAGCGCATTCTGAGAAATCAGCGCGGAGAATTGCGGTGAATCCGCCACGACCATCATACCCCATACGAGCATAAAAAGTAAAAAGAAGGGCGGAGAAAGCCAGTAAATAGCCGGTGAAAACAAACAGCAGGCAGTGGAAATAACCAAAGCCCAAAATGCCAGCCGGGCGCTTCCCCATCGCTGCGACCACTTGCCGCCCCATGCACAACCTATTGCGCCCGCAGCGATGATGCCGAACGACCAGACTGACACGTTCAAGGTATTTCCAGTCGCATGATTGTACAGTCCGATCAGCACCGGGACGAAAGCCCAAAAAGTGTATAGCTCCCACGCGTGGCCGAAATACCCGAATGCAAAAGTCCGGTACAACGGCTGCCTGAATACCAGCCTCAACGCCCGGGGATTGAACCCGCCTGTCGGTCGTCGGTATGGCCCGTCCCGGACCAGCAAAAACATGAACAGCGCGCCCGACAAAGCCAGTCCCGAGGTCGCCACGATGACCCAGCGTCCATCTGTATGGACCGGCAGCGCGTTCAGTAAATGTGGAAATGCCGTGCCCAGCACCAGCGCCCCGACCAGATAGCCCAGCGCCTTTCCCAAACCTTTTTCATACCAGTCGCTGCAAATTTTCATGCCCACGGGATATACGCCGGCCAGAAAGAACCCGACTCCGAAGCGGATGGTTATAAGACCTGACAAGCTACTGGCCGTCAACAACAATAAATTCAGCGCAGCCGCAATCGCCGCCGACACTACAAACACCCGCACCGGCGAAAACCAGTCTGCTATAGTCAGCCAGGCAGACAACAGCGTCCCGGTCACAAATCCCAACTGCACCGCTGCGGTCATCGTCGGCAGAAAGTTTTGAACGTCGGGGAATTGTTGCTGCAAAGCGGGTAGTACTGCGTTTACGGCGAACCAAAGTGAGGTGCCCGCAAATTGAGCAAAAACGACCGTAGGGAGAAGGTGGGCGGGGCGCATACTTTTATTTCTTCGCCGCAATCTTCACCAATTCATTCAGCTTCCACAGCGCATCCATCGGCGTCATCGTATTCAGGTCGAGGCCGAGCAGCGTCTCTTTAATCTTCAACGTGTAATCATCCACGTCAAAAATGTGAAGTTGAAGCGGCGCAGCGATTCGTTTCACTTTTTTGCGCATATCAGCCTGCGTCTCTTGTCTCTTATCGCTTGTCCCCTGTCCTTTGTCCTTTGTCTCTTGTCCTTTGTCTCTGACTCCATCCCCCTCCACCGACTTCTCTTCCAGCGTTTTCAAAATCTCGTTGGCCCGTTCCACGATCACCGGCGGCATACCGGCCATGCGGGCGACGTGGATGCCGAACGAGTGGTTGGAGCCGCCCGGCACGAGTTTGCGCAGGAAGATCACTTTATGGCCCAGTTCCTTCGTGCTGACGTGGAAGTTGTGGATGCGCTCGTGGGTTTCGGCGAGTTCGTTGAGTTCGTGGTAGTGGGTGGCAAACAGCGTTTTGGGGCGCGCCCGCTCGTTGTCGTGCAGGTATTCGGCGAGGCTCCAGGCGATGCTGATGCCGTCGTAGGTGGAGGTGCCGCGTCCGATCTCATCGAGCAGGATGAGCGAGCGGTCGCTGATGTTGTTCATAATCAACGCCGTTTCGTTCATCTCGACCATGAACGTGCTCTCGCCGCCGCTGATGTTGTCGCTCGCGCCGACGCGGGTGAATAACTTGTCTACCAGTCCGATGCGGGCACTGGCCGCCGGGACGAAACTGCCCATCTGCGCCATCAAAGTGATGAGGGCGGTCTGTCGCAGCAGCGCCGATTTGCCCGCCATGTTGGGACCGGTGATCAGGATGATCTGCACCGATTCGTTGTCGAGGTAGACGTCGTTGGGGATGTATTGCTCCCCGGTAGGCAGTTGGGTCTCAATGACAGGATGGCGGCCTTCGCGGATGTCGAGCAGCGTCGTGTCGTCGAGTTCGGGCCGGGTGTAGTGGTTTTTCTGCGCACTTTTGGCAAACGACAGCAGGCAATCCAGCCGGGCGATCAGGTGGGCATTGTGCTGAATGGGCTGGATGTATTGCCCGATCTCCTCCACCAGGGCGCGAAACAGTTTTTCTTCCAGCTCCTGAATCTTCTCTTCGGCGCCCAGAATCTTGGATTCCAGCACTTTCAGTTCCTCCGTGATGTACCGCTCGCCGGTGGCGATGGTCTGCTTGCGCGTCCATTCGGGCGGCACCTGATTCTTCCACTTAGAGGTGATCTCGATGTAATACCCAAACACGTTGTTGAATGCGACCTTCAAACTGGTAATGCCCGTCCGTTCGATCTCGCGCTGCTGAATGGCGAGCAGCAATTCGCGGCTGTTGCGCACGATGCTGCGCAATTCATCCAGATCCGGGTTGCAGCCGTCGGCCATCGCGCCGCCTTTGCGGATGTCGGGCGGCGGGTCGGGCATGATGTCGCGTTCGATGCGTTCGCGGAGGGTGAGGCAGGGGTTGAGGCCTTCGCCGAGTTTGCGGAGGGCGGCTGCCCCCTGCCCCCCCAGGGGGGAGGGGGCAGCGCTCCCTGCGGCACTTGTAGGGAGGCCAGGGGTGAAACCACTCCCCCCCTCATGGGGGTGCAGGGGCGTGCTAAACCGCCGTTTCAACTCCCCAATCGCCACCAACGCCCGCCGCAACTGCATGGCTTCGCGCGGGTTGATTTTTCCAACGGCAGTTTTGGCCATGAGCCGTTCCAGGTCGCCGATGTGGCGGATCTGCGGTTCGATTTCTTCGGCAAATGCGGGATTTTCCACAAAAAACTGCACGACCTCGTGCCGCTCCTGGATCTGCTGGAGACTGGTCAGCGGCAGCAGCACCCATTTTTTCAGCAGGCGCGCGCCCATCGGCGACACGGTCCGATCCAGTACCTGGAGCAGCGACGTGCCATTCTCGTGGTTGCTGGCGATGAGTTCGAGGTTGCGGATGGTGAAGCGGTCGAGCCAGACGTATTTTTCCGTTTGGAGCCGACTGATGGTTGTGATGTGGGACAGCCGGTTGTTTTCCGTAGCGGCGAGATAGTGGAGGATAGCGCCGGCAGCGGTTTGTCCGAGATCCAATTCTTCGATGCCAAAACCTTTAAGGCTCTGGGTCTGGAAGTGGGTAAGCAGTTTTTCGCGGGCAAAGTCGCGCGTGAAAATCCAGTCTTCGAGCGTATTCGTGTAAAACTTGTCGCCATAAATCGCTGCAAACTCCTTGACGCGGCTTCTCGGAAGCACAATTTCAGCGGGTTTGAAACTTTGCAGGAGTTTGTCCATGCTGGCTGAATCGCCTTCGGAGACAAAAAATTCACCCGTTGAAATATCGAGGAAGGCCAGCCCGTGCCGTTCGTTTTGGCCGTAGGCCAGGGTGGCGAGGAAGTTGTTGGAGTTGTAGCTGAGCAGGGCGTCGTCGGTGGTCACGCCGGGCGTCACCACTTCGGTCACGGCACGCCGGACGACCTTGCCCGGGATGGGTTTTTCCATCTGCTCGCAGATGGCGACCCGGAAACCGGCCCGCACCAAACGCGGCAAATAGCGGTCCATCGCATGGTAGGGAATACCTGCCAGTTCGATGTCGGAGCCGCCGTTGTTGCGGCTGGTCAGGGTGATGCCCAGCGCCCGGCTGGCTTTCACCGCGTCTTCTCCAAAGGTTTCATAAAAATCGCCCACCCGAAACAACAGGATCGCGTCTGGATACTTGATTTTCACCGCCGTGTATTGCATCATCAGGGGCGTGGATGCGCCGGCGGGGGTGCCGGGTGTGCTGCCTTCTTTTTTTGGTCGTGCCATAGGCGGGCAAAAGTAGTGTCCTCAAATTTGGCAACGCATTCTGAGCTATCAACTTTTTTAAAGTTGACAACGCTCCGGTTCAATTTGAAAACGGGTGCGCACCACCCTGCAATCCCATGCCACCACTACTTTTTCACAAAAGCCATCCCACCTGCCCCGCGTACCGCAAAATAATACAGCCCCGCCGGCAGGCCGCTCACATCAAAAGGCAGTATATTCTGTCCGGCGACGAGTTCCAGGGTTTGTTCCAGCAGCAAGCGCCCATCTGCGCCAATGACGCGGAAGGTGGCGGTGCTTTCTTCCGAAGCCTGGTATTCGGCAAAGAGCAGGTCATCGGTCGGGTTGGGCTGCAAGGTGCGCAAGCCGCTGAGCGCAGGGCGTTCAAGCGCAACGATGTGGGTGTATTTTTCAGAGCCATCCAGATCGCTGATTTTCAGGCGATAATAGGATCTTTCGAGCGGCCGGGTATCCTCGAAGGTGTAGTTTTTTTGCGAAGCCGTGCCGGGTTTAGGAGCTACTCGCCCAATTTTAGCCCACGGGCTTTGCCCATCGGGCGAACGTTCCAGCACGAAAGCAGCCAGGTCTTTTTCAAGGGCAGTCGCCCATTGCAGGGCGTTGCGGTCGGCTTGTGCGCTTCCATTGAAAAAAAGCAATTCGACTGGGAGTGGGGTAGTGCCAAAAATGGCACCCATCTCGGAAAAACCGGGAGATATAAATTCGAGGTAAAAAATATCGGAACTGCCGATGGAAGTGGCCGTGACGTTGGAAATGAGCGTGGCGCCATTGCTCGTGTTGTTGTTGGGCGTACAGTCTTCATTGGCGCCGTCGTAATGCGAGATGTTCAGGTCGTCGGCGGTGCCGGAAGGCTGGTTGGCGGCGCTTTTCAGGTTGTCCAGTTCGTCGTCCGTGTAAAAAAGCCGCACCTGCTTTGTGCCGCTGCCAGAGTTCTGGCTCGACGTGATGTTGTAATAGCGCTGCATGTATTTCACGCCGTTGGGAGCCGCCTGCACGGACGTGTAACGGATCTTTTTGACGGTCACCGTGCCGAGGTTGTTGCTGGTTTTGACAGCCGCTACCGGAAGGCCGATATTGCCGGCGTCGGGCTTGGTGTAAATGTTGAACCACTTGGTGGGGGCTGTATTGCCGTTGACGCTGGTTTGGGTGTAGGTCGTGCAGGTTTGTCCGGGGTTGGGCAGGCTGAGCGTCTCGTGGACTTCAATGCAAAAAGTGCCGGTTGCCGTGCTCCAGCCATCCACCTGGATGTAATAAGTGGTACTTGGAGTCAGGCCGCAGTAGTAGGCCACCGCATTGTAGCCGTCGCCGAGCAGGCCGCCGTCTTCCTGGCTCACCAGCAGGTGGTTGATCGTGGTCGGACTGGCCGTGTTGTAGAGCGCGATTTGGGTATCGTCCAGCGTACCGATCGGGCTGATGTCGGTCGTGATTTGCACCGTTCCGGAAGCAGGCGCCGTGAATTTGAACCAAACGGTGTTGCTGATGCCCGTTGCCCAATAGCCGCCATTGGCCGTCGTAGGATTAAATTCGCCGCCGGTGGTGGTGGCTCCAAAGTTGGTATAAATGTTAGAGCCGGGACAGGCTTGATCTACCGTAAGCGTAATGGCTCCGCTGGAAGCGTCGTTGACCAGCGAAGTAGAAAAGGTAAGCGGGCCCACCCACTGGCTGTTTCCGTTAGAGCCGCCGCAGACTGCGCGGACATAGTAGTCGTAGATGGTGCCGCCGGTCAGACCGTTCAGCGTATAAGGTTTCGCATTAACTGTTACGGTGGTGCCCGCTCCCAGGGAGAACCCCTGAAGGCCGTACTGGACCTGCCATTGTGTAGCGGTGCCATTTTCTGTCCAGTTGAGTACGATAGAACTCGTGGTCGGACTGGTAGCGGTCAGAGCATTCGGTTCGGCACACGCAGAGGCCGTCGTTTTAAAAATCACACCCACCCGGTAAGGCGAACTGCCTCCGCCACACACACTCTGTATCTGTACTTCATAGACCGTAGAAGGGCTAAGACTGTTGAGCGTATGCGGGTTGCTGACACCGTTCACGGTCGTCCAGGCAGAAGACCCCGATACGCGGTACTGAAGGTTGTAACTGGTGGCGCCGCTCACGGCAGTCCACCCGACAATAGCGGACACATTGGTGATGCTGGTGACCGTGATCGCAGTAGGCGGATTACAGGAACTGCTTGGGCAGGAAGCGGCAATACAACTGGCTGCTGCGGTTACCGCAGCCCGGATTGCGTCGCCAGGCAGAGGTCCAAAGCCATTGTCGAAATTAACGCCAAAGGAAGTGAGGTGGCAATAACTCATGATCGTGCCGCCGTCGACAGGTTCCGGGCCTTCCGCGCAGCCGCCCTCCGGGGGATAACCGGCGATTGGGCCGCAGTTGTCAATACAACCGCCCGCCCAGCCGCACCAGTGCGTGTGGTGCGACGACAGGTTGTGGCCCATTTCGTGGGTCACGACGTTGATGGTCCAGGAATAGGTCGGAAAATTCTGGTAGGTGCTGTTGATGCCGCTGAAAGCATAATTGAAACCGGGTACGCACAACACGTCCAGATAGGCAATGCCTCCCAGCCCGCTGCCGCCCAAACTCACCAAATGGGCCAGATCGCCCGTAAAACTGGTTCGATACGCTACGAACTGATCCAGTGCCTCAGAACTGGACGAGGTGGAATAATTGTCGTCCGTCGTCCAGACGTATACCTGTGAGATGGTCGTGGAAACCGATTCATTGGTGTACAGGGTGGCGACCACATTGTAAAAACCGGTCACGTAGTTCACCGTGTTGACCACTGTGCCCTTGTTTTGGTACAGTTCGAAGTCGGCCTCGAAAAACACCTGTACACAGCCTGTGACATCTGGCTGAGCGACCGGTTGGTTGTGTTTGGGCTTGCTACCGGGCACGTCCAGTTCCACGCATTCGGCATTGGGCTGTTTGGGCAAATAGCGGTCGCTGTACAGCACATAATCCGAGCGGTCGCCCGTTTTTTCAAAACGCCCGAGGTTGAGGTTGCCCAGTAGGGGAGAAGAGATGACTCCTATGATCTCCCCTTCAAAAAAACTGATGGCTGCCAGAGAATTCGGATCGTTCCAGATCATGCCCCGATAGTAAGCGCCCGGCGCATAAAAACACCGTTCGCCGCCGCTTGTCTGCACAGAAAAGCCGTCGGCCAGCACAGGGGCCTGGTACAAATCAACGCGCAGCACCGTGCCATGCCAGGGCAATTCCAACGTGACGACCTCCGGACGCACCGCGAGCAATTGGTGCAGTTGCTCCATATTCAGCCGCAGGTGTTGTGCGTTGCTGTCCAGCGTCGTTTTGGGTTTATACGGTGCGGGCGCAGCAGAAAAAACAGGAGCCGCCGTAAACGGGACGCCGGAATTTCGAAGAGATTGTAATTGCGCAGCGACGGGCTTTAAATTTTGCGCCTGCAACGAACAGGATAGCAGCATAGCGGCTGCGAAGGCAACCAGAAGGTGACATTTATGCATGAGAGAAGAGGTTGCGATTAGTTTAGTAATGCAAAAGTATTATAGTTTTTAACTCTTTTCTCTTGTTGTTTAACGGGAAGCACTTGCGTATTTCTCTCAAAACCTGAGTTCTTTATCCTAAACCTGAGAGTCAGCCTTCACTGCACCACCGGCTTGCTATTCGCCTTCCAGGCGTTGATGCCACCCGCCAGGTCGGTGACGTTGGTGAATCCCAATTGCCAGAGAGTAGCAGCCGCTTTTCCGCTGCGCCCGCCGACAGCACAATACACCATGACCGGCTCGTTTTTGTCCAGTATCGCCAACTGCTCCGCAAAATCTTTATCGTGAAAATTGATGTTAACCGCCCCCTCAAGGTGGCCGCTTTTAAACTCATCGGCGGTGCGCACATCGATGAGTTGAGCGTTTTTATCGCGTTGTAAGGCAGCCTGAAAATCATCCGGGTTGAGTTTGTTTTGTGCATCCGACTGGCAGGCGTTGAGCATCAACAACAGGTAAAACGAATAGAAAGTGATCAATTTTTGCATAAAAAAGAGTTTATGTACACCGGAACTCCGATTCCGGTGCGTGTTTATGTACACCGGAACTCCGATTCCGGTGCGTGTTTATGTACACCGGAACTCCGATTCCGGTGCGTATTTATGTACACCGGAACTCCGATTCCGGTGCGTGTTTATGTACACCGGAACTCCGATTCCGGTGCGTGTTTATGTACACCGGAACTCCGATTC
>Ga0209181_10012311_pt1 | contig 10838 bp, 9 predicted proteins | sample MAT05_FD_187208 | JGI IMG/M metagenome (GOLD analysis project Ga0209181, IMG submission 187208) | Freshwater microbial communities from Lake Fryxell liftoff mats and glacier meltwater in Antarctica - MAT-05 (SPAdes) (version 2) | ecosystem: Environmental > Aquatic > Freshwater > Ice > Liftoff...
CGAGGACGACAAAGACCTCGGCTTAGTGCGGGTCCGGCGACTGGTGGAGTACGTCGAGACGCTTGCAAAAACTAAGCGGTGACGAGTTGGGCTTTGGCCAGGAAGGCGGGGTCGATCTCTACTCCGAGGCCGGGGCCGGTGGGAACGGTGAGCATCCCTTTCTCGCTCTTGAGCGAACTGGTGGCGGAGTGGACGGGCAGGGTGTCGTCCTCGCCCTTGTACTCCTGATGGGCGCCGGCGTTTGGAATGCACCCGGCGAAGTGTGCGACGTAGAGAAAGCCGAGACCTCCGTCGGACATATGCGGGGTGCACTCGAGTCCCGCCGCGGCGGCCATACGAGCTACCTTCATCGAACGGATCAGGCCGCCGAAATAGAGCAAGTCTGGTTGGATAACGCGGGCGACGCCCTGCTCAATGATGCGGCGAAAACCGCGCAGACTGGCCTCTTCCTCGCCGAGGGCGATGGGAATTTTCAGGGCGGCGGCGATCTGTTTAGTTTCGTCGTAATAGTCAAACGGCACGGGCTCTTCGAAGAACGCAAGCTTGTACTCTTCCATCACCTTGCCGATCCGAATGGCTTGCGGGACGTCATAGGAGCCATTGCCATCGGCGTAAATGGTGAAGCGGGGTCCGAAGGTCTTGCGGGTGAGGGGGATGAGGGCCAAGTCGCGCCGGGTGGATTCCGCGTCGAAGCGCATGCGGGCGCCTAGCCGGAACTTGATGGCGGTCGCACCGGTTTCGGTTACGACCTTTTGGAGATAGGCGATCTCGTCTTCGGCGGAGTTGCCCCGATGGGAACTGGCGCGATAGACGGGGATCTTCCGCTGGCCGGGTGTTCCGATTAATGCGCCGATGGGCTGGCCGGACACTTTGCCGAGAAGATCGAGAATCGCAATTTCGACGACGGCGACGCTGACCCAGAAGGGCAGACCCTGCCACTTGTAGTTGGAGCTCGCCAGATAGACTTCTTCGAGCAGCGATTCCAGATCGCGCGCATCCTTCCCGACAAATGAAGGGGCCACCTTCTTGAGCAAAATTGGATAGGCCACACTCATGACGCTGCCGTGAGCGTCGGCATAGCCGGAGAGGCCGGAGGTGGAACGGACGCGGACGATAAAGCTTCGGCCGTTGCGCAGGAGTTCAACCGAGGCGATTTTGACGGGCTCCTTGACTAGTTCCTTCTTCAGGACCGTGCTGGACATGGCGGCCGCCAGCTTGGGGGCCAGGCTAGGGGCGGCGAAGGCAGCGGCGGGGGCGGCGAGGAGCGTCCGACGGGGGATGATCATAAGGTGGGTAGGGTGAGGCCGAGGAGGCGGCAGTCTTCGGCGACCATTTCTCGGACGAGAAGGGCGAATTCGGTGGTGGCTTCCCAGCCGAGCAGACGTTTTGCCTTGGAGGGATTACCGCACAACGGAATTTTCTCGGCAGGCCGGTAATAGTCCTGGTCGACGACGACGAATTTCCGCCAGTCGAGACCGGCGGAGGAGAAGGCGATTTCGACGAACTGCTGGACGGAGTGGAGACGGCCGGTAGCAATGACGAAGTCGTCGGCTTTTTCCTGCTGCAGCATGAGCCACATGGCTTCGACGTATTGGCGGGCATCGCCCCAGTCCCGGAGAGGCTCCAGGTTGCCTAGACGCAACTCGGTAGCCTTTCCCGCGAGGATTCGGGCGACGGTACTGGTGATTTTTCGGGTAACAAACTCGTAACCGCGACGGGGCGATTCGTGATTGAACAGGATCCCACTAGCGGTGTACATACCGTACCGTTCCCGGTAGTTCCGGGTAAGCTCGAAGCCGGCGACCTTACTGATCCCATAAATCGAACGGGGGCGAAAGCGAGTGGCTTCGTCCTGGGGCGAGGCTTCGGCGGCGCCGAACATTTCCGAGGTGCCGGCGAAGTAGAAGCGGCACTGGGGGGCCAGGTCCTTTAGTGAGGCCAGCAGATAGTGAGTGCCGTTGATGTTGGTTGTGAGAGTAGAAAACTCATCGTCGAACTCGTAGCTAACGAAGCTGGCGGCGGCGAGGTGGTAGCACTCGTCCGGGCGGATCTTGGCTATCGCTTGATAGAGAGCAGCGTAACTTTCGAGGGACGCCGGGTGAAGTTTCATCTGGTCGCGGAAGCTGAGCACCCGCTCTAAGCGACGCTCCGGGGCCTCAAGCCCGACGCGTCGGACGAGGCCGTGGACCTCGTATCCCTTGCTGAGCAAGAGTTCGGCTAAATAAGAGCCATCTTGTCCGTTGACGCCCGTGATAAGGGCTCTCTTAGTTGACATTATCTGATATGGATACCCATGCGCCGAGCGATCCAAGTGCTATTCCATCGGCGAACAAAGGCATCACGGCTCATGATACTGCACCACTCGCGCCAATAGCGAACCGGTTGCCGCCAATTGCAGACTGTTCCCAAGACGAGACTGAAGGCGAACTTAGTGAAGGAGGGACGTAATGGGTCAAAAAACTGATCTCGACCGTCCACCAGATAAGAGCAGTAGCCGTGGATCCATTGGAAGGGGACGTATCCTAAATGCCTTTGTACGCAGGCGATCGCTTCGCGGAAAACGGTGCCGCGACCGCTGAGCGTCTTGTTATCGAGATGCATTCGCGAATTCGCCAGCAGGGCGTCGATGCGAAGGAGTTGATGATGGCGCGCGAGACGGAGCCAAAGATCGTAATCGAAGGCGGAATGTAAGAGGGGATCGAATCCGCCGACTTCGCGGATGGCTTGGCGGCGGACGAAACAAGTCGGCTGGCAGATGAAGCACTCCCGGCCAAGATCCTCGGGATGGAAGGCCATGGTGGGGTAACTACCGAGGAGATCGCCTTTGTCGGAGATCCAGTAGGCGTTGCCGTAGACACCTGCGAGATCGGGCCGATCGCGCAGGTGGGAAACAGCGGTGCGGATGGCACCGGGGAAATAGGTATCGTCGGCGTTCAGGTAGGCGAAGACCTCACCATTGGCGAGGGCAAAGCCTTTGGCGATGGCGTCGGAGGCCCCAGCGTCCGGCTCTGAAATGATGCGAATGAGTTTCGGGTAGAGCGCAGCGTATCGGGTTAGGATTTCGAGGGTCCCATCGGTGGAGCCGCCGTCGAGTATGACGTACTCGAAATTCGGATAGTCCTGGTGAACCACGCTCTCGATGGTTTCGACAATGAAACGCTCCGCGTTGAGACACGGAGTGACTATCGTTACGGCGAGAGATTCAGGAGTCATCTGAGATTGGCTGGCCGCAGACTCGGGCGACTCGCCCTCTGAGTGTAGCATCGAAGTAAAACGTTTCAAGGCGTATGGTTGACACCAGCTAATGACGGTCCTATCCTTAAAGTGCGATGCAACTCAGTTTCAACAAGGGCGGCGGCGAGACGTTGGCGCAATTGCGAACCGGCGACCGGGCGTACCTGCATCGATTGGACCTGCCGGAAGAGATGTCGCAGCGATTGATGGAGTTGGGATTTCTGCCGGGCACAATCGTGGTTGCGGCGGGCAGCGCGCCGGGTGGGGATCCGCGAATATTCCGGGTGGACGGTTCTGACATAGCGTTGCGGCGGGACACTGCCAGCCGGCTGTACATTTCGGCGGAGCCGCTGTCGGAATCGGAACTGACATGAGCGATAGCGGGAGCTGCCACGGGGCCGCACCGCAGACCGTGAACCGGAAGGCAGGCCACTACATCGCGTTGGTCGGACCGCCGAACGCGGGTAAATCCACCTTGTTCAACCGTTTGACGGGACTGCGGCAGAAAGTGGCGAACTTTCCTGGGGTAACGGTAGAGCACCACGTGGGCCGGGTTCGCGATGAAAAGGGTCGTGACCTGTTTGTGGTCGATCTTCCTGGCATCTACAGCATGACGCCGCGTTCCGAAGATGAGAAGGTAACGCACGACGTTTTAGTGGGTGCGAATGCTTCGCTCGGCAGGCCTGACGCGATCATCCTGATTCTCGACTCCACGAATTTGCAACGTCATCTTGTGCTGGCCGCTCCGGTGCTGGCCTTGGGGATGCCTACGCTCGTAGTGTTGAACATGGCTGACGATCTAGCGGCTCGCGGCGGAAGCGTTGACCCGGCGGCTTTAGCGAAGGAGATCGGCGCGCCGGTGGCTTTGATTTCCGCCAGCACTGGGGAGGGGGTGGAACGCGTCACCCATTTTCTAAGAGGCACCGGCGCTCGACCGATTTCGCCAGAACCCAAATTTGTGTTTCCGATATTGCAAACTCTTCCGGCGCGGCGGCGATGGGCGGGACGGGTGGGTCTGCAAGCCGGCTACACGGCTCCGGCCCCGCCGGAGTGGACTCGCCGGTTGGACAGAGTTTTTCTCCATCCAGTGGCTGGTCCGTTGATCTTCCTGATCGTCGTGCTCGGGGTATTTCAGGGCATCTTCACCGGGGCGCAGCCGATGATGGATGGAGTAGAACATCTCATCACCTGGTCGGGTGGGTTGTTGGGTTCGTATTTGCCGGAAGGGGTGTTCCGCAGCCTATTGGTCGAAGGGGTCTGGGGAGGCGTGGGCAGTGTGGTGGTGTTTTTGCCCCAGATTCTGCTCCTGTTCCTTTTCATCGGGATACTGGAGGACTCCGGCTATCTGGCTCGAGCCGCGGTGATTGCGGATCGAACGATGGAGAGGGTGGGACTGCAGGGCAAAGCCTTTATTCCGTTGCTTTCGGCGTATGCCTGCGCGGTGCCCGCGATTATGGCAACGCGGACGATTGAAGACAAGCGCGATCGTCTGGCGACGGTGTTGATCGCGCCCTTCATGACGTGTTCGGCCCGGCTGCCGATCTACACGTTGCTGATAGCGGCCTTTGTGCCGAATACGCCACTTTTGGGGCAGTTCCTGGGATTGCAGGCGGCGGTGTTGCTTGGTCTCTACGTCCTGGGATTCGTGGCCGCGGTGGGCACAGCGCTCCTTTTGCGATCGAGCGTTTTGCGTCACGCGAAGACGATGTTCGTGATGGAGTTGCCGCCTTATCGTCGTCCGTCCGTGCAGACTTTGTTGCTTCGTTTGCTGGACCGCGCGGTGATTTTCCTGCAGCGGGCTGGAACGGTAATCCTCCTGGTTTCGGTCGGGCTTTGGATCCTGGCGCATCTGCCGTACGAGAACGGCAAGCCGCCGGCGATCGAACAGAGCATCGCGGGCCGGATTGGCCGGGCGGTGGAGCCCGTGATTCTGCCGTTGGGTTTCAACTGGAAGATTGGGATTGGCCTGATTACATCCCTAGCCGCACGAGAGGTGATCGTAGGTACACTGGGGACGATTTACGGCATTGAGAACGCGGAAAAGGACTCACCCCCTTTGATTGAGTCTCTGAGGAAGGATCTGACGCCCGGTGGCGCCTACGCGCTGATGATCTTTTTTGCGTTCGCCATGCAGTGTTTTTCGACGGTCGCGATCGTTCGGCGGGAGCTGGGGAGCTGGGCTTGGCCGGCGGCGCAGTTCGCCTATATGGGCTTCCTTGCATATTTTGGGGCCTTGGTGACCAACCAAATGTGGCTCGCGTTCCGATAGTACTATCGGCTGGATCCTCCGCGAGCCGTTCATAAATAGGGAGTTATTAGGTCTTTGGACCCAGGGTACTGTCCGCTCGGGGAAGCGTAGCGGACCTACTGTTCTGTAACCAACTAGCCCAAGGTTCCATACGCCGGCCCGGGTCCCCCTGTCACTGTCGGAGGCAGGACCCCCCCAATGCGTATCACCTCACTTCTGATCCTTGCTGCTTCGCTGACCGTCCCGGCCTTCTCTCTGCCGACGTTCCCGTTGGTTTTCACCGATCCGCTCGCTTCGGCGGACCCGGCCGACGTGATCGGTGATCCGAATTTTTTCGACATCTCATCGCTGACGTTCGCATCCTTCAACTCCGGCACCAAACGGTTTACGGTCGAGATCTTGTTCAACTATGGCGGCGGTGTTTCTCTTAACCAGTTCTCCGTCGGTGGCGCGTTCAACGCCCTCAACGCCGGCGACCTATTGTTCTCGAACGGCGGCTTCAACTACGCGGTCCAATTGCGCTCGCGTGGTGGCCTGACGGCTGGCAACCTCTACCAAGTTACCGGCAATCAAACAGCAAAGCAGGTTCTGGGCCTCGGCAGCGACCAGGACGGCAACTATCGGCCCAATCAAGCGGTTTGGGGCAACACGGCGGGAGCGACGTTGATTGGCACGGGCACATCGACGGTTGTTTCCACGGGAGGCCCGACGAATCTGAAGGTGACTCTGGATTTCGCGGCGAACAACGCCTTCATCGCCGGTTTTGATAGTTCGAGTTTTGCCTTCTCGGCTGCGACCTGCGGGAATGATGTAATCACCGGCAGCGTTCCTGAGCCCGGTACTTGGGCCCTGTTGGGCGCGGGGCTGATCGGCCTCGGGATGATCCGCCGCCGCAATGCAGTGTAGCAGGGCGGAAGGTAAGTGTTACCCTGAGGGTTTGGGGCCATTCCTGGCTTCAGACCCTCATTTTCATTTATGCGCAACGTAGTCATTATCGGATCGGGCTGTGCCGGAAATACAGCCGCTGTTTATTCTGCTCGCGCTTCGCTATCGCCGTTGGTTGTCTCCGGCCACGAACCCGGCGGGCAGCTATCGATCACGTCCGAAGTGGAAAACTATCCTGGGTTTCCGGATGGCGTGATGGGCCCGCAGCTCGTGGAGAACATGAAGCTGCAGGCGATTCGTTTCGGTGCCGAATTCATCAACGGCTCGGTGGAAGACTGCGATCTGTCGCAGCGGCCATTTAAGCTGAAGATCGACGGTGAATGGATGGAGACCAGAACGCTGATTATCGCTTCTGGAGCCTCAGCGCGGTGGTTGGGGTTGCCGAACGAGTACAAGCTGATCGGTCATGGCGTTAGCTCGTGCGCCACCTGCGACGGGTTCTTCTACCGGGAAAAGGAGATCATGGTGATTGGCGGCGGGGACACTGCGATGGAAGAGGCCAATTTCCTGACGAGATTCGGCAAACGGGTGACCTTGGTGCATCGGCGCGAAGAGTTCCGGGCGTCGAAGATCATGGTGGACCGGACGCGGGCGAATCCGAAGATTGAGATTCTGACGAATACGGTGGTCGACGACGTCTACGACGTGGAAAAGGGCTTTGTTACTGGCGCGAAGCTGCGGAATCTGGTTACCGGCGAGACGTGGGACCGGCCTGTGGATGGCTTCTTTGTCGCGATCGGCCACATCCCGAACACGAAATTTCTAAGGGGCCAACTCGATACGGATGAGGAAGGCTACCTGATTTCGCACGGCGGAGCGAGGACAAAAATCGCTGGCGTCTATCATGCCGGCGACGTCCAGGACCGTGTCTATCGTCAGGCGGTTACCGCGGCTGGGGCCGGCTGCATGGCGGCAATTGAAGCGGAGCGATTCCTGGAGAACGAAGGCCACTAGGGCTGGACTAGTTTGACATCCGAGCGCGCTTGAAGGGGTCCTTTAGAAATTTAGCGGCCTCTTCCTGCGCGTTTTGGGTGTTGTCTTTCGTCCGCATCGCGAGGTTGTATTCGTTCACCGCCCGCTCGCGCTGGCCGGTAATGTCGAAGATCTTTCCGAGGTTAATGTGGCCCCACACCTCGGTCCACTTTGGTTCCAGATCGCCATTGAGTGACTCGCGGAATTCGTTCGCGGACGACTGGTAGTTGTTCTGGAGGAAAAACACCTCACCGACGCGGTAGTGGGCGAGAGAGCTATTGCGGGCGACTTCGAGCGCCTTGGTGTATTCCTTGAGGGCCTCACCATACTCGCCGATCTCGGCGAACATTTCGCCCTTCCGGATGGAAACGGCGACGCGCATCGTCCTGCTCATGCGGAGGAGGCGGTTGTTGACGTCGATCTCGACCCGTTTGGGCTTGCCAAATGTTTCGACGAGAAACTCTGACGAGGTACCGGAGACGTCGACCACCTTCTCTTCAGGATTTCCTTCCGTTTCGATCTTCAGCGTCACCGGCATGCGGAACGTATCCAGGTCCTGCGTGATTTTTCCCATCACGCGGAACCCTTTCTTCGTGCGGTAAACCGTATATTCCAGCTTGAACTCGGGGGCGCCGCTCGACTCGATCCACTGAATGAAGAAGTACCCGAGGTCCTGGCCGGCTAACTGGCTGGCAACATCCTTAATGTTCTCCGTCGAGACGCTGCGGCCGGCAAACTTGTCCGGGACGATCTTGAGAAACTCTTTGAACTTATCGTCACCGAGCACGCTGCGAAGCATGTGATAGACGGCGGCTCCCTTGCCCGCGGTGGTGGCCCAGTATTCCGGCGAGTAATCTTCAAACCGCGCGGACTGAATCAAGGGCGGGTTGTCAACGGTCATCGCTTCGACGTAGGTATCGCGAACCTCGCCTTCCAAGGCTCCAGGGCCTTGAGACTGTTCCACCCAAAGCAGTTCAGCGTAGCGCGCCATACCGTTCGTGATCCAAAGATGGTTTCGCGAAACCGGTGAAATTTGGAGGCCCCACCATTGTCGGGAAAGTTGGTTGACGAGTAGTCGCGGGTTTGCTTGGCTGCCGATGGCGCGGGGGCTGAGAAACAGTACGCCCGGTGCGGCGTAGCCATTGGGTGCGCCGTCCTCGGTTTCAATTAGGCCGATGGACGCGTTCGGAGCCAGGCCGAAGTTGCTTGCCAGAAAGGAGAGGACCTTGCCGGTCTCTTCGCCCCAGCTTTCGGCCGCCTTCGCGGAGTTTCCGCGGAAGTAGGTAAGGGCGGTGACCCCCTGCGAAGAGACTGTTTTGGGGTCTCCTTGAACGATGGCGATAGATCCGCCAAGGGAGGGCTTGGCAAACGTGAACAGGGTCGCCCTCTTGCCGGCTGGGGCGTTGGCCGAAGCCTCCATGCCGCCACCGATGACTTTGTAATCATCCGGAACGGTGATCGTAAATTCCGAGGTATACCGATCGGCCGTGTATTCGTTCACCGGGAACCAACGGGCGGGGTAAAGCAGGAAAGCATACTCTGGCTTGATGGCCGCGAACTTAACGCCGTAGACGGGAGATTCTTCTTGTCCGCTTAGACGGCCGTCGTAAGTGATTACCACTTCCTGGTCGGAACCCTTGGGTAAGGTATCGGGGAAAGCGATCCGCAGTTGAAAATCCTGTTGGTTGCGGGTTGGGGTGAGGGGCTTTCCTTTGCCGTCCGTAACGGATTTGACCGTCAGACTGTTGTGGAGATCGAAACTGATCGCGGTGAGCCGATCGTCTACGGGCTGAAACCGAATGCGCGCGGTGGCAGCGAGCGATTGTGTGCGGGGATTGACCTCGGCGTTGATCTGGTAACTGATGACGTCGATCCGGGACCGACCGCGGGCCTCCTGGCCTTCGAGCAGGGTAGCGAACAGGGTGGCGGTGAGAACGATCCCAAGATTATTCATGATCAGGCTTCCTTCCAGTATCGATCTTCTTGCAGATAGCGGCGGACGAGAAGTCGGGCAGCTCCGGCAAGGGGGTCGCTATCCCGACGAAGGGAATTGCGTATTTGGGCTAGGTCTGCCCGCATTGCGGAGAGCGCGGCGGGATTGTTGAGCAAATCAAGGGCGGCCTGAGCGAGGTTGGACCCGGTAAACTCGCTCTGCATGAGCTCGGGGACAACTTTTCGTTCCGCCACCAGATTCACCATGGTGTAAAAAGGCACGGACACTAACAATTTACCCACCCACCAACTGATCTCTGTGACCTTGTAGAAAGTTACCATTGCCGTCCCCAGCAAGGCTGCTTCCATGGTCACTGTACCGCTGGCAGCGAGGGCGAGGTCGGCATGGGCGATTGCATCCCATGCTTCCCCTTCTACGACTTGGATGGATAGCGCGGAAATGCGTTCCCGAAAAGTTGTAAACGAAGTGCCACCGCGCTCTAAAAACCCGACCGGAGTGGCCCAGACGAACTGGGTATACCCATGAGAGCGTAGGATTTCGACGGCATCGAGAACCGCGGGCAGATGGCGCCGGGCTTCACCGAGTCGACTACCGGGCAGCAGCGTGATGAATGGTTTCGTTTCATTGAGGCCATACCGCGCGCAGAATTCGGCGCGGCTAAACCGGGGTGCAGCGCTCCAGGCCAACGGATGGCCAATGAAGTCAACCGAGACCCCGCGGGCGGCAAACCAAGCCTTCTCAAACGGGAATATGGATAAAACGCTAGCGAGGTCACGTCGCATTTGCCGAACGCGCCCGGAACGCCAAGCCCAGACTTGAGGCGCGACCAAATAGACCACGGGAATGCCTAGAGGCTTCAACCTTTTCGCGACCCGCAGGTTGAAATCCGGACTGTCGGTGAGGATGGCAAGCTGAGGCCGCCTCTCTCTGGCGGCAGCGATCAATTTTCGGAACTCGCTGTAGATCCGGGGGATGTGGGCCAGGACCTCCACCAGACCGACTACGGCCAAGGCTTCGGCATCCACGACGGATTCGACGCCGACGGCCCGCATTTTGGGCCCGGCGCATCCGAAGAACTGTGCGTCAGGCATCAGTTTCCGCAATTCCACGACGAGACGCGCGGCATACATGTCGCCCGAAGCTTCGCCGGCCGAGATAAGGATGTTTACAGAAGGCAAAATCCCAGTCTAGCGCGACGCTCTGTTACACTGAAGATTCTGTCGATGCCGTCTTCCTCCGATCTGGCCAAAGAAATTGTGGCCAAACTTCACCTGGGTGAATTCGCTGATCGCTTCCGTGGGGAAAGTATCCCGCTGGGAGAGACCTTTAGCTACTACGTAGCTGCTGCTCCTATTGCCGAAGAGGACATGAAAGAGTATCTGGAGGAGCCTGCCGAGGCGCTTCCCGATGTTGTGCGTGCCGCTTTGCCCAAATTGTTGATTCTGCTCGTGCCGTACCTGGAGCGCCCTGCCGCGAATGGAAGAC
>Ga0209181_10012312_pt1 | contig 10838 bp, 8 predicted proteins | sample MAT05_FD_187208 | JGI IMG/M metagenome (GOLD analysis project Ga0209181, IMG submission 187208) | Freshwater microbial communities from Lake Fryxell liftoff mats and glacier meltwater in Antarctica - MAT-05 (SPAdes) (version 2) | ecosystem: Environmental > Aquatic > Freshwater > Ice > Liftoff...
TCAAGTTGGGCTGTCTTCCGTCAAAAGTCCGGCAATATTGATTGCAGGCGGTGAAGCCAAACAGGGAGACGATCGCGCCTGGATTGCCACCATTCACCAAAAAGCAGCGGCGGTTCTGCTGATTGGCACTGCCGCCCCCACATTTGCAAAGCGGTTGGACGAGGCAAACTATGCCAACTACGAAATCGTTGAAACGATGGAACGGGCGATCGCGCGATCGCGGGAACTAGCTCCCCAGTTAGGCGCTGCTGTAGTCCTACTCTCACCCGCCTGCGCCAGCTTTGATCAATACCAAAACTTTGAGCAACGCGGCGATCATTTCCGTCAACTGTGTAAGGAGAGGGAAGAGGGAATAAGAGATAAAAGTTTTGAGTTTTGAGTTTTGAGTTCCAAGAATTCACCTGACACCCGAAACCTTATCCCTACTTCTCTGGCTTCTGCGTGCTTTCCTCAATCTCCGACAAGGTTTGGAGCACCAAACGTTTTGCCTCAAGTTTCCAGCCGTAGCGCTGAAGGGCGATCGCTAATCCACCGGCAATCACAGTCACAATAAGATCTAACGGTTGCAGCATGGAGATGCCAAATAGCAAGCCCAAACCAGCAATACCCCAAAAAGGGAGGGCTACGGTTTGCCGCTGATCAACAATTATTTGACTAATCGGATCAGTAGGAATCTCTGCCACTAAGGTTTCTTTAATCTGTTTCTGCTCCCTTGCACTAACGGACAGCCCAATTTTTTGGCGCAGTTTTTCTAGTTTTCGGGCATCAGTGCTGTATTGTGTCAGTTCATCTTCTGCCATCATGATCAAGCGTTCATACTGTCCCACAGGTCAACCTCTTCCGCTTACACCATTGTTTGCTTACGCGATTCTAATTATCTCACTGAAGACACTTAAACAAGGGTCGGAAGTTGGAGCGATTGCCTCAACCAAATTAATCGAGGTCATGCAAACTGGCACAATTACCGTACCTGAATTTTATTTCACGAGTATTTCTAGATCAGTCAGACTGTAAATAATTCCCTTAATCAGGTGGGTATCGTGTGCCCCGTTTTAAGATGACTCGCCGATTCTTTCGCTTTTTCAGATACCTCAATTTAGCAACGGTAAAAGAGGTGGTCGTCTGCACGGGAAATCAACGCCTGCCTGGATTGGCGGCAGAAATTGCTTATAGTGCTGCGTTGGCGATGTTTCCGGCAACACTAGCATTGCTGACTGCGATCGGCTTAGTTGGGTCTTCTCAGGCAGCATTTGGCGAGATGGCAAAGCAGCTAAGCTGGATCGCTCCAGCGGAAGTGCTACAGATCATTCAACGATTTATTCAAGAAGTGAGTCCGGGTAGCAGCCGCAGTTTGCTATCGATTAGTTTCTTGGCAGCATTATGGGCAGCATCTGGAGCCGTCAGCTCCACGATGAGCGCGCTTGATCGCATCCACCAGGTGCCATCTCGGCAACTGCGCCCTTTTTGGAAAGCTAAGATTGTCTCAATTATTTTGACGATTGGAACTATTTTGCTGTTGGTCGCCGCTTCTACAGTCGTGTTTGTTAGCGATGTGATCATCAAAATTGTGGTAAACCAAAGCGATCAGCTTGTACAAGCGGTGGTGCAACGTCCGAGCTTTATGGAGCCTCAACTACTCCGAGCATGGCAAAAATTGAGTATGCCGTTGGCGCTGAGTATGGTGGCGATCGCCTTTGCATTTATTTATCGATTTGGACCGAGCCGTTGGTATAGAAGCACGCCAATTTTGCCAGGAGCCTTTCTAGCAACCCTTGCATGGGCAGTCTGCTCCAAGCTATTTAGCTTTTATGTGGCTAACTTTGGAAACTACAACCGAATTTATGGGGCGGTCGGAGCCGTAATTGTGGTGCTACTTTGGTTGCAGTTAGGAGCTTTAACCCTGTTGATTGGAGCACAACTCAATTTCACTGTTGGCAAGGCGATGCATCCAAAACCTCAGTCCTTCAGTAAGGTTCGACCCGATGATTACTTAGCTAATCAGGATCTAGCGAATCGCGCTCAAGACCGCCAGCAAAATGGAGGCAATGATCAGCCCCCAGAGAATCCACCCCGGCATAAAGCCTAGTAGCGTCAATCCTCGCAAAATCCAGAGTGCCAGCGTGAGTGCTGCAACACTTAAAAACACAAGCGTGGTTACTTTAAGGCGTTTGGTCACGTAATTACCTCCGGTATGTGAGTTATGGTTTGAGGCTCCGCAACCCGCCTAAAATGCCACCCCCGATCGCAAACAAAGTCAGTGCCCAAGCTAAATAGTCGGGAATTTTAGTCACCCATCCTAAACCCTTCAGCACAACCAATATTGATAGCATTACCAACGCAATGCCGAGAATATAAAGCCCAATAGTAATAAAAAGACTGAGAAACCTACTCACGGCAAATTCTACACTTTCAAGGAATAATTCTAAGGGAACATCTACGTCGGCATTTGTGAAACTTTCATATCCTTCCGCACTATCACGCAACACACTTACACAAAATAGGAGTAGTCTCTGAGAAAGAACAGTTTATTTAAAGCACTTTAATTGATTAAAGCCTACTTAAATTTTTACCTATTTATTTTTGGCTTTGAACTTAGTCGAGGAGGCAAAAATTCATATGGTTGCTTTAACTGCACCAAGCTTCAATGGCGATCGCACTCTTTCCGTAGGGTTTGCTCAAAAACCTGACTCAGCGACTCTCATGCGGGGAGATGTTTTACTTGAAACTCGCGCCCACACCGCTTGGGGAGCAGCGGTTACGGCTCAGATGTATCTGCCCATCCCCCGTCAATCTGCTTGGCACCAACTGATTGATTATCCGCAGTGGGTTCGCTATTTTCCAGATGTCAACAACAGCTATCTGTTGACTGATAATCTGCCAACATCCGATAATACCGACAAGGTAAAGTACAAACGGCTTTATCAAACTGCTAGCAAAAGCTTTTTATTCTTATCAGCCCAAGTTGAAATCTATCTTCAGGTCATCGAAATTTCTCAGCAACAGATCCAGTTTCAGCTTGAATCAGGCAGTTTTCACGATTTTTTGGCTGAATTAACCCTCCAAGACTTTGCTGACGGCACCCTGTTAACCTATTTTGTTCAAGCAACACCCCTGATTCCCGTTCCCAGTCTATTCCTTCAGCAGGCAATTCATTTTGACCTACCAACCAATATGAGAACAATGCGTCAGGCACTTTGCCAACCGTTAAAGCTCGATTAAAGATCGTTGATCAACGGGTCAGGCGCTCCTAACCAATCCTACTGATAGAATTCAGCTCTAATAACTTCCACTGACGGCAATAATAGATTATTTAGCTCTAGAAAAACCTGATTTTTCGCCTTTTTTGTTTCGTCAATAGGGGCGTCTGTGTTGGCTAGTATAGTTCTGAGCCGCACTAGATCAGTAATATCGATCGCTGAGCCAATAACGCCTTGCACCTGATTATCTGCATCAATCAACGGGCAAAGATTAACTTGATGCCAACGCAATTTACCCTGGGGCGTAGAAATTGGCTTGGGTGAAACAACCTGTGGTTGGCGAGTTTGCATAACTTCTTGGTCTATGGCTAAGAAGTCTTCAACCTGAGCACCAGCCGGATTGAAATCAACATCTTGCTTACCCAAAATAGCGGCGATCGTGGTGTTGTAAATATCAGCAAAGGCTTGATTTGCCATGAGATAGCGTCCTTCGCGGTCTTTTACAAATACGGCAGCAGGCACCGCATCAATCACCTGACGCAAACACAACTGTTGGGCTTGGAGTGCCACTTCGACTTGTTTGCGTCCACTCACATCCATCACAATCCCATACCAAGCGATGTCTCCATTTGCCCGCCGCTCTGGGCGAGAGTTGCCCTGAAGCCATTTCAGCTTGCCAGAGGGCGTAATAACGCGCCACTCGTGCTTAAAGAGGGTTAGGGTTTCAGCGCTATAGGCAACCGCCGTTTGATAGGCAGCCACATCATCAGGATGAATGCAGCGCAGCAAAAGAGAGGCATCCTGAAGGATATCGGTGGCGGATAGCTCGTGAATCTCTTCGATCGCCGCACTCATATGTTCAAACCAGACGTGTCCATCCAATGACTGGATTACCGTGTAAATATTGCCTGGAATAGTCGCTGATAGTTGCTCGAATCGGGCTTCACTTTCTTTTCGGGCAGTTACATCTAGGCTAGTGCCCACCATGCGAACCACTTGCCCAATTTCGTTGAAAATTGGCTTGCCGCGATTTTCGGCATGGCAGATTGAGCCATCGGGGCGGAGAAACCGCAGATCGATTTCGTAGTAGGTTCCTTGGGCGATCGCAGTTTGAAAAACTTGCCTGAACCGATCGCGATCATCAGGATGAATCATCTGCTCAAGCTGTTCCAAGGAAGGGCTTGATTGATTAGGGGCAAGACCAAATAAATGGAACAGTTCTTCGCTCATGCTTACCTTGTTAGTCATCACGGCTAATTCCCAACTGCCAATACGGGCGATTTGCTGAGCTTCTCGCAGACTGGCTTCCTGCTGTCGCAAACTGGCTTCAATCTGTTTGCGAACGACTTCGTCGCGCTTCGCTTCGCTGATATCAAGTGCTGCTGACGTTACAACCCAGCAATTTTTGATCGGATCTTGGCGAAACGTCACCTGGTCGGAAATCCATCGCAGGGTGCCATTTTTGTGATAGAAGCGATATTCCGTTGTAACCGTTCCCTCTTCAGCGGGAGGAATGGAACCTACGGGTTTGTGGCGATCGTCGGGATGTACCCGCGAAAACCACAGGCTGGGATCTGCAAACAATTCCTCTGACGAATAGCCAAAGATCCGTTCATTGTTCGGTGAAAAATAGTCATACTCGATTTGACCATCGGGGTAGAGGTCATAGCTACAAATGGCAACGGTTGCCGTGTCTAGCACTTGGTTTAGCTTGGCTTCTGATTTTTGCAAGGCAAGCTCTAGGTGTTTGCGATCGGTAATATCCACGGCGGCGATGGTGGCAAGCCAGTAGCGATCGGTTACATCGCGGCGAAAGGTCATGTAATCTACAATCCAGCGCCATTGACCATCTTTGCGATAAAAGCGGTACTCGGCGCTAAAGTAGCGGGTTTCTGGGATTTGGTCGTAGGTCAAAAATAGTTGGTTGTAGTCATCGGGATGCACCCGCGAGAGCCAAAGGTCAGGTTCTGCCATTATTTCAGCGGACGCAAAGCCAAACAGGGTTTCGTGGCTGGGTGAAAAGTATTCATATTCGCAGCGATGGTTGGAGGAAATTTTAAAACAGCAAATCGCCGCTTTGGAGCTATCGAGAATGTCGCTTAGCTTAGCTTCTGATTTTTGTAGCGCCACTTCTAGCCGTTTGCGATCGGTGATATCTTTCCCCACTGAGAGCAAGCAGCGTCGCCCATCCAGTTCGACTAGTTCACAGGATGCCAGCAAAAATATCTGCTTGCCAGAGCCAGTCACCCACTCAATTTCCAGACCCTGAAGCCTGCCAGACTGATTTAAGGTTTGCATCGCCTGCTGTTGTTCTTCAGGAGATGCTATCCAGGTGCCCAAGTGATCAAGGGTCTGCCCAATAATCTCTTCTTTAGGATATTCCAGCAGGTCAACAAAGCTGTCGTTGACTTCTAAGTATTTTCCTTCTGGAAAACTTCTAAGGCTAATCGGGTCTGGCGAAACACGAAAAATTTTGGCAAATCGCTCTTCCGATTCCTGCAAGGCATCTTTCACCTCTTCAAATGACTCTTGCAAATAGGCAGTCATTTGGTTGAAGGTATATGCCAAAATTTCTAGCTCGGCGATCGGGCTGTTTTCATCAATGGGATTTTCTAATTGGTCTAATGCTAGATCGCGGCTGGCTTGGCTAAGCTGAGAAATGGGTTTAGTAATCCAGTGGGTAGTGACTAATCCCAGGGCAAGAGAGCCAGCTAAAGCAACAATCATTAGCTGAATGGTGACGTGATTGCTACGGTTAATGTCTGCAATAAAATCGGCTTCGGGCACGACGACCACAATCAGCCAATCCAAACCTGCTTTGTCTTGGTAGGGCACCACTCGCACAAAGTTTCGCTGATAGTTTTCGACGAAACTCAGGCTTTTCGGTTGGGCGATCGCCTTCAGGTCACCCAATTCTTTCAAATATTCTGCCGTTGCCTGAGTCAGAAAATTTTGGCTGCTTGTGGCGCGCACTCGAAAACTTTTGTGTGAGTTAGGCTTCGATCCAAAGGGGATTTCCAACGTAGAAGTGGCAACTAGATTGCCTGATCGCTCCACCAAAAATGCCTGTCCACTAGGGGAAATGTTTAATTGCTGAAGGAATCTGCTAATTTCTTCGAGATGGAATTCTGAAACGAATACGCCCTTAAATTTACCCAGTGGCTCGTAAAGAGGTGATACAAGAGAAATCGCCACCTTAGAATCCAATGGGTCTCGAAAGATGGGACTCCACGTTGATCTGCCTGTCTGCTTTGTAACTTGATACCAAGGGCGCAATCGAGGATCATCTTTGGGGATTTGATTAATCGATTGCTTAATTTTGCCTTGAGCATTAAGGATATAATTGCGCCGTAATCCGCGATCGGCTTGCTTCAGGATGGATAGATAGGAAAGCCCATTCGCAGCCTTAGCAACACTGATAAATTCTTGTTGTTCGTTGGCATAATAAACCGCTGTGACGGATTCTAGAAATCGCTGTTCCTCCCAAAATTGACGCTGAATTTGATTGAAATCCTTAAGATTAAGGGTTCCTGATTTAACTGCATTCAGGTTGAGTTTGTTGATCAGTCGTGGCGTTTCTAGATAGGTGTGGATGCGTTCTTGGATGCGATCGCCCACCTGACTGGTTAACTGAGTTGCAAAGCTATGAACTGCCGTTTGCCCGTTGCGAAATGACAAATAGCCCGTCACCCCAACCACACCCACTACTTGCAGCACAAATGGCAAAATCAGCACTAGGCGTAATGGAATGCCACGGATGCGAGTTGGAAATTGGGGCTTAAGCGTAGGCTTTTCCACGGAAACACGTAAAACTTAGGGATGCGGTGCATTGAAGCGATCGGGAAACACTCTTTAAAATGCCCGAAATTATCTAACGGCAGTATTTTTAGCTTGCATCAATAGAGACTCAAAATTTCTTCTGCTTAGCGATTTCAAGCGATTTCAGCAGCTTTTGACCCTTATTTCAAAAACTTTAACTAACATACCGCAGTCTAGGCGGAAATTCATAGCGCAATGATTAAAAGCTGGTTTTGGTGAAATAAGCTGTTTAACTCAATAGTTTGGACAACTGCTCGCTGCAAATTGCTCTCATCCTCCCGCCTTTTCTACCAAAAAGGTAGAAGGGGAGCTAGGATTGAGTTCCCTAATTCGCTACTTGAAAGGGACGATTTTGAACCACGCTTTACAAATTTGGAAACCCGAACATCCTTTTATTAAAGAAATCTGGAGCAAAATTTTATTTGCAATCCCCTCAACCGCGATCGCGTTCCGACCGAACCACCTGAGCAAGATATCGATTTAGATAGGACTTACGCACTCGCCCCCTAAATCCCCCAATTCTGGGGGACTTTGATCTCTAGCTCCCCAGAATTGGGGGTTGGGGGGCAAATTTCGATTGATTGGCGTAAGTCCTGTTAGATTTACGTTTGCTATTTAGATCAGCAAACTTTAAGCAGTTTAAGGATTTTCAGGGAGTTCATGAATCCCTAGTAAAGTCGATTCTGATCAGTAGTTGCCTAGTAGATTTGTTTACTATGATGGCATCTAGCCCTGCATGATCTTGATGTTTAGTTCAGTAATTCTAAGGATTTATTTTTCTGTTTTTCTCGACACGAGACAGGGTCGTTGGACCTTAATCCGCCGTTTATAGGTTGGCTAGCACACGCCAAGAACATAATGAACTATTACGAGCTTGCTAAAAACTCATTCTCTGAGAAGAGGCACGAACCATCGACAACTGAGATAGCCACTCGCTGGGCACCCAAAATTATCCTGCTAAGCTTGGTCTTGGTTGTAGTTTCAACGCTTTATCCGTTCAAGTTTGTGATGGCGGATGGTTCGCCGATTCAAGAAATTATCCGAAATTTTAGAAGTCGCTCAGGACTATTAGATGTTCTTGCCAACATTGTGTTGTTTGCGCCGCTTGGTTTTGGGTTGGGTAGCGCGATCGCAAAACGCCCCTTCAAACCAATCACTAAGCTGTTAGCAGTCTTGCTGGTGTGCGGTGCAATGTCGCTAGGAATTGAGTTGCTACAAGTTTTTTTGCCGGGTCGTAAACCAACTCCGCTAGATGTGGTTTCTAATGCAGTGGGCAGTGGGGTTGGCTATCTTTGTTTTGAATATTTTGGATTTTGGCTTTATCGCTGTGCAATGCTGCTGCTGAATATTAGCCGCCTATTTTTTGCCAAGTTTTCGCTGAAGCAGTTGATGTTTGGGCTAGTGGCTTATACGGTTTTTGTGTGTGCAGTGGTGTTTGTTTGGCAGGGTAATAGTCTGCGTAGATGGAACCTGACCTATCCCCTGTCGTTGGGCACTGATTATTCGTTCTACCATCGATCGCTTCAGAAAACGCTGGATACGTCTTGGGATGGCACTATTTCCGATGTGATCATGAGCGATCGCGCTTTATCGCAACCTCAAGTAGAACAGTTTTTTGCAGACTCGCAGGCGTTTATCACCCACAATGACTCCGTGCTAGCCGCCTATTCCTTAAGAGGCGAAAAAGGAACCCAAGATAGCACCGGGAATGCTCCATCCCTTTCCTGGCAAGGAGAAGCCCCCGATACGCTTTCAGCAAACGGGGCAACCCTATCCGCGCAACGCTGGTTAAAAACCAATGAGCCAGTGCTGTCTATTAGTCAACGGATTCAGCAAAGTTCGCAGTTTACATTGAGCGCCACGATCGCCGCCGCAGATATTTCAGTGCCTTTACATGGCTCTAAACAGATCATTGCGATCGCCTCGCCATCGGGCAGCGGAAACTTGATGCTAGGGCAGGCGCAGTCTGGACTTAGTGTATTGTTGGATGCAGCTAGAAGCAGCGAAACCAAACGCATACCGCAGCAGACCATTCCAAATATCTTTACCGACACTCAGCCCCATCGCCTTTTGGTAACCTACTCTGGCTTTGTCATCCGGATCTATGTAGACAGTCATCAGCGTCGTTATGTAATCGACCTGACTCCTAACCGCTATCAGATTATGCTTTATCTGCTGATTTTGGTGCCGTTAGGTTTTTTGATTGGGCTAATCGCCAATCGCTTGAAACATCGACGATCTCTCTATCTGATGGTGGTTGGCGGCGGAACTGTGCTGCCATCGTTGATGATAGAAGGCTTTTTGGCAAATGAGGGCGATCGCACCATTCGCGCTGCCAATGTGCTGCTCGGAATGCTGATATTAGGCGGCCCCATCCTCGCGTCTAAAAGAAGCCTCTTCAAATCCATGAAGCCCACGACTCTGGCTAAGCGCCTCTAACCTGACAAAGCGCTAAAGTGACGGTGATGATTGATCAGAGCGACTGTCGAATGGATCGGGTTGATTGTGCACAGCTAACCGATCCAGCAATGTAGCGCTTGCCTCGTTTAGCCCAATCAGTTCGACCTCTGCCCCATGACGACGAAATTTAATCACCACTTTATCGATCGCCGCTACTGCCGACTGATCCCAAATGTGAGCCTGAGTCAGGTCAATCACCACGAACTCTAACTTTTCACCGAAGTTAAACGCATCCAGAAAATCATTCACGGAGACGAAAAATAACTGTCCTGCAACGCTGTAGGTTCGTTTGGTTCCGTCAGGACTCAACCGCGTATCTACCAACATAACTTTGGCAATCTTGCGTGAGAATAAAACGGTGCTGAGCGCAACCCCAATTCCCACCCCGATCGCTAGGTTGTGAGTCAAAATTGTGATAGCTACTGTGGTGACCATGACCACCGTTTCACTGCGAGGAATGCGTTTGATATCCCGCAGAGATGACCAGTTCATCGTGCTGATGGAAACCATGATCATGACGGCAACCAGCGAAGCCATAGGAATCTGTTTAACCCAATCCCCCAACACCAAAATAAAGAACAGCAGGAAGACACCAGCGGACAGCGTGGAAAGGCGTTTTCGTCCGCCTGACTGGAAGTTGATCACCGATTGCCCAATTAGGGCGCAGCCTGCCATCCCGCCAAAGAAACCCGTAACAATATTGGCAATGCCTTGCCCCCTCGCTTCTCGATTTTTGTCGCTGGGCGTATCGGTGAGTTCATCCAACAGCGCAGCGGTTAACAACGATTCCAGCAAGCCGACGATCGCCAATGTTATCGCGTAGGGAAAAATAATTTGCAGCGTCTCCAGATTAAACGGTACATTGGGCAGCACAAAAAAGGGAAGAACCGTGGGCAACTTTCCCATATCACCCACCGTTGGCACGTCAATCTTGCCTAAAATGGCGGCGGCAGTCAGCAGCACGATCGCCACTAAGGGTGAGGGGATAGCGGTTGTAAACCTCGGCAAAATATAAATAATCGCCAGCCCGATCGCCACCATTAGGTACACTGCTATGGGCACATTGATGAGTTGAGGCAGTTGTGCCATAAAAATTAGGACGGAGGGCATTCACAAAGCCACTCATCACTGCATTCGGAATGTATTTCATCTGGCGACTCAGTTTGCCAACCCCAAAGAGGATCTGCAAAATCCCGGTCAAAATTGTGGCAGCAAACAGATATTGCAGCCCGTAATTTTTTACCAAAGTAATCATCAACAGCGGCATTGAGCCAGTTGCGGCTGAAATTAATCCGGGTCGCCCACCGACAAAGGCGGTCACCACCGCAATACAAAATGAAGAATACAGCCCAACGGTAGCAT
>Ga0209181_10012314_pt1 | contig 10838 bp, 7 predicted proteins | sample MAT05_FD_187208 | JGI IMG/M metagenome (GOLD analysis project Ga0209181, IMG submission 187208) | Freshwater microbial communities from Lake Fryxell liftoff mats and glacier meltwater in Antarctica - MAT-05 (SPAdes) (version 2) | ecosystem: Environmental > Aquatic > Freshwater > Ice > Liftoff...
GCACGGTCGTGATGGCTAAAGTGCGTGAGCAGGCTGAAAAATGTCGTTTCATACGTCGTTCCTGTGATGAGCTGGTTAGGTTGAAAAAAAGAAGTGTGGGTGCGCAAACGCTTCAGATGCGTACAATCGCACCCGAAGGTTTGCGATTCTGTCGAGGAAGGACAAAAGATTGGATAAAAGGTTGAAATAGGGGAGTGAACAGTAGGAAGGAAGGTAGAATTGGCGCTAAGAGAAAACCTTCGACAGGTAGGGGCATAAAAAAAACCGAAGCGCAAGGCAAGCGCTTCGGTTCAAGGTAGGATTATTAAAATGAAGAGCAATAAAGCGTGTTTTAATACACGGCAGAAAGATTAAAATACGGAAAGATTCCGTTGGGCAAGATGCCCGGGATTATGGAAGATTGTTTCTGTCGGTTAAAGTGCTACGGCCTTTTTTTAAAGGCCGTAGCTAAAAGCTTAAGTAGATTTCCCGATAATGGTAGGAAGATCGATGAAATAGGTCTAGAACGTGTGGATTACAAATCGAAAAAATAATTTCTTGGTAAAACGAAGCAGATTATCCAAAGCGGAGGCCCAGTATTATTTTGTTTTTGGTGTTGATTTTATAAACTTGAACATAAATTATGGGTTCACATCACTCCAAATGATGTAGTCAGTAGATTGACTTCCATTTATGATACCTGAAACTTTACATTGATAGTTATGACCTGGGATGAGCCCTGTTAAAGTTTTGCTTGTTCCATAAACGGTACTTTGCATGATAATCGAACCATTTTCAGTGACGACCAATAAATAGGCGCTAGCTCCAGATATGGGTGGCCACGACAACTCAGTTGTACTAGAATAGGACGCTCCGCTATCAGGTGCCATTTTTTCAACTGCGAAAGAATCGAAAGAAGTAGGCAACGCAAATAGTGAAGTGGAAACAAACAGCAGCAGGGAGATGGAAAGAAGTTTCATAGAAAGGTATGTTAAAGACTTTTATTTTGTGGATCAGAATTAAACCTGGCACAAAGGTCAGTCAGTATTATACCTTAAAAAAGGACAGAAACCCTGATTTCAATACAGGCAGATTTTGGGCATGCGAATACCCTAAACCTTACAGCAGCGCTGTGAATAGGTCAATGAACGAATACAACCTTAGGCAGAACGCGATTGCCATCCCCCCGGACGCACTTGCGTTCATATATGATTATTGCTTTTGCAAAATGATCTTACTTTTGTCTCACTTAATTATTGGGACAAAGGTAAGGCCGAGTTACAAAGCCAAAAAAGGACAAACTGTCCAATTTCAATACAGGGAGATTCAGAGATTCTCTCATATATTCATTTTTAAATCTTGCTTGTATGGATTTTGATGCCTTGAAAGATTTAGTCAAAACCATCACTCGTAACAAGGTGAAAAATATTGAAGTCCTCGGGAATCCAGGAGAAGAAGGAGGCATGGTCGAAGTCTTATACGATGCCATTGCTAAAGATAAGGTACAGTCTGATGAAGAGGCAGCCACGTTATTATACGGAGGAAAAGAAAGCTCCAAGTCCCAGGCTTATCTACGTATGAAAGGCCGATTGGAACGCAACTTGCTGAACACAGCTTTTTTTGTGGATGTCAACCAACCAATGTTTAATGAAAGGGCTAAGGCTTCATTTAATTGTTATCGAGATTTTGCAGCTGCTATTATTCTTTTAGGGCGTGAAGCAACAAAGGCAGGGATTGATATATTAGAACGACTACTAGAGCAAACAATTAAGTATGAATTCGTTGAGTTGACGGCTGAGGTGTCATCTAGATTGCGCCGATCATATGCACGTGTTATTGGCTCCGCCTCCATGCACGAGCGATACGCCAAAATTCACCGGGAATACGAAGAAAAACGGCGTCTTGAAATGTTGGCGTTGGAACATTTTGAAAGCCTCATTAACTATTATATCGTCCGGCGTTCTCCAAATGAAGAGATACATCAGTTTGCAACGGACTATTATGAGGAACTGCAACCATTGGCCGCAAAAGCAGATACTTGCCAATATTACTTCTACACGGCTCAGATTGGTATCATTAAACACTTATCTGTCAATAACTGCCTAGAAGCCTTGAATGTATGCGATGAAGCTTTGATTTTGTTAAAAGAAAGGAAAAATACCAACAGAGAATCTCTTGTTGCGCTTGCAGGCCAAAAGATTGCCTGCCTTACTCAACTCCGAATTTTTGCAAATAATGAAGGGGGGCAAGTTGCGACGTATTGTCTTTCCTTAGCAGAGGAAGGTTCCTTTAACTGGTTCCGTGTCCACGAGCTTCATCTTCACTACTGCCTTTTCGCCCGCCGTTATGAGGAAGCATTAACACTTTTCGAAAAGGCCTCTAAGCATCCAAAATTTGAATCCCTCAGCGGGGCGGTGCGCGACAACTGGCAACTTTACGGCGGTTATCTTCACCTACTTGTGGCCTTAGGAAAACTGGATGCCGCCAAAGTAGAAGCTACCGCAGGAACCTTTCGGTACGCCAGGTTGAACAACGCAATAGAAGTAGTAGCCAAAGACAAACAGGGCATGAACATACCCCTGATCTTCCTGCCGGTCATTTACAACCTGGTAAAAGGAACTTTTGATTCCTCCGGTATTTCCCTGGAAGCATTGGAGAAATACCGCAAACGCTACCTTGACAACGATATGAACCGCCGCAGCGCAGCGTTCCTCAATATGCTCATGGCTTTTGCCAAACTTGACTTCACAACGGCCAGTGCAGAAAAAAAGATCAAGAAAGAACTGAAAATACTCTCCAAAGAACAGCCCCAAGTAGCTGGGCAGACTTTTGCGGTAGAGATCATCCCTTACGAAGATTTGTGGGCCATGATGATGGGTGAACAAACCCAAAAAAGCCGCCCGAATTGAACACACCTATCATCTTATAAGCTCCGAACTTCAATTGGGGGACAAAGCATTACGATAGACCAAACAAGGTTTGAAGGGCAAAAAGAAGCGGCCCGACAGTACATTCCTGGCGGGCCGCTTTAGCGTATAACATTAATTCATTCTAATTTTCAACGGCATTGTCCGCCGCTCAATTCATAAGACCCTTCACCCACTTTTTTAACCTTGAGTTGGTGCGTCAAGGCCAGCGTTTCCAATACTTTATCAATGGGCTGACTCGTAAGTGGGGCGCTGTGCGGGCAGCTTGACATAGCTGGGTTGTGCAAGGCGATTTTTACGCCATAATATTTTTCCAGATCGCCCATCACCTGATTGAGTGGAGTGTTTACAAACTCGAGCCCACCAGTTTGCCACGAAAGTTCGTTTAGGGAATTTAGGTTCGACACGCGAACCTGAGCTGCCGAATGGTCAAACACGGCTTTTTGATTGGCAGTCAACACAGGGCCTTCGGTTTGGGCATTGGGCGAAAAACGCACCTTGCCAGAACGTACCAACACAGAAGTTTGACGGTCGCTTTGTCGCACATTGAATTGAGTGCCAAGTACTTCTACGGTTCCACCGTTTTCAAGTTCTACTTTGAAAGGGTGTGTGGGGTCATGCTGAACTTCAAAATAGCCTTCGCCCTGAAGTTTTACGCGGCGTTCTTGTCCCGCCCATTTTTCTGCGTAGACCAATTGGCTTCCTTCGCGCAACCAAAACCGCGATCCATCCGGAAGCGCGAAACTTTGGTTTCCAACAGTTCCTGCTGAAACAATCACATCAGAATCAGCGGTAGGCGATAACTGTTGCCATCCCCAAATGGCCGCCAAGAGCAGGGCTATCACGGCAGCTGCCCGCATAAGCCTCTGGCCCAGCGAGACACGCAAAGGGGCTTGTGCAACATTGCGGATGCGGGCCTGTACTTTTTGAAAATCAACGTCGAGATTGGGCGAAAAAGTCATGCCGAAGCTTTCGACCTTTTCCCAGATTCGTTGGTGGTTCGCTGCAATCTGCTCGTTTTCAGGCGATTGGCGGAGCCATTCGTCGAGCATAACGGATTCAGTAGCGCTAATTTCCCCGGAGAACCGTTTGCTGAGCAGGAGTATGTATTCGTTTTCTTTCATGATTTCATTACTAGTTTTCACATCGGTTTTCTGACATTAAGACAATCCCGCAATCCGCATCCCCTACGCCCCCCAGCAGCATTTTATCCATAAAATGACAACTGACGACATTTCGGCATGATTGCTCAAAGCATCGCGAAGCATCTTCATGGCTTTGGTGATTTGATTCTCAATGGTTTTAACGGAAATGCCCAGTTTCTCGGCAATCTCTCGGTGAGAAAGCTGCTCAAAGCGGCTGAGGTTAAAAACGACCCTGCATTTTTCGGGCAATGCAAGGATGGCAGCGTGCAGGGCGTCTTCGAGGGTTTCCTTGATTTCTCTATTATAGGTGTCAAGCGCCGAAGTATCGGGCAAATGGCCAAGGTCGTCGGTCTCCTCAAACTGGTTGCGGCGGTTGGCCTTTATATAGTTGAGTGACTTGTTGACGGCTGCACGGCGCAGGTAGGCGCGAAGGGAGGTGTGGATGTCAAGGCTTTCGCGCTTATTCCAAAGGTCTACGAACAGTTCTTGGGCCAGGTCCTGACAGGTACTTTCGTCTGGTATCAGACGGTATATGTCGGAGAGTAAAAGTGGGTAGTGCCGGTCAAAAATTTGCCGGAGCGCTCCTTCGTTCCCAAATCGGAGCGCGGATAGCAGTTGCTGTTCAGAGGTTTCCACGCTTTTTAACTAAAAAAATTTTATTCTAAAACAGGCAATATTATTTAAATGTTAAAAAATTATTTTAATCAAAAAAGGCATTTTGAAAAATATAATTCTTTGGATAGGCGAAATGTTTGAAAATGCTCTTTTGCAAGGGCGTTGCCAAAAAATATTTCTTGCCCTCCCAAATAGGGGCAACGTTGGGGGCGGCTGTCCTAATGTCAGAAACGCGACTAAACACATTCTGCTAAAATCTGAACATGGACACGAAATATTCACTCCCCGTACTAGAATCAAGCCCGCTTTTTGCGGTGCTTTCCCCCGACGAACGCGCACTCATCCAACGCGGTGCGATGGTGCAAACCTACGGCAAACATTCGGTCCTTTACAAACCAGGGCAATTGGCTAACAAAGTCTACTTCATGCTCAAAGGGATCGTAAAGGTGGCTGTTCACGCCGAGAAAAAAGACATCATTAAATATGTGGTGCGCCCAGGCGGGCTTTTTGGAGAATCTTGCCTTACAGGCGACAATGTACGCCGCGATTTCGCCTACGCCATGGACGACCAACTCGAAATCCTCGAGCTCGACTCCAATGCAGTGCTGGCTGTGATGAAAAGCAATTTTGCTTTCGCGCAATCGCTCCTGCATTTCTTGGGTGAGCGTCTGCGCTATACCGAGAGCCAGTTGGAAAATGTGGTACTGAAAGATTCGCGTAGCCGCATCGTGGAATATCTCCACCAAATGGGCCACGAACAAGGCAGAAAAGTAGGGATGGAAACCTTGGTGAAACACAATATGACCCATCAAGACATCGCCGACCTCACGGGCACCAGCCGTCAAATGGTGACTGCGGTGCTGAACCAACTCAAACGCTCCAATGTATTGTATTTCAACCGGAAAAAAATTCTTTTCCGCGATTTACAGTCACTATAGTTTTGCTTCATACGATAGAATGGGTTTTGTTCGAGCGGCACGCGTAATGCGGCGCCGCTTTTTTTTATTATTCACCCATTCCTCAGTGTAAAAAAACGGCCATTTTTATCTTCTTCCATTCAAGTTTGCCAAAAATGGGTTTCCTTTGAAGGGTCTTTCACCAACATTTCTGACTATGCGCACCAAAACTACCCTCGCCTTTTTAGTCGCCCTGTTTTCTCTTGGCGGCTTGTTTTCCCAAACCATTGATCTTCCACGTTTTGCTACCGATGAGGAACGGCAGATTGAGTCGCCGGCTTTCATACCCATCGGTATCACAACCCCACCGACATCTCCCGTGCGCTCCATGGCGGAATGGGAAGAATTGCAAGCGCTTATAATCACCTGGAACGGTCAGACAACCATTCTGGCCGAAATCGTACGCGCCGCCCGCAAGGAGTGTATGGTGGTCATTTGCTGTGAGAATCAAAACGTTGTGTCGCAGGCTAAGACCAAACTCACTTCCAGCGGTGTGGATTTTTCTTCCAATGTGACCTTTCTCGTTGCGCCCAACAATTCCATTTGGGTGCGGGATTATGGGCCAAACTGTGTCTATGCCAACGACGTGGATTCGCTCTATTTCGTAGATTGGATTTACAACCGCCCTACCCGTATCAAAGACGATACGATTGCTACCACCATTGCCCCTTTTTTCAACGTGCCGCTCTACAGTACGAGTGCCGCACCGACGGATTTGGTGAACACTGGCGGCAATTTCATGACGGATGGCATGGGTACGGCATTTGCCTCCTCGCTGATTTTGGACGAAAACAAGTTTGGCAATCCATACGGGGTTAGTAACAAAAGTGAGGCGCAGATTGATGACATACTCTTCGATTTTATGGGCGTCAACCGCTATATTAAAATGTCTCCGTTGCCTTTTGATGTGATACATCACATTGACATGCACATGAAACTGCTCGATGAGGAGACGCTGATGGTTGGGCAATATCCAACAGGCGTTGCCGACGGGCCTCAAATCGAAGCCAATATCCAATATGTATTGAGCAATTTTCAGAGCTCGTTCGGCACACCATATAAGGTTGTGCGTATTCCAATGCCCCCAGAAGCTGGCCAATACCCCAACACCAATGGAGACTACCGAACCTATGCCAACGCAGTTTTTGTAAACAAGAGCATTATAGTGCCTTTTTACGAGCAAAAATTTGACACCACCGCACAGCGCATTTGGGAAGAAGCCATGCCGGGCTATAAAGTGATAGGGATTGACTGTAATTCCATTATCCCTTCGTTGGGCGCTATCCACTGTATAACGAAGGAAGTGGGCGTGAATGATCCTTTACGTATTGTACACAAACCACTTGAAGGTGTTTTGCAAAATGCAATTGGTCCTGCCAACTACCCTGTAACTGCTATAGTGCAACATCGGAGCGGCATAGCTTCAGCAGAAGTGTTTTATCGCCGAAAAACGGAAACTACGTGGGCGTCTATAGGTATGTCACCTGCGCTCGACCCGGATTCTCTGGATTATTGGACAGGGCTTATCCCCAAGCAAGAAGGCTATCTCGATACGCTGTTCTATTACATTGAAGGGGTAGCCAATAGTGGAAAAATGCAGGTGCGGCCACTTCCAAGTCCAATTGGGGCCTGGTCTTTTTTAATTCAGGCCAATATTTCCAGTACAGCAGCACCCGTGGCGAATTTACAGGAGATTTACCCCAATCCGGCTTCGGCCATCACGGTTGTGCCGGTGCAGTCATCGGCTAAAACTCGAGGCAATATTTTGATTTTCAATAGTTTAGGGCAAATGGTGCATAAGATTTTTGAAGGAGAAATTCCTTCAGGATCTTCCAATTATTTTCTGGACGCAGGCACACTGGCTTCCGGCACCTATTTTGTCAAATTGCAAACAGGCGGGCAAGTTCAGATTAAAAAAATGGTGGTGCGGTAGACAATTAGGCTACGGATGAGACGGATGGGACCCGGATTTGAACTGATTTAATACATATAGGTACTAAATCAGTTCAAATCTGGGTCCAAACAGTTCCATCCATGGCCTGATTTGATTCAAGAAATCACCTTGAACCCCGCATACTTCCAAAGCACCTTTGGCAAATGAATCCCCTCAGGTGTTTGATTGTTTTCCAACAACGCCGCCACGATACGGGCAAGCGCCATAGCCGAGCCATTGAGCGTGTGCGCCAGTTCGGTTTTGCCGTTTTCATCGCGGAAGCGGAGTTTGAGGCGGTTGCTTTGGAATGTCTCAAAGCAGGAGACCGAACTCACCTCCAGCCAGCGTTTTTGGGCTGCGGACCAGACTTCAAAATCGTATGTTTTGGCAGAAGCAAAGCCCATATCGCCACCACATAGCAGCAGGATTCGGTAAGGCAGTTCAAGTTTGCGCAGGATGCTTTCCACATGGCGCACCATGCCTTGCAAGGCTTTGTAAGACTGGTCAGGATGCTCTGCGCGCACAATTTCCACTTTGTCAAACTGGTGTACACGATTCAATCCACGAACGTGGGCGCCATAAGAACCAGCTTCGCGGCGGAAACACGGCGTGTAGGCTGTCATCCGCACAGGGAAGTCTTTGAGTGCGAGGATTTCGTCGCGCAAAATATTGGTCACGGGCACCTCCGCAGTAGGAATGAGGTATAGATTGTCTAAAGTACAGTGGTACATCTGCGCTTCCTTGTCGGGCAATTGGCCGGTGCCGCGTGCGGAATCTTCGTTTACGAGCAGTGGCGGTTCTATTTCTTCATAGCCCGCCTTAACTGCTTCATCCAGAAAGAATTGGATGAGGGCGCGTTGGAGTCGAGCACCTTTTCCACGATAGACGGGGAAACCTGCGCCGGTGAGTTTTACGCCCAGTTCGAGGTCAAAGAGGTTGTATTTTTTGGCGAGTTCCCAGTGGGGAAGTGCATCTTCGGTTAGGGTAGGGTAGGGCTTTGTCCAGTCCTTGGCTACCTTGTTGTCTTCGGGCGTTTTTCCTTTCGGAACGCTTTTGTGCGGGCAGTTAGGAACCGTATAGAGCATTTCATCCAGCTGGCTTTTCAAACGATCCATTTGCTCTTCAAGGTCTTTGCTCTTGGTCTTGAGCACAGCGACCTGTGTTTTGAGCACTTCGGCCTCCTCTTTTTTACCTTGTCCCATGAGTGCGCCGATCTGCTTGGCGAGGCGGTTGCCTTCACCCAGAGCGTCGTCAAGGTCTTTTTGCGTGGCGCGCCTTGCATCGTCGGTTTTTAAGATTTGGTCAATGACCTTGATTTGGGCCGCAGTCCAGTTTCGTTTGCGGAGGCCGGAGATGATTCGTTTCTTCTCGTCGCGGATTACTTTGAGTTGGAGCATATTAGCACGGATGTTCTTTTGAAAACTAAAGAGCTTGGATTGCAACATTTTTCTGCAAAGCCAGTTTAAGGAAAGGGAGAATAAAAAGTTGTTACTTTCATATTCTCCCGTTCCTTAATCAGATATTCAAGGTTGTTTTTGTAAATTTTGAGCAAAACCTGAAAAAATCGCCACAAGATAGAGCGAATTTAAAAACTGGCTTATCTTTGCCGTGTTCAATCCTAGATTCTAGGTCAAATGATTGCCTTTGTTGGCTTCCGTTCCAAGACTAAACTTTTTTGCTGTTTAAGGTAATACATAGCCTGTATTAAAGGCTTGGAGGCTTTTCAAACACCCTCCCGATTATTTTTCATCCACGCAATATACCCGAATAACCGATCTCTTGCCCTTCTTGGCAAGGTGTTTTTTGCGAACAGTTTTTGTCAATCTTTTCTTTTTTAAACGCTGTGTCATGCTGTGTCCAGGTTATTTGGATGATGCACTGCCGCTATGACCAATCAATTTACATTCCCACCACTGCGCGCGAATCCTTCGAACGCCAACGCTTCGGCGTCGAGCCGCGCCAACACACAATTTTAACTTACATTCATCCCCACTCATGTACGACATTTTGCAGCTTAACGACAAGCTGGTGACAGAGCTCAAAGAAATTGCCCAAAAACTTGGTGTAAAGAGCATCGCCAAATTTTCCAAACAGGATTTAATCTATAAAATCCTGGACGAACAGGCGCTCGCGGAAAAAACCGCGACCAATCGGATCGTGCCGATTGTAGAAGAGCCAAATCCTCAAACTGGCCGCCGCGTCCGCAAGGTGAAATCTGCAGACGAGGACGAGGTGGAATTGCCGTCTCCAGCGGAAAAGCCCGCTCCACAAACACCCCCCAAACTTGCAGCCCCCCGCCGTGAAAGGCCGGCTGCTGCAGAAAACAGCCGTGTGCGCGAGTCAACCCGCACAACACCACCCGAAAAGCGCGAGTCAACCCGCACAACACCACCCGAAAAGCGCGAGTCAACCCGCACAACACCACCCGAAAAGCGCGAGTCAACCCGCACAGATTCAGTAGAAAAACGCGAATCGAGCAGCGCAGCTTCGGAGGAAAAACGCGAGCGTGACCAGAACCGTCCTTCTCCTGAAGGGAATCGGGATCAAGTTCCACCCCAACGCCGCGAGGATCGGAATGAACGTCCCGGAAATCGCGACCAAAACCGCCGCGACCAACCACAACCACAACAACAACGCCCAGAAGCACAAGGCCGCAACCGCGACCGTTGGGAAGACCGCCGTGACCGCCGCCAGCGCGAATGGGAAGACCGTCGGCGCGACCGACCGCAGCAACCACCACGCCCAGGGCAACCAGGCCTGTTTGACCCTGAAGCGGCCAAACTTCAAAACTTAGAAGAAGAATATAATGCGCCTGTAAATAGCACCGATGAAGAGGATGAAGCCGTGCCAATGCACCGTCCTTTCGCACCCTTGGCAGGTCAACCAGAAGTCAGGCAAGAAGAGCCAATGCCTGTTGCCCCAGTGGAACAGGTAGAAGTGATGCCTCCTACGGTTCACCGCGAACGGTTCGATGTCGAACTCGATGGCATCGTGGAAGGTCTGGGCACGTTGGAGATGATGCCCGATGGCTACGGATTCCTACGGTCTCCGGATTACAACTACCAAACCAGTCCAGACGATATTTACGTTTCTCCGTCTCAAATCAAACTTTTTGGCCTGAAAACGGGTGATACCGTTCGCGGCGCTATCCGTCCGCCAAAAGAAGGCGAGAAATATTTTGCGCTCCTGAAGGTAGCAAAAATAAATGGCCTCGACCCGAAAGACGTGCGTGACCGTGTGCCTTTCGATTACTTGACGCCACTTTTCCCAACCTCCAAATTCA
>Ga0209181_10012315_pt1 | contig 10837 bp, 8 predicted proteins | sample MAT05_FD_187208 | JGI IMG/M metagenome (GOLD analysis project Ga0209181, IMG submission 187208) | Freshwater microbial communities from Lake Fryxell liftoff mats and glacier meltwater in Antarctica - MAT-05 (SPAdes) (version 2) | ecosystem: Environmental > Aquatic > Freshwater > Ice > Liftoff...
CCACGCGCTGCGCGCTCCTTATGAAGCGCCGCCGCGACGCAACGCGCCGCGCTCGCCGCCGCGCATCACGACGCTGCAGACGGGACACACCTACGACGCCGTCGTGACGGGCACCGATGACGCCGCGGGCACGGTGGAGCTCGACATCGGCGGGCACCGTGCGCTCGCTGAGGTAGACGTAGTGCGGCGCTTCAATCCGGAGAAGCTGCCGCCGAGTCGCTTCGCCAAGCGCGGCGCGCGCATGCGCGTGTCGGTGCAGCGCGTCGCCGAAGCGGACGTGCGCAACGCCGCCGCGGACGCGCGCCTCGAGCTCGGACCGGAGGGCGCAGTGGTCGTCATCGATCCGCGCACCCGCGACGTGCTCGCGGTCGTCGGGGGCTACGAGTCGTCGGGCGCTGGCTTCAACCGCGCGACGCAGGCGGTGCGGCAGCCGGGCTCGACCTTCAAGCCGATCGTGTACGGGCTCGCGCTGCGCTCGCGCAGATTTACGCCCGCGTCGATCGTGCTCGATGCGCCCGAGGTCTTCGATCAATGGAAGCCGCAGAACTACGAGACCTGGCGCTATCAGGGCGCGGTGCGCGTGCGCGAAGCGGTGGCGCAGTCGATCAACTTGGTGGCAGTGCGCGTGATGGAAGAGGTGACGCCGACGGAAGCCGTGACCTTCGCGCAGCAGCTCGGCCTGACGACGCCGCTCGATCCGACGCTCGCGCTCGCGCTCGGGGCGAGCGAGGTGCGGCCGATCGAGCTGGTGAATGCGTACGCGACGTTCGCGGCGGGTGGGCGCTTCGTCGCGCCGCGCTTTCTGACGAAGATCGTCGGGCCCGATGGGCGCGAGGTGGCGCTGCCCGCGCGTGAGGCTGCGCGCGAGGCGATGACGCCGGCTGAGGCCTACGTGCTGACGAGCATGCTGACGAGCGTGGTGCAGTCGGGCACGGCCGTCGCGGCGAAGCGCCTCGAGCGCCCGATCGCCGGCAAGACCGGCACCAGCAACGACGCGCGCGACGCGTGGTTCGTCGGCTATACGCCGGATTTCGTCGCCGGCGTGTGGGTCGGCTTCGACGATCGACGGCCGCTCGGTCGACGCGAGAGCGGCGCAAAAGCTGCGCTCCCGGTGTGGATCGATCTCGTGGCCGAGGTGCTGCGCGGGAGGCCGGCGGTCGACTTCCCGATGCCGAGCGGCGTCGCCTCTGCGCGTATCGATCCGGCGACCGGGCTGCTCGCGTACGAAGGCATGGCTGGCGCGATCGACGAGGTGTTCCTCGAGGGCACGCAGCCGACGGAGACCGCACAGCCGCTCGACGTCGCGGATCCGAGCACGTTCCTGATGGAGCAGATGGGCGGCACGACGTCGAACGCGCCGGCTCCTTCCGTGCCCCCGCGCGCGGGCGGCGCTGGAGCCACGCCGTGATGCGCCACGGGGTCGCGCTGGCGCTCGCGCTCGCGACGGCCACGTGCGCGCGCGCGGCAGACGCGCAAGACGCAGGCGCAGCAGATGGCGGCGTTCCAGCGGTGAGCGCGAGCGCGGAGCGCTCCACCGTCGATGCGCTCGCGAGCACACTGGCGGCGCAAGTAGCGCACGCGCTCGGCGCGGCGTCGCTCGGTGAGGCGCGCGGTGACGTTCGCGTCGAGACGTGCGTCGTGCTCTCGGCGGCGCCGCGCGCTGATGCGCTCGCTACCGCGCTGACCGGTCCGACGCTGAGCGCGCTGCGTGCGGACGTGCGCTTTCAGTCGGTCGACGCGGTCGCGATTGACGCGAGCGACGCTGCCGACGAGAGCGACGCACCCGCGCGCGCCGCCGCACGACGCGGCTACGAGGCGCTGCTGCGCATCGTGCTCGAGACGCGCGGCAACCATCTGGTCGTTCGCGGCGCGCTGTGGCGCACCTCCCGCGGCGGCTGGCGCGCGCTGTTTCGCGCAGCGCCTGCGCGCGTCGGCTCGCCGTTCGTGCGCGCGCGTCTCGACGCCGAGCTGCGGCTCTACGTCGGCGCGCTGCCGCAGGTGACGGAGGACACCGTCGTCGCGCGCGCGCTCGCGCTACCGGGGCGCGGCTACGTCGCGCTCGCCGCAGCGGACCTCGATGGCGACGGCCGCAGCGAGCTGGTGCTCGCACGCTCGGACTCGGTCGAAGTGGTGCGGCTCGGCTCGAGCGCGCGCGGCAGGCTGCAGCTCGAGTCCGTCGCGAGCCAGACGTTCGCCGCGACACTCCCGCGCGCATCGTCGCGCCCGCGACGCACCATCGCGACCGCGGCCGCCGACGGCAACGGCGTGCTGTTGCGCACCAGCGAGCTCGCCGCGCCGACGCGCGCGCAGCTGGTCGACGGGCGCCTAGTGCTCAGCGCGAGCCTCGCGCCGTGTGGGCAAAATCTCTATCCGCTCGGCGACGCGTGTGCGCTCGCGGTGCCCGGTCACGATCACTTCTCCGCGCGACTCGGCGCGCTCGGCGCGGGCGCGCCGCGCGATCAAGCGCAGCGACGCAGCGGTCCGCTGACGCTCGCTGGCTTTTACGCGCGCGTCGCGCGCAAGCTGCGCCGCGCCGACGGCAGCGTGCTCGACGTCGAGGCCGTGGTGACGCCCGCCGGTCGGCTCGCGGTGCGCGTCGGTGCGCGGCCCGGTGGCGCGGTCGCGTACGGCACCGCGCTCGCGCTCGCCGATCTCGAGGACGACGGAATCGCGGAGCTGCTCGCCAGCGGACCCGGGCTCAGCGGCGAAGGAGATCGACTCGCGCTGTTGCGCGTGCGCGAATCGGCGCAGGTGCTCGCGGTGTGGCAGAGCGACGTGCTCGCCGGTGACATCTGGATCGCCGCGTCCGCCGATCTCGACGACGACGGCCTCGAGGAGCTGCTCGCGGTGGAAGAGCCTGCGCGCGGCTCGACCGAGCCCGCGCGGCTGTGGATCGTGCAATGACGGCCGTGACGTCCGCGCGCTGGCGACCTCGCCTCACCGCGCGCATCTTCACGATGTCTGCGCTCGCGTGTGCCGTTGCCACGCTCGCGGCGACTCCCCGAGCGCACGGCGTGCTCCCGCCTGCGTTCGGCGGCGCGCTACGGCTGCCGCTCGCCGCGCCGCTCGAGGACGTCGATCCTGCGCGCCAAGCGCATCCGCTCGGCGCGGCCGTCTCCGCCGCGATCTTCGACACGCTCTACGCCATCGACGCGCGCGGCGCGCTGTTGCCGGTGCTGGCGGAGTCGCTGCCGGTGCCGAGCACGACTACGACAGGCGCGTTCATCATCACGCTGCGCAGCGCGCTGCGTCGACACGATGGTCAGCGCCTCGTCGCAGCGGACGTCGTCGCCGCGCTGCGCCGCGCCGCGACGATGCCGCGCGCCGCGTGGCTCCTCGGTGCGCTGGCGATCGGCGCCGACGGGCTCCTCGACGTACGCGCTGTAGGCGCGCTGCAGCTCGAGCTGCGTCCGGCGCGCGAAGGTGTCGAGCTCGCGCGCGTCCTCGCGGCACGTCCGCTCGCGATCGCGGTCGGCGATCCGCGGCGCCGCGCGATCGGCACCGGCGCGTTCGCCGTGCGCGGCGCCGTCGGTGGCAGCGATCACGAGACCGTGCTGGTGCAGCACGACGCCGCCACGCTCGGCGCGCCGTACCTCGAGCGCGTGACGCTGCTGGCTCCGCGCGCGCGCGACGAAGATCTGCGCGCGCTCGAGCTCGGCGAGACCGACGCCTCGTGGTTCGGCGCGACGCTCTACGCGGCGCCCGCCGAAGGATCGCGCAGCGCTGCAGAGACGCCCGTCGTGTGTCCCGTGTTGCTCGTCGCGAGCGAGACCGGCGCGCTGCGTGACGCCGGCCTGCGCGGCTACGTCCTCGCGTCGATCGATCGACGCCGCCTCGAGCGCGCCGGCCTGAGCGCCGATGCGCGCATCGCGGGTGTGGACGTCGCCGCCGCGCCGAGCGCGCGTGCGCCAGCGACGCGCCCAACGCTGCGGCTCGCCGTACCGAGCGGCGATCCGCTGCTCGCGCGCATCGCCGAGAGCCTCGCCGCGATGCTCGACGAGCGCGGCGTGTCGGTCATCGTCGGCGCTGCGCCCGCGGTCGATGCGCCGGCTGCTGGCGGCTGGGACGCCCGGCTCGTCAGCGTGCTCCCGCCGCTCCCAGGCGCGGCACCGCTCATCGGCGCGGCGCTCGCCGCAGCGGGGCGCGCCGACGCCGCACGCGCGCTCGCCGCGCAGCTGAGCGACGCCAACGCTGCCGCCGAGGCCGCGCGCCGCTTCGACGTCGTCGTGCTCGGTCGGCGTCGCGACACGCTGCACTACCGCGCAGCGCTCCGCGACGTGCGCTTCGACGCGGCGCTCGGCACGCTCGAGCTCGCCAACATCTGGCTGCCGCGCGTGGTGCTGCCGGTCGCCGCTGCCGCAGTGCGCCGAGCACGAGGGCCACGGCGATGAGCCTGCGCGTCCGCCTCACGCTCACCGTCGTGCTCGCGGCGCTGCTGCCGACGGCTGCCGTCGGTCTGTGGGCGCGCAGCACCATTCAGACCCGCGCAACAGCAGAATACGCGCAGCGCCTCGAGGCCGCGGTCGCCCGCGCACGCGCTGCGATCGACGAGCGGCTCGCGCAAGATCGTCGCGCCGTCGATCGCCTGTGCGATGGCGACTACGTGGTCGATCGCGTCGTCGTCGAGCTCGAGGCCGATCGCTTCGTCCCTGAGCGCCAGGCGGATCTCGGCGCCAGCCTGCCGCGCATCATGCGCTCGCTCGGCGCGCGCACGCTGGAGCTGCTCACTCCGAACGGCGAGGTGCTCGCGTCGGCGCACTATCCGGGCCACGCCGGCGCGCGTGACCCCGAGCTCGCCGCGGCAGCCCTCGCCGCTGGCGATCGCCCGTTCGTGCGCACGGTGCGGCTGCGCGACGAGCGTCGCCGCGATGCGCCGCCAACGGACGAGCGCGCGCTGCTGGTGGCGTGTGCCGCAGGCCGCGGTCGCGGTCAGGTCGTGGTCGTCGCTGGTCGGCTGCTCGACGCGCCGTTCGCCTCCGACCTGCTCGGTGACGACGGCCCAGTGAGCCTCGCGCTCGTCGCCGCGCGCTCTGCGGCCGGGACGCCCGCAGCAGCGACCAGCCGTCGCGACATCATCACGTTTCGCGATGCGAGCGGCGCGCCCGCGCTGCGGCTCGAGGCGGTGCTCGACGACGGACCGCTGCGTGAGCAGCTGGCCGAGCTCGAGCGCGTCGTCTGGCTCACGATGGGCGCCGCTGCGCTGGTCGCGGTGCTGCTCGGCGTGCTGCTCGCGCTCGGCATCACGCGACCTCTGGCGCGCCTCGAAGCCGCGGCGGAGCGCGTCGCCGCGGGCGATCTCGAGTCGACGGTCGGCGGCAGCGGGCGCGGTGAGGTCGGCCGCGCGCTCGCCGCGTTCGATCACATGACGCGTGAGCTCGCGACGACGCAGCGCCGCTTGCTGCGTGCCGAGCGCATCGCGGCGTGGCGCGAGATCGCGCGGCGCATCGCGCACGAGATCAAGAATCCGCTGCTGCCGATCCAAGTGAGCATCGAGACGATGCGCAAGACCTACGCGAAGAGGCACCCCGACTTCCCCGAGATCTTCGAGGAGTCGACGGTGATGATCCTCGAAGAGGTGAAGCGCCTCGAGCACATCGTCACCGAGTTCTCACGCTTCGCGCGGCTGCCGCGGCCGCGCCCCGAGCCGCTCGACGTGCGCGAGGTGATGGCCCACCTCGAGACGATGCACGTCACCAACGACGTGCCGCTGCACGTCTCCGCGCCGCGCGATCTGCCCATCGTGCGCGCCGATCGCGAGCAGCTCACGCAAGTGCTGGTCAACCTGGTGCAGAACGCGGCCGACGCGGCGCGCGCCCGACACGGCGGCGGTGAGCGCACGGCCGCGCGCGTCGACGTCGTGCTCGCTGCGACCAAAGACGGCGGCGTCGACATCCGCATCCGCGACAACGGCCCAGGCATCCCCGCAGGCGTCGAGCGACAGCGCGTGTTCGAGCCGTATTACACGACGAAAGCAGGAGGCACCGGGCTCGGCCTCGCGATCGTGCACCGCATCCTCAGCGAACATCTCGCCACCATCGAGATCGGCGACTCGCCACCGCTGCTCGAGAACGACGCCAGCGGCGACACACGCGGCGGCGCGGAGCTGCACGTCGTGCTGACCAAGGACGGCCCACCGCTCGACCCGGAGGCTTCACTCAGCGGTGGCGCAGTGCGCACGCACGAGTGAGACCCTGGCGAACGAGCTCCGCCTGCTACAGTGGGACTGCTGCGATGGTTCCTTCGGTGGAAAACACGCGACTTACAGACGAGCGCGGCAGCCTCCAGATCACGGCACCGTATCCCGGCGTGCTGCTCGTACGCTTCGTCGGCCACGCGCGCGCTCCCATGGCCAACGCGATCATCGTCGCGCTCGACGCGGCCGTCGCCGCACACGGCTACGTCATCATCTTCGACGACTGGTACGGCGCGACCGGCTACGACAGCGCAGTGCGCCTGAAGCTCACCGACTGGACCCGTCGAAACGCCGTCGAGCTCCGCGCCACACACGTGCTCGTCGGCTCCCGCCTGATCGCAATGGGCCTTTCCGTCGCGAGCCTCGCGCTCGGCAAACACTTCGAGACCTATTCGGACCGCGCGCAGTTCGAAGCGGCGCTCGCCGCGATGGCGCAGCGGAAGGAGTAGCGCGCAGCACCGCGCGTCGCATGCCGTGCGCCTTTTCGCGCAGCCGACTCCGCCCTCAGTGCAGCGTGTCCGGCGCGATCACCTGCAGCTGCGCGTTCTCCGGCAGCTCCAGCCGCAGCACCGTCTCGAGCGGCAGCGCCTCGCTCTGCTCGTCCTCGTAAATGCGCCGCACGACGAGCGCGCGATCGCGCCGCACGACGTCGTAGTTCGCACCCGAGCCAGCCCACCAGCAGCTCCCAGCGAGCAGCGCGTCGGCGGTCGGAGCCACGTAGTTGCATGCGCCGTCGATCACGCCGAGCGCGTGGGTCTCGGTGCGCCCGTCGGACTCGCGCACGAGCGCCAATACCACGCGCGTCCGGGGTGTATCCGTCGCCGCGTCGACGCCCGCGTCCTCGAAGCGCAGCGCCACCGCGAGCCGCTCGGGACGCGCAGGCGGCCCTGGCGCCATCGGCGGAGCGCTCGCTACAGCTCCTCCGCCGCAGCCGCAGAGCAGCATCAGCGGGAGAGCCCACGGCGCCGACGCGAGGCGCCGTGAGCAACGGAGCTCGCGGGATGCGAAGCGCAGAGGGCGCGCTGCGTCAGTCTTCGCCGGTGCTCGCGTAGCCATACGCGCGCAGCTTACGCTGCAGCGTGCGTCGGTCGATACCGAGCGCGATCGCGGTGCGCGTGATGTTGCCGTCCATCTGCTGCAGCACCGTCTCGATGTGCTGACGCTCGACGTTGGCGAGGTTGGTGGTGGTGGGCTTGACCGTGGTCTCTTGCGGCATCGGCTCTGGTCCTTGCAGCTGGGTCGGCATGACGCGTTGCTCCTGTCTTTCTGCCTGCGCTTGGGCGAACACGCTGGCGGAGATCATTCGGCGCACGAGCGCGCCATCGATTGCGTCGCCATCGGCGAACAGCGAAACGCGGCGCAATACGTTCAAGAGCTCCCGGACGTTACCCGGCCAGTCGTAGCTCTCGAGCGCGGCGCGCGCGTCGGCGTCGAGCACGTGCTTGCGCGTGGTGACGCGCTGCATGAGCTCTTCGGCGAGCGGGACGATGTCGACCGGCCGCGCGCGCAGCGGCGGCAACATCACCGGCAGTACCTGAAGGCGGAAGAACAGATCTTCGCGGAAGCGTCCGGCGCGCACCTCGCCCCAGAGATCGCGGTTGGTCGCCGCGATGATGCGCACGTCGACCGGCACCTCGCGGCTCTCGCCGATCGGACGAATCTGGCGCATCTCGAGCGCGCGCAGCAGCTTGGCTTGGCTCTCGAGCGGCAGCTCCGCGAGCTCGTCGATGAACAACGTCCCGCCGTTGGCGTCGCGAAAGAGCCCCGCGTGATCGGCTGTCGCGCCGGTGAAGGCGCCCTTCTTGTGGCCGAACAGCTCGCTCTCGAACAGCTCCCGCGGCACACAGGCGGCGTTGAGCGCGACCAGCGGCTTTCCCGCGCGCGTGCTCGCCAGGTGGATGTGCTGGGCGACGACCTCTTTGCCGGTGCCGGTCTCGCCGTAGATCGCGACCGTCTCTTCGGTCGGCCCGACGCGCGCCACGAAGCGACGCACCTCGTCGATCGCTCGGCTCGTGCCGACGATCTTCGGCACCGGCGCGTCTTTGCCGCTCTTGGCGCGCTGCGTCTCGGCGATGGCCTGCGCGAGCAGCGGCTTCAGCACCTCGGTGTCGACCGGCTTCTCGAGGAACGAGAACGCGCCGAGGCGCATCGCGTCGACCGCCGCCTGCACCGTGCCGTGTCCGGTGAGCACGATGATGCGCGTCGGACACGCGCCGCGACGACGCAGCACCGCGAGCCCATCGAGCCCTTCCATCCGCAGATCGAGCAGCGCCGCGTCGGGCGGCTCGCCCTGCGTGAGCGCGGCGAGCGCTTCGCGGCCGTTCTGCGCCTCGCGCACGTCGTAGCCGAGCCGCGCGAGCGCCTTGCGCATCGCGAAGCGAAACGCGGTGTCGTCGTCGACGAGCAGCACGCTGCCCGCGCTCGTGGCTACCGGCACGCTGCCCGCGCTCATGACTGCTCTCCCCGGCCGAGATGAAGCGGCTGGTGCGGCGTGCGGTGTCGGCGCGTCGCCGCCGCGGGCAAGCGCACCGTCGCGCGCGTCCCACCGCCGTCGCGCTCTTCGAGCACCAACGAGCCCGCCATCGCGTGCACCAACATATACGAGGTGTAGAGGCCGAGCCCGGTGCCTTGCCCGGGCGGCTTGGTGGTCGCGAACGGCTCGAACAGCCGCGCGCGCATCGCCGGGTCGATGCCGGGTCCATCGTCTTCGATGATCAGCGAGACGACGCCGTCCTGCCGACAGGCGCGGATCGCGACCTGCGCGCCCTGCTCGCTGACGGCGTCGTAGGCGTTCTGCAGCAGGTTCACCAACACCTGTACGAGCCGGTCAGGATCCGCGGCCACACTGAGCTCGTCGACGTCGGCATCGACGCGCACCTCGGGGCCATCCTGCACCCCCGCGAACACCAGCGCGCGCGCCCGCTCGACCACCGCCGCGAGCCGCACCTGACCGTCGAAGGTCGGCCTGACCAGATCGCCACCTGCAAGTAATGACTGCGTAATTCGTCCAAGCCGCTGGGTCTCGTCGGCGATCAGGGAGGCCGATTCGTCCATGTCGACGGCGAACTTCTCGCGCTCCACCGCGCTCGTCTCGTGGGCGCGCAGGGTGCGCAGCGCCTCGCGCATATCGGTGGCGAGCGTGCGGATGGTGGCGAGCGGCGTGTTCAGCTCGTGGGCGACGCCCTGCGCGACGCGCCCGAGGCTGGCGAGACGCTCGGCGAGCAGCAGCTGCTGCTCCGCGAGCGTCGCCGACGTTCGATCGAGATAGAGGTTCATGGTGCGCGGTGTGCCGTCCTTGCCCGGCTCGAGCGGCAGCTCGTGGCGCTCGTAGACGCGCTCACCCGCAGGCAGAAGCACCCGGAAGCGGCGGCCCTGAGCGCCCACGTGGCGGTCGCCGCCGTCATCCGGGGCAGACGCGCCCTCCCACGACTTCGCGTCGGCGGCAAACGGCGCGAGCTCTTCGGCGCGCTTGTTGCGCCAGACGTGCACGCCGCTCGCTGCCACGACCTCGAGGCCGGCGTCGATCTGATGGAGCGTCGTCGACAGCAGCTCGAGCTCGAACGCCGCGCGGCTCTGCGCATCACTGCTGGCGCTGCCCTCGCCGCGCACGCTCGGCTGCAGCGGCAGACTGCGCATCGTGCGCGTCGCAATGTAAGCGACGCCGCCGACGGTCGCAGAGACGGCGACGACGTCTGCGAAGCTCTGCCACGGAGAGCGTGTCTCAGGCGAGCCGCTCGGCTCGGTGAAGCTCAGGTAGGCACAGAGCGCCGCGACTAGAGCGCCGCTGCCGATCGCGGCGAGAGCGAGCAAACGGGCGTCACCGAGCCGCGCGCGGCGGTTGGGCGCCGGGAGCGCAGCGGAGGTTGGCGAATTGGGCGCGGGCAGCGAGCGAGTCATCGACCCCGGGATTCGTGGGGTCGGTGCGCTGTGGCGGAAAGCCCTATTCCGACGCGACAGCGATGGTCGCCGAGCGCGTCGCTAGCCGGTACGCCGTCGCCGCGCGCGCATCGCCGAGCGGCTCCGCCACGCCCCAGCGCACCATATAGCTAAGCGCGCTGTGGTGAACGTCCAGCGCCGCATAGGTGCGCTCCGAGCAGTCGAAGCGCGGTACCGGGGTCGCCGTCGAGGCCGTGTCCGAGCCGAGCGCGCGGCCGCAGCGCTGCAGCGCGAGGTCCGCCGTGGCGAGCGCGTCGAGCACGCGACCGCTGCGCTCGTAGGCCTGCGCGAGGCGGTGGGCGAGCATCGGATCTTCGAGCAGCGCCGGATCAGCCGAGCGCAGCGCGGCGACGGCGAGCCCCGGGCGACCGACCTCGAGGTAGGAGTCCGCGAGCGCACGCGCGAGGCGCAGATCCGCGGGATGCGCCGCAAAATCGTCCTCCAGCGAGGCGAGCGCGCGGGTCGATGGCGCCGCCGGGTCGAGCGCTGCGACGGGATCGGCGGACGAGAGCGCAGACCACGCACAGGTGAGCACCGCGAGCAGGACGACGTTGACCCGAATCTCCATCGCGATGGGCTCCTCTTCTACGAGACCGCGTGCGGCGCTTCCGCCTCGAACTCGGCTCCGACACCGTTGCGTCGCCGAAGTTCCCGACCGACCGATCAAACTGACATACGGACTCGCGCGCGCCACCTTCCTTGGTCAGC
>Ga0209181_10012323_pt1 | contig 10831 bp, 12 predicted proteins | sample MAT05_FD_187208 | JGI IMG/M metagenome (GOLD analysis project Ga0209181, IMG submission 187208) | Freshwater microbial communities from Lake Fryxell liftoff mats and glacier meltwater in Antarctica - MAT-05 (SPAdes) (version 2) | ecosystem: Environmental > Aquatic > Freshwater > Ice > Liftoff...
TTCCCTGAATGTTGAAATTAAATCGAACCAGATCACGCAGTTGCCCGGGTATGATTATTTTTTATGGGCCGGATAAAACCTGCGAAATTCGATGATTTCGAAATTTAGTTGAGAGGAACCAGAGACTAATAAAATGATATCGATGTTTTAACGGTAATTCAATTTTGTTCAGCTCTCATAATCTTACCTGACGAATTTTGTTCGCCTTTTCTCTGATCGCTCAGCACCTTTACCTTTCGGATAAAAGCACCACCAGAGTGGTTTGCAAGGTCTGTCTGTCAGCCCTTGCGGTGGGCCTGCCACCATCATTTTAACAGCATGTTTTCTTTTCCATTTTTGTTTGTTTAAAAAAAAGAAAACTTCAAGGCACACACGTGCTTTATCGTGGGCTTACCCACTATCAATAATTTATTAAAGCCAGCCCACTCATTTAAAATATTCATCACTATGTGAGTTGATAAGGATTAACTAATTATTATGGGATTACAAAAAGCGAAGGTCAAAATTTGATTCTCGTTTTTTAGTTTGCAATTAATTTTATTTTATTCACCTGAGCACCACGCAATCTCATCAGGCAATTTTGAATGCAGCAGAACCTTGTTACAAGCGATTTTTCAATTTACATTTCACTGAACAGCAAAATTATTAACTGCAGCTTCACCTAAATTTTAAATACCTTGTTTGAGTTGTAATAGTCAATCATTTCCTTAATAGCCCTCAAATTTATAATCGCATCTTCTTCTTTTTCATAATCATCAAAACCAAACCTCGGAAATAATATTCGTGTTAATCGATCAGATAAATTTATTTCTAATTTCTTGGAGAAAATTATAGCAATTCCAAAGTATTCCTCCTTAAAAACATTATGCATTTGCTCGGCTCTTATTCGATTACCATGTTTCAACTTTGCATACTCTGAAAACAGTATTAACAAAGGGATTTCGTATTTCATCACCTCCTCTCGCTCCATTTTATTAAATGCATCACTCAAAATAGATAATGTTCGATCTGACATTAATGAATCAATTGATAGAGATGAAACCCCTGGAACTGTGTTTAAAATTTTGTATTCATTCTGGGCTAATTTCAACAATTTATTCGGGTTGGACAACCCTGTAAAATTCAGATAATTACTCCGAGAATGCTCAATACCATACTCTTGCCTTGCTAGCATCTCTCTCAAATTTACTCCTTTAGTCTCTAAAGCCTTATTAGCCACATCAAACTCACAAGCATAACCATTATTCAACGAATAATCAAAGTATAATATCTGATTCTCTCTGAAAGCATAATAGTATTTGGAACTATCTTGTTTTAAGGAATAAATCTCAACAAAAGATTTGCTGTCCACCTCAATATAGCTATTAAATTCATATATTGAATTGAATGTTACTATATTACTATCCATTGAAAGCTGCATTAATAAAAGTAATGATATTTTCATAATTGATTAGTTATCCATTTTGTATTATATTTTTGGAACTAAGGCCACCCCTTTATTATTGCCATATGCGAATTTCTTTTCGCGATAGCCTGTATTAAAAATATTATCATAAGATCTTGTAATAAATCTAACTTTTACGTCGCCACTTTTTAAAACTTTAAACTGAGCGATAACATGATAAAAGTTTACATTCTTTTCATATGCATATTCAGCAATATCAGAAACATCATACAGATCAGCTGTTGTTACTAAGTAGTAGAATGCGGCATTGTCTTTCGCCGCCCCACTAAAGTGATACGCGATTACATCAATCTGTGCGGCAATTTGATAATCGTTGTGGTATCTATCCATTGTATATTTACCATATCTCTTTATTTCAAAAAAATTCTTTCCTTTTTCAATATCTACTTCCTTTTTGGAACCTGGTTCAAAAAACTGCACTACTGGGCCTGATGATCTTCCGTCAAAGGCTGTTTTTCGTTTCCATTCTGGTGAATTAAATTGATCGTTTGTTGATTGCTTTTTATAATTGTCAAACCCTTAGCCGCTGCTTGATTGAGCCCATCTTTCAAAAGCGTCATCTAAGTAGGAGCCTGAAGTGCTCATGTTATTTGTTGTAAATTTATCAAGCTGAGTTGCTGATAAATGTTCCCATTTCGTAGGGGTGGCTTGATTCTTTGAATTTAAAGTCTGTTCTCCGATTTTTGCCTCAAAATCCACATAAGGCCCCCCCATTCCATCCACATCCACGATGCTAGTTGGTGAGTTTAAATAATATGCATATACGCTTTGCCAAGAATATTCTGCAGTCCTTGGGTCTATAGATAAAAACTTACCTAACCTACTTTCATATATTCTTGCACCTAAATCAAGTTCATTACCTTTACCGTACGTTTCATCATCAGATTCTTTTCCATTGAATCCATATCGGTAGCCACTTCCAGATTCAAATGTCCTTCCTACCAACAACATCCCAAAGGGATCATAATCTTGTGCAGTTGTTACATCAGGTTGGTAATTCAGTACATTACCTGATGTTCCGTTTTGAAACATAAACCTTCTATCAGTAAATACTATCATGACATTGCCCAAATGATTGGTTAATTCATATCTTTTGGTACCCAAATATCGTGAATAAAAATCATTACCCGGTAATGCAGACGTCATTTTTACATGCAATCCAGCATAACCAAGTCTTTTAGAGCCATAAATGTGTAGTTCTGATAAAAAAATGGAATCAGTTGCGCCTTTTTCTCGCGTATAACTTGCCATTACATTACCATGCGCATCTCGGTTATAATAGGTGTAGATAGTTGTTCCAGTTACAGGGTCAAATTTTTTCATTACCCTGTTTCCCGTTGCATCATAAGCGAAAGTTAACACATCACCAGTTGTTTTAGTTATACTTTTAATTTTCCCATATACGGTCCACTCAATCGCACTTATACCACCTTGCACATCTTCAGTTAAATTGCCGATGTCATCATAATCGTAATTATCTAGTGCCTGGTCATCTATATCAACACTATATGTGCCAATGGCTTTGACATCATCAACAAATTCAACTACTTCGAAATTGAAAAAAAATGCAATTTATAAATTTTTAGTTACTTTTAAATCGTGAATAAATCCTACCCGACATATTTTACAAGCCTCCAGCATCATCATCCCTAAGGGATTGTAATCTTTAGTGCTTGAAACATTTATTCCAGTTGCATATTTCACGAACTAAAATTAAGGTAAAAATTGCATATTTTGCAAGATTTGGTTGTTTTAAAGGAATATTATATAGTGATTTGCACAACTGTGCTTCGTAGAAAAAATTATATGTTCTCCGGTTCAGACGATGGAGCGCAGCGTTCTGCAATCATGTATACATTTATTGGTTCCTGTAAAATCAATGGAATTAATCCTGAAGAATGGCTGGAAGATATTCTTCTAAAAATATCGGATACAAAATTTTCTGATTTACATTTATTACTACCGAATAACTGGAAAAAATCGGAATAATTATATTTTTCATTAATCTTAGCGAACGTGCTTTATCGGGGGCTTACCGGAAAACAGGGGTCACTTTGGTGCGGAAAAATGGGGTCAGTTTAACGCGGAATCAGGGGGTCACATTGAGCGGAATTTCCAGGTATTAGTACAAAATAAAGCCTTCCTTCACAATTTAAATAAAAATGAAGATCCCCATGTTTTTAAAAGGTTGAATAATGTAACTGGTAATTTAACATATACGGTTTTATATTTTCCTTAATAAATATTAATATAAAACAATTGACATAATACGAAGCCGGAAATAGATGGTGGCAAAGGAATTGTGTTCAAAAATGTATTTTAGCCACCCCTTTTTGTAAGTTAAAGGAGCAAACATTTTATTAGCTTTAAATTGTGATAATTCAAATAGACAATAGAACGGTGTTTATAAGTTTGGGATTTAAAACTTTTGTTGATGGCAATAATAAATTTGAAAGTTATTTGATTACATTTATTTCTAAATTAATTGTATCACTTCTTGAGATACTATGTTTATCTGATTGCATTTTAAATATCATAATTAATTGCTTTTTACCTGTTTTATCAAATTCCAATTTAAGAGAAGGTAAAAGGTCCATGATTTCATATTTACCATGAAATTCGCTACTGCCATCTGATTCAATAACTTTATAATATAATTCAGAGTTAAAAAAAGGTATTCTTGCACAATTAATATTTACATTCAATTTCTCATTAGTTTTTAATTTGGTAAGGTTTTTAGGAACTATACAATAGAATGGCTTACCTTCTTGAGTTAAAACTTTACCTATTGAATCCAATTCCAGCCTATATCGAAGATCACTGTTTTTATCAAATAGTGAGTACAGTTCAAGATTTCCATTTTCGTAATAATAAATTGCATCACCAACCTGTAAATTTTGGTAATATATTTCGTTAGCCTCAATGCTTCCATTTGGATAATACCGAAAGGCAATACCATTCCTTTTTCCATCGGAGTAGGGGATTACACACTTAATTGCGCCTGATTGAAAATAAGTGTATAAAGTGTCGTTAACAAATTCGAATTGCACCTTTTCTTCCTGTCCAGGCTTTATTGTGCGATTGCAATTAATTACAAAGATTAACGGAATATATAATAAATACTTCATATAGATTCTAAGCCATTAACTATTGATCAATTTTTTTAATTTCAATTGTATCGAATCTAGGATGCCAGCCCTCTGAATTATCATTTACGTCTAAGGTATCACTACAGACTTTACATACTTTTACTGTTGTGCCTGTTGATCTGTTTTTAGAAGTAACAGTTTCAACCATATCCTCTATTGAATTAATAGTAGGCTCCACAAGTTCACCTAATTTTTTAACATCGTTCGTTCTATTTAATGCATCATTTATTTTTCCAAGTGTTTTTAAGTATTTTGTTCCTTGAAAAATTTGTTTAGAAGAATATTGAGGTTTATTTAATTGGGCAGCTTGAAACACTAAATCTATATTTACGATGGCATCTGGATCGCCTATTTTTGTCTCTTCACCTTGGCCATTGGAAGCTGAAAACATCGTACCGCCATATTCACCAGCCTTTTGCCTAGCCTTTAAGTTACCGAGCGAAATATAACCAACACCTTCAATTATTGGATCCCCTAATTTAGCAGAAGCCTCTATTGTATAACTAGGTTCATCACCCCTTAAGTCTAGGGTAGCGTTTACTTCATAATCATAGATATCATATACTTCAGTTTCACTATGTGTATCAATTCCCATTACAGAACTTCGCACTGTATATTGTTCTGAATAAAATTTCCCGTATGTTACTTTTTTAAGGATTGTGGTGCTCCCATCCTTGTTCAATATTGTTAGATAAATCGTTTCCTTTTTACCATCAGGATCAAGAAATAAAATGGGGTAGTTTATGGCAAAAGAATAAGGTGAAATAGCTGCTGAAGTTTTTGTGAGGGGGTCAACACTATTCCATCTTCCTAATCTTGAATCATAAATCCTTGCCCTAAAATCTAGATCATTATTATTTCCTGCAATTTCATCATCATTCTCTTTCCCATTAAAACCATATTTATACTCACTTCCAGCCTGCCAACTCCTCCCCACCGTTAACATCCCAAAGGGATTGTGGTGCTGCTTTGAAATATGAGTTTGATTCACGTAAGATTGCATATTCAAAAATAACGATAAAATAATTATTTAGCGAAAATTAGAATCGAAATATATTTAATAATTGCCTAATTTAGGTCTTGGTGCAACGCTCGTTACGGTTTATAAATGACTTACAAATGCATTACCTACTTAAGTCCCAATTTTCCGGGAATTCAAAGCTAGAAGGGACTAAGGTGTATTGGCCATTTATTTTATCATAAATTACCAATCTATCTTTTGAAATTATATTAATATCATATGTCATATTATCAATTGTTATTGTATAATCTTTTATATTTAATTCCCAATTAATGTAGACATTTACTGACTCCCAATACTCAAGATCAGCTCCTTTCCCTATAATGTAACGAACCGAATCTGTTAAATCATTAATGTATCTATATGCGCTCCTGTTCTTTTGAAAACAAATACCGTGTACTGGATTAAAATGCGTGGAACCTATTTCAACATAATCCCAATGCCTAAGCTCTTTGTCATATAATATCTTCTCTTCCTCAGAATTGCAATTGAGAGAAAAAATTAGGAACAATGATATGAAATATAAATAGTGATTTTTCATCAATAAGGATCTACTTTGTTTTTCGAAAAATATGTATTTTTTAATGTTGTATCTAAATCAGTTATTTCATATGAAATAGATTTAAAGCTATTTCCGGGGGTTATGTATATAGAAAAATTTATACCGTTTTCTTTAAGGGATTTATTAAATTTATTTTGCCAAGCGGCCTTGGACATAGTGTTTTCTTTAATAGCACTGTTTATAGCATATTCGACACCAGAAGCAATAACCCCTTTTTGAAAATCCTTGTCATCAATTAATCTAAAGCTAGCGCCTCCAATTTGATTTATATAGATATTTGCATGCTGTTCGTAAGTCATAGGACTAGCGTCCTTACGATGCATTTTCTCGTGGTCATTAATCACAGATTTAAAGATATGATAATCATTCCAACATTCGTCAATAAAACCATTGTTTGTATAAATTCTAATAATGTTGTTGCTTTCCGAAGCAAGTTTATTGGGGTTTTCATTCTCTACAGGGTAAATCAATTCCCCGGTATAATGTTTGGCAATTTTGGCTAGCCTTATATTGTTTTCCAAGTCTCTTGGTGAGTATCTAAAATCGCCCAAATAACACCAAGATCTAATTGTTGCAGGGTCTATTGTTTTGGAATCTATGTCAGAAAAAATGAAAATAGAAATTTCAGTGTCTTTGACAATTCTAATTTGATGACCATTCTTGTCGGTTCCTAAATAATTACCCTTCAAATCAAAATAATCATCATTGCCTTTTGGGTCGACTCTTATTATGGGATTATTTGAGAAACAATTGTATCCAGAAATAAAAGGTTTAATTTTTTCATCAATATTCCACCTTCTACCTAACCTTGTATCATACGCCCAAAACAATGCCGTATTTAAATTCCCATTTCCATACACCTCATCATCTTGCTCCTGGGTGTTAAAACCGTATTTATACTCACTTCCAGCCGCCCAATTTCTACCTTCCAACAACATCCCAAAGGGTTGATTGTGCTGGAGACTTGCAACAAATGTCTGGTAGGATTTATTCACGATTTAAAAGTAACGAAAAATTTGCATATTTAGCATGTTTTAGGAATTTTTTGGAGGGGCTATTGGTGTTTTGCAAAATAATATTCGAAGCTATCTATAATTTTTTCACTGACTATGTAAATTCATTTATTCAAGGAGAACAATTCAGATGCAAACGAAAAGAATTAGATACTTACCGGCTCACACGAAGGTGCCCAACGTGCAGCTATGATTTATTCATTTGGCGGCACTTGCAAAATGCACAACGTAAATCCTCAAGAGTGGCTAGCTGACATCATGGTAAAAATAAAAGATACTAAAATGAGTGAGTTGGAATCACTGCGCCCTTTAAACTGGAAGTTCCATATGTAAATAAATTGCACCTTATTTCGTTTAATAAATTTGGGACTTAAACTAAAGAGAAATTAATTGAGTAAATAAAGTTAAATTCTTTTAAGAGGTTAGCTAGCGCCTGATCTACATTTTAATTTAAAATTAGAATGCAGTAAAATTTATTGAGCAACTTTAAATATACAAATGAATAAAGGTTTATTTACAAGGTGTCGCATAATTTTCATTATTACGAAAGTTTAATCTTACGCCATCATAAACTATTATATTGTTTATTAACTCCGATGCCTGCTTTTGATTTTCCATAAAGAAATTGAATTCAGCAATAGAATCTCCCCGCATTGAATATATACTTACCTTCAAACAATTATCGGCATTTGATGTAGTATCTATCCAAACACCACCATCAATGCCTCCTTTAAACATTGCACTGTTTGATAAATTAGTTGGTTTTGTTATTTCATTTTTGATTTTGCAAGCTACAAATAGAAGCAAGATGAAAATAGAATATTTAAACATATTTCAATTATTTTTTTAATCACAGTCTTCGGTTTCGCAATACTTATCACTATCTCCAACAGTAGTATAACCTACTTCGGTAGAATGATCTATCGAAATATCGTCAAATTTTTGTAGATCTTCAATTAACATAGATGGAGCAGAATTCACCTCTTCCGAGGCCGTTATCCAAAAATCGGGCACGTCGTCTGCGACTCTAACAATATCACAGGCGAAGTCTCCACAGTTATTATTAATTAGATTATATTCTTCACGGTTCGGTTCCAAATTTTCTTTTAACCTTTCATCAGCATATTCTTTCATTTCATCAAAATCTTCACTTATAAAGTAAGCCCCTTTTAAGTCCCACGTTTTCTCATCATCTGAATTCTTATTGGTAGTGGCACTGTGTTCTGAAATTGCTTTTAACACCTTGTGCAAAGATTCGGCACTAGGGCGCCCATCATCTCCCATAACAACATTTGGTACAGAATAAGTCATTACCTGACCTATTTTGTCTGCATCATACCTGCCATACTCATAATATTTAGTCATACCAGTTACATTATCAATCAAAAGAACACCAGCGTGCCCAGTGAGTGCCCAACCACCGGATGGATAGTTATTCCAAATCAAAATAATAGCATCTCTACCATCTGGATCACCTTTACTAATTGGATTGTTTTCCATTGCACAATAAGGACCAAAATTGTAATGTAAAACTGGATCCACACTAAACCACCTCCCCAACCTCACATCATAAATCCTCGCACCAAAATCCAACGCATTATTATTTCCAGCTATCTCATCATCATTCTCTTTCCCATTAAAACCATACTTATAATCGCTTCCAGCCGCCAAATTTCTACCTGCCAATAACATCCCAAAGGGATGATGATGCTGGAGACTTGCAACAAATGTCGGGTAGGAATTATTCACGATTTAAAAGTAACGAAAAATAGGTATTATTGATTGTTTTGCAATTTTTTAAACTTTTTTTAATATATATGATTTTATATTATTACTTCTTTTTAGCATTAATTGGACTTAGGCTAAACTGATTCATTAAACAGAGTTAAAAACTTTAGGAAATTGATTGTATCTTAAGTCATACCTTCAAAGGGGATTAGATTATATTGTGCAAAGTGTGGTTCAGCGCATGGTTACGCCGCAACGTTACCTTCCTTAATTAATTGCATGTCGCTTCTATATAAAAGGATTTAATTTTTGATTCACTAAAAATTTTGTGATTCGATAAAATTAAAGAGTCATAAAACATGACCTTCCATCCATTTGTGAGTTCCACAATATATCCCCATCCAGAATAATATTTCTCGTGAAACTTAATATTGTCTTTTATTTGACTATATTCTAATCCAACAAATAATTCATCAATTCTAAATTTAAGGTCAGTTGTTGAAATAAATTTTATCCTATTATGCTGATTTAAAGCAATTGCATATTGGACACCTTTATAATCAGTTACATACCCCGTTTCTAATTGATTTGCAGCTGTTAAAATATTTTGCTGATTAATTGATTCAAAAGTTACGGTGTTCATTACTGAGCATAATTCAGGATATGTAGATAATACATTTGTGTTATTGCAGCAGATCAAGAGCGCAATTGAAATTATTATATAATTTTGATTCCTCATTTAATTTTATTAATTTACTTAGGATAGTGTAAATCATTACCCTGCGAAGGTGAGACGTCATGATCCTCTTTTTCAGGGGAATAATGTTCCTCTACATACTTTTCCTTTGAATTTACCTGCTTTGGTAATGCTGCTGTTCTTGAACTAGTTTCTGTTAATCCATATGTCCCTTCATTATTTATTTGTGTATTAAGGTTTGATATTTGTTCATCTGTATAAACAAGATCCACTGATTCCTTTCTAAATATTCGTTTATTGTCACTATCCCATGCATCATCTATTCCTGTAACGTAATCAGCTTCTTCTAACCCTCCTTGACCTTTCACCTTATTTATATCGCTTGTAACTGTTCTTGAGTCTACGACATTATTACTTTTGTCTGCGTAAATAACCTTATCGCCCTCAATCCTTCTTTCATAGTCAACTTCTGCGTATCCATCATGAGCCAATATTGTTGGAACTTGATTATTGTCAATCCAAAATATACCGTCTGCAAAACTTGAACCATGGCAATCTGTATTCCATCCTACCTTTTCAGTATCTTCATTTCTATATACCATTATTTGGGTTCCGTCATCAGCAAAAATATATCCCACAGTGACTGTAGCTTTTGAGCCAGAGGGATGCGCAACTTGCATACTACCTAATGGTACAAAAACAATATTGCCATCCTTATCTCGAATTACGTTGCCATCTGCATCAACGAAGTTAATTGGATTACCTCCGCAGAAAACATAAGGGCTTATGCAGGGATAAAATTGCTTGTATTTATCAACACTCATCCACCTTCCTAACCTCGCATCATAAATCCTCGCACCAAAATCCAACGCATTATTATTTCCAGCTATCTCATCATCATTTTCTTTCCCATTAAACCCGTATTTATACTCAATTCCAGCCGCCCAATTTCTACCTACCAACAACATCCCAAAGGGATTTTGGTGGTGGAGGATTGTAATATATGTCGGGTAGGCTTTATTCACGATTTAAAAATAACGAAAAAATGGTAAATATTGTATATATAAGGCTTGCGAAATTTCAGTTTTGTGCTAATTTGATCTTTTGTATAGTTTGGCATATAAAAGCTAAAAAACGCTAGTTGCAAACTGGTCCATTTTCGGGGATGTCTACAATTTTAATCGTGAATTTAAATA
>Ga0209181_10012333_pt1 | contig 10822 bp, 9 predicted proteins | sample MAT05_FD_187208 | JGI IMG/M metagenome (GOLD analysis project Ga0209181, IMG submission 187208) | Freshwater microbial communities from Lake Fryxell liftoff mats and glacier meltwater in Antarctica - MAT-05 (SPAdes) (version 2) | ecosystem: Environmental > Aquatic > Freshwater > Ice > Liftoff...
GAAAGCGGCGATGCCAAATCCCGCCGCCGCGAAAGCCGCGTGATGGTACGCGCATAGCCGTCGTTCTCCCGGCCAAAACGCTCACCCTGCCATTGTTCCGCATTGAATCCCTTGATGATGCGCAGCCCGCCCAGCGTTTCTTCTACTAGCGACATGACCGTGCCCAAACGCGACTGGGCTTCCCCTGATTGTTTCTTTAAACTCTTCCCGATGCCTCCAATGATGAACCCACTGAACAACAGCAACCCAAACACAAAAGCCGTCAGCGAGGGCGACACCCACAACATGTAAGCCAGGCTCCCGGTGATGACAATCGGCTCACGCACAAGGGCTTCCATCACACCCATGATGCTCCATTCTACCTCCTGAACGTCGGCGGAAAAGCGGCTCATCAAGTCGCCCTTGCGTTCTTCGGAGAAAAAGGAGAGCGGGAGGTCGAGCATTTTTCGCAGCATCTTTTGGCGCAAATCGCGCACCACACCATTCCGCACAGGGGCCAAAAAATAGAGCGAGAGATAGCGGAACAGGTTTTTCCCCAGAAACGTAAGCACCAGGAAACTGCACACGATGAGCAAGGCACCTTCTCGACCGTGGTTGAGCAACAAATGCTCGAAGAAGGTGTCGAGTTGGTGCTGGAGGCCGGAATTATTGTTTTCAACGCTGGAAGAGCTTGAAGCCCTTCCAGCGTTAGGATCCGAAAAAAGAATCTGCAAAAACGGCAGCAGTGCCGGGATGCTGACCACTACAAACAAGGACATGAGAATATTGCATCCGATGGCAAGTGTGAGCAGCCGCTTGTAGGGTAGGTAGTAGCGTAGCAGGCGAAGCATCTTAGTTTTTAAAGGCCAATTTATCCAACATTTCACTCGCAATCGGGTCCGCGTAGATGCCGTAGCTGTTTACCAAAATCCCCTTCTCCCCATTGGTCAAGGCTGAAATGGCGTAAATGATTACTGAATCAGAAGGATCGGTTGCTCCTTCCAGCCGGAAAAACTTGTCTACCTGAAAATCATGGTGAAAGAGTTTAAACCCTCTCGCCCGGCATTCAATACAAGTCTCCTGAAGGTTGAAGTCTTCGGTGTAGCCTTCTTCGCGGAGTTCGTCGGTGATTTCAATGAGTGTTTTTTCCATAATATTTCAGTTTAAAGAACAAGTTGTTATTCACTCGTTCCTAATTTAGTCCAGCGCTGCCAGCGCAAAACAGTGATGAGCAATACAAGCCCCATCGCTGCAAGTGCTGCTATGCTCACCAATTCGGAGCCAATTTCCGGCGCGCCATTTCTTTTGAGGTAAATACCAAATAATGCCCAGACAACGGCCAATCCATGACCTAGGTTATTTTGCCGAAACAAAATAAATATAGCCGCAGCCGCGCCTACCATGATCATCAAAATTGCCCAAAAAGTCTCGCTTAACCCGCCCCCGCGCCAGTCATTCCCAACCAAAAGCGCGGTAACATTGGCAATGGTCGCTACCGTAATCCAGCCCTGATAAATGCCGAATGGCCAATGGGCAATCCACTTTTCCAAATTAGTTGCTTTGGAACGTCCAACACCCATGGTTTCGTTGAGTCGAAGTAGGGTCACTAGAAACCCCAGCATGATGATAACGGAAAGTATCAACTGTTCCCAGTGCCAAGCAAAGATCCACGAAACATTGAAAACACAGGTAGCTACAAACAGCCAACCAATCTTGTCTATCATCGGCTCTACCCGCGCAGCCAAAGCCGGGCGAAAAAGTGCTGCGATCTGATAAGCAATCCATACTGCCAGCCAAAGGTAAATGATTCCCCAGATTGAAAAGGTGAGGCCCGCTGGTGTGAACAGATTGGGATATTGATTAGAAAGCTCCCCTGTATCCTTGCCATGGAGCGGTAGTGCATTGGCCAAGTAGTTGACTGCCAGAACGGCTATAAATGCCAATGTGTTAACCAGAATCAGCGTACGCGTAGAAGATTTCATATTTTGATCTTTTTCATTTAAAAAAGGGGAACAACCGAAAGCCACAGAGGTTTTGCAAAGGCTGAAATAAGGGTCACTTCCCTCCAGCATCATGTTTGAACAAAGACCGCATAGCCAACAACATACTCACCAATGATAACAGGGCACCCATCAAAAATGGCGCACCTGGGAATTGAATAGAAGAAGATGGGTCCGTGAAATGCGCGAACAAATTAGTCATCAGCAAAGGCCCGATGATGGAGGTTAGGCTGATGAGACTGGTGAGTGCCCCTTGCAATTCGCCTTGTTCATTGTTGGGCACTTGTCCGGAAATAATAGCTTGCAGGGATGGCCCCGCTAGCCCGCCCAAAGAAAATGGAACCATAAAAGCGAACATCATCCAACCTTCAGTGGCAAAAGCGAAAAGCACAAACCCCAGCGCGTACAGCCCCAACCCAATAAAAACGGAGTTGCGTTCCCCAAATTTTGGAATCAAAACACGGTTTAGTCCCCCTTGCACGATGCCCGTCATAAGTCCCACAAAAGCCAGCGAGTAGCCAACCCAACGCTCGTCCCAGTTGAATTTCATCATGGTAATATACGTCCAGGTGCTTTGGTTGGCATGCCCGGCGACATACACACAAATGAGCGAGGCCACCAAACTGAGGATCACCGGGTAGCGACGCAAATTGAGCAAGGATCCAATGGGGTTGGCACGCCGCCACTCAAAAGGACGACGATTTTCGGGTGCAAGGGATTCTGGCAGTATAAAATAGCCGTAGAGCCAATTGAGCATGGCCAATCCAGCCGCTGCAAAAAATGGCGCTCGAACACCGAAATGATACGAAACCACGCCACCAATAAGGGGGCCAATGATGAAACCCATGCCAAATGCTGCGCCCACGATACCAAAATTCTTCGCGCGATCTTTGATGGGGCTCACGTCTGCGATGTAAGCCATGCCCGACGTGAAGGAGGCGCCGGTAATCCCCGCGAGTACCCGACCAATGAAAAACCACCAAATATTGGGTGCAAACCCTTGAATCACAAAGTCAATACTGAACGCAAACAAAGAAGCCAAAATGACCGGCCTCCGCCCAAAACGATCGCTCAATGCACCGATAATTGGCGAAAAAAGAAACTGCATCCCTGCATAAGTGAACATCAAAATCCCACCCCAGCGCGCTGCCGTGCTGAGTCCGCCCCCCGTCAACTCCTCCAACAATCGGGGCAAAACTGGAATGATCAGCCCAAACCCGATGACGTCAATGAGCATCGTGATGAAGATGAAAATAAGGGCTGGGGTACGAGACTGGGTCATGGGTTGGTGATTGGATTACTGGTGATTAGTGCACAGTGAAAACCAAAAGGCACGAAGAGACAGGAAATCCTGCTGCTTCGTGCCCTGCTGTAGCCCGGAACTCAGTTCCGGGCTATAATCTACCAACCCGGAACGGAGTTCCGGGCTACGATCTGCTCGCCCGGAACTGAGTTCCGGGCTACTAACCCGGGACTGAGTTCCGGGCTACGATCTGCCAACCCGGAACTGAGTTCCGGGCTACGATCTGCTCGCCCGGGACTGAGTTCCGGGCTACGATCTGCTCGCCCGGGACTGAGTTCCGGGCTACAATTCCACGCTCTTGAAATCCCAGATATTCAAGAAGTTAGTCGTGAAATTCCCTTCCTGAAAATCTTTGTTGCGCATCAAACGCTGGTGAAACGGAACGGTAGTTTTTACTCCTTCCACCACAAACTCGTCGAGTGCCCGCTCCATCTTTTTGATGCATTCATCGCGGGTACGGGCACGACAGATGATTTTTGCGATCATTGAGTCGTAGTACGGCGGGATGGTATAACCCGAGTAGACGTGGGTGTCAACGCGAACGCCGTGGCCTTTGGAAGAGTGGAAAGACGTGATCTTTCCAGGGCTTGGACGGAAATCGTTGAACGGGTCTTCTGCATTGATCCGGCATTCCATGGCATGCATTTCGGGGAAATAATTTTTGCCTGAGATGGGAAGCCCGGCAGCTATTTTGATCTGCTCTTTGATCAGATCAAAGTCAATCACTTCCTCCGTAACGGTGTGTTCTACTTGAATCCGCGTATTCATTTCCATAAAATAGAAATTGCGGTGCTTGTCCACCAAGAACTCGATGGTGCCCACGCCTTCGTAATTAATGGCATTACAGGCTTTGATGGCGGCTTCGCCCATTTTCTCACGCAGCTCGGGTGTCATGAATGGCGAAGGGCTTTCTTCCACCAGTTTTTGGTGGCGACGCTGGATGGAACAATCGCGTTCTGAAAGGTGACAAGCTTTGCCAAACTGGTCGCCCGCTACCTGAATTTCGATGTGGCGTGGCTCCTCAATGTATTTTTCCATATAGATGCCATCGTTTGTAAACGATGCTTTGGCTTCCCGGCGGGCCAGATCCCATTGATCTTCAAACTCCTCCGGCTTCCACACGATGCGCATTCCCTTGCCGCCACCGCCTGCGGTGGCTTTCAAAATGACGGGGTAACCGATTTCAGCCGCGGTTTTCAAACTCGACTTCACATCGGTCAGCAAGCCTGGGGTACCTGGGATACAGGGGACGCCCGCTTTGAGCATGGTTTCTTTTGCCGTGATCTTGTCGCCCATGGCCCGTATCTGATCGGGTGTTGGGCCGATAAATTTCAAACCGTACTGATTGCAAATTTCTGCAAAAGCAGCATTTTCTGAAAGAAAACCGTATCCAGGGTGAATGGCATCGGCATTCGTGATTTCGACAGCCGCCATGATGCGCGGCACATTGAGGTAACTTTCGGACGAAGCTGGCGGGCCTATACACACCGCCTCGTCGGCAAAGCGGACGTGCAGGCTATCACGGTCGGCGGTGGAATAAATCGCCACTGTTTTGATGCCCATTTCTTTACAAGTCCGAATGACCCGCAGGGCAATTTCCCCTCTATTCGCAATGAGTATTTTTTTGAACATTTTTTGGAAACCGTTTTTTTGAGCGGGTCGCTTTTTCACCAGGTGAGTGTCTGTCACTCGGTGAAAAATGCCCCGCTGAAAGGAATGGTTGTTTTAAAAAAATGAAAAGGAATGTGAAAATCGAGCGTTTTCAATAAGTGTCAATTGGGGAGATAGCCATGGCACCAATCATGGACAAGGCTGTGGTAAGTTCGTTTGGCGTGTTGGCTGCGCGGGTAGTTTTTCGGAAAAAAACGCCCTGTGCAGTCAACACGCCAAACGAACTTACCTACACTCCTTCCACCAGAAAAAGCGGCTGATCGTATTCCACTGGGGAGGCATCTTCGACCAATATTTTGACGATTTTGCCTTTCACCTCAGAATCAATTTCATTGAAAAGTTTCATGGCCTCGATGATGCAAACCTTAGAGCCGATGTCCACGATATCGCCGATTTTTACAAACGCGGGCTTGTCAGTGCCTGTGCTGCGGTAAAAAGTGCCAACCATCGGCGACTTGATGGCCAGGAATTTGGAATCATCGGAAGCCTCTGCGGCAGGGGCAGCCTCGGCCTTGGATTGAGCTGCGGGCGGTGCGGCCACTGGGGCCGATGCAGGAGGCAATGCAATCATGGGTTGTGGTGCGGCTACCATCATGGGCACCACTCCACCCTCAACAGCGGTGCCTTGATTTCGGATGGTGAGTTTGAAATCGCCTTGCTTAAGGCTGAGTTCAGAGAGTTTGTGCTTGCTCACCATACGGATGAGCTCTTGTATCTGATTGAAGTCCATATTGTTGGCAGGTTGAAAGGATGTGGTTATCCGATTTTTTCTTGCTGTAAAGGAAAGAAGATTTTAAGAATCAAATTGATTTGAAAGCATAGTCAACAGGAAATTTTTCCAACACTTTGGTTTAATTATCCATATTGACCAAATTTTAAACCCCCGGTTCTACAAAAGGCAGTTTCGTCACCACCGCTTCGAGCTTTTTACCACCTACAACGATCAAGATTTTTGTGCCGGGCTCGGCGTTTTTGGTCTTTACATAACCGGTACCAATGGGTTTGTCAAGTGTAGGGGAGTGGGTGCCAGAAGTGACAACCCCAATCTTCGCACCGCGACGGCTCTCGATTTCGTACCCGTGACGGGGCACACGACGCTCATCGAGTACAAAACCGACCAAGCGGCGCTTTACTCCTTCTGCTTTTTGCTTTAGGAATTTTGCTTTGGAAGGAAAATCGGCGGCTTTGCCAAGTTTCGTGATCCAGCCAAGTCCGGCTTCGAGCGGACTGGTTTTGTCGTCAATATCGTTGCCATAAAGACAGTAACCCATTTCGAGGCGAAGGGTGTCGCGAGCTCCCAAACCACAGGGTTTGATACCGTGCTTTTCACCCGCTTTAAAAATTTTGTCCCAAATCTTAGCCAAATCTTTGTTTTTGGCATATATTTCAAAGCCGCCAGACCCCGTGTAGCCCGTAGCCGAGACAATCACATTATTGCAGCCCGCGAATTTGCCGCGCCGGAAAGAGTAGTATTCGATGCTACCTAAATCTATGTCAGTGAGTTTTTTAAGTGTCTCCACAACTTTAGGCCCTTGAACAGCAATAAGACCCGTTTTTGCCGAAATATTCTGCATTTTCACCTCAAAACCCCGAGCGAGGCGCTTGAGCCAGCGCCAATCTTTAATTTCGTTGGAGGCGTTCACAACGAGCATAAAAGATTGTTCGCCCACTACCGTCATTTCTGGAGCGTCATCCAAACGATATACGAGCAGGTCGTCCACAATGCCGCCTTTTTTGTTGGGCATGCAGGAATATTGGATTTGTCCGGGCTGGAGTTTGGATACGTCGTTGCTCGTAGCGATTTGAAGAAAAGCCAGTGCGTCTTTGCCGCGCACGATGAACTCACCCATGTGGCTCACGTCGAAAACGCCCAATGCACGGCGTACGGCATGGTGTTCTTCTGAAATAGTGGTATAGGAGATGGGCATGTTGTAGCCCGCAAACTCGGCCATTTTAGCCCCGAGCGCAAGATGTTTTTCTGTTAGTGGTGTTGATTTCATCGTTATTGCTTTTAATTGTCCGAAGTCTTTTTAGGGGCCGATTTTTGTGCGGGCATTGATTTTTTTTCTATGGGTATTACTTTGACTGCGCGTTGGTTGGGAGCGGGTTGTGCTTCCGTGTTGGTCCTACGGCCTGAATCCCCCCCACTTGGGTTATTCTCTATGTTTACTTCGCCCTCAGACAAGCCCAACCGACGGCGAAGATCCTCCGGAATTCCATCCTTGTGCACGGTGAAAGAGATCGTATTTTGGCGCATATAGGCTTCCGAGCAATAAACATAGCCTTTTAGGTTGGAGACTTCGCCCCAGGAATTTTTGACAATATAATAAGCCCCGGAATGCTTTTCGTCGAGCAAGCCCACGATATGCATCAAATGATCGTCGGTCGTGATTTGGCGATCAAAAAGTTGCTGGCGGAGTTCCTGCGTGATTTTCGTTTCAGCTTCCCAGAGTTTGAATGTGTTGGCTTGTGCGATACCATCCTTGTCTTTCCAATTCGTAGCCGGCACAATGGCCAAGCCATTGGGTGCAGAGAAACCATCGTTGCTTACATCGGCATCCCATTCGACGGTGTAACCTTGTTCGATAGAGTTTTTTGCACAGCGCATCAGGTCGCTGACCGGCACATTGTACATCTCGCCATTCGCCCAGTTGTCGGGAATTTCGAGGACAAATTTTGTCCAATACGGGTGGTGGGTAAACGAGGTAACCGTGATATAGTCATCGGTCTTGAGATTCAGATAGTCACGGTAAGAACTGGGAGTAAACACCACATTGGCATAGTCAAATTTAGTGGGTACTTTGCCAAATTCCTCGTCAAGCACTTGGTCAATTTCCTTCAGCCAATCGGCAGAGAGTTTGCCGTCTTTGCCTTGTTTCACAAAATCGTCGCAAAGTTTTTTGAGCGTTTTCTCCAACTTGCCATGGTTGAGCGGTGCATTGAGGTCTTTGCGACCTGGGTACACGCTTTCGGGCATCACACCAAATTGCGCTATGGCTTGGATCGCATCGTGCGCGAGGCCGCCTTCTCCAAATTGAGCATTGCCTTGGCGACGCACATAGTTTTCACACTTTTGGCGGTAAATGTGCCGCACAACATACATTTCTGAGAGATCAACGTCTTTTTTGCCAAGTCGAAGTGCCTCGCTTTCTAGGAATGAAAGTGCGCTGTAAGCCCAGCAGGTACCTGTCTGGTCTTGGCTTTTTACGGGCGTAGCTTTGTGGCGTTTGTATTCTTTAAACTCATAAGGTTGGGATTGGGCAAAAACAGCCTTTGGAGAAAGCCCCAGCGTGGCCCATACCGCCATCAAAACTAAGGCGCGTAAAAGGGCTTGGGCGGGCAAATGAGTGAAAACCAGTAATTTTCTCATGCTTATGAATCAGTCGCGTTATTTTTTGAAGGCTAAAGGTAGGGATATTGTGGTTAACATGAGCCGAAAACCTAGGTGCGAAGGCGTTCGCGCACCACCTCGTTGAGGTTGCGCGATACGGGGATAGTCTCTTGTACGCCCCTAAGATGCAAACGGTAACCTTGGGCATTGCCGCTCACTTTTTCCACTTTGTCAAAGTTGACCAAGAAGGTGCGATGGCATCTAAAAAACTGCGGCAAGCCAGCCAACACATCTTCTTTTTTGCGCAAAGTGGCACGAAGCATCTTGTTTTTGAGCACCTCGTTTTCAAAGAAAAAAACCTGTACATAATTGTCTTGCGCAGCGATATAGGCAATTTGGGAAGCGTCCAGTGTGAGCGTCTCGTTTTGGTTTTCACCCAAGAACCTTACGGTCTTACCCTCCGGATTATTGAGTGAGGAAGAAGCCTTGGCAGTTTTGCCCGCGGGAGTCTCGACAAAGGAGAGGACATCGGCAGTAGGCCGTAATAGCGCAGCTTCCGCAGTGTATTTTTTACTCAACTTCAATTGAGTGAGAAACGCCCCAATAAACGAAGGGAAAATGCCCACTGCGAAAGTGATGCCCTGCCAGACCAAAAATGTACGCCCATTCAACGGCACTTCCCAAAGAACATTGGCAAGTAATAAGTTGCCCATCCCGATACAGCTGATAAAAAAGAGATTGAAAAGTATTTCTTTCCAAACGATCCATTTCTCCTCGTTAAAAATTCCGGGCAAAAGCAAGCAAAATCCATTCACTATCAAGGTAATGGCAACCGTCACAAGACCAAAGTAACCACAAACAACCAAATACTTTAATGCTGCTCCTGGGCTTATCTGTGTTCCAAATGGTTTGAAAAAAAAGAGGAAAAGGGTTACGAAAAGCCCTGCCCAAATCGCACTTCGCAAGGACGAGGTCCATCGCCGTTCAAAAGGATAGGGTTGCAAAAACCAGGTGCGGATCGCGTGCATATTTACCCGCCGTAGCCTCGGCGAAGGAGGGTTTATTGGTGATTGGTGATTGGTGATTGGTGGATTGGTGATTGGTGGATTGGTGATTGGTGATTGGTGGATTGGTGATTGGTGGATTGGTGATTGGTGGATTGGTGGATTGGTGATTGGTTATTGGTAGATTGTTTACCCGCCGTAGCCCTTTTTATCTGCCTTAGCCTTGACGGAGGAAGGGGCGAAGGAGTGGTTGTTTACAGTTTACCGTACGAATGATACGTCCAGTATCAATTCTGGATCGCTGCCGAGCTGCCAAGTGTAGGCTTTCACGAGACGGATGGCCTCTTCGTCGCAACCGTAGCCGAGTGGGCGGAGCGTTTGAAAATCAACGGGTTGATTGTTTGTGTCGAGTCGGAATTTTAGGCGTACCGAACCACTTATATTATTTTGGCGTGCGGCTTCTGGCAGACGGGCGTTGCGGCGCAAATAGTCGTGAAAGTTGTTCCAACCTCCTACAGGTTGCGAAGCATTGGCGGTAGAACGGGCTTTCTGCTTCGAGGCGTCCTTGGCTTTTGCTGGAGCAGGAGCTTTTTTCATGGCTTCCGAGCGAGAAGCGGCATTGCCGGGAGGAGTAGACTCCACGTCATCTTGTTCGTTTTTGAGGCTGCTGAATTCACCTTCGCTGGCCTCAGGTTTGGCTGCAATCTTTTTGTCTACAGACGTTTCCTCCTTACTGGGTTCTAGTGGCGGCGTACTGGCCAGTTCTGAGGTGGCACCGCTGGCAGCAGGGCTGGCATCCATGATCGGGGAAGACTGTTTGCTTTGGGCAGATTTATCTAGGCGATCAAGTTGGGGTGACTTTGGGCCACGGACTTCATCAGCAGCTATCTTTTCTTCTGGCAAATTGGAGGCAATGGGCTGGTTTTCGGTGGGCTTCTGCGTCTCCTGCTGAGACAGGGTCTCAGATTTTTGAGTGTTCGGTATGAGCCAAATGACTGCCAACAACAATAGCCCTACCGCCGCCACTGCGGCTAATATTTGTGGAAGTGCCACCATTCGTACTCCGCCCGTCCGTTTGCGCAGGCGTTCTCGCAGCGAAGCCAAATGAATGTCATGGTCGGTCTCTGGCAATGACCAAAAACCCTCTACCGCTTCTCGACGGAACTCGTCGGAATCGGTCAAAGCCTGCAACTCCTGCTCGTTGGCACGGGAAAAATTTCCCAAATGCCAGCGTTCGAGCAGTTCGAGCAGCCGCTTGTCGTCGTTGTAAGGGTTGGTGGACATTGAAAAATGTTGATTCGTTGATTTTTACCCGCCGAAGCCTTCCTGCCTGCCGAGCTGCACGAGCAGCCGCTTGTCGTCGTTATGAGCATTGGTTGACATCGTTAAGATATTGGGAGAACACTCATCCACCGTCCACCGTCCACCGTCCACCGTCTACCGTCCACCATTCTTTTCCATACAGATTCTCAGGTTTCGTTTTCCATTTTGGATATGTGAGCGCACTTTCCCCAGCTCTTCGGTCATCATGTCA
>Ga0209181_10012335_pt1 | contig 10818 bp, 8 predicted proteins | sample MAT05_FD_187208 | JGI IMG/M metagenome (GOLD analysis project Ga0209181, IMG submission 187208) | Freshwater microbial communities from Lake Fryxell liftoff mats and glacier meltwater in Antarctica - MAT-05 (SPAdes) (version 2) | ecosystem: Environmental > Aquatic > Freshwater > Ice > Liftoff...
CGCTCGACGGCACGCTCGAGCGCGACCTTCGCCTTGCGCAGATCGACGGCGTCTTCGGCCTGACCGAGGTGCGCCTCGCCGACGCCCGTCCATGCCCGCGGCGCGTATGGTTCCTCCTCCGCGAGCGCCGACAGCCGTCGCAGCGCCACGACCGGATCACCCTTGTGGAGCTCGACGCGCGCAGCGGCGACCTCCAGATCGATCCGGTCGGGCAAGAGCAGCCGCGCGCGATCGATCCACGGCTGCGCCTCGGCCCACCGCCGCTGTTCGACGAGCGCGAGCGCCTGCACGTACGCGACGCGCGGGTTCTCCTGCGGGAGCTTCGCCGCCTCCGCGAGTGCCACCATCACGTCGCCGGTCGACATCGTCACCCACGCGCGATCGATCGCGATCTCCTCCGCCGTGAGCGCGCCGTCGGCCGCTGCCTCGTCGAGCCACGTGCTGCCGAGCGTCGTCGCACCGGCCTCGAGCACCGTTTCGACCGCGAGCCGTACCGCGAGCCGATCCCAGCGCGGCAAGCCGGCATAGCCCGACTCGATCATCGCGATGCCGTCCTCGATCTCGCCGGAGCGCACGTGCACGACGCCGCGCGCCAACCGAGTGACATCGCGATCGCGCGGAGTCATCGCATCGCCGAGCTCGAGGAGCTGATCCGCGACGCTCGCGACACCGCTCGCCTCACGGCGCAAAAATGCGTTGAACAGCGCCTCGTCGGCGGCGAGCCCGAGATGCGAGCGCGCGAGCTCGCGGGCCTGGGCGAGATCGGCGAGCGCCTCGTCGGCACGGCCGAGCTGCAGCAGAAGACGCGCACGCACGCGCTTGAGCGATGCGTTGCCCGACGCGACCGCGAGCGCCTCGTCGATCGCGACGAGCGCGGCCTCGAGCGCGGGCGGATCCTCGGGCGACTGCGCGATGGTGAGCTGGCCACGCACCCAGGCGGCCTCGCTGTCGACCGCGGGATCACCGGTCGCGCCGATGCTCTCCACCAACGCAGCCGCGCCCTCGAGATCGCGACTCGCGAGCGTCATCATCGCGCGCGCGAGCACGGTCGCGGGCGCGTCCGCCGGTGCGGCATCGATCGCGTCCGTTGCCGCGGGCTCCGCTTCGCCGTACTCGAGCCACAGATGCGCGCGCAACAGCGCCCGCTGCGACTTGCTCGCGGGATCGCGATCGTCGCGGACCAACGCCGCGTCGAGCACATCGCCGGCGATGCGGAGGTCCGCAGCACTGCCGCTTTGCGCGTGGGTCCGCGCGCTCTCGAGTGCGTTCGCGCGCGCGCGGCGATCGGCGACGATCTTCGTCGCGATCCCTCCGGCCACGAGCACGATGACGAACGCGACGTACTTCGCGATGCGTCGACGGATCTTCCGCCGCCGCTTCGCGTGGATCTCGGCGATGAGATCGCCGCCACCGCCGGCGAGTCGCAAGCTCCGCGACGAAAGATCGGCGCGCCCGCGGTCCACCCGAACAGGTTACCCCTCGACCACGCCCGTCGCAGCCCGATCACAACCTCTTGGAGCAGCAGTGTCGTCTGCGTGAGGTCGCCGACCAAGATCACGTGAACGTCAGCGCAGGTCGGCGCCTTCTCCGAGCTCGTTCGTACCCGCGAGCGCTCCACCCTTGCCCGACCCCCACGATGGCGGCGGCGTCACCGGACCACCCTTGGGCTGGTTCTTCGCGGGCCTGCGGCCCTTCTTCTTCTTGTTGTCCTCGCCGATCGCCCGGGTCTTGCGGTAGTGCTCGAGGCCCGGCAGCCAAGGGTGCTCGTCCTCGAGGAACTCGGGGAACAGGCTGAGCCGCTCGCCGCCGCTGCGGCGCTCGTCGACGAGCACGAACTTGCCCTCGTGGAACTGCCACAGCTGGTCGACCATCGTGGTCTCGAGCACCGTGCTGTCGTCGGTGTGCCACCAGATCTGCGCGCGCGAGGCAGCGACGCCGGTGGTCTTGTCGAGATCGAGTCGCGTCAGCTCGTAGTCGACGACGATGAGCTCATCGTCCATCTCATCGTGCCTCGCGAGGAAGATCTGCTGCGACTCCGCCGGCAGGTACTGGGCCGCGACGTCGACATCGCGCCACCGCAGCGATCGGTTGTACTCGGTCGACGCATCGCGCAGCTTCGTCTGCATGCCGTCGCCGGACATGCAGGCACCGAGGAGAACCGAGACGAGGACGAGCACGGCGGCGCGCATGGCTACGCACGCTACGCGCCCGAGCCGGCCCCGCGCCAATTTCCCGCAGGTTCGGGCCGGCGCCCAACGTCCAGGTTGCAAGGAGCGAAGCGATGGAGGCTCAGTTCTGGTTGATCTTGGAGCCTTTGATCGTCACGTCGCCGCTGGCCTTGACGTTGACCTTGCCGGTGGCCTTGAGCGTGATGTCCTTGCCCTTGATGGTGATGGTGCCGTCCTTCTTCATCGTGAATTCGGCATCACCACACTTCACTGAGAACTCGTCCTCGACCTTGATCGAGAACTTCTTCTTCGCGTCGATCGCCATGTCGTCACCGGACTCCATCGACGTCTTCTTGCCCGACTTGGTCGCGAGGTTCTCGTCGCCCTCGAGCGCGAGGTTCTTGCGCGCCTTCACGGTGATGTTGCGCGCGCACTGGAACTTGCCGCTCGCGCCCGCGGTGAACGTCATGGCCCCGACCGCCGTGATGCTACGCGACGCGCCGACCTGCTCGCTATAGAGGCCGCCGACCTTGACGGTCTTCATCAAGCCGACGATCTCGTCGGACTTCAGCAGCACGGTGACCTTACTCGTCTTCGAGATCGTCTGCTCGCGCTTGCCACTGATCGTCTCGGTGACGTTCTGCGTGACCGAGATCGTCTGGTTCTTCGAGACGGTCAGGTCCATGTTGCCGGTGATCGACTCGTTGTGATCGCCGCCGACCTCGATCTTCTTGTCCTTGGTGATCGTGTCGGTGAGGTTGTTGCCGATCGAGATGGAGCGATCGTGGCCGACGGACAGCGTCTGGTCGTTGCCGACCACCGTGTTCATGTCCTTCTGCGCGTGGATGTAGACCTCTTCGGAGCCGGACTGGTCCTCGAAGCGGAGCTCGTTGCTGCCCGAGCCGGAGACGCTGTTGGTCTTGATGCCGCTCTTGGTCTTCTCGCCCGGCACCTCGTAGGTCGGCGGATTGTCGCCGTTGTAGACGCAGCCGTTCACGAGCGGACGATCCGGATTGCCGGAGAGGAACTCGACCACGACCTCCATGCCGATGCGTGGGATGAACTGGAAGCCCCACGACGGGCCGGCCCAATTCTGCCGCACGCGCATCCAGCACGACGACGTGTCGTCCTTCTTCGGCTCTTCCTCCCAGTGGAACTGCACCTTGATCCGCCCGTGCTCGTCGGTGTGGATCTCCTCGCCAGGTGGCCCGACAACGGTCGCGGTCTCCGGTCCCCACGCGCGCGGCTTCGGGATCCGTCGCGTCGGCCGCACCTTCACCGCATGGGGGACGCACGCGATGGTGTTGAGGTAGCGCCCCATGTCCACCTCCGCGCGACCCGAGGTGAGGATCACCTCCGGCGCGAACCCGCGATGCTCGACGCGCGTGATGACCCAGCGCTGCTCGAGATCGGCTCGGTGGTGGCGCTCGAGCTCGAACACGCCGGTCGGCATGAACGTGATCACGTTCGACGTGCCGCGCCCGACCTTGCCCGCGAGCGCGAGCGCGGCTTGGTGCTCGGGTGCACGCAGCGGGCCGTCGTCCTCGATGAAGCGGCGCTGGTCGTGCCGATACCCGCGACGCGTGCGACCACGGTCGTCGGCGCCCTCGGCCGGGCTGAACAGCGGCGCGCTCGGGGTCTTCCAGTTGAAATCCATGTGCATCGTCGCCGTGGACGTCAGCGTGGACGCGTAGTCGAGGCCGGCGAGCGACTCGATCTCGGCGTCGTCCGCACCCGACACGAGGATCGGCACGACCGCAGAACCATCGGTGTTCGCGATGTCTTGGAAGTCCTCGTTCTCGTACGTGAACGTCAGCACCTCGTGGCCGAGACCTTCGTCGTGGACGAAGTGATACGAGATGCCTTCTTCCTCGAGCAGTCGCTCGACGAAGTCGCGATCCGACTCGCGGTACTGCAAGCAGTAGTCGCGGGGCGCGGTGCCGCGCGAATTGCTGCCCGGGCTGTGCGTACGGGCGTAGGGCTTGAACGCCTCGTCGAGCACCTTCTTGACGATGTCGAGCACCGACATTTCCTGGAAGATCCGCGAGTTGACGACGTGGCCGGCCAAGGCGAACGCAGGAACGATGCGCAGACTGATGATGAGCTGCTGGCCGTTGTGGCCGAGGAACTCGACGCGATCGATGATGCCGAACACCGGCCGCAATCGATCGCCGCGGATGATGTCGAGGCGACATGCCGCGCCGAGAAAGCTGTCGATCGAGATCTCGAGATCGACGGTGACGATCTCGAGGTTCAGCTCGAACGTCGTGTCGATCGCCTCCACCATCCGCATGCGGTGGACGAAGAACTCGCCTCCCGGGCCTTCATCGCAGGTGAACGCGTAATCTACGCGATCGAGGTTCGTCGGCATCGTCGATCTCCCGGCTGCCCGCATTGCGGGAGCGGCAAGGCTCGCAGAATTCGCGAAGCGATGGAAAGGGGGAGTCTCCGCGACGGCTTGGCCGGCGTGGAGGGGGAAGCGGGCCGCTTCCCCTGAAAGACAATTCGCGAAGCGATGGAAAGGGGGAGTCTCCGCGACGGCTTGGCCGGCGTGGAGGGGGAAGCGGGCCGCTTCCCCTGAAAGACAATTCAGGGCCCTGCGTCGAGGGACTCCACGGCGGCGTGCAGCTTCACGTCGTACTTGCCGCGCAGCGTGGTGGGCAGTGCCTCGAGCGCGGCTGCGAGCAGGCGGATCCGGAGATCGTCGGCGACGTCGCTCTTCACGACCTCGAGCGGGAGGGTCCCGGCGGGGTGCCGCTCCACGAGGCGCACGACCGTCCACGCGCCCGCGTCATCGACGAGCTTGCCGGTCTTGCCGGCCGCGAGTCCACGCGTCGATGCAGCAACCTTCTTGCCGAGCTCGTCGGTCGCGAGCATCAGCTTCGCCGTCGCGACCCCACCGAGCGCCTCGGCGATCGCAAGGGGATCCGCGCCGGCGACGAGCCGAGCGCGCGCGTCTTCGGCGACGGCCCGCAGCTCGGCCTTGCGTGCCGCGGTCGCCTTCTTCTCGTCGCTCTTCGCGTCGCTGTTCCAGTCGCAGCCCATCGAGGTGGTCTGCTGCATCGCCTCGGTCTCGGCCGCCTCGCACTCCGTTTTCAGGAGCTCGCGATACTCGGGATCCTCGGCGTTGCCCCGCCACTGCGTCGCTTGACGGGAGAGGTCGGCGATCACCGTCGGCTGCGTCGCGGCCGGGAATTTCGCGCTGCAGCGGCGATACTTCGCGATGTACGAGTCGCACTGCGGAACTCCGGTCGCATCATCGAAGCGCAGCGCCCATCCGTCGACGCGCACCCACGCCTTCTCGGACGTCCACCGCGGCTTGCTCTGCTCGTACGCGGCCGCGAGCGCGGCATCGTCGGCCGGCGCGAGATGATCCGCGGCGACGACGATCGTGCCGGGCATGTCCTCGGACGACATCGGCGGCATCGACCACCACGTCGGCACCGTCATCGGCGCGTCGCGCTCGAGCGCGGCCGCCAGTGGACCTGCACGCCGCGCGACCTCTGCACCGTCGGCAGCGCCGAGGCGCGCGAGCTCGAGGCGCACGAGCTCACGCGTGACCAGAGCGATGCCGATGCGCTGTCGCAGTCCGCGATCGTCACGGCTCGCCGGGCCGCCGGCCGAGGCCTTCGCGATCGCCTCGTCGAACGCGAGCCGCGGGATCGTCACGCCACCGGCGATCGCATACGCGTCGTCCGGCACCGCGTCGGGAGCGGTCGTCGGTGTGGTGTCGGTCGGCGTGGTGGTCGGCTCGGGCTGGCAAGCGGCGACGAGCAGCAGACCCAGGAACATGCGGAGACTCGATGCGAGCATCTGCGCGGAGCCTACTCGTCTGCGCGCGCGCCGGGAACCGCCGCCGCACGTCGACCCCGAACGATGCGACCGATGCCGGCGAGGTCGTTGCGGATCGCGGCCTCGAAACCGCGCTCGCGCAGCATCGCCGCGACGACGGCCGCCTGATCGTGACCGACCTCGAGATACACCGAACCAGCCGAGGCCAGTACCGGCGCGGCCGCGAGATGATCGAGCAGGCGGCGGATGATCTCGAGGCCGTCGGTGCCGCCGTCGAGGGCGAGCCGCGGCTCGAAGACCCGGACCTCGGGGTCGAGCGTCGCGATCACGTCGCTCGCGATGTACGGCAGGTTCGCGACGATCGCCGTCCAGCCGCCGGCCGGCGCCGCGACGTCGCCGAGCAGATCGGATCGCAGCATCTCGACGTCGGTGCCGAGGCGCGTCGCGTTCGCGCGTGCGACGGTGAGCGCATCGTCGGAGATGTCCACCGCCGTCACCTGCGCATTCGGTCGGGCGTGCTTGATCGCGAGTGCGATCGCACCCGATCCCGTGCCGACGTCCACGATGCTCGCGGTGGTGTCGCGCGGCAGATCCTCGAGCAACCAGTCGACGAGGTGTTCGGTCTCCGGCCGCGGCACGAGCACGCGACGATCGACCTCGAGCTCGAGGCCGAGCGCATGGAACCCGCGCTTGCCTTCGATGTGCGCGACGGGCTCGCGCGCGAGCCGGCGGCGCACCGACTCACGAAAGCGCGCCCGTGCATCGTCGTCTACGGTGCGGTCGTGTTCCGTGTAGAGCGTCATGCGATTGCATCCGAGCGCGTGAGCGAGCAGATGCTCGGCGTCGAGCCGCGCCTCCGCGATCCCGCGCTCGACGAAGCGCGCTTGCGTCCATCGCAGCAGCGCGCCGATCGTCCAGTCGGAGAGCGGCGCGCCCGAGGATCCCGGGTTGGCGCCATCGCCCGATGCGGGCGGCGCGGGCGCTCGTGGTGTGCTGGGGCTCAAGGTCGCGAGAGTGTCGCGAAACGAACGGTCGTCAGCCCACAGGAACGTCGCGAACGTGCTCGTCTCCTGGTGTGTGCCTGCGCACCGACGCGCTCGGCCCTCGAATCGGCCTTGGACCAACGGGACCAAGGTGCGTACGCTGGTCACCAGTCCCGAGTTGTCCCATGCGCCGTACCTGGCCGACGCTCCTTGGCCTGCTCTGGGCCGCCGCACTCGCCTTCGCGCTCCCGCGTGAGGGCCAGTCGGCGCGTCCGTCGGCCATCGAGGAGACCGATGCTCCGCGGCCGCTGGTCGTGGTCCGCGCGCTGGGCCCGGTGCCGCACGAGCGCCTGCGGGCTGCATGTCGGAGCCTACTGCGCTCGTACCCGGTGCGCTGCGAGATCGGCAAGGGTCGCGATCTGCTCGCGTCGTGGTCGGCGTGGAACGTCGATCGATCGCAGCTCGATGCGCGCGCGGCGATCGACCTGCTCTTCCATGATCGGGCGTCCGCGGCCCGCCTCGAGCTCAACATCACCGGCGTCGACATGTACGAGGTCGACAAGCCGTACGTGTTCGGACTCGCGAGCCTCACCGATCGCATCGCGTTGGTGTCGCTGTCGCGCATCGACGACGACGGGTCCGAGCGTCTGCGCCGGCGGCTGCACAAGCTCGTGCTGCACGAGGCCGGTCACGCGCTCGGCCTGCACCACCACGACGATCCGAATTGCGTGATGCGCCAGGACCCGACCACCGACTCGCTCGACTCGGCGCCCGAGCGTCCGTGCGACCAGTGCCACGGGATGCTGTCCGAGACGGCGGCGCGGCTCGTGCGTCCCGGGCAGGCGGCACTCGACCGCGCGCGTGGCTACCTCGTGCGCGGCGCGTACGACGACGCGCGCGTCGCCTTGGCCGACGTGCTGCACAGCGGCGAGTTCGATCACGAGCTGCTGCGATCGTTCGCGACCGCGTTCTTCGAGGCGCGGCAGTACAACGAGGCGATCAGCGTGCTGCGGTTCGTCGTGAAGCAGGACCCCCAGGCCGCCGAGGCGCACGTCGATCTCGGGCTCTGCTACCAGGTCCGCAATCGCGACGGCGATCGCGACCTGGCGATCGAGCACCTCGAGATCGCGATCGAGCTGCGCCCTGATTGGGAGCTCGTCGGCGATCATCTCGACGCCCTCATCAGCGCGAGCTGAGTGAGGCGCGCAGCGTCGACAGCAGATCTGCGTGGCCCGGGGCGCGCCCGCCCGAGTACTGCGCAGCGACGCGGCCGTTGCGATCGAGCAGCATCACCGTGGGCACGCTGGCGACCAGGAGCCGCGCGGCGAGAGCACCCTGAGGATCCCAGCCGAGGCGAAACGGCGGCACATCACCGGCCCAGCCCTCGGCATCGAGTGACACCATCACGATCTCGACGCGACCTGGCGCCTCGTCGAGCACGCGCGCGTAGTCGGCCTCGACCGCGGGATCACGGCGCGCGGTGTCGACGAGCTCGAGGACGACGAGCTTGCCGCGCAGCTCGGCGAGGCCGAGCACGCCGCCATCGGGCAGCGGCACGTTCGCGTCGACGATCTCGCCTGCAGCGTGACGGCTCGGCGCTCGGGCGCCAGGCGTCGTGGACGGCGATGTCGTTCGCGGCGTCGTCGTCGTGCAGGCGAGCGCGAGCGCGACGGGTGCGAACCACTTCATGCCCCACCCGAGGCCCCACCGGATGACTGGTGCACCACTTCGACCAGGTGGCGCACGCGGTCGGGATCGGTGTGCCGCGAGATCCCGTGGCCGAGGTTGAAGATGTGGGCACGCGCGCGGCGTCCCGCCGCGACGATGTGCTCCGCCTTCGCCGTGACGAGCGCCTCGGGCCCGAGCAGCGCGAGCGGATCGAGGTTGCCCTGCACCACCTGGTGCGCGCCGACGACATCGATCGCGTCGCCGAGATCGATCGACCAGTCGACGCCGAGCACGTCGGCACCGAGATCCGCGACCTGGGTCAGCAAGCTCGCGTTGCCGCGCACGAACAGGATGATCGGCACCCCGAGCGGCTTGCACTCGGCGACGAGCCGGCGCAGGTGTGGCAGCACGTGCACGCGATAGTCGTCGGGTGCGAACGCGGCGCCCCAGCTCTCGAAGATCTGCAGCGCGTCGACGCCCGCATCCACTTGGCCAGCAAGATACTCGACGAGCAGCGTCGTGATCCGCTCGAGCATCCGCCCGAACAACGCGGGCTCGGTGAACGCCATCGCCTTGGTGTGCTCGAACTCCCGCGAGCCTCCGCCTTCGATCATGTAGCTCGCCGTCGTCATCGGCGCGCCGCAGAAGCCGATGAGCGGCACGCGACCCGCGAGCGCGCGCTTGCATGCCTTCACGGCGTCGTACACGAACCCGAGATGATCCTCGGCGCGGCCCCAACGCAGACCATCGACGTCGGCGGCACAGCGCACGGGTGTCGCGACCTGCGGCGCGGGGTTGAACGCGACCGGCACGCCGATCGCGTCGAGCACGACGAGGATGTCGGAGAAGAGGATCGCGGCATCGAGGCCGAAGCGATCGATCGGCTGCAGCGTCACCTGTGCGCACAGCTCCGGCGAGCGGCACAGCTCTTCGAACGTGACGCGCGCGCGCAGCTCGCGATACTCGGGCAAGTAGCGACCGGCCTGCCGCATCACCCAGATGGGCGTTCGTGAGGGCCGCTCGCCGCGGCAGGCTGCAACAAACGGCGAAACTTGCTCTGTCGCGGTGGCCATGGGCGCCGCGGAGGATACCAATCTCGCGCGCCGCCGTTCGCCGCGCCGGCTTGCGCACGTGTAGACTCCGACATGATGCGGTCCTGGGGCCCGATGCTCGCTCTCGCCGCCGGTTGTCTGGCCGGCAACGCATGCCTCATCGAGCTCGATCGCGTGCTCGCATGCGGTGACGGATACGTCGACGAAGCGGTCGGCGAAGAGTGCGATCCGAACGATCCCGAGGAGGCCTACAAGGCGGCGTGCCCGAACAACAACGGCGCCTGCGATCCCGAGTCGTGCGAGATCATCAACACCGACGCGCAGTGCGCGAAGTGTGGTGACGGTGTCATCGATGCCGCGGCCGGCGAAGAGTGCGACGGCAGCAACATCGGCGCGACGTGCTGGGGTGACGGCCAACCGACCTGCACGCCCCCGTCGAACGATCCGTCCACACCGGGCTGCAAGCTCGACTTCTCGTCGTGCGATCCGTGCGGCAACGACGAGCCGGATCCCGGCGAGGAATGCGACGACCGCACGCCGGGTGGTGACCTCGTCACGCCGGTGTCATGCGCCGGATCTCCCGCAGATCCACCGCTGCGCTCGCCGTACATCGAGTACCCGTACACGTCGGGGCAGACGGTGACGTGCCTGCCCAGCTGCAAGTACGACCGGACCAACTGTGCGTACTGCGGCAACGGGACGATCAATGGCCCGCTGTTCGTGTCGCTCACGAGCTCGGTGCTGAGCCTCGCCGAGGTCTGCGATGGCGACGAGTTCAACAAGGCCGAGCAGGCCGAGAATTTTCCGCTGTGCGCCGAGCTCAACGCGTACGGCAACGTCGCATGCGACGCGAACTGCCTCGGCTACGAAGAGCGTGGCGGGGGCGGGCAGACCTGCTGTCTGCCCCCGAACTCCCCGTGTCCCTCCGAGGGCGATTCGCTGCGTTGCTGCTACGAGTACGCGCACCCGGAGGCCGGGGAGTTCTGTCTCCCCGTCATCCTGCCGACCGGCGAGGGCGACGGCGGCGGCGAGGGCGGCAGCGCGGTCGTGTGTCGCTGAGCACGTCGCGCCGTCGGCGAACTACCAGGTCGGCCTCTTGCCGTCGTCGGTGCGCGCAGGCGATCTCAACGAGGACGGCGTCCCCGACCTGATGAC
>Ga0209181_10012337_pt1 | contig 10817 bp, 10 predicted proteins | sample MAT05_FD_187208 | JGI IMG/M metagenome (GOLD analysis project Ga0209181, IMG submission 187208) | Freshwater microbial communities from Lake Fryxell liftoff mats and glacier meltwater in Antarctica - MAT-05 (SPAdes) (version 2) | ecosystem: Environmental > Aquatic > Freshwater > Ice > Liftoff...
GATTCAGGAATGCCAACTCGCGGAGGCGGGCAGCAAGTTTGGCGAATTGGAATTCGACCGTGATTGTAAAAATAGTGGGATCAGGAAGAAACGTGATCAGCGTGCCGGTCTGCTTCTTGTTTTTGACATCGCCAATGATCTCAAGCTGTTGGGTGGTCACCCCGCGCTCGAAAGCCATGTGATAAACCTGGCCCTCGCGGGTGACTTCCACGTGGAACCAATCGGAGAGAGCATTCACGCATTTGGCACCCACACCGTGCAAACCACCGGAATATTTGTAGGCGCCCTGACCAAATTTGCCGCCGGCGTGGAGATTCGTCAGAACGAGTTCGAGGGCGGGAATTTTGAATTTAGGGTGGATATCCACCGGGATGCCGCGTCCGTTGTCCCGGACGGAACACGATCCATCCGAGTGCAGGGTCACTTCAATGCGAGTACAATATCCGGCGAGGTGTTCATCAATGGAGTTATCCAGAACTTCGAACACACAGTGGTGAAGGCCCCGCTCGTCTGTGGGCCCAATGTACATGCCGGGTCTCTGACGCACCCCCGCGAGGCCCTCGAGTTTGTCGATCTTGGAAGCATCGTATTTTTCGAGGTTGTCGGGGTTGAGAGGTTCTTCGTCCATGCGTGTCTATAGTGATTGGTGGGTTGTCATCCTAGCTGGTTCAAAATGGGGGGACAACCCCTTTCCCACGGAATTTTCTTGTTTGCCCGGTTGACTTGCCAGCCCGCTGCGTCCACGTTTCATGCTTCCCAACGATGAAAAACATTTTGTTTGTGTGCACCGGCAATGTTTGCCGAAGCCCCATGGCGGAGGCCATGTTCCGGAAAATGGCCACGGCCCTTCCGGGGGTTGTTGTTGCCTCGGCGGGGGTTAGCGCGGGAGATGGGCAGCCCGCAAGCCGCGAGGCGGTCGAAGTTTTGGCTGAACAGGGAATCGACCTCAGCAAGTTTCGCAGTCAGCCGGTCACCGAAGAACTCCTTGCAAAAGCGACCCACGTGTTTGTAATGACCGATGATCATCAGCGCTTGCTCGACCTGTTTTTCCCAGAGGCCTCGGATAAGGTCCATCTCGTGCGCGAATTTTCCAAAGGAGCCCGCAATGTCCCCGATCCCATCGGGATGGGGAAACGCGCCTACACCGAATGTCGCGACTCGATCAAATCCGCACTCGTAGATCTATTAGGAATTATCAAACAACCCACATCCATGTCAGAACTCACCGCCCTCTCCGCCACCGACCCAGCCATCGCAGATGCCATCCGCAAGGAACGGCAACGTCAGTTCGAACACGTCGAATTGATCGCCAGCGAGAATTTTACGAGTCAGGCCGTGATGGAAGCGCAGGGTTCCTGTCTGACCAACAAATACGCTGAAGGATATCCCGGGCGACGTTGGTATGGGGGATGTGAATATGTGGACATCGTGGAAACACTGGCCATTGAGCGCGCCAAAGCGCTGTTTCAGGCAGAGCATGTCAACGTACAGCCTCACAGCGGAAGCCAGGCCAACATGGCGGTTTATTTTAGCGTGCTCACCCCCGGTGACCGGATCCTCACGATGGACCTCGCGCACGGCGGACACCTCACCCACGGACACAAAGCCAATTTCTCCGGAAAACTCTACGAGGTGCATCATTATGGCGTGAGCCAGGAGACCGAGACCATCGACTATGATGCCCTCGCCGAACAAGCCGAAGTGGTTCGCCCGAAGATGATCACAGCCGGCGCCAGCGCGTATTCCCGAATCATCGACTTCCCGCGTCTTCGCGAGATTGCGGATTCCGTCGGAGCGTATCTCTTTGTGGACATGGCCCACATTGCCGGACTCGTCGCCGGAGGAGCCCACCCCACGCCTATCCCCCATGCCCACTTCGTCACCACCACCACGCACAAAAGCCTTCGCGGGCCTCGCGCCGGGTTGGTTCTGTGCAAAGAAGAATTCGCAAAAAAAATCGATGCTCAGACTTTCCCCGGCGTCCAAGGCGGGCCGCTCATGCACGTCATTGCCGCCAAAGCCGTTTGTTTCAAAGAAGCCTTGGAACCATCGTTCAAGGACTATTCGCATCAAATCGTCAAGAATGCCAAAGCCCTGGCCGCACGCCTTGCCAAGTTAGAATACCGCATTGTGTCAGGAGGCACGGATAATCACGTCATGCTCGTCGATTTGCGGGGCGCCGGCGTGAATGGGGCCGATGCCTCGGTGGCGCTCGACAAAGCGGCCATCACCGTCAACAAAAACGCAATCCCCTTCGACACGGAACCGATCTTCAAAACCGGTGGCATCCGATTAGGAACCCCCGCTGCCACAACCCGCGGCATGCGTGAGGATGATATGATGGAAATTGCGGACTATATTGATCTCGCCTTAAAGCACCGTCAGAACGAATCCGAGCTGGCCACCCTGCGAAAAAAGGTCGTGGCCTTCACCTCACAGTTCCCGCTGCCTTGAGGCTGCGGTTTAAGCTCGCAGATGTTCGCGAGTGTGAAGGATTGGAAATCAGCAATTGCGCGGACGGCGCGCATGCCCGAAATGTGCAATCGGCGATTGAAGGCCAGGAGGCATAGGCGTCCCTCTAAACACTGTCAGTTTAGTAAATTTCAATGATTATTTCGCGGATTTTTTTGCGGGCCTTCTCTTGGGTCCTCAGACAGGGAACCTGGAACGCGGCGCACTTAATCGTGCGAGGATTGCTTTTTTCCCGGCTGCTTCCAACTCGGATCTGGCCAAGATGATCGCTCATTTGCCGGAACACACTTTCTGCTGCGGAAAGCACAAGGAGAGCACTCCTACCCCAAGGTGTTCGATAGCGATGGTGCCTCGCGAGAGTATTTTTGCATGTCTTGCCACCGATCATGATCTGGCTGGATCAACGTCAAGAATCAAGCATAACTGACCGTATCTGACGAGACGCCTCTCCCTGTTTGCACAATTGGGAAATGCGCCATTCCAGAATGACGAAAAATCGGCCGCCTAACTTTATTTCAGAGGCTCATCACCTACCCGGGCAATTCAGTCACGGGTCCATTTCACAGCGTTCAGATTTTTGTCCATGATGTTGTTGCAAAGAAAAATCATGCCTTCAATCTCGCCGGCTTTAAGCCATTTCAAACCCAACTCACATTGTGATTGCATTAAAGAGTGTCGGCGCGGTTGCTCCGCGGGACCGAGGGTGAAGCGGTTTCCCTGTCGGTTTTCCTTGCTGTGCGGGCGGTCACCACGCATCTTTGCGCCTTGCACCTATGAAGAAAAACAACCCGCCCATTTTCCGGCAGATTTTGAACCTCTGGACGATTGGAGATTATCCAACCGCAAAAAAGCCATGGTCGCTGGAACAACAACTGGTCGCCATCAAGGAGGCCGGATTTGACGGGATCACAACGCACGCAACCGCAGAACACGCGAGACTAACGGAGAAGCATGGACTGATCATTGTCGGCTTCATCTCCGCCGGAAAGGCATCCCAATTTCGTGATTTGATCAAAGAGAACGTCGATTCCGGTGCGAAGTCTATCAATGTGCAGTTGGCCGATCACGACACGCCAGTGGAGAAATCCATTCCGCTCTGTATCAAATTGATCGAGGAAGGCGAAAAATTCGGAGCCAAATGCTCCCTCGAAGTCCATCGCGACACCTGCACCGAAACGCCGGAGAAAACTTACGCCATAGCCGCCGGATACAAAAAAGCCACTGGCCAGTTGCTACCGATCACGTGGGATTTCTCACATCTATCTGTAGTCAAACACCTCACCCCTCCGTATTGGGAGCGCCTGCTGGTGGATCCAAAATTGGTTCAACGTGCCGAGCAGTTTCATTTGCGGCCTTTCAACGGACATCACTGTCAGATCCCCGTCACAGACGGATCGGGCAAACTGTCGGTGGAGCTTAATCAATGGCTCCCATTCCTCGATAAAACCCTCGAGATGTGGCTGCGAGGCAAGCAGGACGGTCGTGAGATTTTTCTCGTTCCCGAGATGGGTCCCGTGCGCGGCGGCTATAATTTTGCTCAACTCCCAAATAGCTGGGAAGACGCAAAAGTCCTGCGCGTCCTAATCGAAAAAGCCTGGAAAAAGGCGCTCGCTGCCACCCAAAAATCCACGGGATAAATCTCGCTTTTGTCGCAGTCGGCCACCTGGGGGGGCCGCCTGGCGCCGTGTGCACGCGTCCTTGACCAGCGGGACGGTCTGCCTGCATAATCCCTGGTACTGCTCACATACCACGACCCGGGACGACTGAGCGCCGACATAATGACTGCCCGCAGCTTCGTGCGGGCACTCTTTGCGAAAGATGGTGCTTAACCGGCACACCCTGCCTCCCGGAAAGTCTTATGAAGATCTCATGGAGCGGTATGCGCCGCTGGAAAAACGTCTAAAGTCTTAGCCTTTAACCGAACCAGGTTCCGTTTTGCCCCCGTTTGGCGCAAGTTTGCCCCCTTGATGACCTTGTGGAGTGAGGTCTCAGACCCCGCATTTCAGTAGTGTCAATTTACCCCTCGCCCTCTTCCCGTTCCCTGCGGTTGCTTACCAGCCTGTGTCTCGCGGGTGCGGCATGGACCGGAATGGTGCAAGGCGCTGTCCAATACATTGATCTCACTGAAGAGGGGGAATGGGCGATCGATCCCACTTACAGTTCGATTGAACCCGAATCGGTTGACGCGGCCCTTGAACCGCAAAAGCTGGCGGAGATGCCGCTCGGGAGCTACGCCGCGCGACTTCCAAATCCTCATCAGCGAGTTTGCCGGTCCTGGTCATAATCCGGCAGTTTTTCGTCATATCGGTCTTGTGCCCGAGAATGCGCAGATCGTCGTGGTCAAATCGACGGTTGGCCACATGGAAGCCTATCGAGAGATCATGAAGCTGAACCTCTCCACCGAATGCCCTGGTCCAAGCCCGTCAAGGCTGGAGAGGCTCGATTATCGTCATATCCCCCACCCGATCTTCCCCTTCGATGCCGACACGACGTATCCCTGAGATGGGATCTTGCCCCTTTTCGGTCAGTCTTCCTCAGAAGCAACTTGTTGTGCCTCAGACGCTCGCCAATGTCATCCCCGACCTGGCAGCAAGGGGGCGCATGCCCGAAAGTTGCAAAAGGGCAAGACGTGGCGGCTTCGCCGCGATTGCGCCCCAGCAGAGTGGGGCGGCTACAACGAGCGTGATCGGCACGCTGTGCGCGTGCTCCTCAGATTTTACAATCAGAGATGCGCCCCAGAAAGGTGTCTTCTCAATCCTAGAGACAACCTCCTATGAAACTTAAATCCGCATTCGTTATTCTTTTCGGATTCGCTGTGTTCGCAGCCAATCCAGCTCAGGCAAATCTCCTTATCTCCTATAACGGAAACAGCTTGGCGCTTTTCGAGGACGATGGCCGTCTGATCCGAGTCTTTGCCACTGACTTGGTCTCGCCGGTCGGTGTGGCTACCGATGGCTCGGGAAATGTTTACGTCGCTGATGACTTAGGTATTCGGATGTATAAGATCGCGACCGGTAATCTCGTGAGGACCGTTGTTGAAAGTGCCGAATACAACGCAGGCGGGCTGGCATTTAATCCGAACAACCCGGGAGAGATTATCCATATTGCAGATTCCGGCGATGCTGCTTCCGAGCTGACCCGGTGGGATACTTCCACAACCAATGAAGCTGTCGCAGTTTCCGGACAAGGCGCAGGCTATGGCAAAGGGCTTTATTACACTCCCGAGATTCGCGGTGTGACGAACGCGGGCATTATCGCTACAGGTGGAGGCGTCGCGCAGGGTTTTAATCCGACCACTCTGGTCTATGTGGAGGATGCTCGTAGTGGTTTGGGAACTGCCGGGGGAGTCACCGGAACCTCTTCCGAGCTTTACTACGTCAGTTCTTCAGGTGGTTACGTGCAGAACCAGACGGCGGCGTCGAAGGCTTTTAGCCTACTTGTCGGAGCCGCAGTGCTGGCCCTTACCGCGAATCGCCGCCGGAAATATGGGGGATGACTGCCCGTCTCCCCAAACGGAAAAAAGGCATAAGATCATTCCATAGTCAGCTCAAACGTTCAGAATGTGCCGTATTTTTTGGCGACCTCCACCATGGCCTGGACGTTTTCCGGTTTGGTGTTGCGACCCAGGGCGCAGCCGCTGCTTAAAATGAAATGGCGGCCGCCTGTTACCTTGATGGCCATGCGGGCAAGTTCATCAACTTCCTACGGCGTGGCAATGTCGGGAGAAATCAGGTTCGGACCCGCAAACGAATCACCGATCGATGTGGCATGCGCTCCCGCATTCTTTTGCGCCTTGGAGCCAGCGTCGCATCGTCATAGACGGTGCAAAGATGTGGACGTTGAGCGGGATCGACTGGCGGGGGCAAATGATGGCGACTGAGGACAGCGCGTATGGTACCGTACTCACGATCCGCAATGTCGGGCACCTAGGCACAGCGCACTTTCTCGATGCGCCACGTAACTCAAGCGGAGTCGAGAAGGAAATCGTCTCGGACCTGAGGTTTTTTCTGGATGGCAAAGCGGTCGTGGATTTTTCGCCGGGTAAGATTCTTTCAGGTAGATCGTTCCGCATGGAGCGCACATCAAAAATCCGGGGAATCGCCGTGAAATCTTTCGTTGCCATTAATGATAACACGATTGTCGAGACTGCGCATCTCCACGCGGACGAGTCTATCGATCTCGTCAAAGCCCCTCCACTTATGTATGCGTGGACGCCCTGCGCAACGGTTGGGCTGTTCGACGATGACAGTGGCATTCTCAAGCGGGCGGTTTTCGTGAAAGATGGACGGGGAGAAGAAGTGGTGCCGAAGGCGGGATGGTTGGCGGTGTTCGATCCTGTCAGCGGAACTGGCAGCGTATGTTGTTTTGTTAGATATCCCGACGGTGACGAAATGGCTCTCTTATTGGTGGATGAGCCCGGAGTGTATCGCAAGGTTGCTCTCTATTCGCTGGTGGACGAAGTCGTCCCCGTTGGGTGGGAAGGAACGTTCCAATCGGTTATCGGATTTTTCGCGGCATCGGAATCTGACTGGGAGCAAAAGGCTCTCCAGCGTGTCGCCGAATTGAAGAACCTCGGAGCAATCGGCGACCCGCGTCTGGCGGACCCGAAGCGTTATTGCCGGGAACCGGTCTTTCGGAGATCTTACGATTCCCGATACCTGTTACCGGTCACTGTGTTCGGCCATTCCCTGCAGCCAATCTTCCAACTGGGCGACCCTCTCCGGATGCTTTCGACTGCGCGCGAGAAAACCTGCGCCGAGGTGGCTCATCGGGTCTTGATCGGTCGGCTGGTAGCGCAAGTCGCAACTCCAGCGGATGGCGGAGGAATTGTTGGGCGTTGACATGTGGATGCAGCGGTCGTTGAACAGGATTGCGCTTCCGGCAGGGACGGGAAGCGGGACGGTGCGAACGTCGCGCATATGGACGTCGTCCACTTCGGTGAAACCCGTGCCGGTGCGGGTTTCCGCGTGGAACGTCAGCACCTCGTTGCGGTGGGAGCGAGGCCAGATGTGCAAGCATCCGTTTTCCAGCGTCGCATCCACCATCGAAATCCAAACGGTGATGACAGGGTTGGCGTTGGCACCCGGCCAGTAGGATTTGTCCTGATGCCATGGCACTGCACCCGCTGCGACTTTCGGAACCTTCGGCCTCGTGTTGTAAACCGGGTTCGAGAAGATCTCGCCGCCGATGAGGGATTCCACCGCATCCACGATTTTCGGGTTGCTCATCAGCTGAAAATACCCGGTAAGGCGGTCCCGCCAACTGCGGCCATACTTCAAAAATTCCTTGTCGGTCAGGTCACTAAAAAGATCAGCGAGGCGGGTTTCAAACGGACTGGATTCAAATTTGTGGGGAATCAGACCGGCGAGGAGGAGGTCGTCGGCGATTTCGGACACGCGGACGTTGACGGACTCGCGAAAGGGGAGCATGTCCTCCTCATTAACGAGCTTTTCAAGAACGACATATCCCTCAGTGTCATAAAAGGCGATCTGCTCGCGAGAAAGACTGCCAAAACCCGCAGACCGGACTTTATCTGGATCAAAGGGAGCTGGTTTGGCGGGGCGGAGTTGAGTTTCGGTTGGCATGTGGTGAATTATGGATGATTGGACGGAGTTGTCCGGAAAAATTCCACCGTTCCTTTGCAGCCGAAGTTTTTTGCCCCGCCGCTCACGACCGCGACTTTGCCGTCTAATGGAAAAAGTTCTTGAACGTTCACTTTTGGCTCCGCCTCAGGCCGGTGTGTTGATGACTGGCGGGACATCCTTCTTTTCACGCTCTGCGATTATGAGCAAATCAAGCCAGAGGGAGAAAGCGATAAACATGAGCGCGAACATCCCAACGAGAACAACGAAAATGCCGCAAAGCATCAATCCGTCGGACGAACGAATAGCATCAAGGGCAAACGCTCTTATGATAAACCACATTGAAACACAGACAAACACGACGACAAAGGTGAAAGTCCCCCAGAGATACAAAAAATAACCGAGGAGTTTGCGCCGCGATGATATTTTCATGATCACTATCCTACAGCTGACATGTCAGCAGTCAATATCTATTTTCCAACCGCAATTTTGACATTGTCCATTACGACGCAATCATTGGAAGGCCCGAGGTTAATTCGAAACTCCAGCAGTTCACCGGGTTGGAAATCCTTCGGCAGTGGAGCAGTTGCCAGCTTTTGAGCGACCTGGCCGATTTGTTGCTGCACGAGCGTCGCCGTGCGCGACGCCATGTCCACGGCCAATTGGACGTGCATCCAACAATCATAGGGTACGGCGATTTCGGATTGTTGCGCTGCATCCCCCGTGCGGAGTGTCCACTTGCCATTCGCAGCCTCGGCGGAAACCACGGGCTTGCCACCGCGTTCAATGATGAGCTCGACTTTGTTCTGAGACGAATTGTTTTGCGCCGGGATGATGAAGGGATAGTTCGCCGTGGAACGGATGAGCAGATCCACATCAAAAGTCAGCACCCCCGACTTATCCAACTTGAGAGGCTGCGTCAGCACGGGGCGCAGATCACCACGCCGGTTGGCGAGAACGGAATTCACCCCTTCCCGATACGAAGTGCTGGCGATGACTTGAAATGCGGCCTCTTTGTCGGGCTGTGTTGCCCAAGTGCCGCCTTGATCCGCCTTCAGACCGTTCAGATTTGTGCCGTTGGCGCTTTGCTCGAAAGTGTCCGCAAACTTGATCTGATCACCCGCCGGGGTGAACAACAAATCCGGCTTCCAGAGCACGGCGAGGTCGTCCAGATAAACCTTGCTTCCCGCAGGTCCGAGTGGCTGAAAGAGCACCTGCCGGAACGCCTTGTAACTCGGCACGTCGATGGTCATTTTTACACCGTGCTGTTCCGTTGTGCGTGGAGGTGCCGGAGTGTAGGGCACTTTGTCGGCCAGCTGGGTTTCCCGCTTGTCTCCCGCCCAAGCGGAATAGCTCGCGGTGTTAAAATCCACTTCCATGGCGAAGCGCTGCCACTGGCCCACTGGCAGCGTGTAGCCGGTAGGCTTCCACGTCGCCATGCCGCCGTTGGCCCTTCCCGTTGTGTAGAAAACTGCGCCGGTTCCGGACTCGATTTTCAGCCCCACGTCCATCTCACCGCCGGAATTTTCCAAATACGTGATCACGCCGCTCTGGTCGGTTTCCCGAAAGAGCCAGACGAAATACTCGGCCGTGCCGTTTGTGATGGATGTGTCCAACCTGGCCGAGATGTTGCTGCGGTCGGCATCCGAGGCATGGTAACCGATGAAGCTCGGCCCTTCCGCTCCATTGCTGGTGAGCCGCACGGCGTTGCCGGTTTCGCCATGGCGGATTTTATCCTGGATGAGCGCCTTGCCGCTGGCGTCGTCACCGAACGCAAACCAGCCACCGGGACAGGCGCGGAGCTTGGGATCGTGCGCGATAACGCCCCAGGATCCTGCGGGCGGGAGCTTCGCGGGGTCAGTGGGAAAGGTGTCGAAATTCTGATCCAGAAAATGGATGGCACCAAGATCCTTCAGGTCGGCCATCCACTGGCTCCAGCGCTGATACCATGCCGATGTGTAGAGTTCATACCAGACGTCAACCCGCCAGCCGTCGGTTCCCGGTAAAGGGGGCTCGATGAAGTAAGCCGTTGCTCCGGTCGAAATCACCTCGATTTCCGGATGCTTGCTCTTCGCGATGTAATCCTTGATTTCTGTAAAAGGAACCACGCCGACCCCTTCGCGAACGTGGGTAAGGTAGCCTTTTTTTCCTGCTTCCGAATCGAGCGTTGCTTCGAAAAAAACGGGTGCGATAATCGTGTCGACCAATCCTTCGTCCACCCACGTCCGCCAGTCCAACTTCTGATTGCCCAGCGGAGGTCCTGCGTATTCACCGGAGTGCGTGACGCCGATTTTAATCTTTGGATCCACCTCGTTCAAAGCCTTTCTCAGGTCACGATAAAATTGTGTAATGTGCTCGCCACGGAGGACACGCCAATTTTCCACCATCGGGTCGTCGATTTTGAAATCCGGACTGAATGCGTCGAAACGCGGGTCGGTGAGGATATCCACGCTGTAGCGTTTTTTCATCTCCTCGACCACCGGGGCATTGAATCCATATTGATCGCCCTTCTCCGGCGGATCCACGAGTTGGTTGACCTCGCTGCGCATGCAAGCGAGAAGATTTTTCACCCCCAAGGTCTTCGCCATGTGGACGAACTCGGAGACTTTAGTCGCCCGCGCCTCCGGGTAGGCATATTCACGCACCATCCACAATTTGTTTCCCTTGCGATCCACCGTGATTCCTTCGGGATGATCAAGAAAATAGGTGCTCGAATATGACCAGGGAATCATACGTCCCCAGCCCGGAGTCCCGATATCCTTA
>Ga0209181_10012340_pt1 | contig 10816 bp, 6 predicted proteins | sample MAT05_FD_187208 | JGI IMG/M metagenome (GOLD analysis project Ga0209181, IMG submission 187208) | Freshwater microbial communities from Lake Fryxell liftoff mats and glacier meltwater in Antarctica - MAT-05 (SPAdes) (version 2) | ecosystem: Environmental > Aquatic > Freshwater > Ice > Liftoff...
AGTGATGCTGCATAATTACCGGTGGTATAAAAATACCTCCCTATTTCTGTTCGGGCATGTAGTGCGTCTCGAATAAAATTTTTATTATTGGCAATTTCGAGGGCTTGTTGTAAATATTGCAGAACCGAATCGTCTCTTTTAAACCCATACCCAAACCTGGTACCCATTTTCAGCAACAGCTTTACTTTAACACTATCTGATTTTTCAGAATGGAGTAGCACTTTTAGGCTGTCTGTACTTAATTTATTGTATTGTGCATACGAGGTTAATACACTAAAAAAGATGCAACAAAGAGCTGTTATTTTTTTCATACGTCGCTTTTAAATATTCCCGCTAACAGGAAGTTGAATTATAAACACCGAACCTTGTGCTTCGTTACCTGCCCCGGCTGCCGCTGCTGCAGAGAGGGTTTCTACTTTCAATTCACCACCATGAGCCTTTACAATGTCGTAACTTAAACTCAATCCCAATCCAGTGCCCTGCCCGGTGGGTTTCGTTGTAAAGAAGGGTTGAAATATTTTATCAATGATATTTTGTGGAATGCCAGGCCCGTTATCAGTTACTTTTATTTCCACTTTGCCTCCATCCCCGGTGGCTAGCGGGGAGCCGAGCCTTCGGGTGGTAACAGTAACTGTTGGTTCGTAGGTTTCAGTACTCCCCTTTAGGGGATGGGGGCTTTTCTTCTTTTCATCCACCGCATAAAAAGCATTGTTAATTAAATTCAAAACCACTCTTCCAATATCCTGCGGAATGATATTTATTTTTCCAATGCTGTTATCAAAATCAGTTTTCAGCGTTGCATTAAAAGATTTGTCTTTTGCACGAAGACCATGATAGCTCAACCGCAAATATTCATCACATAAGGCATTGATATCTGTTGGCTCTTTTACACCACTGCTGCTTCGGCTGTGCTGCAGCATACCTTTTACAATGGCGGCTGCCCGCTGACCATGATGGTTTATTTTTTCTAAATTTTGTATCAGGTCGCTTGCAATGGCTTTCACTTCTTGTGTATTACCCTTATCAACTTCATCAACCATTTCCTTTATCAACTCTGTACTTACTTCACTAAAATTATTTACAAAATTTAACGGGTTTTGTATTTCATGCGCAATGCCGGCGGTGAGTTCGCCAAGGCTTGCCATTTTTTCGGATTGTACCAGTTGGGTTTGGGTTTGTTTTAGTGCGGTTAACACTTTATTTGTTTGGTCCCGTTGGTATTCAATTTCTTTTTTTTGCTTTTGCAACAGGGTGTTGGCTTTTTGTTTTATCCGGTTGCTGCGGATTAATACAATTACCGAGATAATAATTAAACCCAACACAATTAATGCGCTGATTAAAAAATTACGCTGCCCTTTTTTTTGTTCGTTTAGTTCTGTTATCTGCGCTTCTTTTTTGGAAAGATCATAATTGTATTGAAGAATGCTGGTTTTATTGGTGATCTCACTGTTGAGCATACTATCCCGGTAAGCGATGTACTGTATGTGATTGAGGTAAGCATTTTGGTAATCTCTTTTATAAGTATAGGCATTGGCAAGAGCAAAAGTATTGTCTCTTAAATATTCTACTGTGCCTACTTCTTTAGCAGCAGCCAAACCTTGTTGCCCGTAATAGATGGCACTATCCACCATCTGTTTCTTTAAATAAGCCCGCGATAAAATGCCATAAATCCAACTCTCACCTTCCTTATCATCTTGTTCTTTTGCTATGGCCAATGAATTAAAAGCGTATTTGAAAGCTAAGGGCAAACTATCTAATTTTGTGTACACATCTGCAAGATTGCTTTCTGCTATTGCAATAGCATTTGCATCAGTTTCTCCATCTAAACTTTCTTTATAATTTTTTATGGCTGCGGGGTAATTGCCCATTAGCCGATATCGTTCGCCAATGTTAGTAAGAATATTTCTCGCTAAATCTTTATTGCCCAATTTTTTATTTGCATTTACTACTTTTTCATAAAATAGCAGCGCATTTTTTTGATCACCTATCGCGCTGTATAACCCGGCTAAATTACTCCATGAAAAGGCAAGGTTTTTTAAACTGCCGGTAGCTTCTGCAGAAGCAAGGGCCTTTAAATAATATTTCATGGCATTGGGGTAATCAGTCAGTGAAATTTGGTAAATATTTCCAGTTGTTCTCTGTGCCAAAAACTCAAACTCTTTATTGCCTGTTTGCAGGGCAAGGTTTTCTGCTTGCAGCCCGTAACTCAATGCCTTTTTATTGTCGACAGCTATCGCATTGAGTGCCATTCTTGACAATGTAAGGCTGAGAAGATTTTGATTGCCGGTATTTTTTGCAATGGATTCTGCCTGTTGTAAAACAATCGTAGCTTTGGGTTTGTTACCGGCCTGTGAATATGCAGCACCAAGATTTGCGAGCGCATAGCCTTCGCCTTCGGCATAATTTATTTTACGGGAAATAGTTACCGCCTCAACGGCCACATCTTCCTTTAAATCAGGCGCTAACCCAACTGATCTGCCAAGTTCATTTAAGCGGTTCACCCTAAAGGTGTCTTGTTTAGGATGGTTGCTTATTTTGGTTTTTAATTTATCAATTACAATATCCTGCGCAGTGGCACAGAAGATATTAAAGAGCAAGGCCAAGGAAAGTAGTTTGTATTTGATATCAGCAGTTATGGTCATGAAGAATGTTTTTTTAGTATTTTCTTGTTGTAAATTAAATACAATATAAATTAAAAATATAGTGACTTATATGATTGTTTTATTTATCATAAAAGGAGTGTTTAAATAGCATCACCCGGCAGAATCATGAATTTCATAGATAAAATAATTTTACTTATTTGTTCAGTTTTATTTTTTCATTTCCGGGTCATTCTTTTATTCCATTATTCATAACTCACGAGATGGGTAACGAAATAATAAACACACTTCCTTCTCCTTCTTTTGTTTCCACTTTCAATTCTCCACCATGTGCTTTTATAATATCGTAGCTCAAACTTAACCCTAAACCCGTTCCCTGCCCGGTTGGTTTGGTGGTAAAGAAGGGTTGGAATATTTTATCGACGATATTTTGCGGAATGCCGTTTCCGTTGTCATTTATAGAGATCAAAACAGAATCTCCGACTTTTTTGGTGCTGATAGAAACAGTTGGTTCATAATTCTCATCCTGTTGTGTCCTGATTTGTTTGGGAGCTTGTCGAAGGCTATTTTTCTCATTTACTACATAAAAAGCATTGGTCAGTAAATTCAAAACCACTTTTCCAATATCCTGCGGGATGATATTTACTTTTTCCAGCGATGTATCAAAATCAGTTTTAATAGTTGCATTAAAAGATTTGTCTTTTGCTCGCAAACCATGATAAGCCAACCGCAAATATTCATCAGCTAAAGCATTGATATCTGTAGGTTCTTTGGTACCCGAGCTACTTCTAGAATGTTGGAGCATTCCTTTTACTATGGCATCTGCTCTTTTACCGTGGTGGTTTATTTTTTGGAGGTTACCGGCAATGTCTTTTAATAACTCGTCCTGTAAAGCTTCATCCCGTTCCTCTTTTTTCTTTGCTCTTTCTTCTTTAATCTCCTGAATCATTTCATTACTTACCTCTGCAAAATTATTCACAAAGTTCAACGGGTTTTGAATTTCATGGGCTATACCGGCAGTCAGTTCGCCAAGAGAAGCCATTTTTTCCGATTGGATTAGTTGGGATTGGGTGGATTTTAAATTGGCAAGTGTTGTTTCTAAAACTTTATTTGCTTTTTGTTTTTGCTTGTTATTTCGATAAAGAATAAAACCGATAATGGAAAGAACAGCAAGACCAATAAGGAATGCTCCTGTTCTAATATTTGATTGTGACTCAATTCGCTTCTTTTCCAAGTCACGCAATCGAAGGGCTTCGCTTAGTGAAAGGTTTTGAAAGGCCGCCAGGTTTTTAATTTTTTCTTTATTCCACGCATCTTTTGTTGTGAGGGCAAGTCCTTGGTATTTAAAAGCACTATCCATTTCATTATTCAACAAATAGGATTGATATAAATCCTGGTATACGTCTCCATTTTTAAAGAAATTAGAACTTATCATTCCGGGCTCTAAGACTATTTCAAATTCTTTTTTGGCATAGTAAAGTGCAGAATCACCCTCCTTTGCAATTTGATAAAAAAGGGACAGCTTTTGGTTTACCTGCGCTAAGCTATTTCTGTTAATATCTTCTTGCCTGTATGCAGCCTGTAACGATCTATGATAATATTTTTTAGCCAACTCATACTTCTTCTGCTTAACATAAATATCGCCCAAAATATAATTTGGTATGCTGAAAAATTTCTTTTCCTTAATCTGTTCAAAAAGTTTCAAAGATTTCTGAGCATATGTTTCGGCGGAGTCGATAATATTTAACTTCAAATATTGGTCAGCAATTACACTCGAAGCAAGCCCTATTCTAAAATAATTTTCGGTTTCTAAAGATGCCCTTATGCTTTCTTTAAATTGAAAAATGGCCTGTTCTGTATTTTCTGTTCCTATCATCAATAAACCATAAACGAAATAGGCATAGTCTAATCTTAGTAATCGATTTTTGGTTGCAGTTACATTGCCTCTTACCCATGTGTTTTTTTCGGAAGCAGGCTTCTGTAAAATTTCTAGTGACTGCAATATATTTTTTAGAGCAGCAGCGAAATCACCTTTATTTATTAAAACAAATGCCTGATTGTTCAGTAAAAATGCCTCGGACAATTGCTGCCTATTTTTGCGTGCGATGATTAGCCCTTTAGCAGCATAAAATAGTGTAGAATCAATATTCAAAACTTCAAAATACGCTACTAGACTTCTTGTAGCGAAAAGCCTTGTTGAGTCGTGTGTAGCTGTATTGAGAACATGCCTGAGGCTATCTGCTTCAGATTGTTGAGCAATGGATGTATATGTAATAAACAGCGTTAATAATATAGTTGTAAAAATTTTCATGTACAAATTGATATTTTAAGAATTAGTTATTGGTAAGGTGATTTGAAATACTGAACCTTCTCCTTCCTTCGTCTCCACGTTCAATTCTCCGCCATGTGCTTTGATAATATCATAGCTCAAACTCAATCCCAGCCCCGTTCCCTGCCCTGTTGGTTTGGTGGTAAAGAATGGTTGAAAAATTTTATCTAAAATTTTTTGTGGGATGCCTGGCCCGTTATCTCTTACGGAAATTAAAACTTTATCTCCTTGTTTTTTTGTAGTCATCCAAATAGTAGGCTCGTGTTTATACGCAGGGTCTTTGAACCCTCCGCCTGTCGGCGGAGGCAGGGGGGCTGCATAAAAAGCATTCGTCAATAAATTCAATATCACCCTTCCAATATCCTGCGGGATGATATTTATTTTTTCCAGCGATGCATCAAAATCAGTTTTAGTAGTTGCATTAAACGATTTGTCTTTTGCACGGAGACCATGATAGGAGAGACGTAAGTATTCATCACACAATGCATTGATATCCGTTGGTTCTTTTACGCCGCTGCTGCTTCTTGAATGTTGGAGCATTCCTTTTACAATGGCATCTGCACGTTTGCCATGATGGTTTATTTTTTGCTCGTTGTCTCTTATATCATTTGCCAGATCAATTGCCAATTGCATATTGCCAATTGCCAATTCAGCTTTCAATTCATCTGCTAACTCAATATTCACCTCACTAAAATTATTTACGAAGTTCAACGGGTTTTGAATTTCATGGGCAATGCCTGCTGTGAGTTCACCAAGGCTTGCCATTTTTTCGGATTGGATAAGTTGAGTTTGGGTAGATTTTAGGCTTTCTAATGACTGACTTAAATCTCTTGTACGTTCAGTAACTTGTTTTTCCAGCATTTTATTTTGGTTTTCTAACAGTTCCTTTTTTTCTTCTGTTATTTGTAAAATTTTTCCGGCATTTTGTTCTACTGCTTTTCTGGTTTCCTTCAACCAAATAGAAACATAGACCAACAGGCTAATAGGGATAATTGTGAGCACAAAAACAAGAATGATATTATTATATGTTTTTGATAGATTAGGTTGTGTTTGTATGATCACAAAAAGTAATAATGAAAAACTTAAATTTAAAATAATACCTATTACAACTGCCCATCTGGCCCCACTGATAGTTTTGCGTGCGGAAATTATATAATAAGTAGAAATAAGGCTAGAACTGACTATTAAAATAAGTATTACGGTACTGGAATAAAAATTAGTATAGTTACAAATAGAAAATATAGTAAAAAGAATACTTGCAAAGATCAAATGGATTCTTGAAATTCTTTTATTTAATATGATACCAACGGTAAAAGGGATTAGGGTGAAGAATAAAAGAAAAAAAGACTTCTTAAAAAAAATAAAAAAACTTGTAAGACTAAAAGATAAATCAATAAATGAGGAAATTTGGAACCAGGAAAGTAAAAGAAATAAAACTGTTAAGGCTATTAATAAAAGGTGTTTTTCTTTTTTGTTTTGAAAATAGATTAACCAAAAAAGCAGAACTAATGCCAATAAAAAAACAGATACACCTACATTTAAATTAACATCCCTAATTGTGTCACTATAATATTGATTGGCATACACGGGTGAGGTAATTATAATTAAAAAGCCATAGCTGGAACGTAGTTGTTTATGAACATCATATTGGTTTATTTTATCTGAAAAATGTATGGCTATTTGATATTCTTTATTGGTAATTAGAGGCAGTAGTATTGGGAGTTTATACTTTGCATTATATTCTTTAAAAGCATTGTTATTTAAGCCCGTGTTGCCAAATGAATGAAATAATTTTCCGTTAATATAAACATCAGAAGCAGCCCAAACGTCTGATGTTAAACCAATACCGGGTAGAACGTCTTTTAAACTACTATCAAGTTTTATTTTTATTCTAAACCAGCCTTCCAGTCTTCCATTTTTATCCGCCATTTTTGCTGTGAAGTCTGCCGGTTTTAATTTTTTCCAATCAGCTGTGTTCAGGTTTGTGTCGGCCCAGGCAACATCATTTCCTGTTTTAAATATCCATCCATTTAGGTTGGAAAGCTGAATGCTGTTGTCTTTATCAAACATGCCGGCAGTAAGTACCCGGGTGCTATCCTGACTATAGCAATTTGTAAAAAATAAAAAAAGAATAGCAGTTAAAATTGATTTCATTTTAAATTATGTTATCCTGTATTTGGTAATACGATTATAAGATTAGTTCCTTCGCCTTCCTTTGTTTCCACTTTTAATTCTCCGCCATGCGCTTTTACAATATCATAACTCAAACTCAACCCCAACCCCGTTCCTTGTCCGGTTGGTTTGGTAGTAAAGAATGGTTGGAATATTTTATCCAATACTTTTTGGGGAATGCCGTTGCCGTTATCGGTGACAGAGATTTGAATCCCTCCCGCCCCTAAAGGGGAGCTAGTGCGCTTTGTGCTGATAGTTACGGTCGGTTCGAACCCAGTTCCCCCTTCGGGGGTTAGGGGGCCGTTTTTCTTCTTTTCATCTACCACATAAAAAGCATTGGTCAATAAATTCAACACAACCCTTCCTATATCCTGCGGAATGATATTGATCTTTCCGATACTTTCATCAAAATTAGTTTTCATAGTTGCATTGAATGATTTGTCTTTTGCCCTTAACCCATGATAGGAGAGTCGTAAATATTCATCACACAAAGCATTAATGTCCGTAGGTTCTTTTACGCCGCTGCTACTTCTTGAGTGTTGCAACATTCCTTTTACTATTTCGCCTGCACGTTTGCCGTGGTGGTTTATTTTTTCGAGATTTTGTTTGAGGTCCTGTGCAATTTGTCTGGCATCTTCCAGATTTCCCTTTTCTATTTCGTCATTCATCTCATCTACTAACTCTGTGCTCACCTCACTAAAGTTGTTTACAAAGTTTAGTGGGTTTTGTATTTCGTGTGCTATGCCTGCGGTGAGTTCTCCTAAGCTCGCCATTTTTTCTGATTGGATGAGTTGGGATTGGGTGGATTTTAAATTGGTAAGTACATCCAGTATTTCTTCTTTCTGCCGACTCAGCAAAGTATTTGCTTTACGTTTATTGCGTACATTTCTGTTTAATAAAACGGCGATAATTATAAATACAGCTATTATGGCCACAAGAGCGTACAATTTTATTTTGTTTCTATATTGTTGTTCTGCTTCTTTTTTTTCCTGCACCAGCTTTTGCTGTTGCATTGCAACATTAAATGAAAACGATTGCGCCTGGGTTATATTAGACAGGTTCTGAAGACTATCTTTCATAACGAGTGTCAATTGGAGATATTTATAAGCGCTGTCAAATTGCTGTTGCTCCTGGTATAATTTGGCAATAAACAAGTAGGCCGTCAAGGCATTATCAGGTTCCATCATAGCTTGAACCTCAAAAAGTGCCTCCCTGGCATAATTAAATGCAGAGTCTTTCAGTCCCATTTTATGATAATGCATAGCAATTTTTAGCTTGGAATCGGAAACTATGTCAAAGCGCTTTGATGCTACTGCGTAAGGAATGCTTTTTTTAAATAATGCAAATGACGAATCTGTATTATTCATTTTTGCATATATGCCAGCCAGAGAATTGAGGCCAACAGCAATCCCTTGTGCATCACCAATGGCTTTATAATGCGCATCGGCTTTCTTATAATAAAATAATGCCGAGTCATTATTTCCTAAGCCTTGGTTCACCTTGGCCATGTGGTTTAGGTAAGTAGCCGCAAACTGAGATGTAAGAACCGAATCTTTAGCTGTAAGTTGTTCGAGAAGGGCTTTTGTTTTTTGTGCATACAGCAATTGCTGCTCATAATCACCCATTGCAAAATAGGCCTTCATTAAGTCTTTTATATTCTGAAGAATTAAAACGGTATCCTTATTCTGCTCTGCTAAATCTAAATTTTGCAGTAGACTTTGCAGAGATGCTGCATAATTACCTGTGGTATAAAAATACCTCCCTATCTCTGTTCTTGCAATGATTGCGAATCGTATAAAATGTTTTTTATTGGCAATTTCGAGAGCCTGTTGTAAATATTGCAGAACCGAATCGTCTCTTTTATGCCCATAACCAAACCTGGTACCCATGTTCAGCAACAGCTTCACTTTCAGACTATCTGATTTTTCAGTACGGAGTAGCACTTTAAGGCTGTCTGTACTTAATTTATTGTATTGTGCATACGAGGTTAATACACTTAAAAAGATGCAACAAAGAGCTATTATTTTTTTCATACGTCGCTTTTAATTATTTCCGCTAACGGGAAGTTGAATTATAAACACTGAGCCTTGACCCCGTCCGACCGGGTCATCCGGGCGGGCTTCTTTTAATGCCTGCGCTGCCGCTTAGGCATACTGGGTTTCCACTTTTATTTCCCCGCCATGCGCTTTTACAATATCATAACTCGTCTGAATCACGGATTTTACGGATGAAATGATTTCACTTATTTTATTTATGTCTTATTTATTCCGTATCATCTTTTAATCCCGACAATCCTTGGTTCAGACAACTGGGAGTTGAATAATAAATACAGATCCTTCTCCTTCCTTCGTGTCCACTTTCAACTCTCCACCATGTGCTTTTACAATATCATAACTCAAACTCAATCCCAATCCCGTTCCCTGCCCGGTGGGTTTGGTGGTAAAGAATGGTTGGAATATTTTATCCAATATTTTTTGTGGAATGCCGTTGCCGTTATCGCTTACGGTTATCTGGACCTCACCCCCAACCCCTCTCCAAGGGAGAGGGGAGCAGTTCGTGCTAATGGTTACTGTTGGCTCATATGCGGGGATGTTCAACTTCTTCTTTTCATCCACAGCATAAAAAGCATTCGTAAGAAGGTTTAAAACCACTCTTCCAATATCCTGCGGAATGATATTTATTTTTCCGATTGAATTATCAAAATCTGTTTTTATTGTTGCATTAAATGATTTGTCTTTTGCCCGTAAACCATGATAGGAGAGGCGTAGATATTCATCACACAAAGCATTGATATCTGTTAATTCTTTTACACCACTGCTGCTACGGCTGTGTTGCAGCATGCCTTTTACTATTTCGCCTGCACGTTTTCCGTGGTGGTTTATTTTTTCGAGATTTTGTCTGAGGTCTTGTGCAATCTGTTTGGCATCTTCAAGGTTTCCTTTTTCTATTTCGTCATTCATCTCATCTACTAACTCTGTGCTCACTTCACTAAAGTTGTTTACAAAGTTCAACGGGTTTTGAATTTCATGAGCAATGCCGGCGGTGAGTTCGCCGAGGCTGGCCATTTTTTCTGATTGAATGAGTTGTTGCTGGGCCGCTTTTAATTCTTCCAATGATTTTGTAAGTGCTGTATTGGTTTCTTCAATCGACTTTCTTTTCTGCTCCAATTCTTCAATGGTTTCTTCGAGCAAAATAGCAGTGGTGCGTTTTACTTTTTCTGTTCTATCGAGCTTAAAATCGATTATTGCCCATTGCTTGTCTGCATCAGAAATGGCTTTTCTGATCATTTCCTTACCAGTGTCATTCAAGTTTTTATCTTGCATAACAAGCTCCTGTATTGTTTTTAGATATAGATTCATGTAAAGTGGTATAGAGGCTCTGTTGAAGTCCGTTGTTATTTATTTTTAGATCCTTTCAATTTTTTATTGTCTTGTGTAAGCGGTAGAAAGTTTTCTCCGGTAATAACTTTTTTTCCTGTTTTTTCTTCCAATGCCAGTCTTGCATCTTTTGCAATCTTACCGCCCTTTTTACCAGCCACTGCATTTTTGCATTACACCTTTTGCTTGATCCGTTTCGGCAATTTGCCTTGTTGAAAGTTCTGCCAAGGCAGTGAAAATTAATTCAGCCTCACTCATGTGGTCACGAAGATTTTGTGTTTTTAAGCTTTTCAGGTCTTTATGATTTTTGACCGTTAATCCTGTCCACTCCTGGTGAA
>Ga0209181_10012345_pt1 | contig 10814 bp, 11 predicted proteins | sample MAT05_FD_187208 | JGI IMG/M metagenome (GOLD analysis project Ga0209181, IMG submission 187208) | Freshwater microbial communities from Lake Fryxell liftoff mats and glacier meltwater in Antarctica - MAT-05 (SPAdes) (version 2) | ecosystem: Environmental > Aquatic > Freshwater > Ice > Liftoff...
GCGTGGGGGGGAGGCCGGGCGCAGCCCGGCACTGGGGGCGCTCAGAACGGCAGCAGCTTGAAACCGAACAGGCGCTCGGCGAGCCAGATGGCGGCGACCAGCGCAATCAGCAGCGAACCGCCGATCAGCACGCCGCGTCGGTAGAAGAGCGTGTGGCGCAGCGCATAAGCCAGCGGCAGAAACGCGGCGACGATGGCCAGTTGCCCGGCCTCGACGCCGAGGTTGAAACCCACCAGCGCCAGCGCCAGCGTGCCTTGCGGCAGCCCGAGGTCGATCAGCACGCTGGCAAATCCGAAGCCGTGCAGCAGCCCGAACAGGAAGGCGGCCACCCAGCGCCGGCTGTGCAGCCAGGAAAACACGTTGTTCAGCGCCACCACCACCACCGAGGCCGCGATCGCCGACTCGACCAGCCGCGACGGCAGCGACACCAGCCCCAGCGTGGCGAGCGACAGGGTGATCGAATGCGCGACGGTGAACGAGGTGACGATCTTCAGCACGTCGATGAACGCGGCGCGGAAGTCGGCCACCGGCAACCACCGCGGGCGCTGCCAGACCAGCACCGCCGGCAACAGCAACGAGAGCAGGAACAGGATGTGGTCGAAGCCGATCCAGATGTGCCAGACGCCTTCTTCGACGTAGCTGATGAATTGTGTCCAATGGCTGGCCGTCTTCAGCTCGAAGCTCTGGCTGGCGGCCTGCGGGGAGAAGATCGCCGTCTGCGTCAGGCCCGCCGCTTCCAGCCGCAGCAGGCCGCGGTGCTGCGGGTCGAGGTCGGCGAACAGCCTGTAGGCCAGCGTCAGCCGCTGCGTCGGTGGCAACGGGCATTCGGCCGTGAATGGCAGCACGGTGTAAGCACCATCGGTGTGCTGGTCGACCTGCTGGTCGCCGGCGCGCAAGGTGCACGCGGCGCCGTCGGCCGAGACCGACAGACGGGCCAGCGCGTGCGCGGCGATCTCGCCGTGGCGGGCGCGCAGTTCGCCCCAGGTGATCTCGCCGTTGCCGTCGGCGTCCAGGCCGATGGCATGGTCGAGGTCGCGCAGCGCGATGTCCCACTGACCGCTGACCGTGGCGCCCACCACCCTCAGGCTGAGATAGCTGTCCGACGGCTTGTGGGCCAGCGCCGGCAGCGCCATGCCCAGCCAGAGCAGCAGCGCGACAAGGGCACGGCACGGCGTCATGGCTTGCCCTTCAGTCGGGCGGCCAGAGAATGCAGGATCCGGCTTTCGATGCCGGAGGCCGCCATCCATTGCAACGCGGGCCCGGCGGCGGCGGGCTGGCCGGCGGCCAGGGCGGCTTCGAGCAGCACACGGGCGTCGGCAGGCTCGCGTTGCACGGCAAAGTTCTCGCCGGCCAGCGTCAGCGCGCGCGCCTTGTCGCCGCGCACCGCCAGGGAAAAACGCGACTCTTCTTTCTGATGCGCGGTGTCGCCACGTTGCCGGGCGGCGTCGAAACGGGCCGCCAGTTCGGTGGACCAGGCGGCAAATTCCGGCGCCTGGGTGGCCTGCGCGGCCAGCACCAGGCGCAGCAGCAGCAGGTCGGAACGCTGGCGCTCTTTCAGCAGCACCAGCACCTCGGCCGGGCGGCCACGGTCGAGCAGGAAATCGGCATACGCGGCCTGCAGGTAACCGTCGACCAGGCCGAGCGACAGCGCGCGCCGGTAGGCGGCCTCGGCGGCGGCGAACTCTCCGCGACGGTCTTCGATCTCGGCCAGCCGCGACAGCGCCCACAACAGTTCGGGCGGAGAAGCGTCCGACGCTTTCGGTGCCGAAGGTTGCAGCGCCTCGCCCAGCGTCTGCGCCGCCAGGCCCGCCCGGCCGGTGACCGAGTCGACACCGGCGATGCAGGCCACACCGATCAACGGCGAGCCCAGCGCCGCCACCCGCTCGCAGGCGATGCGCGCGTCGGCATACCGTGCCTGCACCATCGCGATCGCGGCCAGCCAGGCCCAGGCTTCGCCGTTCGACGGCTGCTGCACAACGGCCGCAGCCAGGTCGGCACGCGCAGCGTCGAAGCCGTGGTTGAACTGGCGCAGCACAGCGCGCATCACCCGCACCTCTGTCGGCGGGTCGGGCAGGTTCCACCACGGCGCCAGCGCGGCCTCGGCGTAACCGATGTATCGCGGGTCGCCCTCGGCAGCCACCTCTTCGAAATAGCGCCGAGCCAGCCGGACGGCCAACCCGGCATCACCGGGTTGCTGGGCCAGTTGGCGGCGCAGTTCGCGCAACTCGCCGCCCCGGGGATCGGCTGCCCGCAAGGACAGGCGTTCGAGCACGACGGCGTCGGAAGCCGGGATGTAGGGCGCGGCCAGCGCTGCGGCAGCGGACCAGAGGACGATCAGGCCGAGGCAGAGTTGTCTACGCATGAAAGCAGGTACGCAAGGGGCGGCAGTATCGATGCAAACCCCTGATTGGTCAGGGGCCGTCGTTTTTTGCTCAATGGATGAGGGATGTCAACCGAATTGCGACGGCCGCGTTTGTCGAATGCCCGGGCTCTTCGGAAACCGGATTGAAGCCTGACCAAGGCCTCGCCACGGTGACTTCGATGCGCCGGAAGGCGGGGCGATCTTTCAACCTACCGCTGTAGAGATACACATGACCAAGCTCCTGACCACCCTGACCCTGGCTTTCTTCGCGACCGTGGCGTTCAACGCCCACGCCGCTTCGCACGCCGGAGGCGCCCCGATGAAGAAGGCCAGCGAGCCGGCCGCCAAGGCCAGCGCTCCGGCCGCCAAGGCCAGCGCCGCGGCAAAGGACGAGAAGAAGAAGTAATTTCTACCGCAGTGGCGGCGAGGCCGGAGCCGGTCTCCAGCCTCGTTCACCGAAGGGCAGGCGCCGTGGCTTCTGCCCTTTTTTCATTGACACGCACTTCGGGTGACCGCGACAGCCGAACTAGAATCCCGACTCCGCCGATGGTTCGCCGCCGGCATGTCTTCACAGCCCCTGGATCCACACCATGCTTCGCTGTGTCAAACCGGCTGCGGCCTTCTTCGCGCTGGTCATCACGCTGGCCTTGCCGGCCGCCGCGCAGATGCCGCGCAACTTTCCCGCCACCGCGCTGCGCGGTGAATTGCAGTTCCTGCAACCGCCCCAGGTGATGCTGAATGGCCAGCCCTTCCGGCTGGCGCCCGGGGCGCGCATCCGCGGCCAGAACAACATGCTGCAGATGTCGGGCGCGCTGTTCGACGTCAAGGCCACGGTGCATTACACGATAGAGCCGTCGGGCCTGCTGCTGAACGTCTGGATCCTGACCGCCGCCGAGGCCGCGGTCAGGCCCTGGCCGAACAGCGCCGCCGAAGCGAAAGCCTGGCTCTTCGACCCCGCCGCGCAGACCTGGACCCGACCATGAGCAAGAAAGTATTCATCCGCACCTTCGGCTGCCAGATGAACGACTACGACTCCGCCAAGATGGCCGACGTGCTGCATGCCGCCGAAGGCTACGAGCCCACGCTGAACGTCGAAGAGGCCGACCTGATCCTCTTCAACACCTGCTCGGTGCGTGAAAAGGCGCAGGAGAAGGTCTTCAGCGACCTCGGCCGCGTCAAGCACCTGAAGAAGAAGGGCGTGATCATCGGCGTCGGCGGCTGCGTGGCGAGCCAGGAGGGTGCGGCGATCATCGAGCGTGCGCCTTATGTCGACATCGTGTTCGGCCCGCAGACCCTGCACCGGCTGCCGCAACTGATCGCGCAGCGCCAGGCGCAGCAGCGGCCGCAGGTCGACATCAGCTTCCCGGAGATCGAGAAGTTCGACCACCTGCCGCCGGCCCGCGTCGAAGGCGCCAGCGCCTTCGTGTCGATCATGGAAGGCTGCTCGAAATACTGCTCCTACTGCGTGGTGCCGTACACCCGTGGCGAAGAGGTCAGCCGGCCGTTCGAGGATGTGCTGACCGAGGTGGCGGGCCTGGCCGAGCAGGGCGTCAAGGAAGTCACCCTGCTGGGCCAGAACGTCAACGCTTACCGGGGCCGCATGGGCGACACGGCGGACATCGCCGACTTCGCGCTGCTGCTCGAATACGTGGCCGAGATCCCGGGCATCGTGCGCATCCGCTATACCACCAGCCACCCGAATGAGTTCACGCAGCGGCTGGTGGATGCGTATGCCCGCGTGCCGCAACTCGTCGACCACCTGCACCTGCCGGTGCAGCATGGCAGCGACCGCATACTGATGGCGATGAAACGCGGCTACACGGCGCTGGAGTACAAGAGCACCATCCGCAAGCTGCGCGCGGTGCGGCCGGGTATCAGCCTGTCGAGCGACTTCATCGTGGGTTTCCCGGGCGAGACCGAAGACGACTTCGCAAAGACGATGGGCCTGATCGAAGAGGTCGGATTCGACAGTTCGTTCAGCTTCGTCTTCAGCAAACGCCCGGGCACGCCGGCCGCCGCGCTGCCCGACGACACGCCGCAGGAGTTGAAGCTCGAGCGCCTGCAGCAGCTTCAGGCCAAGATAGAAACGAACGTGCGCCGCATCAGCGGGTCCCGCGTCGGCACGGTGCAGCGCATCCTGGTCGAAGGGCCGTCTCGGCGCGCCGGCAAGGAAGGCGCCATCGAACTGATGGGGCGCACCGAGTGCAACCGCATCGTCAACTTCGACGGTGGGCCGAACGGCACCCGGCTGGTCGGCCAGATGCTCGACGTGACCATCACCGAGGCCTTCCCGCACTCGCTGCGCGGCCGGCCTGTCTTGCGGGACGACCAGCGGGAAGACCAGCGGGAAGACCTGCGCGAAGTCCTGAGCGAGCGCGGCGAACCGCTGCCTAGCGGCGGCCCGGCCCGAAGCCCCGCCACCACAGCGTGACGGCGGCTGCGGCCACCATCACGCCATAGGTCGCCATCTTGCCGTCACGACCCAACAGGATCAGGCCGCCGGCCAGCGCCAGCATACAGGCCGCTGTCGCGGGCACGGCAAGGCGTGGCCAGGGAACGCCAGCCAGTTCACGGCGCCACAGCAGCTTGACTCCGGCGGTCGCGATTGCGGCCAGACCGAAGGCCGGCGCGAGCAGATTCAAAAAGTGCCAGATGGCGTCCAACGGTTCCACGATGCCTGTTTCCCCCAATGTGTCGGCCGACTGCAATTGGCTATCGTCGGGCACCGCGTTTGCGGGGCTGTCCAGCCCGGCACCGGCACGAACCCTCTGCCAAATCTTACAATCTCCTTCGTGAGCGTATTCGCCGTCGGCCTCAACCACACCACCGCCTCGCTGGACCTGCGCGGCCGGCTGGCTTTCGGCCCCGAACAATTGACGCCGGCCTTGCGCGGTCTGCGTGACCGCCTGGCGCTGCGCACACCCGAGGCTGCGCTGGTCTCCACCTGCAACCGCACCGAGCTCTACGTGGCCGGCGATCCGCGCACGCTCCACGAACTGGTGCGCCCCACGGTCGACTGGCTGGCCGAACAGGGTGGCGTGAGCGGCAGCCACCTGCAGGCCCACGCCTATGTGATGGAAGAGCGCGACGCCGCGCGGCACGCCTTCCGTGTCGCCTCGGGTCTCGACTCGATGGTGCTCGGCGAGCCGCAGATCCTCGGCCAGATGAAGCAGGCAGTGCGTCAGGCCGACGAAGCCGGCACCCTGGGCACCACGCTGCACCAGCTGTTCCAGCGCTCTTTCTCGGTGGCCAAGGAAGTGCGCACCGCCACCGAGATCGGCGCGCATTCCATCAGCATGGCGGCCGCCGCCGTGCGGCTGGCCTCGCAGCTGTTCGAGGACATGGCCGAGGTTCACGTCTTGTTCGTCGGCGCCGGCGAGATGATCGAACTGGTGGCCACCCATTTCGCGGCGCGCACGCCGAAGTCGATGGCGCTGGCCAACCGCACGCTGGAACGTGGCGAAAAGCTCGCCAGCCGCTTCGGCGCGCAGGCGCTGCGGCTGGCCGACCTGCCGAACCGCCTGCACGAGTTCGACGTCGTCATCTCCTGCACGGCTAGCTCGCTGCCGATCATCGGCCTGGGCGCGGTGGAGCGCGCGCTGAAGGCACGCCGGCAACGTCCCATGTTCATGGTCGACCTGGCGGTGCCGCGCGACATCGAGCCCGAAGTGTCGCAGCTCGACAACGTCTACCTCTACACGGTCGACGACCTCTCAGAGCTGGTGCAGACGGCCGGTGAAAAACGCCAGGCCGCCGTGCAGCAGGCCGAAGCCATCATCGACGCCGGCGTGCTGAGCTTTGCACACTGGCTCGACCAGCGCGCCGCGGTGCCGCTGATCCAGGCGCTGAACCGCCAGGCCGAAGACTGGGGCGCCATCGAAATGCATCGCGCACGCCGCCTGCTGGCGCGCGGTGAGTCGGTCGACGTGGTGCTGGAAGCGCTGACACGCGGCCTCACGCACAAGATGCTGCACGGCACGCTGGCCGAACTGCATGCCGCCGACGGCACCGAGCGCGAACAGCTCGCACACACCGTTTCGCGCCTCTTCCTGCGCCAGAGCACGCGCGGCAACGGCGGCGAAAGCCGTTAGCTGAATTGCCGTTCGCCTGATCACGCGCACTGCGCGTGATCTGGCGTGCGGCGCTGCCCTCATGAATGTCACCCTGCGCCACCAGTTCGAACGCCTCGCGATGAGGCTGGACGAGCTCGACGCCACGCTGGCCGACCCGCAGGTCGGCGCCGACATCAAGCGCTACCGGGCGCTGCTGCGCGAACAGTCCGAGGTGGCAGCCATCGTCGGGCGTTTCCGCCAGCACCAGCAGCGCGAAAGCGATTTGAACGCGGCGCGTGACATGCTTGCCGACCCGGCGCTGGGCGATGACGCCTCGATGGCGGAAATGGCACACGAGGAAGTGGCCGGCGCCGAGGCCGACATGGCGCGCCTGCAAGGCGAATTGCAGGCCGCGCTGCTGCCGAAAGACTCCGACGACGAGCGCAACGCCTTCCTTGAAATCCGCGCCGGCACGGGCGGCGACGAATCGGCGCTGTTCGCCGGCGACCTGGCCCGCATGTATCTGCGTTTCTGCGAACGCCAGGGCTGGAAGACCGAGGTGATGGGCGAGAGCGCGGCCGAGCTTGGCGGCTACAAGGAGCTGGTGCTGCGTGTCGAGGGCGACCGCGTCTTCGAGAGCCTGCGCTTCGAGTCGGGCGGCCACCGGGTGCAGCGTGTGCCGGTCACCGAGAGCCAGGGCCGCATCCACACCAGCGCCTGCACGGTGGCGGTAATGCCTGAACCCGACGAGGCGGTGGAAGTGCAGCTGAACCCGGCCGACCTGCGCATCGATACCTTCCGCGCCAGCGGTGCCGGCGGCCAGCACATCAACAAGACAGACAGCGCCATCCGCATCACCCACCTGCCCACCGGTCTGGTGGCCGAGTGCCAGGACGACCGCTCGCAGCATCGCAACAAGGCCAAGGCGATGGCGGTGCTGGCGGCGCGGCTGAACGAAAAGGAGCGCAGCGAGCGCGACGCCAAGGAAGCCGCCACCCGCAAGGGGCTGATCGGCAGCGGCGACCGCAGCGACCGCATCCGCACCTACAACTTCCCGCAGGGCCGGCTGACCGACCACCGCATCAACCTGACGCTGTACAAGCTGGGCGCGGTGATGGACGGCGACCTCGGCGACGTAATTGCCGCGCTGCGTGCGGCGCGCGCCGCCGAGCAACTGGCGCAGCTGGAAGCGGGCGTGCGCTGATGCGTCCGGTCAGGCAACGCTGATGCGGGTCGACGACGCGCTGGCGCTGGCGCGGGCCGCCGGCCTGGCGCGGCTCGACGCGCAACTGCTGCTGGCGCACCGCCTGCAGCGCCCGCGCGTGTGGCTGCTGGCGCACGACGACGCGGAGCTCGACGCACCCGTGGAAGCGGCCTTTCGCGATGACCTGCGGCAGCGTGCGGCCGGCGTGCCGCTGGCCTATCTGGTGGGCGAGCGCGAGTTCCACGGCCTGGCGCTGCAGGTGACGCCGGCCGTGCTGGTGCCGCGGCCCGAGACCGAGTTGCTGGTCGACTGGGCGCTGGAACTGCTGCGCGCTGAACTGGCTGGGCGTCCGGCGCCGGCCGTGGTCGACCTGGGCACCGGCAGCGGCGCGGTGGCATTGGCGATCAAGCACCGCTGCCCCGCGGCGGTGGTCAGCGCCACTGACGCCAGCACTGCCGCGCTGGCAGTGGCGCAGGCCAACGCGCTGCGCCTCGGCATCGACGTGAGCTTCCTGGCAGGCGACTGGTGGGCGCCGCTGGCTGGCCGCCGGCACGACCTGGCCGTCTCCAACCCGCCCTATGTGGCAGGTGACGACCCGCACCTGGCCGCACTCGCCCACGAGCCGCGCTCGGCCCTGACGCCGGAAGGCGACGGCCTGGCATGCCTGCGCCAGATCGTCACCGGCGCGCCCGGCCACCTGCGGCCGGGCGGCTGGCTGCTGCTCGAGCATGGCCACGACCAGGCGGCCGCCGTGCAGACCCTGCTTGGCGAACGCGGCTTCGAGGACATCACGACCCGGGCCGACATCGCCGGCCTTCCGCGCTGCACCGGCGGGCGCCGGACGGCCTGAGCCGGGCGACCTCGGCAAGCAAACCCCCTGCGATGCGATGCCCGAGGACACGGCGGCTAAAATACCAACTGCACTCACATCCAACGGAGGCTTCATGAGCGACGCACAGAAACGTATCGACGATCTGGTCAAGGGCAGCCGCGTGGTGCTGTTCATGAAGGGCACGGCGCAGTTCCCGCAGTGCGGCTTTTCCGGCCGCGCAATGCAGGTGCTGAAAGCCTGCGGCGTGACCGAACTGAAGACCTTCAACGTGCTGGAAGACGAAGAAGTGCGCCAGGGCATCAAGGACTACGCGCAGTGGCCGACGATCCCCCAGCTCTACGTGAACGGCGAGTTCGTCGGCGGCTCGGACATCATGATGGAGATGTACGAATCGGGTGAGCTGCAGCAGGTTCTGACGGCTTGAAGTGAAACGGCCCCCACGCTCACTTTGTTCGCTGCCCCCCGAGGGGGCGTCTCAGCACCTTCGGACGGCCGGGCGGTGCTGAGGTGAGTCGCCAGCGGCTGGTCGTCGGCATCACCGGCGCCACCGGCGCCGTGTACGGCCAGCAACTGCTGATACGCGCGCGCGCACTGGATATGGAAACGCACTTGGTGGTCACGCCATCCGGGGTGATCAACGCACACCACGAACTCGGGCTGGATCGCCGCTCGCTGGAGGCCCTGGCCGACCACGCCTACGCGCCGGGCGACATCGGCGCTTGCCTGGCCAGCGGCAGCTTCGACAGTGCGGCGATGGTCATCGCGCCATGTTCGATGAAGACGCTGGCGGCCGTGGCGCACGGCCTGTCGGACAACCTGCTGACGCGCGCCGCCGACGTCACCCTGAAAGAGCGCCGCCGCCTCTTGCTGATGGTGCGGGAGACGCCGTTCAACCTGGCGCATCTTCGCAACATGATCGCCGTCACCGAAATGGGTGCGATCGTCTTCCCGCCGCTGCCCGCGTTCTATCACCACCCGGCCAGCATAGACGAGATGGTGGCCGAGTCGGTGGAACGTGTGCTGTCATTGCTGGGCTTCGGCGCTGCCCGTCCTCGGCAGTGGGCAGGCCTCTGAAAAGGCTTCGGCCCGGCCACTTTCAGGCTGGCGCGACATCCCACAGGCGACGTGCGCCGAACACCAGGTTCGGATACTCGGCGCGGCCCCGGCTGCCGTTGTAGCGGCCCAGTGCCAGAAACAGGTCGCCACGTTCGATGTCGAGATAGTGGCGCAGGATGACGCAGCCGAAGCGCAGATTGGTCTGCATGTGGAACAACCGGCTGGCATTGCCGTCGCCGATCAGCCGCGCCCAGAACGGCATCACCTGCATGTAGCCGCGCGCCCCGGCGCTGCTGACGACGTACTTGCGGAAACCGCTCTCGACCTGGATCAACCCGAGCACCAGCGCCGTTTCAAGCCCGGCGCGCCGGCTTTCGTACCAGGCCGTTTCGAGGAATTCGATGCGCGTCTGGTGTTCGGCCTTGTGGCGCTTCAGGCGCTCGCTGGCGGCACCCAGCCAGCGCAGGTAGGCCAGACGATCCTCGATCCGCTCGAATCGCGGCCTGGGCGGCGCAACGTCGCCGACCGACGCCGTCAGTGCGCCGCGCACGGCGTCGGCCAACGGTTCTTCGACCTGCGCACCGGCATGCGCGTCACGCAGCAGGCCCGCGAATGGCAGTGCGAGCAGCGCGCGCCGGCGGGTGGCCGTCATGCCGGGCAGCGGGCCCTCAGGAATTCGACGGCTTCAGCCAGCGGCAGCACGGTGGCGGCACTCTCGCGGCGGCCCTGCACCTCCACGGTGCCGGCCTTCAGCCCGCGGTCCGAGAGCACCAGGCGCTGCGGCACGCCGATCAGTTCCCAGTCGGCGAACATGGCGCCCGGGCGCTCGCCTCGGTCGTCGAGCAGCACATCGATGCCGAGGGCCGCCAGTTCGTCGTGCAACTGGTCGGCAGCGGCCTTCACCTCGGCGCTGCGCTCGTAGCCGATCGGGCAGATCACCACCGCGAACGGCGCGATGGCCGGCGGCCAGACGATGCCGCGCTCGTCATGGTTTTGCTCGATGGCGGCACCCAGGATGCGCGTGACGCCGATGCCGTAGCAGCCCATTTCCATGAACTGCGGCTTGCCTGTCTCGTCGAGGAAACTGGCGTTCATCGCCCGGCTGTACTTGGTGCCCAGGTAGAACACATGGCCGACCTCGATGCCGCGCTGGATGGCCAGCAGGCCCTCGCCGTCGGGTGACGGGTCGCCGGCCACGACGTTGCGGATGTCGGCCACCAGGTCGGGCTCGGGCAGATCTCGGCCCCAGTTGACGCCGGTGAAGTGATAGTCGCCTTCGTTGGCACCGCAGACGAAGTTGCTCATCAG
>Ga0209181_10012346_pt1 | contig 10814 bp, 11 predicted proteins | sample MAT05_FD_187208 | JGI IMG/M metagenome (GOLD analysis project Ga0209181, IMG submission 187208) | Freshwater microbial communities from Lake Fryxell liftoff mats and glacier meltwater in Antarctica - MAT-05 (SPAdes) (version 2) | ecosystem: Environmental > Aquatic > Freshwater > Ice > Liftoff...
GTGGTGGAATTGGTAGACACGCAGGACTTAAAATCCTGTGGATAGTAATATCTGTACGGGTTCAAGTCCCGTCCTGGGTACAGGAAATTGAATTAAAGCTCTGATAATCAGAGCTTTTTCATTTTATGGGTGGCAAAAAGGATGGCTAATATTTTTGAATTCTTGACTTCAATTAATATCGGTTATTTAGGATTCTTGAAATTTCTAGACCGTGATCCACTACGAAATACTAGGCATTCAACCATCCGCTTCAATTGATTGGAGATTCCGTGGTGGTTGACCACTTTATTTCGTTTATCAGTGATCACAATTTTTTGTGGCGCTTTACAATTCATTTGGCAAAAATTTGACCATCGCGGACTTTGGTATTCAGCCATTTATACAAGAAAACTAAGTAGTGTTCGTGAACTAACTTTTATTGATCGCACCGTCACGAAATGAGGTGATCAAGGATAGCGAAATCTCCAGACATGACGGGACAGGATCAAGTCTAGTAGGTGTTGCTTATTTCCAAAGAAGAAGCGAAATATAATGTCACCTTTTTTTGTAAATTGGTGACATGAAAGGGCAGACACACAGCGATATTGAATCTACCATTTCCAAGAAAAAAGCAGGGGAGATTATTTTTCTTACTGATTTCAGGGGAAAGGGTACTCATGCTGCCATTAAGCAGGCTATGTCTCGCCTTGCTAGAAAGGGTAAAGTGAAAAGGCTTGCGCACGGTATTTACTATTTACCAAAAACTGACCCGCTACTTGGCGAAATGCGACCCGATCCGGACGAAGTGGTAAATATGTTGGCCAAGAAAGAACACATACAGATAAAACCAGCAGGAGCATATGCGCTTCATAGGTTGGGGCTTACAACGCAAGTTCCTACCAAGCGTGTTTACATAACTAATGGAAATCCGAGACAATTCAGGCTTGGCAGGATGCAGATTAGTTTCAAGGCTACTAGCGCAAAGAAATTAGCAATGAAGGGGAAGATGAGTGCCCTCGTCATTCAGGCAATTGAAGAATTAGGCCTTGACCAGATAGGCCCGGACATAGAACTAAAAATAAGAGGCTTGTTGTTGAGAGAGGATCCTCGCATTTTAAGGTACGATTTGACTCTTGCATCAGGCAAGGTGAATGACTATATCGTAAAGCTTATGAAGAAAATCGTCAATTGAGATGACAAGTTGGTTAACGTTAACGCCTCAGCAGAGAAAGGCATTGATAACAGAAGTTGAATATGTTACGGGTGTAACGGCCAAGGCTATTGAAAAAGATTGGTGGGTAACACTTGTCCTACGCGCTTTATTCCAAAGTGCTTTTGCTAAACATATCGTATTCAAAGGTGGCACTTCACTCAGCAAATGCTGGAAGCTTATAAATCGCTTCTCTGAAGATATTGATATTGCATTTGCCTCTGAAGCTTTTGGCATCAAATACGAAAAAGCTCCTTCGAAAAATTACGTTGATAATTTAAAGCGTGCGGGTTGTGCGTTCACGAGTGATCAATTAAAGGTAGAGATTGAAAGACAACTAACTGCATTAGGGCTACCTGTAGGTTTGGTTACTATAGAAGCTGGGCCTATTCCAACCAACAGGCCTGACGCAGACCCGCAGACGCTGCACGTCAGATACCCTTCATTGTACGAGCCGAACCCTTACATCGCAGACGAAGTAAAAATTGAAGTGAGCGTACGGTCGTTACAGTCGCCATATTCACGGGTGGAAATCATGTCCATGATTTCAGCCGAAATTCCATCCAAAGTTTTCAGCGAGAAACCGTTCACGGTTGAAGCGGTCGAGCCACAAAAAACTTTTCTAGAAAAGGTTTTCCTTTTGCATGAAGAATTTGGTAAGCCTGACATCACAAAGATTCGTTCAGAAAGAATGTCCCGGCACCTACATGACTTGGCAATGATGATAGGCACGGACGTGGAAGCTCGAGCGCTGGCCGATACTGATTTGTATTTTTCTCTGATCGCCCACAGAAAAGCTTATCAAAGAATCTCGTGGGTTGATTATAAAACCCTTTCATATAGCACAATATCTTTCCTTCCTCCGGATGGAATAGTACGCTTGTATGAAGACGATTATCAGACCATGCAGGAACAGATGATATATGGAAAAACGGTTCAGTTCAACGAAGTAATAGATCGCCTTACGGGATTGCAGCAAAAATTTAGGGCAAAAGGTTAAAGAAATAGTGCCACTATTTTTGCCGCTATTCAATTTGTAAAATTTTGATTATCAATTTTTTAAACTGGAATTATAGTACTCCCGTCCTGGGTACAAGTCAAATCTTTAAAAAGGCACGCCATGTGTCTTTTTTACTAAAAACCCGGCAACGGGTTTAAAATGCCTCGCCAAGTTAACAGCTAGGTTCGATGCCCACTCGCTGCCAAATAAATTTTGGATTTGTCGGCCTGCCCAAAGACGATTTGCAAAAAGTTGTCTCCACTTTTTTGCGTAAAGAAATTCAAGCTGCGCTCTCGTAATTTTTTTGCTACAGAAATCCGTAACTAACTCGCTCACAATCTTTGCCGAGTGGATTGCCAACGCCATACCGTTGCCGCAAAGGGGAGTGATCATGCCAGCCGCATCCCCACTCATCAAAATATGATTTTCCACCGGGTCTTTTGTTTCAAAAGATATTTCATTGATTACTTCTGGCTTTTCGTAGAGAAATTCTGCATCGGTAAATATCCGTTGCAAGAAAGGGTTTTTGTAAAGCACGGCCTCTTCCATTTTTTTGATGCTGAGGTGGGTGCGCACATTGTCTCTGTGGGTGAGGTAACAAAGGGTACTTTTCCCCTCCTCAATATTGCTGATGCCGCAATAGCCGTCTTTAAAATTGTGAAGGGCTATCAAATCGTCCGGGTGGTTTGTGCGGATATGGTATTTTACGCCAACGTAGGGCGACCGCTTTTTGATAAATCCTCGCTGCATCGAAACATCTAGTTTCGATCGCTTGCCAAAAGAACCTATCACCACATCACACTCGAAAAGTTTATCTTTCGTTTTTACCTTAAACTTGTCGGAGGAAAATTCAACCGACTCGACCTCTGTATTCAAATGAAAAACTACTCCCCTTTCTTTTGCTTTTTCATATAAGAAACGATCAAACACAAATCGGCTAATTCCAAAGCCACCCAAATCCAATTCCATTTCAGCTTTTTTGCCGTTTACGGATGTTAATTGTAGACGAGAGATAGACGGTGGTTCATACTCATCCGGGAATATATCCAAGGATTTTAAAAAAGGGATCGTCTCATTTGAAATGTATTCGCCACACACCCGATGAAACGGATATTCTTTTTTTTCAATCAGCGCTACAGAAAGCCCGGCTTCAGCCAAGTAATTCGCGGCAATAAGACCCGAAAGACCTCCACCAACAATAATAATCTCCATCAACTTTCTTTTTTAGATCTGGCTTTCCAAAACAAACTGCTTTCTGATTTTCTGGCCGTTGCGCAGTAAATCAATTTTAATTCGCTTACCCGGTTTTGGATTCAAGAAGTCGTTAACATTGTTCAGTTCGTAGTCCCTCACGTCAATTCCATTCACCGCAATAATTTTATCGCCCCGCTGGATGCCTGCCCGAAAGGCGGGTGTATCTTCTCTCACATCAGAAATCTCATAATCTTTTAGGCGAATTCCTGTGGCCCGTAGGGTGAGTCCGCTCAGGTTGAAGTAAAACTTTTTTTTGAAGGATTGATTTTTTTTGAGATACATCTTTTCGTCAGGGAAATCGAAAATGACCGTAAACCTACTCAGTAGTTCTCCGCCAATCGAACCATTGCGAAATGAAAAACGGCCTCTGCGAAGGGTATCGCTGTAGGCATAGTCATCGGGAAAATTGGTGGTCAAGTTAAGGACTTGGTTATTTCCTAGTGCGATCGATTTGATTCGTCCTATTTTACCTACAATAATTCCGCCAATGCCTCTTCCTAAAATTGCCTTAATGTGTTTTTGAGGAACTTTAATGCGCGGGTCAGAAGTCGTCTCCAACAATAACCCATGGCTTGCTCCCGAGTCCACCAATAATTTGGCGTTGAGGGTAGTGCTATCGTTTATTTGCAAAGTGGTTTGGATAAACGGTTTAGTATCTTCGATCGTGATTGGAATCGCCTCAAAGTTTTTTCTTGGCTTAAATCCACTGGGCAACATCAACGTCAATTTTTTATTTTGATAATCGAACTTCACGACAAAGCGACTGAAAAGCTCATAGCCCAAAATCCCATGCACTTCGGTGCCCATCGAGTTCTTTAATTCGAGGTAGTCTTCGTCCAATACCAATAAGGAATGACCCTCGCCATGGATGCCTGGCATATCCAACGTTACGTTGCTGGTGATGTAAGCATCCACTAATTTTTGTCCACCAGGACCCGACAGTGTATATTTTCTGGAATACGATAAGTTGAGAATATCGCTATAGACTTTCTCTGTAAGAATGGCCGTGCGCACGCCCGTATCGATAATGAATTTTAAGGGCAACTGATTATTTAAAATGATCGGCACTACCACTAGGTTATTGTGAATCTCAATGGGAATCTCAACGCGGTTAACCCCTTGCGACATCGAAAAGCCTAGCGTCTGGGTTTGGCCAAAGCAAAAAGATTTAGTGATTAGAAAAGCTAAAAGAAAAGCAAACTTTTTTATCATAAGGCTCAACCCCTTGAAAGCTACTGAATTTTCGGTGAAGGTTAAACCGATTGAACGGAAATTACCCCTAGTTGGGTGAGGAGTTTGTCTGGTGTTTGGGCAAATTTTATGCTCTCAAGATAAGATGCTCCCAAAAAGCCGTGGGAAGTCATTACCTCCATTTGCGCTATTAAATGATCGAAATAAGAATTCACGTTCAGTAATCCAACAGGGGAATCGATCAAGCCCAGTTGTTTCCAAGTAAGGATTTCGGCCAGTTCTTCTAATGTGCCCCAGCCGCCTGGCATGGCAACAAAGGCATCTGAAAGATCCGCCATTCTCTTTTTACGTTCGTGCATGCTGTCTACCACCTCTAATTGAGTGATACCGTGGTGGGCTACCTCCCTTCGCAAAAGAAAATCCGGAATCACTCCAATTACTTCGCCTCCATGATCCATCACCGAATCGGCTAAAATGCCCATGAGGCCAACGTTTCCTCCTCCGTAAACAAGGGTTGATTTTGAGTTTGCAATCAGTCTGCCAAGCTCTTTAGCGGTAGAATTATAGAGGGCATCAAAGCCAGTGGAGGATCCGCAAAAAACGCAGACGTTCATTAAAGCTGAACTAGTGTTTTACATCGTGCTCATTGTCGCTCACCTTGCTGTTGGGAAACAACCATATAGAGACGATTGCTAGAATAAAAAGGGCAATAACAACGCCAAAAACTGCCATGGTAAAAAATGTTTATGCTCCAAAAGTAAACGGATAACATTAATTATTTGCAAATTGAGCGTTAAATATTAATTCGATTTTTTATTTTTCATGCCATGAGGAGGTTTTTGATAATTTCAGTAGTCGTGCTGGGCGTTGTGGCCCTCGCTATCTATGGCCTTGTTACCGGTACTAAGTCTTATAGCCCCGAAGGAAATGTAACATTTTCGAGTGAAAACCTTAAAGTGAATGTGTTCTACAATCGGCCTACGAAGAAGGGGAGGGAGATTTTTGGCGGGCTTGTTCCATTCGGAAAAGTATGGAGAACCGGGGCGAACGAAGCCACCGTATTCGAAACCAGCCAAGCACTTGACTTTGGGAGTGGAAGTTTGCCGCCTGGAAAATATAGTCTCTGGACAATCCCAAACGAACAATCTTGGAAGGTCATATTTAATTCAGATATCCCGATGTGGGGGTTGGGGTTTGACGGCCACGTTTTGAGAAAACCGGAAAAGGATGTGCTGACCATCGAAGCGCCCGTGGTTATGCAAGAAAAAGAATTTGAACAATTTACCATCTCCGTTGAAAAAATGGGGGAAGAAATGGAGTTGATTTTCATCTGGGATAAAACATTAGTAGCAGCGCCCTTTACAGTTAAATAATTTTTGAAGAACTTATAAATTGATTTGAATGATTCAAGTAATACCATCCATTGCCATACGAAATGGCAAAGTAGTGAAGATGCGCAAGGGCGATCCGGCCAGCGAAAAAGCCTATGATGAAAACCCCGTTGACTTGGCAAAACGCTTCGAAGACCATGGTATAGAAGTATTGCATTTGGTTGACTTAGATGGTGCTGAAACAGGTGCCCCAAAAAACCTTCATGTCTTAGAGCAAATCGCTGGCTACACCGATTTAAAACTTGACTTTACTGGAGGTATTAACACTGATGGCGATATCGGCAACGCCTACAACTACGGAGCAGATTATATCACGGCCTCCAGCATCGCGATTGCCAAGCCAGAACTCTTCGCATCGTGGATCATATCTTATGGTCGAGAGAAAATTACTTTAGGAGCAGACGTAACCGACATCCAAACCAAGCAGGTCGCTTTTCGCGGATGGCAAAATAAATCAGACGTTAATCTTTTTGATCACCTTCAATATTTTTATGATAAGGGCTTGAAGTACGCTAAGTGTACCGACATCTCCCGCGATGGTGTTTTAGAAGGCCCCGCGTTTTCTTTCTATGAAGAGGTGCAAGCAAAATTTCCCGATCTAAAAATCTTGGCCAGCGGTGGCGTGCGCGGTGCCGATGACATTGAAAAGCTAAACGACATGGGCATATTTGCCGTAATCTTTGGCAAAGCTTATTACGAAGGCATTCTCAAACTCGAAGACCTCAAACAATTTTTGGTAAAATAGGAGGATCGTTAAAACTTCTAATGAAACCTCTGAAGCATTTTGAACCTCGGAGGTTTTTAGTTTTATGCAACCTTTGAGAATAAGGGCATCAACATTTTACCTCGCTCCAGCCCTGCATTCTCTAATGCCCGCTCTGCTTGGTTAGTGTGTCGTGCCAGGTGCGCAACGAGAAACATAAATACATCACCCAGTTTTAGCTTGATAAAAGGCGCAATAGAAATGCCTATTTTACTTTTATTTAAATCAACCTGCTTTGCCATTTGCAATAGTTGAAGCAGTTTCTCTTGTTGATCGATAAATTCAGTCAACACCAAATGGCTTTCCAAAATCTGTTTAGGTTGGTGGTCTTTCGGGGCTTTCATTTTTTTTGAAGCCAGCCCGTTCGTATCCGGCAACATCAACTTGGTAAAATAATTGCCAAGCCAGCCTGAGGAAAAGTGATTCGCGGAAGAATTTGACGTTGCCTTTTTTAAGGATTCTTCGATGGCTGGCAAATAATACCTTCCATAGCTATTTAAGTGTTGCAGGCATTCATTGGCACTCCACGTTTCGGCACTTGGTTTTAAAGCAAACTTGCTGTGAGGTACCAATTGCCAATTAGAAATAGCTTTTTCTAAAATAAGCTCTGTTTGATTTTGCAATTCTTTCAAAAGGGTTTCTTGGTTATAGTCTTTCATGTCGTTTTGCCTTAATGCGATACAAAGATGAATACGCAGGATTTCAAAAATCTTTGCCTACACAAAGATTTATATTCGAACCGTGGAAAGTAATTTGCTAAAAGTGGCGGCATCAATTCCTAAGTATGATGCCAAATACTTGTGCGGAATCAACCGAAGTACTTGTGGGCTTCTTGTTAACAGGGTTGTAAACTTTTTCTCTGCCGAATAAGTCTGCAATTCTACTTGGCGTTGCAAAGCTCCTTTTAGGGCATGTGCCGTAGCACGACTGACAAAACGTTCTAAGTTTGGAAATTGATCTAGCAACTCAGCCACTTGAGCGTGGGTTGTCTTTAGGAATGTGCTTTGTGTAAGTGTTTCAAAAAAGTAATTGGAAGGTGTTTGTGTCAGAAACGAGTCGGCTATACCAGAAAATGAAAATGGGTAAGTAAAAACGATGGTAGCCTCTTTATCATCGGCTGTCAAGTAATAAGCGCGCTGAACCCCTTCGGTAACAAAGTACAGCGTCTTCTCTGTTTCGCCTTTGGCGGTAAGGATCGTTTTTCGTTTTGCCTCGCCTTCTTGCCAGATCGAAGAGAAACGATTCCATTCTTCATCACTCAGTGCGTGAAGAGAAAACACAAATTGTTTTAGGTGCAGAAGAGACTGGGATAACTCCACCAACGAAGATGAGCAAATCGCCAGCAAAAAAAAAGGCTCCACCAAATTGGCGAAGCCTTTTGCCATCAAACAGCTAAGTTTATCTTACGGACAATTCAAACGTAACATCCAAATCGCTCTCTCCATCCGTTGATTTGGAGGTAGCCGATTTCAAATCGGGTTGGTGTTTTAATACGATATTGAATGTGCCTGCGATTATATCAGAGGCTACATTGGCGGTCGTCCACGCAGTGCTTAAGCCTAGTGGCAAATTTTTAACGATGTCGTTATAGTTAACAGGGTCTGATCTGTTGTCTATGTTTCCATTGCCGGTGGGATTAGAGAACGTATTATTCGTCCATGCAAAAAAGAACATGTGCTCATCTGCCTCTTCTTTTACTTCGTCTGTCACATTATATTCAGGATCTGTGGGCTTAGCCAGTTCATTGATTAACGTGACCGTTAGTGTGTATGAAGTGTTTTTGACAAGGCTGATCGGTCCGCTTAGAACCCTTGGCTGGGGTCCATCTCCGTCAGGGTCGGTGGCCGTTACAATTACGGGGGCACCGGTAGTGGGAGTAAATGTTAGCGTGGCTTTGGTAATGGCCTCAGGGATGTTTTCGGGCTTTGGATCATCCTTGCCACATCCAGTGAATAATAAAACACTACCAACAATAAGTAGCGAAAAGACAAATTTTAGATTTTTCATAATGATTTTTAGTTATTGCAACGATGTTGCAATATTAAAAGGATTATTTGAATAAACCAACCTAAAAACTGTAATGAATGCCGAGGGTAAGATTCCTGCCCACATCATTGGCGAAATAGCGAAGGCGGTTGGTGTATTCCCGGTAAGTGGAATTGGTAAGGTTGTCGCAAGAAAGGCGCAAGTCGAGCTTCGATTTTTTGAATTTCCAACTAGTGCCCGCGCTAACAGAAAGCAGCATGTAGGCATCCGGTGCGTTGGCAAAGTCAAAGTTATCCGGGTTTTGTCCAATTAGATCAATGCCTTGCTCTTGCGCGGTAATGATTTCTCTTGGCGTAATTACTTTAGGTGCGCGTGTTTGCATACCAACCCATCTCAGTTTCGTCTCTACGTTCCAATTCATTTTACTCGCATTTTTTGATTGATATCGGATTCCAACATCTGCCCGGTTTGATGGAATAAAAACCAAGAAATCATTTTGCCTTTCGTCCGTTGCGCGCAAGAGCGATGCTTTTCCCGTAAGGGTAATAAATGAATTGATGGGATAGGCGGTAAAAATATCTACACCTAAAAAGGAGGCGTCCGTTTGCGTATAGCGGAAGTAGGGAAATATGCCGCGCAAACTTTGTGTGATTCCCCGCGGGCGAAGATAGATGTAGTCGAAAATGTAATTGACATAGCCTGTGATTTCAAAAGAGATTTTTTGGTTTTCTACTTTGTACCCCGCTACCCACTTCACAGCCTTTTCTACTTGGGCCGTTGTTGCAAATTCTTTTACTTCAGAAGTTTTTTCATCTAAGAGTAGTCCATATTCAATGGCTGCCGCACTTTGATGGGTACCCAAACTATAAAGCTCGGCTACATTGGGCGGACGCCATGCGCTGCTCAATGAACTGGTAAGCCATCCATAGTCACCCATTTTTCGTTTGCCAGATAGTGTTCCACTAAAGTTGGCAAAACCAAGCGATGTGCGATAGATGCGGTTTTGAAAATTAAAACCTACTACCTCATAACTGCGTACATCGTAGCGCAATCCGGCTTCAATCACCCACTTATCGAGCGTCCATTTTTCTACCGCAAACAACCCTGCCGAGTAATGATCAAAATTGGGGATGAATGGAATGGTTTGTGTGCCGTCAATCTTACTGTTGGTTTGATACAAAACGTTAATTCCCCAACAGCTCTGAAAGCGATCGGAGTGACTGCGTTCCCAATCGGCATCAAGTGTATGTGTTTGCAATTGAAATCCCAGCGCAGGTATTTCAGTCAATGCACCCAACCGAAAATCAAACTCTCTGCGGCTGTTGTTTTGAAAACCATATTGCAGGCGGAATTCATTTTTACCCACGTTCGTGTGCGCATTTACTTTCAACAATGTATGTTGTACCGATTGCCGAGGAGGTTTAATGTCATAGGTAAAGGCAGTGGTGTATTGAGGAGGTTCGCGCTCCAAGGCATTGGCCAAATCCGCAGCGGAGCCAACCGCTGTGCCGCGCAATATTCCAATAGAAGTATTGAAGTGACTAAAGAAAACATCAATGCCTTTGCGTTCTTTGTGATAGCCCGTTGAAAGCGAAAAATTTTGTTCTTCAAAACCGGTGTTGGAAAGTACATAATCGGCCGCCCGCGAGTCACCCGCTTTTTTAATTGTTCCCTGCGTGCGCCATCCAAACCCAGGAAGTTTTTTGCTGCCGCCTTCTAAAAAACCAGACACCACACCCGAGCCATTGTTGGTTGCACCGATCAAATGAAATTGACCTCCAACGCCAGCCTCTGTTGGCAGCTTGGCCGGATTGACCAGCACCACTCCTCCTAAAGCATCGGCACCATATTTAACTGCGGCAGCATCTTTTACCACCACAATATCCGAGGCAATGAATTGATCTACCTCCGGTGCATGTTCTGCTCCCCAGTTTTGACCTTCTTGTCGGATGCCATTGTTTAAGATTAGCACTCGTTGGCTATGCACTCCGTGAATCACAGGTTTAAAAATAGCGGGGCCTGTTTGAATTGTATTTACCC
>Ga0209181_10012347_pt1 | contig 10813 bp, 9 predicted proteins | sample MAT05_FD_187208 | JGI IMG/M metagenome (GOLD analysis project Ga0209181, IMG submission 187208) | Freshwater microbial communities from Lake Fryxell liftoff mats and glacier meltwater in Antarctica - MAT-05 (SPAdes) (version 2) | ecosystem: Environmental > Aquatic > Freshwater > Ice > Liftoff...
GTGAGCGCGTCGCAGGCGTCGGCAATGGCGAAGATGCGCGCGACGCCACTACCCTCGCGTTCTCGCCGCGCGCAACCCGGTTTACGATGACGCGGCGCGGCAAAATGCGCTAGGGTGTGCGATCCCGTCCCGCCGACCACCGATGTTCGCCGAACAATTCCGCCTGATCCTGCGTCACGCGACGCCGATGCTCATCGCCCAATTGGCGTCGATGGGCATGATGGTCATCGATACCGTGCTGCTCGGCCATTACGGCACCGAGGACCTTGCCGCTGCGGCAGTCGGCGGCGGTATATATATCGCGCTGCTCGTCGCCCTGGCCGGTATCGTCCAGGCCGTCACGCCGATCGTCGCCCATCTCAAGGGCGCCGGGCGCGACGACAAGATTGCCGCGTGTCTGCAGCAGGCGTTCTGGCTCGCCGCGCTGCTCGCTATTCCCGGCGTCCTCTTTCTTCGCCATCCGGACGCGCTGCTCGCGCTGGCGCGCATCGAGCCGGGCGTCGAGGCCAAGACACGGGCTTATCTCGATCTGCTCGCCTGGGGAATGCCCGCGGCGCTGCTCTACCGGACTTTTTACGCTTTTGCCAACGCCGTCGGCCGGCCGCGACCGCTGATGTTCATTTCGCTCGTCGCGACGTCCGTGCACGGCGTTCTCGCCTGGCTGCTGGTTGGCGGGCACGTCGGCAGCAGCGCCCTCGGCGTGCTCGGTTGCGGACTGTCCAACGCGCTGGTCGGCTGGTTGGCGCTGTGCTGTGGTCTGGCTTATCTCGTATTCAGTCCGGCGCTGGCGCCATATCGCCTGCTCCAGCGCTGGCAATGGCCGCAGCGCGCGGCGTTTGGCGAACTGCTGCGCCTCGGCTTGCCGATGGGATTTTCGAGCCTGGTCGAGATTTCGTCGTTTACGCTCATCGCGCTGTTCATTGCGCAACTCGGCGCCACGGTCGTCGCCGGTCATCGCATCGTCGCCAACCTGGCGGCGCTCTCCTACATGCTGCCGCTCGCGCTCGCCATGGCGACGCTGGCGCAGGTCGGCCACGCCGCCGGCGCGCGCGACTGGCGGCGTGCGCGCGTCGCCGCCGGCGCCGGTCTGCTGCTCGCCAGCGCACTCGCCGCGGCGCTCGGCGTGCTGCTCTGGATCAGCGCCGGCACGGTGCTGGCCGGGTATACCAACGACCCAGCGGTGCGCTCGGTGGCGCTGGCACTGATCGGTTATGTTGCCGTCTATCAGTTATTCGACGCCCTGCAAACGGTCGCTGCCTACGCGCTGCGCGGCTACAAGATCACCGTTGTGCCGATGTTCGTGCACGTCGTCTGCTTCTGGCTGGTCGGCCTCGCCGGCGGCTGGTGGCTCGCTTTCCACGCCGCCGTGCCGATGGGCGTCGCCGGTTTCTGGGCCGCCATGCTGGCCAGCCTGATGCTCGCCGCAGCCCTGCTCGGCGGCCTGCTCTGGCGGGCGGTGCGGGCCGAACGCTAAAACGCCGCCAGGGTGCACAACATCGGGCCGATGATTTTAGGTGCCGAGCCAGGCGCGGCGCAGGCGATGGGCGCCGGGCTTGACGCGCAGCCTGGCCTTGTCGTTGGCCGGTGGCGCGAGAATGACGTCAAAGGGCATGAGTTCGTCGCGGCGAAAGGCGTGTACGGCGAGCGTGTGGCCGGCCGGGTAGCGCGCCAATTGCGTCGCCAGCGTCGCCGCCGTGACGCGCAGGCCGTCGAATGCGACGAGGACGTCGCCAGCGGCGAGCCCCGCCCTTTGCGCCGGGCCGTCGTCATAAACGGTGGCGAGCGTGAGTTCCTTGCCATCGCCGCCGGTCGCGACGCCGAGCCAGGGCGTCGCGGTCTTTTCCCAGTCGAGCGTGATGCCCAGCGCAGCGAGCAGTTTGCCGAGCGGCAAGTCGCGCGTGCCGTGCACGGCGTCGGCAAAAAAGCGCCTGAGGTCGGCGCCCGAGATCGCTTCGGCGATCGTCCGGATATCGTCGTCGCCAACGCCCTTGCCGGTTTTTCCGTGCTGTTCCCAGAGCGCGCGCATGAGATCGTCGAGGCAGACCCGGCCGCGCGTCTCAAGGCGCAAGGTCAAGTCGAGCGCAAGCGCGACGAGGGCGCCCTTGGCGTAGTAGTTCACCAGCGCGTTCGGGGTGTTTTCGTCGGGTCGGTAGAACTTGCTCCAGGCGTCGAAACTCGCTTCGGCGAGCGTCTGGCGCAGGCGCCCGGGCGCGCAGTAGACCTTGCTGATCGTTTTTGCGCTGAGCTCGAGCCAGTCGGCAAGCGTGATGAGCCCGCTGCGCAGGAGCGCGAGGTCGTCGTAATACGAGGTGAAGCCTTCGAAAGCCCAGAGCAGCGTCGTATGGTTCTCGCGGCCAAGGTCGTAGGGCATGAAGGCAGCGGGCTTGATGCGCTTGACGTTCCAGGTGTGGAAATATTCGTGGCTGCACAAGCCGAGGAAGGTCCGGTAGGCTTCGCTGACTTTGCCCTTGCCCATGGCGCGGCTTGGCAGGTCGTAGCGCGAGCAGATCAGCGCCGTCGACGCGCGGTGCTCGAGACCGCCGTAGCCCTGGCCGACGGCGGTGACCAAGAAGACGTAGCGGGCCATCGGCGCCGGTGCGCCGAAAAAAGCGATCTGCCAGGCGCAGATACGCGCCAGATCAGCGGCGAGCCGTTCCATGTCGCAATCGTGCTGGCCGGTAATCGCGATCTCGTGCACGACACCGCCGGCTTCGAAAAGGCCGAGCGCAAAACGGCCCATCTCGACCGGGTGGTCGATCAGTTCGTCGTAGTCCTGCGCCCGGTAGAGGCCAAAACCATGCGCCCTGGCGCAGCCCTCCTCGCCGTGCGCCGTAGCGAGCGCGCTGGCGACGCGCCAGTCCGCATAGGCGCTTCCGGCGGGTGGCTGGATATCGACGCGGCAGGCGCTGTGCTCGTGGCCAACGACGCGCAGGAAAACGCTGCTGCCGTTGAAGAAGGCGTGCGTCGGGTCGACATGCGCGCCGCGTACTGACAAGTCCCAGGCGTAAACTTCGTAAAACACGGTGAGCGCTGCTCCGCGCTTGACCCGCGCCGCCTGCCAGGTGTGCTTGTCGAGCTTTTCCAGGCGCACTGGCCGGCCCGCGCATTCGGCGCGGATGGCGACGATGTGGCGGGCGAAATCGCGGATCAGATAGCTGCCGGGAATCCACGCCGGCAGGGCGAATTGCTGGCCGTCCGGGTTGGGCGCCGCGACATGGCAGCTGACTGCGAAGCGGTGCGCCGCCGTGTGGGCGGGAACGATGGTGTAGTGAATCGGCGTCGGGGTCATGGCGGCAGGCAAGGTACGATCGGGGAGGGCGATGCAGCATTCTACGTAAAGTCGCCGCGCCGGCGGAAACGGCTGTCGGCATGAACACCGCTTGTGCTAGGTTAATATATGCGGCAGAAAAAACCAAAGTGAATTGCCTGGATAGACGATGCCCCTTCCTCCTCCACCAGCCGAGCGCACGCGCGTGCACCAGCGTCGGGTCACGCTCGACGGTTACCAGCGGGTCGAGGGCTTGTGGGATATCGAAGCGGCCATGCTCGACATCAAGGATCACGACTATCCCTTGTCGGCCGGCGTGCTCAAGGCCGGCGAGCCGGTGCACGCGATGCGCGACCGCGTGACGATAGACCGAAAAATGAATGTTCTTGACGCGGCGTTCTCTACCGATGCGGTGCCCTACATCGGTTCATGCGACCGTATCCCGCCCGATTATGCGCGCATCGTAGGCCTTAACTTGCTTCACGGTTTTCTGCGCGCGGTCAAGGAAATGTTTGCCGGAACGCGCGGCTGTACGCATCTGTCCGAACTTTTGCTGTTCCTGCCGACTGCCGCGCTACAGACGCTGGCCAGCGAGGTGCTCGATAACGAGCACGGCGCGCAGCAGCCCTACCCGCTCGATCGCTGTCATGCGCTGGCGACGCATGCCGAGCCGGTGCGCCGCTACTACCCGCGCTGGTTCCGCCCGCGCGTTGCCGAGAAAGATTCTTCAGCGACTGCATCTCCAGGCTCGTCCCTTAAACCAAGCAAGGAAGGCGCATGAAAATTCACGAATACCAGGGAAAGGAACTGCTCAAGCAATTCGGCGTAGCCGTGCCGCGCGGCATTTTTGTCCAGTCGGTCGATGACGCGGTCAAGGCGGCCGAGACGCTCGGTGGCAAGGTCTGGGTGGTCAAGGCGCAGATCCACGCCGGCGGACGCGGTAAGGGTGGCGGCGTCAAAGTCGCCAAATCGCTCGATCAGGTGCGTGAATATGCACGGCAGATACTCGGCATGCAACTCGTCACTCACCAGACGGGCCCTGCGGGTCAGCTAGTCAGGCGCCTGCTGATCGAGGAGGGCGCCGACATCCGCAAGGAATATTACGTCGCCGTGCTCACCGATCGGCGCACGCAAAAGGTCGCCGTGATGGCCTCATCCGAGGGCGGCATGGATATCGAGGAGGTGGCGCACGCCACGCCGGAAAAGATCCTCCGGGTGTTCGTCGATCCGGCCGACGGACTGACCGACGCGCAGGCCAGCGAGCTGTCGCGCGGCATTGGCGTTCCCGAAGGCTCGCTGGCCAGCGCCGTGGCCGCGCTCAAGGGGCTTTACACCTGCTACATGGAAACCGACGCGTCGCTCGCCGAAATCAACCCGCTGATTCTCGAAGGCGGCGTCGATGGCCAGCCCGGGACAATCCGCGCGCTCGACGCCAAATTCGATTTTGACGACAACGCCTTGTACCGTCATCCCGAGATTGTCGCCTATCGCGACCTTGACGAAGAGGATCCGAACGAAATCGCAGCGTCGAAGTTTGGTCTCGCCTACATCTCGCTCAACGGCAACATCGGCTGCCTGGTCAACGGCGCGGGCCTGGCCATGGCGACGATGGACACGATCAAGCTATTTGGCGGCGAGCCGGCCAACTTCCTCGATGTCGGCGGCGGCGCGACGACCGAAAAGGTGACCGAAGCGTTCAAGATCATGATTAACAACGATAACGTCAAAGGCATCCTGGTCAATATTTTTGGCGGCATCATGAAGTGCGACACGATTGCCAACGGCGTCATCGCCGCAGTGCGCGAAACGCATCTCGCGGTGCCGCTCGTTGTGCGCATGAAGGGCACCAACGAGGAACTGGGCAAGCAGATCCTCAAGGATTCCGGTCTGCCGATCATCCCGGCCGACAGCATGGCCGACGCCGCCGCCGCGATTGTCGCCGCCCTTAAATAACTTCAGAGAGCCAGCCCCCATGTCGATTCTCATCAACAAGGACACGCGCGTCGTCACCCAGGGCATTACCGGCAAGGCCGGGCGGTTTCACACCGAAAAATGCCAGCAATACGCCAACGGTAACGAATGCTTTGTCGCCGGCGTCAATCCGAAGAAAGCCGGAGAGTCAATTTTCGGCATTCCGGTTTACGCTACGGTCAAGGAAGCCGTCGCGACGACTGGCGCCACCGTTTCGGTCATCTACGTTCCGCCGCCGGGCGCTGCCGCGGCGATCTGGGAAGCGGTCGACTCCGACCTCGACCTGGTGATCTGCATCACCGAAGGCATCCCGGTGCGGGACCTGCTCCAGTTGCGCAGCCGGATGCGCCACAAAGTTGCCGCGGGTGGCAAGAACACGCTGCTCCTCGGCCCCAATTGCCCAGGCCTGATCACGACCGACGAAATCAAGATCGGCATCATGCCTGGCCACATCCATCGCCAAGGCCGCATCGGCGTCGTCTCGCGCTCGGGAACGCTGACCTACGAATCGGTCGCGCAACTGACCGAAATCGGCCTCGGCCAGTCGTCGGCCGTCGGTATCGGCGGTGATCCGATCAATGGTTTGAAGCACCGCGACGTCATGGAGCTGTTTAACGACGACCCGGACACCGACGCCGTCATCATGATCGGCGAGATCGGCGGCCCCGACGAAGCCGACGCGGCGCTGTGGTGCAAGGAGCACATGAAGAAGCCGGTCGTCGGTTTCATCGCCGGCGTCACTGCGCCGGCCGGCAAGCGCATGGGTCATGCCGGCGCATTGATCTCGGGTGGCGCCGATACGGCTGACGCCAAGCTGGCGATAATGGAAGAGTGCGGCTTCAAGGTGACGCGCGATCCATCGGAAATGGGCAAGTTGCTAAAGAGCGTGCTCTGAACGGGAGCGTCATCGCGCTATTGATCCGGCGCCAAGAACCATGATCTGGCCGTCATTCCGGTGAAAGCGAGCGAAGGAAGTGCAGAGCCTGGAGTCCAGCAAGGGCAGAGGTTTTTCATCTGGACCCCGGCTTTTGCCGGGGTGACGAATTCAAACATAATCGCGCCGAACCAATAGTGTCGTCGGCAGAACGCGCGCCGTCGGCCTCCGCTCCGGCTTTGCTGAGGCGCGGGCCAGGGGCAGAAGATTGCGGAGAACTCAGCCCGTCGGGGAGCCGCGGCAGCGCGCTGCGCACGTACGACGCTGATGGGCCGTGTACGAACCAACGAGAACCCGACTTGCCGGGCCGGCAGCGGGTGTCGCGGCGCGGAGCAAAGCGGTTGGCGCAGCAGGAAGCAGCGGCAGCGCACTAAATGCCGGTAGAATTGCCCCTTGATCGATTGACGATGCGCTATTGCGCCTGAGGGGGATGCATGGCTTTATTCTTGAACGAAAACGAAGTGGGTGAGTTGCTGACCACGGCGGTCGCCATTGAAGGTGTCGAGGAAGCCCACCGCGAACTCTCGCTCGGCAAGGCGGTCGATGTGCCGCGCCAGCGCACGCGTCTGCCGCAAACCGCCTTGCATATCCTTCAGGGTGCCTTGCCGGGTCGCGATGCGATCGGTTACAAGGCTTACACCAGCAACCGCTCGGGCGTTCGCTTTCTCGTCCATGTCTTCAGTGCGTCGACCGGCGTGCTGCGTGTCGTGCTCGAAGGTGATCGGCTCGGCATGGTACGTACCGGCGCGGCTTCAGGCGTAGCGACGCGCTGCCTGGCGCGGCCCGAGGCTGAAACGCTGGGCCTTTTCGGCGCCGGCTGGCAGGCCAGCGGGCACCTCGAGGCGATCGCCGCGGTGCGCAGCCTGCGTCGGGTCAAGGTCTTTGCGCGCAACGCCGAGCGCCTGGGGAGCTTTTGTAAGACGATGGCCGAACGCCTGCAACTCGACATCGTGCCGGCCGCATCGGCTGAAGAGACCGTGCGCGGCAGCGACATCGTGAGCACCGTGACGACGTCGGCAACGCCCTTGTTCGATGCCAAGTGGCTGGCGCCCGGCACGCACATCAACGCTGCCGGTTCGAACTCACTGATCCGGCGCGAACTCGGCGAGGATGTGCTCAAGGCCTGCAGTCTGATCGTCGTCGATAGCGTCGATTCGGCACTCAAGGAAGCCGGCGATCTTTTGCCCTGGCTCGAGAAAGGCCGCCTCAACGAGCGCCAGCTCGTTGAGCTCGGGGACGTGCTCAACGCCTGTCATCCGGGGCGGACGACGGCCGACGAAATTACGCTGTTCGAGTCGCAGGGATTGGCGATTCAGGACATCGCGGTTGCCGTGCGCCTCGAAGCGCTGGCGCGCGAGCGCGGCCTGGGCGTCGAGTTGCCGTACGGCGGCTAGTGCGTGGCGGCGAGCGCGCTGAAAGGGCGATTGACTGGTCCTGTCGAGAACGGTGAAAATGCATTGCATAAAGGGCCGATTTGTCAAGCGTGCCGGTGCGGCAGCGATGCCGATGTCCAGTTAAGGGGATGACGTGTTGAACACGCTGAGCAGTGCGCTAGAGATTGTCGTCAGAACCCACACGGGCATCGTTCGCGGCCACAACGAAGACGCCGTATTCGCCAACCCGAATCAGGGCTACGTCATTCTTGCCGATGGAATGGGCGGCTATAACGCCGGCGAAGTCGCGAGCGGCATGGCGACGATGCTTCTCTCCAGCGGACTGGAGGCAGCGCTGCTCGCCACTGCGGCGCATGAAGTCGATAACGCGACCGGGCAATCGTTCGCGCATCAGTGCATTCTTGACAAGGTGGCAGCGACCAATCTGGCGATCTACAACAGTTCGCAGAGCAACGCGCAGTACGCCGGGATGGGGACGACGCTGCTGCTCGCACTTTTTTATGACAACCAGGTGACCGTCGCGCATATTGGCGATTCACGCCTTTATCGCCTGCGCGGCGAGTCCTTCGTCGCCATGACGCGCGACCATTCGCTGCTCCAGGAGCAAATCGACAGCGGCATCATTTCGGCCGCCGACGCGCGCTTTTCGCAGAACAAGAACCTCGTGACGCGCGCGCTCGGCGTCGATCGCGAAGTTGACACCGAAATTCACGACTACGCGGTCGAGCCCGGCGATATTTATCTCTTGTGTTCGGACGGCCTTAACGACATGGTCGAGGAAGAAAAAATCGCGCTGACGCTGCAGACGCTGGGGGCCAATCTGGAACTCGCGGTAACCCGGCTCATCGAGATAGCGAACGATAACGGCGGACGCGACAACATCTCGGTGATACTCGTCAAGGTCTTGTGCGAGTTCCCGGCCGCACGCGGCTGGAGTTCGAAATTCAGGACGTGGTTAAAGGTGCGCTGAGGCGCCGATAAAGGTGGAGAGCAATGGCTAAACTGATACTGAGCATGGACGGCCTCGTCCTCAAGGAAATCGCGCTCAACAAGGAGCGCATGACGATTGGCCGCAAGGCGAGCAACGACATTCAGATCGATAACCTGGCGATCAGCGGTCAGCATGCGGCGGTTGTCACTATCCTCAACGACTCCTTCCTCGAAGACCTCAACAGCACCAACGGTACCCTGATCAATGGACAGCCGGCAAAGAAGCACTTTCTCAAGGACGGCGACGCCATTGAGCTTGGCAAGTACAAGCTCAAGTACCTCGCCGAACCACTGCCACGGGCCGAGGCAGCCGAATTCGAGAAGGCCGTCGTGGTGCGGCCGACCACTCTCAAACCCGGGCCGGTCCCCGTCGACGGATCATTCGGCGATAACCCGGCGGGCGATCTGCCTCGGTCGGTGGTTAGTCCGCCGGCCGCGAGCAGCGCGGTGCGCTCGGGCGGTTCCCTCCAGGTCGTTAATGGCGTCAATGCGGGTCGCGAGCTCGACCTGACGAAGACGCTGACCACGGTCGGCAAGCCGGGCGTGCAGGTCGCCGTTATCGCCAAGCGCCCGAACGGCTACTCCATCACGCACGTCGAAGGCGCCACTTGTCCGCTGATCAACGGCCGGGCGATCGACCGTCAGGCGGTCCAGTTGGCCGACCGCGATGTCATCGAGATCGCCGGAATAAAAATGCAGTTCTTTCTCAAGAACGGCTGATTCGATTCACGCCGCAGTCAGCGCGGGCGGAGCTGGGCAAAAACATGAAGGTCAGAATTCTCGGCTGCAGTGGCGGTATCGGCGGGCGCACGTTGCGGACGACGTCGATGCTCGTCGACGACGACGTCCTGATCGACGCCGGGACCGGGGTCGGCGAGCTCTCGCTCGCCGAGCTCGCCTTGATCGATCATGTCTTCATTACCCACTCGCACCTCGATCACACCGCTTGGCTGCCGCTGATGATCGACGCCATTGCCGACCAGCGCGACCGGCCGATCACCGTTTACGCGACTGGCGAAACGATTGACATCCTGAGACAGCACATCTTCAACTGGGTGATCTGGCCAGATTTCAGTGAAATCGCGTTCCGCGAACAAGCCGCTATGCGCTACGAGGCGATCACTGTCGGCCAGAAAATCGTCCTGGGTGCACGTTCGATCACGGCGCTGCCGGCCGAGCATACGGTTCCGGCCGTTGGTTATCATCTCGATTCAGGCTTCGGCAGTCTCGTGTTTACCGGCGATACGACGGTCAATGAGGCCTTGTGGCCGGTCATCAACCGGATCGGCAACTTGCGCTACCTGCTCATCGAAACGGCTTTTTCGAACGACGGGCACGGTCTGGCGAGGACGTCGAAACATCTGTGTCCGAGCCTGCTCGGCGCTGAACTGGCCAAATTATCGGCAACGGCGCGCCAGGCGCAGATCTACATTACCCACCTCAAACCCGGGCTCGCCGAGCTCATCATGCGCGAAATCGGCGAGTGCGCCGGGGCGTTCAACGCCCGCGCGCTGCAATGCGACCAGGTCTTCGAGTTCTGAGCGATGGGCCGGACAAAAATCCTCTTCGTTGCGCCAAGGCAGCGCGCCGCTCCCGGTCCTCGGGCGATCCGGCGGCGCGCTCGTGGATAAGCCACTGACGCCGGCCGCCGAGCCGTTTGACCGTGTCGAGCAACTGCACGAGATCGGCGCCTCGCTCTCGCGTGAGCGCAATATCGATCGCCTGCTCGAGAATATTCTGCTCGCCGCGAAGGCGATCACGAACGCCGACGGTGGAACGCTCTATCGGGTCGACGACAAGTCGAGATCCCTGCGTTTCGCGATCGTGCGCACGGCATCGATGAACATCGCCTACGGCGGCACAACCGGCGCGCCAATTCCGCCCGAGTTCAAGCAGCTGCCGCTCTATCGCCAAGACGGCGAGGCCAATAACACGCTCGTCGCCGCCTATTCAGCGCTACACGAAAAGACGGTCAATATCGCCGACGCCTACACCGCCGACGGCTTCGATTTTTCCGGAACGCGCAGTTTCGACGAGTGTACCGGTTATCGCTCGCAGTCCTTCCTGACCGTGCCGATGAAGAACCAGGACAACGAAATTATCGGTGTCCTTCAGCTGATCAACGCCATTGACCCGGCAAGCGGGGCGGTCCGCGTCTTTTCAGACGCCGACCAGCGACTCGTCGAGTCGCTCGCATCGCAGGCCGCCGTGGCGCTCAGCAATCGCCTCCTGGTGAGCCAACTGGAAGCGCTGTTC
>Ga0209181_10012348_pt1 | contig 10812 bp, 10 predicted proteins | sample MAT05_FD_187208 | JGI IMG/M metagenome (GOLD analysis project Ga0209181, IMG submission 187208) | Freshwater microbial communities from Lake Fryxell liftoff mats and glacier meltwater in Antarctica - MAT-05 (SPAdes) (version 2) | ecosystem: Environmental > Aquatic > Freshwater > Ice > Liftoff...
CTCCTCCTCGCGGGCATGAGCCCGCAGCGTCGTCGCGCCTTGCCAGCGCACCCCATCGCGGCCCACTCGGGCGCGTCCAACTGCGGTTTCTAGGTTGAAACGTGAGCATGGCTTCCATACCCAGGCACACCGGCCCGACCACGGCTCAGGTGTGGCCCGAACTGCGGATTGCCGGTGTGGCCGAGGACGGCTTGCAGGCCACCGAGCTCGCGCTGGCGCACCTGCCCGACGTGATGTTCCTCGACATCAAGATGCCCGGCCGCACTGGCATCGAAGTGGCCGAAGTCGTGGCCGACGATTGGCCCGACGACAAGCCCGAACCGCTGTTCGTGTTCATCACGGCCTACGACGCGTTCGCGGTAGCGGCCTTCGAGCGCGCCGCGGTCGACTACCTGCTCAAGCCCGCCACGGCCGAGCGTCTGCAGCAGACCGTGGAGCGGCTCAAGGCGCGATTGGCGGAACGCGCGGCGTCACCCGAGGCGGGTGACCGGGCCGCGCTGATGCGGCGCATGCAGTCGATCACAGCGCCGGAAGTCGAGTCGCAAGAGCGCATCAAGGTCATCCGTGCCGGCGTGGGTAACACGGTCCGGATGATCCCGGTGGTCGATGTGGTGTGCTTCGAGGCGACGGAGAAGTACGTGAATGTCGTGACGCCGACCGGCGAAGCGCTGGTGCGCATGAGTCTGCGCGAGCTGATGGCGCGCATCGACTCGACCGACTTCATCCAGGTGCACCGCAGCGTGGTGGTCAATTCGAACAGCATCGTCAGCGCGACGCGCGACGAGAATGGGCACTACAGCCTGAGCCTATTCGGCATGCAGCGGCCGTTGAAGGTCAGCCGCGCCTTCGGCCACCTCTTCCGCCCGATGTAGGTCGCAACGGGACCAGCCCACCGGGTTCGTGCCGGGCAGGAGTGAACATCACGGGCGCGCTCGCTCGAGGGCGAGCAGCCGAACCTGGAAGTCTTGCGCATCCACTGCCTGCGCGAGGTATTGCTCCTCGACGCTGGGGGTGCGCGGTCGGGCGAACAGGCTTGCGAGTATCTGCAGCAGGTTCTTCATGGGTCACTCCTGACACGGTCGAGGTGTCCCGCGGCGCACCGCGGGAGGGGTTCGTCATCAGCGCTTGGCGCAGTTGCAGGTCTTGCCGCAATCGCCGTCGGCCGCACAGGCGCAGGCCGCGCCGCAGGCGCAAGCCGTGTTTGCCGGCTGGCGGCAGCCACAGGTACAGGTTTCGCCGGGGTACGCGGCACAGGCGCAGGGGACGGGGTGGTTGGCTTGGTTCATAGTGAGGTTCCTCATTGGCTCGACGACGGGATGTCATCGATGAAGCTCACTTTCGTCGGCCGCAGCTGACTGCGACAGTTGCTTGAGACGAACCGTCGCCTGCGTTCCCGCAGCGGTCGACGGCATCGACCCAGTGGTATTGGGCCTGGTATTGCCATTGGGTGCTGAGCATCGCGCGCTGCAGACGGTTCGGCCTGCCGCCAGGGCGACCTGCGGGCCCGTCGCGTCAACCACTCGGTCGACGAAGCGAACTACTGCCGGACGCCAGCGCACCGCCGATCGCACAGCGCTGTTGCTCGAAGGAGCAAGCGACGAAAGTGCGCCGAACTCGCAGCCGTTTCGGATGCCGGGTCAGACCTCCTTCAACACCCTTCTACCGATTCAGGACCACGCCATGAACCATTTCATCGCCGCCACACTTTCCGTAGTAGCGCTCGTCGCCACCACGGGCTGCATGTCGCCGCCGACCAACCTCGACGTCTCGCTCAGCCGGCCGACAGTCGACAAGAAATACGTCGTGACGCTGCAGCCGCCAGCTACGCAAGCGGCCATCAACCAGCTGCATTCCTGGCAGGTTCGGGTTGCATCACCCGCAGGGGTGCCGGTGACGAATGCACGCATAGCGGTCGACGGCGGCATGCCGCAACACGGACACGGCCTGCCCACGCGACCGCAAGTCACCCAGGAACTGACAGACGGCACCTACCTGATCGAAGGCATGAAGTTCAGCATGACGGGTTGGTGGGAAATCAAGCTCGCGATTGACACCCCTGACAGCCCCGAGGGCGCCGACAAGGTGACCTTCAACACCGTCGTCGCGCAGCCGGCCGCCGCGCGCTGAAGCGCCGACCGAAAATCTCAAGGAGCCGATGATGCGCAGACTTCATTCCATAGTGTGGATGCTTGGCAGCTTCTTAGCCACTTGCGCGGCGCTGGCGGTGACCTTGGCCCAGGCTGCCGATGGCCAGACAGCGGCGCGTGCGGATCGCTGGAATGCCGAGGACAGGGCCGTCTTGGCTTCGCTCAGTCTGAAGCGCCTGCCGCCGGTGCCGGTCGATCCGTCCAATGTGGTGGAGCGGCTGCCCGCAGCCGTCGATCTGGGCGAGCGTCTCTTCAACGACGCCCGCTTCAGCCGCAATGGCGCCGTGTCGTGCGCCACCTGTCACGATCCCCAGAAGCAGTTCCAGGATGGGTTGCCGGTGGGCCAGGGCGTTGGAACGGGCTCGCGCCGGGCGATGCCCATTGTGGGTGCCGGCTACAGCCCCTGGCTGTTCTGGGATGGCCGCAAAGACAGCGTATGGGCCCAGGCGCTCGGCCCGCTGGAAGATGCGGTGGAGCACGGGGGCAACCGCACGCGCTATGGGCATCTGATGGCGGAGAACTACCGCAAGGACTACGAAAGTCTCTTCAAGGCGATGCCTCGGTTCGACGGCCTGCCGAGAGACGCCGGGCCCAACGGCAGCGTGGCCGAACAGGCGGCGTGGGCGGCAATGGACGTTCGCCAGCGAGAGAATGCGTCGCGGGTGTTCTCGAACATGGGCAAGGCGATTGCGGCCTACGAGAAGTCGCTGCAGCACGAGCGTTCCCGCCTGGATCGCTACGTCGATGCGGTGGTTGCCAACGATCCGGCTGCCCAGGGCATGCTGAGGGCGAATGAAGTCAAGGGCCTGCGTCTCTTCATCGGCAAGGCGCAATGCGTGACCTGCCACAACGGGCCGCTCTTCACCGACCAGCAGTTCCACAACACGGGCGTGCCGCCGCGCGATGCCGCAAGCCCAGACCGTGGTCGCGCCGCGGCGACGGCGAAAGTACGTGGCGACGAGTTCAACTGCCTGGGGCCGTTCAGCGATGCCCGGCCGGCGCAGTGCCAGGAACTCCGGTTCATGATGATCGAGGATCCGGCGCTGGAAGGCGCGTTCAAGACGCCGGGCCTTCGTGGCGTGGCTGATCGGCCGCCTTACATGCACGCAGGGCAGATCGCCACGCTGGAACAAGTGGTGCGCCACTATGTCGAAGCACCGCACGCGAAGGTGGGGCACACGGAGCTGACGCACATGCATACGAGCAAGACGAAGAGCACGCATGTTGAACGCGCCCCGATCGAGCTGACCAATGCCGAGGCGGCGGACTTGGTGAGCTTTCTCGGCACGCTGAACATGGATAGGCAATCCGCTGTGGCCACGCGTTGACAGGCAGCGTTGGGTACCGGCTACGCTCCGGCACTTGAGCGGCTTTGCTCTCAGCAGGTCATCGGCACGGCGTGCGTTGCCACAGCGCGCGTTGCCGCCCCTCGCTCCCTGCGGATCAGCCACTCAGCGATCGCAAGATTAACCACCCAAGCCGCGCCCATCATCAGCGCCAGGGTCAACTCGTTCGGCGCCCCGAAGAGCAGCAGAAGAGGGAGTTGGGTCAGCGCCTGCGTCCCGGCGCCGAGGCCGATCGCATAAGCGCGGCGCATCCAGTTCTGGTGCCGGGCCACGTCCCGCCGCCGGATGGCCAGGGTTCCCAGCACGATCGACAGTGCCATGGCCGAGCCGAAGAAGAGCCTGAAGGCGTGCAGCAGTGCGTTGTCTGCCGGAACGATCGCGTAGAACATCGCCATCCAGAGCCCGGAAAGCGCCGCGACCAAGCCCGCGACCACCAGGACGCAGCCCGCGGCGCGGTGCCAGTCGGGCCGCCCGCGGCGAAAGCCAGGCGCGAACTGAAACGCGCCGAGCAGGCTGTAGAGGGTCACACTGACGATGTGCAAGACCACCGGAATCGGCGCGCCGAAGAAGCGTGCGTTGTCCGGCGTGGGCGGCGCGCCGTCAGCAAACAGGTTCGCCAGCATGCTCAGGCGGACCACCCCAGCCAAGACCGGAATGAAGGCCAGCGCGACCAGCCCCGAGGGGATGAGCCAATCGGCCCGGTTGGAGGCGGCCATGGACTCAGAGCGTGAAGTGCAAGCCGAAAACCAGGGCACTGGCCTTGACGTTGTTCGACAGCTTGCCGTAGCTGTCGTAGTTGACCGTCAGGGCGACGTTCGGCTTGGGCCTGTACTCCGCGCCGACCCCAAACAACACCGAGGTCTTGCTGCCCATCAGGTTATCGCTGGCGGGCAGCACATTCGTGCCGCTTACCTTGCCGGCCGACAGGCCCAGACGGCCATGCAGCGCAAACGACTCGCCCTGGAGCAGTCGGCCAGTCGCTGCGCCGAAGATGCTGCGTGCCTTGCCGTCTTGCTTGACGCTCGCGCCACCGACGGTGACGCTTTCGCTGAACTTGCCCAGCGCTGCGTAGCCCGCCTCGACTCCGAGGTTCTCGTTGAAGCGGTACCCGCCGTACAGCTTGGCAGCCTGTCCGTGCTTGTCCGACCCCGACTGTGGCAACGCGCTCGACAGGCCGAAACTGCTTTGGCCGACTTCGACGCGGGCGTACGCGCCGAGGATGCCGTCGTTCGGGGCGGCCTGCGCGGCCAGGGTCAAAGTGCTGAGAAGGGAAAGGACGAAAAGGGATGATTTCATGGGGCGCTCTGTTAGGTGAAATGTTGCTGGTCACCTGACCAATCAACAGAACACGAGCGTAGGGAGCGGACCCCGGCACGTCGCCGCTCTAAAGAGCGGTTCTGCGCCGGCGGGGGCGCCAGGGTGGCCGGCCAGGGCAATCCTGGCAGCTCCGGCGGCCCGCTCAGGCCGGTAGCAGTTTCAAAGCCAGCGCGCGGGCCACGGCTTCCGTGCGGCGCTTCACCTGCAGCTTGTCGAAGATGTTCTGGTTGTGCCACTTGACGGTGTGCAGTGACAAGAACAAGGATTCGCCAATGCCTTGGTTTGACTGACCTTGCTGGATCAGTCGCAGGATGTCCAGCTCACGTTCGCTCAAGGGCTCGACCCCGATGCGCTGCAGATGAGCGAGGTCGACGCCAGGCGCCTGTGTTGAACCCCACACCGCCAGCAGTTGCGCGGTGTAGTCAGGCAGCGTTCCGCGATCGGACAGCGCGGTCAACAGCGTGGCCATGGCTTGGCCTTCATCGACAAAGGTCCGAACGAAACCGTCTGGCTCGCTCAGCAACAGTGCCTCGCTCAACACCACCATGGACTCTTCCAAGCTGCCCAGTGCGTGCAGCGCCATCGCTTGCGCCACCATGGCCTTGAGCGACTCGTCGGCCCGGCCAGCTTGTTCCATACGGGCGCGGTATGACACCAACAGCGTCATCGCCTGCTGTGGGTGCCCCTGGGCCGACAAGGCCTTGGCCGTGGCCAACGGGAGTTGGTGCCGCTGTGCCAACTCGAGCGCTGCAGCGTACTCGCCGCGACGAACCAGATCCTGTACCTGAAGGCCGGCAATCTCCTCCAGGCGACTCGTGAACCGCCGTGTGTGCGCGGCGATGGCAGCGTTCGCCAACAGTGTGCTTGCCTCGGTGAAGCGGTTGCGAACTCGAAGAACTCGCGCTGTCATGGCGTCCGCGCTCAAGCCTACTCCGGACTCCATGGGCTCCGCCAGCTTGCTACTGCGCAGGGCGTGCGACTCGGCCGCATCCAGGTCATTCCATTCAAAGAAGATCCGCGCCAGGCCGAGGTGCGCTTCGCAGGCAACCGAGTGCGTGGGATCGGTCAGCGCCTGCAGGATGTCCCGGTAGGTCTTGGCAGCCGCGTGGAGTTGGTTCTCAGCCAGCTGGATGCCGGCCAGGCCCAGGGTCGCCACAACGGTGAACATGAAGTTGCCGGTGATTTGACCCGCAGAGAGCACGTGCTCATAGGCCTGTTTGGCCGCAGTGCGATTCCCTTCGAACTGATAAGCCACACCCTGGGCGCAGTGCGCAGCGGTGCGAGCGGCTTGGTTGTGCGGATGCAAACCCTCAAAGGCCTGCTTTGCTTCGGCGTGTATCGATGGCATATCGTGTTTGGCCACCGCCACCCAGGCCTTCAGTGCGGCGACTTGTCCCCAAAGGTCTCGGGGATCTTCATCGTCAGCGCAATGCTTCAAGGCCTGCACCGCACTTTGCAGCTTCAGCGCCATCTGGTTGGGGTAGCCCGAGATCATCAGCGACCACGCCAGCATCACCCACAAGCGGGGATGGCTGTCGAGCACGCTGTTGGGCAGCCCCTGGAGCGACTGAACGACGGGCGCCATGGCGCCGCGGAAGTACAGCGGCATGCCGTCACCGTCGATCAAACGGATTGCGCGATCGATGTCGCTGGCAGCGAAGGCTTTCTGAAAGGCCTCGACAGCCTGACCGTTCGATTCATACCACTCGCTGGCGCGAATCAGCAGTGGCGAGGCCGACTCGCGCTGCGCAAGCCGCTGGCGCAACAGCTCGGCAAAGAGGTGGTGGTACCGAAACCAGCGTCGCTCGGCGTCGAGCGGAACGACGAAGAGGTTGGCCTCCTCAAGATAGGCCAGCATGCTGTGACCTTCGCGGTCTTGCATCACCGCGTCGCACAACTCCGGGCACATACGGTCGAGGACCGAAGTGCGCAACAAGAACCACTGCACGGCGGGTGACTGGCGGTGCAGCACTTCTTCCAGGAGGAAGTCCTGCAGGAAGCGATGGCTGCCCGTGAACGACCGGATGAAGTCTTCTGGGTCCCTGTTGTCCCGCAATGAGATGGCCGCCATCTGCAAACCTGCGACCCAGCCCTCGGTGCGCGCCGCGAGCACCGCGACGTGAGCGACCGACAGCTTGAGCGCCATGGTCTGGTCAAGGAACGCTGCCGCTTCGTCCGCACCAAAACGCAAGTCTTCCTGGCGCAGTTCCGTCAGTTGCCCCCGCGCGCGCAACCGGGCCAGGGGCAGCGCAGGTTCGATACGCGTTGCCACGGCGACGTGCATCTGCGGTGGCAGGTGGTCGATCAGATAAGCCAGTGCTTCATCCACGGGCTCGCAGGCGACCAGGTGGTAGTCATCCAGCACCAGCAGAAGGCCTTCCAGATCCTCGGACACTTCGTTGAGCAGCGCGCCCAAGACGGACTCGGTCGATGGCGGCGGCGTGGTCTGCAGCAGCGCCCAAGCGCCGGCACCGACGCTGGCGTCGACGGTCTGCACCGCGGCCACCAGATAGGCCAGAAACTGCTGCAGGTCCCGCTCGCCTGGGTCCAGAGAGACCCACACGCAAGGTCGACGGCAGGCGGCCGCCCACTCACCCAACAACGACGACTTGCCGAAACCAGCCGGCGCGCACACCAGCGTCAGCTTTCTGGCCAAGCCGTTGTTGAGCTGCTCGACCAGCGATCCTCGCGATACCGCCTGCACGACGCGCTGGGGCGCGAACAGCTTGGTGACCAGGATGGGCAGTGGCATGCCCGACTATGCGGTCATTCGCCCCAGACCGTCAGTGTTCATCCTGGCGCTGAATAGAAGAATGAATGCCATGAGCGGGCGCCTGCGGCACGCCGGCAGGCCGACATGCGGTCCGAACCCTGGCTCAGCGCTTCAGTGCCACTTTGAAGAAGCCCACCACCGCCGCGTTGAACTCGCGGTGGAATGCCACCCTGTCGAAGCCGGGCTGACTGCTGCACAACGGGGGCGCCATCGCGGCAAAGCGCGGCGTGCAGGGCGCCAGGAAATCGAAGTGGCCCGCCTTGGGCGCCTCGCGGTAGTCCAGCGGCTTGGGCAGCGCCGCACGCACCGGTTCGACGTACCAGGGGTGCGGCAGCACCGTATCGTCTTCCGCGCGCCAGAGCTGGATGGGCACCGAGACGGCCGCGAGCGACTCGGGGGTGAAGGTGAAACCGAGCGCAGGCGCTACCACCACAGCAGCGCGCACACGCGGGTCACGGACCGCCTGGACCACGGCGGTCGCTACGGCCGCCGCCGCAGTCGGCCTACGGGCAACCAGCTGGCAGGCGTAGTCATCCGGGTGTTGCTGGCAATGCGGGGCGATGCGCCCGAGATCAGCGGCACCGCCGGCCACGGCCAATGCGGTGAAGCCACCCGACGAATGACCGAACACGCCAATGCGTGCGGCATCGATGTGGTCTCGGCCAGGCCATTTCGTCAGCATGTGGTCGATCACGCGGCTGACGTGGCGTGGGCGATCCATCATCGACGTCTCTCTGCTCTGATCGGCGTGGTTGTCGCCGGTGTGTATGACAGCAGCGACGACAAAACCCGCCTGGGCCAAGGCGACCGCCGTGTCGTGGTGCGAGAGAGAAGAGCCCCCATTGCCATGCGATACCACGATCAGCGGCAAGCCCTGGCCTGCGACTGCGCCGCCGCGGGCGATGTTGAGCGTGAATGGCCCGAGATCGACCTGCTGGGCCATCGCCTCGGTGGGATACCAGACCGCCACCTCCAGCGGCTTGTCTGCGCCGTCAGCGGCCTGCAGGGTCTCGAAGCCAGCAGCCAGGGGCGCTGCCGCCAGCACCGGCGACAGCAGAACGGTTGAAATGAAGAGAATAGCCGAACAGGCCAGGCGAGAAATGAAGCTGGGCGTCATGAAGGATGGCTTCAGACGCGACCGGGTGCTCTGCTGTTCAGGGCCGGTCATGGCCGCTATCGCCGTTGTCGCCTCGGGGCCTGATGGGTAGAAATTGAGTTGGGGTTGCATGAGGTGATCCTTGTGATATCAAAGTGAGAGTGGCTTGCCCTGACCAGCAGACCACCGCGACAACGAACGTGGGAGGACAGCAGCAGGGGCACGGGTCAACTTCAGCAGCGCCAGCGCGCGGCCCAGAAACAGCCCGCTAAAGGCCCCGTAGAGTAGCGCCAGCGGCAGCAGCAGTTCGGGCGCGCTGCGCCAGCCGGGGTTCATCGCCATGCCCACGTTGGCGGCGTAGCGCAGCGAGAAGATGCCCGAAATGAGCAACAAGGGCATCCAGCTTCCGGGCAACAGCAGGCGTTGATCGGCGGGCAGCCACTCTGTGCCGGCCTGCGCAGGGCGGCCGGCCAGCAGCGACGCGCCCGCGCCCAGTGCCGCCAGCCACACCAGCGCTGACAGCGGCAGCGCCATGAAGCCAGGCGCCATCGACCACAGGCCTAGTCCAAGCAGCACCAGCGGCAGCATCAGCAGGCGCCAGGGTGCCAAACGGCGCTGGCGGGTCTGAGAAAAGCCCAGCGCCATCAAGGCGGCCAGCAGGCCCCATACCCAGACGGGGGTGTGCGAAAGGATGATGACGATCATGAGGGTGATCCGGCGTCGGGTTGAAGAAGGCGTGCCGCGAATGTGGCGCCCGCCCACCGCAGTTGCCAGCCCCTGGCGACAACGTGACGCGCCGCGGCGCGGAACGCCATTGACAGGGTGCGAACTGAAGCGGTGCGCACAGGATTCAGCGCCGACGCGAGAGGGTCTGGCCTAGCAACGCGATGGCGAGGGCGACGACGACCAGAACCGCTGCCGCGGCGACACCGTGGTCCGCATCCCTTCCGAAACGGGCTGCGGGCCCGGCGTCATCAGGTTCAAGCGTGGTGCGGCCACAGCGGACAGAATTTCAACATGCACCTGGCGACTCAATGCCCGCAGCCACTGGCGCGCGCCGCCAAACAGCAGATGTTCCGGTCCTTCAGCGGCGTTGTTCACGGACTGCACAGCACAACATCCACGCGGCAGGTTGGCTGAACTGGAGAAACAGGCCAGGACACATCGGAGACTGCGTATGTGTCCTACCCGTCATAAGGGCCGAGACCTTCATGCCGGCAGCTTCCGGAACGCGATGGCGAATCGATTCCAGGCGTTGATGGTGTTGACCAGTAGCGTCAGATCAACGAGCTCGGCAGGCGTGAAATGCGGCTTCACACGCTCCCACACGTCGTCCGGCACCCGCGTTTCCGCCACCCGCGTGACCGATTCGGTCCACTCCAAGGCGGCGCGCTCGCGGTCGTTGAAGAACGGCGTCTCGCGCCACACGGCGACGGTCGCCAGGCGCCGCTCGCCTTCTCCGGCTTTGCGGGCGTCGGCGGTGTGCTCGTCGATGCAATACGCACAGCCGTTCATCTGCGACGCCCGAAGGCGCACCAGTTCGACCAGTGACTTTTCCAGACCTGAGCGGGTAATTTGCTGATCGAGACCGGCCAACGCTTTCATGGCCTCTGCGCCGGACTTGAAGAAGTTGAGACGGGGTTCCATGGGGTGCTCCTTGGGGGCTATGCAGTGGTTGAATGCTTCTTGCTGATCCCCTTTCAGGGGCAAAGAATCTTCCGGATGGCTCGGGCTCATCACGGTCTGGTCTCCCGCAACGGCTTGACCCGCAACACGCTGACGAGCCCGGCCACCAAGGTCAGCACTGCCCCGATGCCGAGGCCGACTCTGGGTGCCGAGTCGACGGATGCGACGGTGAACAGCAGGCTCATGACGATCCCGCCAGCAGTCTGGCCCGCCAGCCGGGCGGTGGCCTGCATGCCGCCTGCGGCGCCCGTTCTTTCGCTCGGCGCCGAAAGGAACATGTTGCGGTTGTTCGGCACTTGGAAGAGGCCGAAGCCCAGGCCACACAACATGGTGAGCGGCACCAGCGGCAATGCGCTGCCTTGCAGAGGCCAGAGCGATGTAGCCGCAAGCCCGACCGAAAGACAGGTACCGCCGGCGGCGCAAAGCCATGCCGTCGATACGCGGTTG
>Ga0209181_10012352_pt1 | contig 10812 bp, 9 predicted proteins | sample MAT05_FD_187208 | JGI IMG/M metagenome (GOLD analysis project Ga0209181, IMG submission 187208) | Freshwater microbial communities from Lake Fryxell liftoff mats and glacier meltwater in Antarctica - MAT-05 (SPAdes) (version 2) | ecosystem: Environmental > Aquatic > Freshwater > Ice > Liftoff...
CATACTCCAGCGTGTACGCGGCACTCTGACACTGGTAGGGCAGCTTGCCTTTTTTTCGCACCGGCACGAAACCGAGGCCGAGTTCGTAGGCGACTGCCGCTCCGAAAAGAAACCCGCGCGCATCGATGCCGACCACCTTTTCCGCACCCGCGGCGCGGGTCGCCTCGACGAAGCAATCGATCGACAGCTTGAAGAGCGCCGGGTCCGCCAGCACGGGGGTGATGTCTTTGAAGAGGATGCCGGGCTTGGGGAAATCCGGCACGTCCCGGATGCCGGCGCGGAGCCGCTGAATGTCGGAATCGGTGGGCATGATGGGGAAGGGTTGTGGCAAACGGGCTGCGGAATGACAAGAGCGGCGGAGCTATCGATCGCGCCGCCAGCCGTGAATTGGCGGCCCGCGGCGTTTGCCAAACCCCGGTCGCGCCGATATATCTCCCCGCCCCACCACGCATGGACCGCCTCCTGTTGGTCATTTCCACCTTCTGTTTCCTCTTCGGGTTTGCCTACACGATGCATGCCCTCGGGGCGCGTGCGTACCGGCATTCACCGCTCAATTTCTTCGCCATCCTGACCGGATTTCTCTGCCAGAGCGGCTTCCTATATCTGCGCGGACAGCAAGTCGGGCGCTGCCCGCTGACGAGTTTCTTCGAAGTGCTCGTTTTCCTGAGTTGGTCGCTGGTGCTCTTCTACCTTCTGATCGGTCCCGCCTACCGGCTCTCGCTGCTCGGCGCCTTCACCTCGCCACTCGCTTTTGGGCTGCAAGTGATCGCGCTGCTCGTTTTGAAGGATACGCCGGTGCGGGTCGCGTTGCCGCCGAATCCATGGATGGAACTGCACGCCGCCATCTCCATCGTGGCTTATGGCGCGTTCGCCTTGGCCGGCGTGGCGGGCGTCATGTATCTCGCGCAGGAACGCCAGCTCAAGACGCACCACATTCACTCGATCTTCTATCACCTCCCGCCGATCCGCGATCTCGCGGTGGCCAATGGGCGGCTGATCTTCACCGGCTTCAGCCTGCTCGCGATTGGGATCGCCTCGGGTTTCATGGTCGGAAACTGGCAATCGCACGCCGATAAGGTCGCGTGGTCCGTCGGGGTCTGGGTGCTCTATGGCGCGATCATCGGTTTGAGCAAAGGGCGCCGACTCAGTCCGCGGAAAGTCGCGTGGATGTCGGTGGTGGCGTTCAGCGTGGCTCTCGTGACGTTGTCCGGGATCAATTTTATTACCGAATCGGGGGTTCACTAGTCGTGGAAATCCTTTGCCTCGGCCTCAATCACCACACCGCGCCTGTCGAACTGCGCGAGAAATTCGCCATTCCCGACGGCGAGGTTTCGGCGCTGGCGGCACAGCTTCGCGCGACCCCGGGGGTGCAGGAAGCGGTGGTCGTTTCGACATGCAACCGCGTGGAATTTTACGTCGCTGCTGAGGCGGCGGCCGATGGTTTCGCGGCAGTGCGCGACGTGGTGGCAGCGCGGGGCACGGCGCCGGATGGGGAGGGCTTCATTCGACTGAGCACGGCGGCCTCGATCCGGCACCTGTTCCGCGTGGTCAGCGGGCTGGATTCCATGGTGCTCGGCGAGACGGAAATCCTCGGCCAGGTGAAGAAGGCCTACGCGGCGGCGAGCGGCGCTGGCGCGACCTCGAAGCACCTGAACAAGCTCTTTCAGCGTGCCTTTAACGTGGCCAAGGAGGTGCGGACTAAGACCGCGATCACGCGCGGTTCGGTGAGCGTCGGCTCCGTCGCAGTGGAACTCGCGGAGAGGATTTTCGGCCGGCTCGCCGATTGCCACGTGATGATCCTCGGCGCGGGCGAAATGAGCGAACTGACCGCGGGTGCGCTCTCGGCGCGCGGCGTGCGCACCATCTTCGTCGCCAATCGCTCCTACGACCGCGCGGTGGCGCTGGCCGAGAAGATGAACGGCAAGGCGATTCACTTCGACGCGTGGGCGGACGATTTTCACGAGGTCGATATCCTCATCGGCTCGACGGCGGCTCCGCACCACGTGCTCACCGCCGCGCAACTCACGCCGATCATGCGCACGCGGCCCGACCGCCCGCTTTTCTGCATCGATCTCGCCGTGCCGCGCGACATCGAGCCGGCGGTCAACAAACTCGACGGCGTTTACCTTTATGACATCGATGCGCTCCAGGCGATTGCCGACCAGTCGATGAACATTCGCCGACAGGAACTCGTGGTTTGCGAGCAGATGATCGAACGGCACGCGGTGGAGTTTTCCGAATGGCTCGCAAGCGGTCGGAGCCAGACAGGGGTGCGGTATTCGGAAGTGGTTTCGGGAGGGCAGGGTTGAAGTCGATCATCCTGGGAACACGCGGTTCCGCGCTGGCGCTCGCGCAGGTCGAATTGACCGCGAAAGCTCTGAACACGGCCTTTCCCGGCGTGCCGGTCGAGCGGAGGATTTTCGTCACGCGGGGCGATCAGAAACTGGACCTCAGCTTGATCAAGGCGAACGAAGCGGGCGGCAAAGGTCTCTTCACCAAGGAGCTGGAGGACGCGCTGCTTAACGGTTCGATCGATGTGGCGGTGCATAGCTTGAAGGACCTGCCGGGACATAATCCGCCAGGTTTGTCGGTGACCGCAGTCTTACAGCGCGCGCCGACCGCCGACGTGCTCATCACCAAGACGCCTCTGAAACTGCGCGAACTCCCGGATGGCGCGACGGTCGGCACGAGCAGCGTGCGCCGGGCGCGGCAGTTGAATTGGTTGCGGCCCGATCTGCAAATCTGCGAGTGGCGCGGCAATGTGCAGACACGTCTGCGCAAGCTGACCGAACAGCCCGAAGTCGCCGGAATCATTTTGGCGCAAGCGGGGCTGGAGCGGCTCGGCTACTCCTTTGCCGAAGGCGCGATGGAAGTCGAAGGGCGGCGTTATTTCGTGTCGTCGCTGGGCGATGATTTATTCCCGGCGATCGGGCAGGGAGCGATTGCGCTCCAAAGCCGCGCGGATCGTCCGGAAGTGACGGCGGTGCTGCAGGAGATCGACCACCGCGAAACGCACCTCACGATCCGCGCCGAGCGCGAGTTGCAGCGTCTTCTTTCCGGTGATTGCGCGCTGCCCGTGGGCGTGCGGACGACGCTCGCGGATGGTGTCCTGAAAATGCGCGCGATCCTTTTCGGGGAACAACGCGAACCCGTGCAGGCGGCGGCCGAGGGAGCTTCGCCTGAGACGGTGGCGGCGGAGGTCTTCGCTCATTTGCAGGTTTCGTGAATTTGCGACGCGACGAAAAAAGGCCGCTTGGCGGATGCGCGCGCCGACTTTAGTTTCCCCGCCCTTTATGAAAGCCGCCAAGAAGTCATCCGCCGAAGGAATCTGCTATCTCGCTGGAGCGGGGCCGGGCGATCTCGGGCTGGTCACGCTGAAGGTGAAGGAGGTCGTCGAGCGCGCCGAGGTGCTGGTGTACGATTATCTCTGCAATCCGGAAATCCTCACGTGGGCACCGGCGGGTGTGGAGATCATTTATGCGGGTAAAAAGGCCGGGCAACACACGCTGAAGCAGGAGGAGATCGATGCGCTGCTGGTCGAGAAGACGCGCGCCGGGAAACGGGTGGTGCGGTTGAAAGGCGGCGATCCGTTTTTGTTTGGGCGGGGCGGGGAAGAAGCGGAGGCGCTGGCCGCGGCGGGACTGCGTTTTGAGATCATCCCCGGGGTGACTTCGGCGATCGCCGCGCCGGCTTACGCGGGCATCCCGGTGACGCATCGCGATCACACCGCGCAGCTCACGATTTTCACCGGGCACGAGGACCCGACGAAGACGGAGAGTTCGCTGGATTTCAAGCAACTCGCGACGACGCCGGGCACGAAGGTGATGCTCATGGGCGTGGAGCGGATCGGGGTGATCACCGCGCGGTTGATCGAGAACGGCGCGGCGCCCGAGACGCCGATGGCGCTGGTGCGCTGGGGGACGACCGGGCAGCAGCAAACTCTGCGCGGGACGCTCGGGGACATGGCGGCGAAGGTGGAGGCGGCGGGTTTCAAGGCGCCAGCGGTGGCGGTGATGGGCGGGGTGGTCACGCTTCGGGATTCGCTGAACTGGTTTGAGACGCGCCCGCTTTACGGCAAGCGGATCGTGGTCACGCGGACGCGGAAGCAAGCTGGGGCCTTGAGTTCCGGGCTGCGACAGCTTGGAGCGGACGTTTTTGAAATCCCGACGATCCGTATCGAACCGCCGAAGGATTTGCTCGAGTTCGGCCAACTCGTGCAGGACGCGCACAGCTACGACTGGATTGTTTTCACGAGCCCGAACGGGGTGACGGCGTTTTTCGAGATGTTCTACAAGCTCTTCAAGGACGCGCGGGAGATCGGCGGAGCGCGCATCGCGGCGATCGGTCCGGCGACGGCGGCAAAGGTGCGGGAATTTCATCTGCACGTGGATTTGCAGCCGGATGAATATGTGGCCGAGGCGGTCGTGAAGGCGTTTCAAAAAGACAGCACGATTGAGAATCAGCGCATCCTTTTGGCGCGAGCCGAGCAGGCGCGGGATGTCCTGCCCAACGAACTGGCCAAGCTCGGAGCGATCGTGGATGTGGCGGTCGCGTATCGCACGGTGCCGGAGACTGAGGATCTGAGCGGTGCACTGGCGCGGTTTAAGGCGGAGGGTGCGGACTTGATCACGTTCACGAGTTCCTCGACGGTGGAAAACTTTCTGGCGCTGAAGCTTCCGCTGCCGCCCGGTCTGAAGACGGCGTCGATCGGACCGATCACCTCCCAGACGATGCGCGATCACGGCTTGGCGGTGGACGTGGAGGCCAAGCAGTACGACATCCCGGGATTGATGAAGGCGATTAAGGGTTTCTACGGTTCTTAGGGGCCCCGGGAATCTCTTAATTTTCTAGAAATCCAGCGGGGTTGGCGTGGTTTTGGCTAAACAAGGTCGCTGTATGCCTCAACAAGAAGAGAATCTCGACGCGGATTTTGATGCGCAATTGCGTGGTCTCTTCAAGGAAGCGGAACAAAAAATCGAGGATCGCGAGGCTGCCCTCCGTCGCGCTGACGTAGAAAAAGAGCAGGAGATCACCCGGCGCGTGGAAGAGCGGATGGCGAAATCATATGTGAGTCTGCCACTGATGCTCCGCCCGCTCGTCCAAGGGCTGGAAGCGGTGACGCGCGCCGCGGGTGAGAATTCGACCGTTTTGCACAAGCTCGATAAGGTGAGCGACCAATCTGTGGCCGTCCGTGCCGATCTCCCGGGTTTGATCGATGGTTTGCACGATCTGCTCGACCAGAAGAACGGCCTGAACCAGCGGATGTTCGATGCGTTGCACGAGGAACTCAAAGGCTACAAGGACGGCTTTCTCCTCGAGTCGGTCCACAAGCCGATCATTCGCGACCTCATCTCGCTTTACGATGACCTGACGACGATTCACCGGCAGATGCAGGAGGCAGTCGCCGAGGCGGCCCAACTGCCCTCCGAACCGGCGATCGAGCTGCTCGATCACCTCAAGACGATGGATACGAACATCGAGCACAACTGCGAATTCATCATCGAAGTGCTGGCGCGTCTGGAAGTCATGATTCTGCCGGTCGGCTTCGGCAAACTCGACAAGCAGACGCAGCGGGCTGTCGCGGTGGAGATGGCGGAGGATCCGGATGATGAAGGCGCGATCGTGCGCAGCGTGAAGCGGGGCTTTTCGTGGAAGGGACGCGTCCTGCGCGCCGAGGAAGTGATCATCAAAAAATGGAAAGAAGGTTTCCTTGTCGCGCTGGCCAATGCATCGTCGCAAAAGTAAATGCGTCCCGGAGCGGGGCATGTAACCTGCGAGCAACTAATTTGAGAATTTCATCCCTCCCACATGAGTGAATCCGACAAAGCCCACGCCCAGCGAAAAGCCGTGGGCATCGACTTGGGCACGACCTTCTGCGCCATCGCCCACATCGACGCCTACGGAAAGCCCCAGATCATCCCGAACGCGGAAAGCGAACGCATCACGCCATCGGTGATCCTGTTCGATGGTACGAACGCCATCGTCGGCACCATGGCGAAGCAGAACGCGGTGGCCGAGCCGGAGAAGATTGTGGATTTCGTGAAGCGCGAAATGGGCAAGAGCAAGGCGCAGTTTCATCGCGAATTTAACGGGAAAATTTATTCCGCGGAGGAGCTCTCGGCGCTGATCATCAAGAAGCTCAAGAACGACGCGGAGAAGTATCTCGGCGAACGGGTGACGGATGCAGTGATCACGGTTCCGGCTTATTTCAATGACGCCGAGCGAACGGCGACTTTGCACGCTGGGCAACTCGCGGGCTTGAACGTGTTGCAGGTCATCAATGAGCCGACTGCGGCGGCGCTCGCTTACGGCCTCGACAAACTCGACTCGAATCAAACTGTGTTTGTCTTCGACTTGGGCGGAGGCACTTTCGACGTCACGATCATGAAGATCGAAGACCATCACATCCGGATGTTGGCGAGCAATGGTGACCACCGGCTCGGGGGCAAGGACTGGGACGATATCATCGTCAATTGGGTGGCGGATGAGTTCGACAAGATCCATGGCGAAAACCCGCTGCTCGATCTGCAGAGTTATCAGGATCTCTACAACCGCGCGCTGACCGCGAAGATCCAGCTCTCCAGCCGCACCCGCACTACGATCGTCCACAGCTTCAATGGCAAGAGCGTGAAGCTCGACCTGACGCGGGACGAGTACGAGAACCGCTGCCGTCACCTCATCGAAAAGTGCAAAACGATCTGTGAAATCGTGATGCAGGAGTCCGGCCTCGACTGGACCAAAGTCGATCGCATCCTGCTAACTGGTGGTATGTCGCGCATGCCGTCGGTACGAGAGATGATCAAACAAATCTCGAATGTGCCCGTGGCCGACGACGTGAGCCCGGATGAAGCGGTGGCGGTCGGTGCGGCGGTGCAGGGCGTCCTTTCGCTGCTCAACGAAGAAGACCGACTCGGGGAGCGGGTGTTGCCACAGGAAGTGCGCGATCAATTTTCCAGCGACGATGGATCGCTGATCAAGGTCACCAACATCACAACTCACACCCTCGGTGTCGTCCTCTGGGACGATGGAAAAGTGGAAGAGTATGTTTTCCCCATGATCCGCAAAATGACGCCGGTGCCCGTGGAGACGAAGAATTCCTTCGGCACGGCCAAGGCGAACATGAAGAACGCGATCGTCCGCGTCGTGGAAGGCGAGAGCACGGTGCCTGGCGAATGCACTCCGCTCGGCATCTGCGACATCGAACTGCCGCCGTTTTTGCCGAAGGGGTCCCCGGTCGAATTGACCTACACCTACAACGAGAACCAAGTGCTCGAAGTCATCGTCGACGCCTACGGCCGCCAGAATCGCGTGCAGATCGCGCGCAATACCGGCCTTTCGGATAGCGAAATCGAAATGGCGACCGCTGACCTCTTACAGATCAAGGTGGTTTAGTTGAGCAGTTTTTAACGTTCATCCGTGCGTGGCGCTACCGAACCCGATTCCTGATAATCCGCTTCGTTGGGAGGGCTGGAGGAGCTACAGCTCCGACGACCTCTATGCGCGGCTATGTCTCTCCTATGAATCCAATCCGAGCCCGGATCAGATCGAGGAGAATTGCCGGCAGCTTTTGATCTGGTGGCAGAAAAAGCTGCCGCTCAAGAACCAGCCGAGTAATCCGCTATCGCAAATGCTGCGGTCGGGGATGGATGAAGCGCCGGCGTTTCTGGCGGAGGCTCGGACCAAGTTGCTCGATGCGGAAGGGCGGGCGATTTTCGATCGGCAATTGCACTTGCAGATCGTGCAGGAGGCGCTGGGTGAATTCAAAAAACTGCTGGTCTTTGCACTGGGTGAAAACCGGTTGCGCGAGGAAGATGAGAAGCGCCTCTACGAGCGCGGGCGGGGCCTCGGGCTTTCCCGCGACGACATGCACGCGGCCGTCGAGGAAGAACTGGCGCGCGTCGGAGCCCAGCGCGTGGCGGCGACCATGTTCGTCGCTGCTCCCACGTACCCGATGGCTGTCCCGGCAGGTGGAGGGGACGTTGATTCCAGGGACCCTGTTGCCGAATTTCGGCGGATGCTGCGGCTTTCGAAACTGGCCCTCGATGGCGACGAGATGACCGATGATCAGCGCGATGCTTTGTGCAACATGGGCGAAAGTCTCGGGCTCACGGGCGGTCAGGCGGAGGACCTGATCGACGATTACCTCGAAGAAGCGAGCGGGATGCCGCCGACGCCGATGGCTCCTCCGGCCCGCGGAGCCACGATGGTTGCGCCAAAGCAGGTGTCTGCTCCTGTGGTGGCGCCGGCGCCGAAAAAGCCTGATCCTATACCGGTGGCGCCCGCGCCGAAGGAGGCTGCGATCAATGTCTCGCCGCTTTCCCGAGCGCAGGAGCGGCAGGATTTTCCGAACTACACGAACAGTGCAGGCGCGGAGATGCTGCTCGTCTCTTCGGGGGCGTTCCTGATGGGGAGCACGGTCCGCGACGCTGCGCCGCACGAGCAGCCTGTCGCGCAGGTGACTGTGAGTTGCTTCTACATGTCGCGTTTCCCGGTGACCAATGCCCAGTATGAAAAGTTTGACCCGACTCATGCCAACAAGCGCGCGCCGTGGGCGGATGGCAATCATCCGGTGGTTTATATCAGCAGCAAGGACGCGGAGAAATTTTGCCACTGGCTGAGCTCGAAGGAGGGCAAGAAATACCGCCTTCCGACCGAAGCGGAGTGGGAATACGCCGCGCGTGGTTCGGATGGGCGAACTTTCCCATGGGGCGACTTGCTCGATAGCGGCCAACTCGCAAACTTCGCCGACAAGCTCACGAATTTTGCGTGGAAGGATAATGTGATCGACGACGGCTTTGCGGAAACCTCGCCCGTCGGAAGTTATCCGCGGGGGGCGAGTCCGTTTGGCCTTGAGGACATGTCGGGGAATGTCTTCGAGTGGTGCCTCGATTCATTCGAGACCTACAAGAGCAAGGAGCGCGCAAATCCGCGCGGACCGATGGGCGGCGCCAAGCGCCTCTACCGCGGTGGGAGCTGGAAATCGCGCGTGTCGAACCTCCGCGCCACCGCCCGCAACTTCAATCTCCCGGACTATTCATCGAACGACGTCGGCTTCCGCGTCGTTTGCGAGTGCGAACCCGCGTAAAGCCGCAAAAGAAAAACAGCCAATCCAAACGGGACTGGCTGTTTCCTAAACTAAAATGGAATAAGCGGAAACTTTTCCGCGAGCCCGACTAGGAGGGGCTATTGAAGCGGAACTTCGCTTTCGCGCGCTTGGCGTTGGCCTTGGCTTTGCGCTTCGATTTCTGCGTCGGCGTTTCATACGCCCGGAGACGACGGACTTCGTCCATGATCCCTTCGGCGTCGAGTTTGCTCTTGAGGCGTTTGAGAGCGCGGTCGATGGGCTCTCCTTTGCGAACGATGACTTCTGGCATGTGATTTCCCTTAGCGATGGGTTGAGTTGAAGAGTTTTGGGTAGCGGGCGTGGAGCGTAGAAGCTCCCTAGACCGTCGTCAATGACGGGTTTGCAGGAATTTTCAGCGCCTTCAAGCGGTCAAACTCTCCCGGATCTAGGAAATCCAGATTTACTCTGGAAACAACCTCAAAATGGAGTCATTCCGTCTCAATTCGTTCCTGGAGGCGGGCCTTCAATCGGTTGAACTCGGGGCTTTGAATGCGGGCTAAAATCTCACGCGCCTCGGGTTTATTGCCCAATTTCATGTGAACCCGCGCGAGGTTTAGCAAGGCGAAATCTTTGCGCGGAGAGATCTCGTGAAAGTGCTGCCACGCGCGGAGTGCGGCGCGCCAATCGGGGTCGGGCACGCTGTAGAAAGTTTCGGCGTAAGCGCGCGCGTATTCCGCATCGAGTGGCTGCAAACGCGCGGCTTCGGCGAAATGCGCGAGCGCATCGCGGAGAAGCGAATCCGCATCCGCGTGGTCGGCGTCGAGCAGTTGATGACGAAAGAGGAACGCCACGTTCGCGTAGCTGAAATGATACGCGGCTTTGGCCGGCGAGCTCGTTGCCGCTCGGCGATAAAACGCCGCCGCCTTTTGGGCGTTTCCTTCCGCGAGATAGCTATCGCCGAGGTGATCCAGCACCACGGCATTACCCGGCTCCAGCTTCTCCGCGGCGAGCCACGACTCCATCGCACGGCCCTGCTCGCCGATCGTCCATAGGAATTCGCCCTGCGCATTTCGCACCGCGGCGTCGGCGGGATATTTGGCAACGAGATCCGCGTAGGCGCGCTCCAGTTTTTTCCACTCCTCCGCGCCCGCCTGCCGGGAAAAAAGCGCGGTCTCCATCATCTTTGCGGCTTGGAGTTCCTCACGAGGGGCGGTCCCTGAGGTCTTCGCGGGAAAGGGGCGCAGGAGGAGCAATCCCGCCAGAGTCACGGCGAAGAGACGTGGCAGTTGACGCTGCCGGACCTCGTGCTTAGCTTCGCGGCGTTGTTGGGGAGCGTGATTCATTTTCACGTCGTCGGTCATGCAGTGTAGGCGCGGCTTCGTGCGGCGCCAGCACGCGTTTCCGCGAACTCTCCGGCGCGCCAAACCTCTATGCAGAAACTCGACTTCGGAGAAAAACTCGACCTCATCGTCCAGCAGGATTCGCGGTATGGTCGTGAAGCCTACATTTTTCTCAGGGATGCCCTCGATTTCACCGTGAAGCTGCGTAAGAAGGCCCGCGAAGGCACCGATCACGTCACCGGACAGCAACTCCTCGAAGGCGTCCGCCAGTATGCGCTCAAACAGTTCGGCCCGATGGTTCTGACTGTCTTCAACTACTGGGGCGTGCGCCGGTGTGAGGACTTCGGCGAGATGGTTTACAATTTCATCCGCGAGGGCGTCTTCGGGAAGACCGACACCGACTCGAAG
>Ga0209181_10012353_pt1 | contig 10811 bp, 7 predicted proteins | sample MAT05_FD_187208 | JGI IMG/M metagenome (GOLD analysis project Ga0209181, IMG submission 187208) | Freshwater microbial communities from Lake Fryxell liftoff mats and glacier meltwater in Antarctica - MAT-05 (SPAdes) (version 2) | ecosystem: Environmental > Aquatic > Freshwater > Ice > Liftoff...
CGTCGATGTACTCGATCAGCATCTCGCTGTTCTCGATCGGCGTCTCCACGCCCTTGAAGAGGGCGAGGTAGGGCGCCGGGCCGGCGAGATCCGTCAAGCTCTCTTCGATCGAGAGGGCCTCCTGGTACTCGGGGGAGGTGACCAGGTTCCAATCGATCGTGCTCCGACGAGCGTTGGCGCCCGGGCGGGGGCTGACGTCGATCTTGTAGGCGTCGTGCTCGGTGTCCTTCGACGACTTGATCGTGAGCGGGAAGAGATCCGGATAGCGAGCGAGGAGGTAGACGCGGAGCTTCTCGCAGGCCTCGGTGACCTTGGCCTCGTCACGCAGGGATTCGCGGCCGAGGCCGGCAGAGCGGATCAGGCCAGAGACGAAGCGCGCGTCGCAGCGCTTGTCGAGATTGCCAATCACCACCTTGAAGCGCTTGAGCTGCTTGGCGAGGTTGTGGAGCGGCGTGCCCTCGACCCGCTTCTTCTCGTTCAGCGCCGAGCGCACCGCGAGGTCGTCGACGGCGTTGCCGACCAGGTACTCGTCGAGGGCGGCCTGGTCCTTCATGTAGAGGTCCTTCTTGCCCTTGCGCACGCGGTAGAGCGGCGGCTGCGCGATGTAGAGATAGCCCTTCTCGATCACCTCCTGCATCTGACGGAAGAAGAAGGTGAGCAGCAGGGTCCGGATGTGCGACCCGTCGACGTCGGCGTCGGTCATCAGGATGATCTTGTGATACCGCAGCTTGTCGATCTCGAACCCGCCAGCGTCGTTGATGCCACAGCCGAGCGCGGTGATCAAGGTGCCGACCTCGGCGGAGCCGAGCATGCGGTCAAGGCGGGCGCGCTCGACGTTGAGGATCTTGCCTTTGAGCGGCAAGATCGCCTGGAAATGGCGGTCACGCCCCTGCTTGGCGCTGCCCCCGGCGCTCTCTCCCTCGACGATGTAGATCTCGCTCTTCTCCGGGTCTTTCGACTGGCAGTCGGAGAGCTTGCCGGAGAGGGAGGTGATGTCGAGCGAGCCTTTGCGGATCACCTCACGCGCCTTGCGCGCGGCCTCGCGCGCCTTGGCGGCGATGACGACCTTCTCGATGATCTTCCGCGCGTTGGGCGGGTTCTCCTCGAAGTACTGGCTGAGCTTGTCGCTCACGGCCGCCTCGACGATGCCCTTCACCTCGCTCGAGACGAGCTTGGATTTGGTCTGCGAGTCGAACGAGGGGTCGGGGTGCTTGACGCTGAGCACGCAGGTCAGGCCCTCGCGCACGTCTTCGCCCTGGAGGCCCTGCTTCAGCTCCTTGAAGAGGTTGTGCGCGGTGCCGTAGTTGTTGATCGTCTTCGTCAGCGCGGCGCGGAGGCCCGTGAGGTGGGTGCCGCCGTCCTTGTTGCTGACGTTGTTGGTGTAGCAATAGATCGCCTCGGTGTACGAGGAGTTCCACTGCATCGCGACCTCCACCGCGATCGGCGGGGCGGGCGGCGGACTCGACCCCTTTGCGCCGGGGGCGGCGGCGTCGACCGAGAGCAAGTCCTGCGCGGAGAACGAGATCACGCTGTCGTGAATGGGCTCCTTCGACTTGTTGAGCAGGGCGACGAACTCGGCGATACCGCCCTTGTAGACGAAGTCTTCGCTCTGGCCGCCGGGGCGCTGGTCTTCCAGGTGGATGATGAGGCCGGCGTTGAGGAACGAGAGCTCGCGCAGGCGACTGGCGAGGATGTCGTAGTTGAAGTCGACAACGCTGCTGAAGATGTGGGTGTCGGGCTTGAAGGAGATGATGGTCCCCGTCTTGTCCGTCTCGCCGGTGATCTTGAGCGGGTAGAGGGGGACGCCGCGCTCGTACTCCTGGAGCCAGACCTTGCCTTCGCGCTTGATCTCGAGCCGTAGACGCTCGGAGACGGCGTTGACGGCGCTGACGCCGACGCCGTGGAGGCCGGCGGAGACCTTGTAGCTGGCGTTGTCGAATTTGCCTCCGGCGTGGAGGACCGTCATCACCACCTCGGCCGCGCTCACGCCTCGGCCATGCATGATGCCGACGGGGATACCACGACCGTTGTCTTCGACCGAGACGCTGCCGTCGAACTGGATGATGACGCGGATCTCGTCGCAGGCGCCGGCCAGGTGCTCGTCGACGGCGTTGTCGACGGCCTCCCACACCAGGTGGTGGAGGCCGGAGCCGTCGTGCACGTCACCGATGTACATGCCCGGTCGCTTGCGGACGGCCTCCAGCCCTTCGAGGGCGGTGATGCTGTGCTCGTCGTAGCTCTGGCGAACTGGTTCGCCGGGGATGGTGGCGTTCGTGGTGTCGGTCATCGGTGTCCTGATCGGAAGCGGTCAACCGCGGTGAGAGCGGACGGCCCAGGCGATCGCGTAGTCCGGCCCCGCCGGGTGCTCGAAGCACCTGCACGAGACCCCGTTTCGGGAGGCTTTGTCGCGCCCTCTCGTCCTGAGAAAGGCGTTGTCCTGCGGGCTCGTCAAGCCTCGTTGAGAGACGCGGAAAAGTAGCTCATTTCACCCTCCCGAGCAAGAGTTTCGGCGGGCTTTCGGGGGGGAAAATCCGCGGGAATTTCAGGGCTTTCTGGTCCTCGTCAGCCGACGTGGGCGAGGGTCCCGCCGTCGACGTGAAAGTCCCGTCGCAAGGACGGGTCGAGCCCGGGGGTGACGATGAGCTCACGGCGGGTGGTCGTCAGGAAGATCTGGCCTCTTGTGAGGCTCAGGAACGTGAAGAGCGCCTCGGTGCGATCGCGGTCGAGCTCGCTCGAGACGTCGTCGAGCAGCAAGATCGGCTCGAGCCCGCGCGCGCCGGCGATCGCCGCTGTCTCCGCGGCCTTGAGCGCGAGGGTGAGGGCGCGATGTTGTCCCTGTGAGGCGACGATGCGCGCCGCGTGGTCGTCGAGGTAGAGGCCGAGATCGTCGCGATGAGGACCGAAGCCGGCGCTGGGGCGGTGAGCGTCGCGCGGACGACGACGCTGCAGCTCGGCCGCGGCTTCGACGGGGTCGGCGCTGCCGCCGGGCTCGAAGCGCGCAGAGAGCGTGAGGTCGGGCGCGGCGATGCGGCGGAAGGCGGGGAGCAGCTCGAGCTCGAGGGCGGCGGCGGCGCCGGCGCGCGCGCGGGTGAGCGCGGCGCCGTGGTGCGCGCAGAGGTGCTCGAAGGCCTCGATGTCGCTCGAGTCCAGGCTCCCACCGACAGCGCGGCGAAGGAGCTGTTGACGTGCCTTGAGCGCGTGGGTGTAGCGCGCGCGGTGATCGGCGCTCGCAGGATCGATGAAGAGCGCGAGCCGATCGAGCAGCGTGCGCCGCCCAGGCGCGGGGCCGGTGGAGAGCGCGAGCTCTTCCGGGTGAAACGCGATCACCGGCGATCGCGTGGCGAACTCGGCGAGCGTCGCGGGCTTGTTGCCATCGATCCGCGCCGTGCACGTCTTGCCCTCGATCGCCGCGGTCTGCTCGCGCGCGATCGGCGCGAGCAGACTGTCGGTCTCGACGAAGCGCGCACCCGCGAAGGCCACGCTCGCTCCATGGCGGATCAACTCGGGCACGCGCGAAGTGCGGAAGCTGCGCGAGGTCGCGGCGAAGTAGATGGCCTCGAGCAAGCTCGTCTTCCCGTGGCCGTTGCTGCCCGAGATGACGTTGACGCGCGATGCAGGTTCGAGCTCGACGTTGCTGAGGTTCCGCAAATCGCGAACGCGCAGCCGCTCGAGCAACAGTCGAGTCATGTGTTGGTGAGCCGGCGAGAGGCCTCGCTTGCGGCGAGGGGTCGTGTCGAATCGCGGGGAGGGGCCCCGCGTGCGGGGAGGGGCGTAGCCCCGTTGGGGTTTGGGGCCGCTTGCGGCCCCATCGAGACTCAAAGGGATGGAGCCGCTTGCGGCCCCATCGTGGACTAAATCCGCATCGGCATGACGACGGCGATGTAGCTCTGCTCGTTCGACTCCGCGGCGGGGCGGACGACGGCCGGATCGAGCTCGCCCGAGATGCCGAGGATGACCTCTTCGTCGCTGATCGCGTTGAGCACGTCGAGGAAGTACTTGGCGTTGAAGCCGATCGTGAGCTCGGGGCCGTTGTAGTCGACCGAGAGCTCGTCGAAGCCGTTGCCGCTCTCCGGGCTCTCGCTGGTGATGCGGAGAGTGTTGGTCGCGACCGAGAGCTTGACGCCGCCGGTGCGGTCGCTCGCGGCGAGCGAGACGGCCTTCAAGGCGTCGTGGAGCAGGCTGCGGGGCGCGCGGAGCGAGCGGTCCGACAGCGCGGGGATGACCTGCTGGTAGGGCGGGAACTGCGCGTCGACGAGCTTGACCGAGAACGTCATGCCGGCGATCCCGAAGAAGGCGTTGGGGCCGCTCTGCGTGATGGTGACGGTGGTCGCGTCTTTCTCGCTCTTGGCTTCGTCGGCGAGGCGGCGCAGCTCGTTGATGGCCTTGAGGGGAATGAGCATCGTCGCGGTGGCGGCGCTGCCGACGACGGTGGCCTCCATCTTCGAGAGGCGGTGGCCGTCGGTCGAGACGAGGCGCACGCGGTCACCGGACCACTCGAAGAGGCCGCTGTTGACGTTCGGGCGGGTCTCGTCGCTGGAGATGGAGAAGTGCGTGCGGGTGATGAGCAGCGAGAGCAGCTCCACCGGCAGCTCGAGCGTGGGGGCGTCGGGCGCGGGCTTGGGCAGCTGCGGGAACTCGCTCCCGGGGATGCCGTGCAAGGTGTAGCGGCGCGGCGATCCCACGGCCTTCAGCGTCGTCTGCGCGCCTTCGCCGGAGATGATCTGCACGGGGCCGTCGGGCATCGCCTTCACGCGCTCGAGCAAGTCCTTCGCGGGGACGGCGACGGAGCCGGCGGTGGTCACGTCCGCGTGGGTCTGGCCGCTCACCGCGAGGTACAGATCGGTCGCGGCCACGCGCAGCGTGTTGCCTTCGGCCGAGAGGAGCACGTTGGCGAGCGCAGGCATGGCGCTCTTCTTGTCGGCGACGCCCTGGCAACGGGTGACGAGGCGCAGGAGGTCTTTCTTCGGGATGACGAGGTCCATGAGGCGCGATCTCCGGCAAATCAATGCGTTGCGAGGGCCTTCCCCGACGCGCGGCGAGGTGTGCTCTTAGCAGGGTTCGACGCGCGCGGGGGATGAGAAGGAGGGTCCCGCTCCGGGAGCCGAGCGAGAGGGCTCAGAACGACTGAGATGATTTGATCCAATTTATTGATCGTCGTCGTCGTAGGGCCTGTGGAGTCCGGGGAAAACCCTGAAACGCGAAGTGGTTCGCGTGGTTGGCGGATTTTCGGCTGGGGACAATTCCCGGTCGGGCGGGGGTGCTAGATGGGGGAAACCCGCCGTGACCCCGGGTCGCCCAGGTCCTTCCCCGGAAGATCCCATGGTTGCTCCAAGGTTGTCCCCAGGTTGCGCGGGGGGCCCCCGGACAGAGTATGGGGCATCGCCTGTTTTTTGGGTGGCCGCGGCGGTCCAGATGACTGAACGTAGCCAGGATCGAGTGACGGGCGAGCTTTGTAAATATTGTGGTATTGCTCACGAACTGTGGGTACGCGTGTGCCCGACGACGGGCGGAGCCATGCCTAGCACTCTGGCGGCTCCTGCCGGGAGAATCCCTCCCGGGCCAGGGATCCCGGGGAGCCGAGCCACGCCGTCGATCCTCCCGCCGACCGCGCCGAAGCTGCCGGAGGCTGGGGCGGGGCCGCTGACCCCGAGGCCGCCGCGGATCGTGGCCGCGGCGACGATCCCGCGGGCCGGCGGGCAGCTCGGGGCGGCGCGTCCCGCGGGTGCACCGGACCGGAGCATCCTGGGGCGCGTGCCGCCGGTGGCGCCGCAGACGTCGGCGAACGGGATGATCGGTCGCGTGATCGGGGAGCGCTATGGCGTGACCGCGCTCATCGGCGAAGGCGGGATGGGGGAGGTCTACGAAGCCAAGCACCTGGCCATCGGTCGACTGGTGGCGATCAAGGTGCTGAACCCGAACCGCGCCCAGGAGCAGGAGGCGATCTCGCGCCTGCGTCACGAAGCGCGGGTCGCGGGGACGCTCGGGCACCCGAACATCTGCGCCATCTACGACATGGGCACGCTCGACGACGGGAGCCCCTACCTGGTGATGGAGCGGCTCCACGGCGAGACGCTGGCGCAGCGCCTCGTGCGCGAGACGCGGCTGTCGGTGGAAGACCTGATCGACGTGATGGTCCAGGTCCTCTCGGCGCTAGCGGCGGCGCACCAGCGGGGGATCATTCACCGCGACCTCAAGCCGGACAACATCTTCCTCTCGCGGCGGGAAGGGATGCGGCCGGTACCGAAGCTGCTCGACTTCGGGATCTCCAAGTCCGAGGACGTGGAAGAGACGATGGCCGATATCTCGAGCCAGACCATGGCGGCGGGGACGCCGTTCTACATGGCGCCGGAGCAGGCGCGCGGGGACCGTCGGCTCGACCATCGGGTCGACCTCTGGGCGACGGGGATCATCCTCTACGAGTGCCTGAGCGGGCAGCGGCCGTTCGACGCGCGCAACTACAATGCGCTGCTGGTGCAGATCCAGACGGCGGCGCCGCGCGCGCTGCGGGACGTTCAGCCCGAGGTGCCGCCGGGGCTCGAACGCATTGTGGAGCGGGCGCTGCGCAAGGCGCCGGAGGACCGCTTCCAATCGGCCATGGAGATCCAGACGGCGCTGCGCTCGGTGAACACGGCCGAGGTCACGATCGAGCAGGTGCCCGACTCGCGCCTGGAGCGCAACAGCGATCCACCGGACGACCCGGACGCCACGTTCGTGTTCTCGCGAGCCGTGATCGGTATGCGCGACGGGGAGCCCGCGTCGCAGCGGATGCCCGAGCCGCTCGCCCCGACGCCGACGCCTCCGTCGGTCAGGGTGGTTCCCCCGGTGCTCGAGGTGTTCGAAGTCATCGAGCCAGACGAGACGACAAGCGACTACGCCCCCTTCACCGACGACGACAACGAGCGGACGGTGGTGGACGAGCCGCGCTTCTTCCGCGACAGCACCTCGAGCGTCACGCGTCGCGACACGCTCCCGACGCCCCCGAGGAAAGAGTGACGACCAGCGCGTCGTCGTCGTCGGGGGCGGGCGGAGCGAAGATCAACGACGAGGGCATCACCCGGGTCGTGGCGCGGGGGCTGACGAAGACCTATGGGTCGACCGTGGCGCTGCGCGGGGTGGATGCGATCCTCGAGGCGGGGCGCGTGACGCTGATCGAGGGGGCGAACGGCTCGGGGAAGTCGACGCTCCTCGGGATCCTCGGGACGGTGATCCGGGCGACTTCAGGCAAGGTCGACTACGAGCCCTTCGGCCACGATCGGATGCGAGTGCGCTCGGCCATCGGCTGGCTGTCGCACGAGACGCTCGCCTACCCCGATCTGACCGGTCGCCAGAACGTGGAGCTGGTCGCCCGTCTGCACGGGCTGGAGCCGGTCGAGGCGTGGGCCCGTGCCGAAGAGCGCTTCGAGCTCGGAGCGTTCGCCCGTCGTCCGATGCGGACGTGCTCGCGCGGGCAGCGTCAGCGCGTGGCCCTGGCGCGGGCACTGATCCACGAGCCGTCCCTGGTGCTGCTGGACGAACCGACAGCCGGGCTGGATCGCGGGGGCGTGAGTCGGCTGATCAAGGTGATCGAAGACGAGGTTCAGCGGGGTGCGGGGGTCGCGGTGGTGTCGCACGAGCCAGACGTATTCCGTGCGCTGGCGTCGGCGAGGATCCTGTTGGAACGGGGCCGCATCATCGAGGCGGCAGCGGCGACGTAGGCGAGAGGTGCGGGAGTGTTTCACGTGAAACATTCTGGCGCGGTGGTCTCGTCCTCGCGGCGGCTACTCGGAGACGCGCAGAAAGTGTTTCACGTGAAACCTCGGTCGGGGACGCGAAGCTGAAGGTGCCCGAGTAACACCAGCATCGCTTCGACCACGCCGGGCTCGCTGGGCGCACCGCGCGGTACCATGGCGACGCGGGGCACGATCCCGAGCGTGACCAGCTCGTCGGCGTTCGTGCCCGTGGATCGGTCGGCGACCTCGGGCGCCTGGAGAACGACCACGGCCTCGGGGAGGCTGCTCGCCCAGGTGCGCAGTGCGAGGAGGCAGGCGCTCACGTCGTGGAGCACGCCCAGCCGATCCACCCCGACGAGGACGAGGAGGTCCGGGGCCAACGCTCTAGCAAGGTCGAGGTTGGTGATGCCAGGAGCGAGGGGTGTGAGGAGGCCGCCCGCCGTCTCTACGATCGTCCAGGGCGCGGCGCAGTTGGTGACCCAGTCGGCAATAACGGTCGTGGAGATCTCGACGCCTGCACGTCGCGCCGCGAGGTGGGGCGAGACTGGATCCGGGAGCCCGTAAGGGGCGGAGTGTTTCACGTGAAACATACTCGCCCCCGCCAGGCGCTCCGCATCCGACTCGCCCTCGCCCAGCCCCGACTCCACTGGCTTCAGCCCCACTGCCGAGCGCCCTTGCAGACTCAGCGCTTGGAGCAGGGCGACGCAGAGGTGCGTCTTTCCCACGCCGGTGCCCGTTCCCACGACGACGACTCGGACCGGGCGCCTGTCGATTGACTCTTCCGTAACCATCTCTCTCTTTGCCTCAGCGTTCAGCGTGCGGTGTGGAACGCGGCGAGCGCCCGCTCGACGTCCTCAGACGACAGCCGCGCGTGAACCGTGATTCGGAGACGTGCTGTGCCGGTGGGGACCGTGGGCGGGCGGATTGCCTGGACCAGGATGCCTTGATCGCGCAGCCGTCGCGAGAGGGCGACGGTCGTATCCGAGGCACCGATGACCCAGGGGAGGACGGGGCCGCGACCGTGGGCGACGCCGGGCACGCCGAGGGCGGTGAGGCCGGTGCGGAGCTGGGCGCCTCGAGCGGCGAGGTGGGCGCGTGCCAGGTCGTCTGCGGCGGCGCGCTCGACGCGGCTGACAAGGGCGGTGGCCAACAGCGGGCTGAGGCCGGTGGAGAAGACGAAGCTCCGCGCTCGGTTCCAGAGCCAGAGGCGCAGAGCGTGGGAGCCGGCGACGAAGGCGCCGTGGAGGCCGAGGGATTTTCCAGCGGTCCCGATCAGGACGTCAGGGGTGATGCCTACTTCGGCGGCGAGGCCGCGACCGCGGGGACCGAAGACGCCAAGCACGTGGGCTTCGTCGAGGACAAGGGCTGCGTCGTGGCGGTCGCAGAGGGCGCGGAGGCGGACCAGGTCGGGCGAGTCGCCATCCATGCTGAAGTAGGATTCGGTCACCACCCAGCGTCGCTTGGCGTCGCGAGACGCATTGAGGGCGGCCTCCATCGCGGCGAGATCGAGGTGCGGGACGACGCGGATCTCGGCGCCCGAAAGGCGGCAGCCGTCGATGATCGAGGCGTGGTTGAGCGCGTCCGAGACGACGACGTCGCCCCCGCCGGCGAGCGCGGCCATCGTGCCGACGTTGGCTGCGTAGCCCGAGGAGAAGAGGAGCGCCGCGTCGGTGCCCAGCCACGCTGCCAGCGCGGCCTCGGCGGTCTCGTGGGCGGCGACGTTGCCACTCACCAGGCGGGAGGCGCCTACGCCGCTGCGACCAAGCGGGCAGCCTGGCCAGGGGTCAGATGCATAGCCCAGGTAGTCGTTCGAGCAGAGGTTCAGAAGCGCAGCACCCGGCGGCTCGGGGACGGGCGGGATCCGCAAGAGACCGCGGTCCTCCAGGGCGGCGAGCTCTCCCGCTAGATGGCGGAGAGGGTCGAGCCACGGCATCAGGAGTCGCTCGAAGGCTTCGGAGCGAACCGTGAGGACTCGTTGGCGGGGGGCGACGCGCTCGCCCGCATCTCTCGCGGGGGGGCCACAGAGAGCGGGATCGTCGCGCGGACCGAGCCGGCGGCCGGGGGCGAGGAGGCGCTCACCGCCGAGGCGCCCTCGGCCGGCGCCTCCAGCGCGGCGTCGACACGCTCGAGCATCCGCCCAAAGGCGCCCCGGGCGCGCTCCGCGAACGTGGCGGAGCGCGAGCGCTCGGCTTCCAGCTCATAGGCCAGGGCCATCGCCGCGAGCAGCATCGCCTGCGGCGTCACCGCCCGGCCCGGCGGCACGACGGTCGCGAGCTTCTGATCCACCACCGCGGCGAGGCGCTGAAGCTCTTCGTCCGTTGAGGAGGTCGTGACGCGGTACGTCTGCCCTCCAACGCGAAGATGTACCGTCCGGCCCGCCATCCTGGTGGGCAAGCTATCACGATTCGACCTGAGAGACGCCGCCCAACCAACCCATCGACGCCCGCGCCCCGCGCCTCCTGCTACCATCGCCGGCCCATGCGATCGCGGCGCGCCACCCCACAGTTCGTTCGAGCCGCCGCCGTCCTCGTGGGCGCCCTCGTGCTGGCTCCCTCCGCGGCTGCATACGCAGATCCGCAAGCCACCGTCGGCCTCACCCTCGGCGCGGCCGGCGCCGGGTTGAACCGATCGATCTGGCAGAGCACGGCCTTCCACCTGGGCATCCACGGCGATGTGCTCTTCGGGCGCGAGCGCAACGCCGACTTCGGGATCGGCCCCTACGCCGAGCTGCTGACCAACGGCTTCGACGAGATCCAGTTCGGCGGCGGCGTGAGCGGCTTGCTCCCTGTCCTCGACACCTTCCCGCTCGTGCTCTCGGTCGGCGCCTACGGGCGTGCGGCGACGGGCGGCGTTGGTCTCCAGCCGGCCCTCGCTGGCTTCAGCCTCGAGCCAGGCCTCGCCGCCGAGCTCTTCTTCGGCAGCCGCAGCTACAACTTCCACGCCCCGTACGTGATGACGGCCGGCCTGATCGGGCAGATGCGCTACGGCCTCGGGCCTTCGCGAGAGACGTCGATCATCCTCGGGGCTCAGGTCGACTTTGCGATCCTGAGCCTGCCGTTCGTGTTCCTGATCAACGCTGTGCGCGGCGGGTCTCCAGAGACC
>Ga0209181_10012354_pt1 | contig 10811 bp, 6 predicted proteins | sample MAT05_FD_187208 | JGI IMG/M metagenome (GOLD analysis project Ga0209181, IMG submission 187208) | Freshwater microbial communities from Lake Fryxell liftoff mats and glacier meltwater in Antarctica - MAT-05 (SPAdes) (version 2) | ecosystem: Environmental > Aquatic > Freshwater > Ice > Liftoff...
TGGCGACCGCAAGCGTGTTGATAAAGGCCGTACCCGCGTAGCAGGACGCTTGATCGAAGGCCTGCTGGACGTATCCCGGGGCCCAGGTGACGGGCATGGCGACTTGGTACAGCCCGGCACGACCGGCGGCACCGATGATGCGCGAGCCATTGGCGCTCGGAGCGAACCGCCCGGTGACACCGTTCAACGTCTGGGAGGCGATAGGGGCCAGGAAGTTCTCAAGGGCGAAGAAGCTGGAGATCTGGAAGATCACCGCGCGTTGGGATCGGAAATCGGTTCCGAAAAATCCTCTCAATTGCTTAGATTCCGTCGTGCCGACCAGAAACTTGCCTGCGGGCGCAGCTATGTAGGTCAGACTGTCGAAGGCCTCTGGCAAGAACGATGTGTTCCCGAAGTTGGTTGCCGTGCCGAAGCCGGAGTTCTGCGAGCTTAAGAAGCGACGAACCGGGGCGGTGAGCGTGGTGACCGAGATGGACTCCAGGGTAAAATCTAATACGTTGCCGGGGACACCGATCGTGGAGCCCACGTACAACTGTTGGTCGCCCTTGGCAACCGCGTCGACGCGATAACCGGAGACTGGGTTATAAACGCTCGCGACAAACGGAGCGGTGGCGCTGGTGACATCGATGAGCCAGAGCCCGAAGGACCTGGTGCCCAGCGCAACGGCCTTGGACGCTCCGGCCTCCCAGGACGTCATGCATGTGTAGTCGTTGAGAGTGCCGCCGAAGGGCGTGGTGCTGCGAAGGACGGGGGTGAGCGAGGAAAGTTCGATAACCTTGAACTCGGCGCTGGTGGTCATCACATACAGGCGAGAGTTCGCGAGGGACATCTGGTGCACGTTGAAGCCCGTGAGTGTGTTGGGAAGCGTCACGGGAGCCAATGGATTGGTGATGTTGATAAGCGTGATTCTGTCGGGCACTCCGCCACCAAACCCGCTGGCGATAGCCAGGATGTTGACGCCACCGGAAAGAAAGCCCGGCTCCATGAGCACCGCGGTCGATGGAAGGGACAGCGAACTGCGGAGCTGCTGGCTCTCCGGAAGTGTGTAGTCGTACAGCCGGAGTATGTTGAACGTGGAATCAAGAACGGCGGTGATGTTGCCGGACTGCCGAACCACCGTCGGGGCAACGGGGAGGCGGTTGAGGGTGGTGCGCGGGGATACCGCGCTCGGGTTCGAGGTGTTCATGGTCATCAGACCGGCGCGCCCCGCGGCCCAGTAATCGGTGAGGCCGAAGGCCGCGCCGGAGACCATCTGACCGATCTGAGGAAACGTATCGAAGTATCCGCCGAGGTACGAGAGCGCGGCCGGGTTGGCCGTGCTCCAAGACCCCACGCCCGAGTCACTGATGCTGATGCGGAGCACGTTCCCGTTCGAGGACATGCAGCCCGCGCGCCCGTTGAGATCCACCGGCGGATGCCAGACCGGCGAGGTCGGGCTGATGACATCGACCGCACGCATCCAATCCTCCCGCTGGGTCGCGCCGGGCGCGTAGTTGTCGTAGCTGAGCACCAGCAGGGTACCGATCGCGGTCATGGCGCTGATGCTGGTGCTGGACCCCAGCGGGGCAAAGTTGAGACTTGTCGTCACGCGAATGGGCGCGGCGGGATTGGTAACGTTCCACCCTTCAACGCCGAGCATGGACGAGTTGCCCTCGTGGATTCCTGTCCAAAGCAGGTTGCCGGTCTTGATCATCCGATCAAAGCCATAGTTGAAGAGAAGGGGCTCGATGGACCCTACAAACACGGGATCGCCGCTGGCCGAGAAGTCATAAATCTGGATGTCGCTATCAATGTTCTGCCCGTTCGGCCGGGGCGGAGAGAGTATCTCCAGCGTGGATACGTAGACGCGCGGACCGTCCGCCAGAATATCGGTGATGTCTTCTATGGCACGCGTCGAGACCGGATTGCTGATGTTCAGCAGCGGAGCGTACAGGATGGTCACCCGGACCACCGTGTCGTCCTCCAGCCACACGGCGGCGGACAGGCCGTCGGGGGCGACCGAGATCTTTCTCGCCGGCGCGGCGAGGCCAATGCGGCGCGGCGGCGAAAACGTCACGGGCGCGTTCGGGTTCGCCAAACTCAGCATCTCAAGGTTTGTGCCCGAGGCCACCAGCAGGCCGGTTGTGCCGACCTGCGCGACGGCTGTGGTCTCACCGCCGAATCGCCCGCTGATCGAAACGCCGCATTGGGCCAAGGCGGGCGTCGCAGCGAACAGCAGCGGCAGTATCGCCGCAACCAAGGTCGAAAATAGGGCCCGAAAGCGTCGAGCCCGAGCGCCAAACCATCGTCGTGCAAGCATGGACATTCGAGGCCACCTTTCGGGCAATTTCCGGATGATCTGCGGCGAGCGGCGTAGGTCCGCGTCACGGCAGTTCAAGATAACCGATTTCATCGCTCCGCACCACATAATTCTCGCACAGACGGATCATTATGAAGGATTGACCGGCGTTCGTTCGCATGATTGTCGGGATTTCAGAGTTCAGCAAGTTTAGAATTCATTCTTCAGGAGGAGGAGTGGTTGAAGCGCCGCGAGGGATGTGTGATGGCGCGCGGGGATGCAGAGAAAAAAACGCACGGAGTGCCGGTGGGGTGGGCACTGCGTGCGTTTGAAAATGCGTAGGGCGGAGGATCAGGTGCAGCCGGAGAAGAAGTCCGTGATGAAGTCGGCAAGATCGTCGGGGTCGGTGAGGCCGTCGGCGTTAAAGTCGGCGGGGGCGCAGGGCGGGGTGGAGAAGTAGCACGTGATGTAATCGGCGAGATCGTCGGGGTCGAGGGCACCGTCGCAGTTGAAGTCGGCGAGGCAGAAGTAGACCCGAGCAAAAAACGAGTCCGTAGAGCCGCAGGAGTTGGTCGACCGGCAGACGTAGTAGTAGTTGCGGTCCATCGGGCGCAGGTTGAAGATGGTCAAGAACGAATCGTGTGCACCGGTGATCTCAGAGCCCCAGCCGGTTGGCCCGTCGACGATCGGCGTGTACCCACTGTTGCTCACGCGGTACCACTGGATGCTGAAGTTGGTGGCGGAATGAGCCAGCGATGCCCCCGCGAAACTGACCGTGCCCCCGTAGCACCCCGATTGATTGAAGGACTGGAGCGCGTATCCCGGGGCCCAGGACGTGGGCATCGCGACCTGGTACAGCCCGGCCTGACCCGCCGCGCCGATGATGCGGGAACCGTCGGCACTCGGGGCGAAACGCCCGGTGACGTGCGGCAGGAACTGATAGTCGATGGGGGCGATGTAGTTCTCGACGGAGAAGAAGTTGGCGAGTTGATGGATTGTCGCAAAGTTTTCGAGCCCGTCGCCGGAGTAGTAGGTGCCGACCAGGAACTTGCCGGAGGGGGAGCTGACGTAGGTGAGTGCTTCGTACGGCGGCACGTAGCCGAAGCCGCTGGCGTTGGCGCTTAACCCGCGGCGGACGGGAGCGGTGATCGTGGTGACCGTCACGGCCTCGAGGCGGACATCGGAGAGGAGCGGGCCGCTGACGGTGGCGTTGACATAGAGCTGGCTGTTGCCTTTGGCCAGCGCGCGGACGTGGTAGTTTGGCACCGGGTTGTAGATGCCCGAGACCAGCGGGGCCAGCGCGCTGGTGACGTCGATGAGCCAGACGCCCAAGGAGCGCGTGCCGAGCGCGACGACCTTGTTCACAGCCCCCGGTGCCTCCCATGAAGTCATGCAGGTAAAGTCGTTGAATGTTCCGCCATAGGGCGTGGTGCTGCGGAGGACCGGCGTCAGCGAAGAGAGTTCGATAATCTTGAACTCGGCGGCGGTGGTCATGACGTACAGGCGCGAGTTGGTGAGGCACATCTTGTGCACCTCGAAGCCGGAGATGCTGGAAAGCGTTACGGGGGCCGTGGGATTGGTGATGTTGATGAGCGTGATGCTGTCTCCCGCGCCGGGGACTTTGGTGGCGACGGCGAGAATATTGACGCCCCCGGCGAGAAAGCCTGGCTCCATGAGTTCAGAATACAGGGGAAGGAACAGCGAACTGCGAAGTTGCTGGCTCTCGGCAAGTGTGTAGTCGTAGAGCCGGAGCGTGTTGAGCGTGTAGTCAAGAACGGCGGTGATGTTGCCGGACTGCCGCACGAGACTGGGCCCAATGGGGAGGCGGGTGAGATTGGAGCGCACGGTGACTGCACCGGGGCTGGCGGTGTTCATGGTCATCAGCCCGCCGCGCCCCCCGGCCCAGTAATCGGTGAAGCCGGCGGATGCGCCCGAGACCATCTGACTGACTTGGGCAAACGAATCAAAGTACCCGCCGAGGTACGAAAGGGCGGCCGGGTTGGCGGTGTTCCAAGACCCCACGCCCGAGTCCTTGATGCTGATGCGGAGCACGTTGCCGGTCGAGGACATGCACGCGGCACGACCATTCAAATCGACCGGCGGATGCCAGACTGGTGAGGCCGGCGTGCTGATGTCCACGGCCCGCATCCAGTCTTCTTGTGCGGTGGCGCCCACCACACCATTGTCGTAACTCAGGAGCAGTCTGTTCCCGATCGCGGTCATGGCGCTGATGCTGGTCCTTGATCCGAGCGGGGCGTTGTTGAGACTGGTGGTTACGCGGACGGGGGCGGCGGGGTTGGTGATGTTCCACCCCTCAACGCCCAGGAGGGACGACTGGTACTCGTGGATGCCCGCCCACAGGATGTTGCCGACCTTGGCAATCCGGTCAAAGCCGTAGTTGGTGAGAAGGGGCTCGATCGATCCGACGTACACCGGATTACCGCTGGCCGAGTAGTCATATATGAGGATGCTGCTGTTGATGTGGGGCGGGTCCTCGTCGAATGTGGAGATGTAGAGGCGCGGGCCGTCGGCCAGAATGTCGGTAATGCTATAGACAAACTGCGAGACAGGGTTGCTGATATTGAGAAGCGGAAAGTACAGAATGGTGACCCGGACCACCTTGCGGTCCTCCAGCCACACGCAGGCGCTCTGGCCGTCGGAGGCAACAGAGATCTTCCGCGCGGGGGCGCTCAGGCCGATCCGGCGCGGGGGCGAAAAAGAGGCGGGCGCGTTCGGGTTCGCCAAGCTCAGCATCTCAAGGTTTGTGCCCGAGGCCACGAGCAGGCCGGTTGTGCCGACCTGCGCGACGGCTGTGGTCTCACCGCCGAATCGCCCGCTGACCGAAGCGCCGCATTGGGCCCCGGCGGGCGTCGCAGCGAACAGCAGCGGCAGCATCACCGCAACCAGGGTCAAAAATACGGCCCGAAAGCATCGAGCCCGAGCGCCAATCCACCGTCGTGCAAGCATGGACATTCGAGGCCCCTTTCGGACATTTGCCGGCTGACCTGCGGCGATCCACGCCGGCTCGACTCGGTAGTTTAACATACCTGACTTCATTGCTCCGCAACACTTAATTCTTGCGGAGAAGGACCATTATGACGGTTTGAACGGCGTTCGTTCGCACGATTGCCTGGATTTCAGAGCTCAGAAAACTCAGACTTCAGCGAAGGTGTGGTTGAAGCGGCGGGGTAGGTGTGGTGGCGCGGGGGGATGCGCGAAGAAAACGCACGGAGTGCCGGCGGGGTGAGCACTGCGTGCGTTTGAAAATGCGTGCGGGCAGGGACTCGGCAGAAGTGGTCGTTGGATGTCGGCACCAAGTGGCACCCGTAGTGTTTGGGGTGGGGTAGTGGATGGGGGCGGTGCGGTGAGAGATGGGATGGGAGGAGTGCGCGGGAAAAGCGCTTGGGAGGGCCGCGGCGAGGGAACGGGGACGGGTCGAATCGTTCACACTACCCTGCGGGTATGAGCACTTCGAAGTATGACACGTATACGAGCCCGCTGGCGGAGCGGAACGCGAGCAGGGAGATGCTGGCGCTGTGGTCGCCCAGGCACAAGTTCAATACGTGGCGGAAGATCTGGCTGGCGGTGGCGGAGGCACAGCATGAGATGGGGCTGCCGGTGAGCGCGGAGCAGGTGGAGGAGCTGCGCGGGGTTGTGAATCGGCCGGGGGGGATTACGGATGAGGAGATGAAGGCGGCGGAGAAGTATGAGCGGGAGCTGCGGCATGATGTGATGGCGCATGTGCATGCGCTGGGGGATTCGTGTCCGGGGGCGAAGGGGATTGTGCATTTGGGGATGACGAGTCAGGATGTGGTGTGTAATGCGGATTTCGTCGTGCTCTACCAGTCTGTCGACCTTATCCGCACGAAGGTCGCCCGACTGGTGTCTTCGCTCGGCGAGCAGGCCGTTCGACACGCCCGCGTGCCCACTCTCGGATTCACACACTACCAACCGGCACAGCCGGCCACGGTTGGTCGGAGGATGGCCATGTGGGCGACTGATGTCCGGCTCACGCTTGAACGACTGGACGGGTTGCACCCGTATCACGGCGTGCTCATCGGTTCGTTGTTCGGCATCCTCAGGCCTCGCGGGTTTCGTGGCGCGACGGGCACACAGGCGTCATTTCTCTCGCTGCTGGGCGAACACAAGCGCGTCGAGGCGTTCGAGCGTGCCGCGCTCGAACTCGCGATGGAAGGCCTGCTCCCGTCGTTCGAGCGGAACCTCATCGTTCCACCGGGTGAGAGTGCCGAGTATCCGGCGGGCATTTCTGAGCCGCGGACCAGAGTCCCGGGCGACGATGGCTACACCGGCTCGGAAGTCCAGTTCGACTTCTCGCTCATCACCGGCCAAACCTACCCCCGCGTCATCGACACTTTCATCCTCGCCGACCTCGCCTCCACCGCCGCCGTCCTCCACAAAATCGCCACCGACATCCGCCTCCTCTGCAACCGCAAGGAGATCGACGAGCCGTTTGAGGACAAGCAGATTGGGTCGAGCGCGATGCCGTATAAGCGCAATCCGATGCGGTGCGAGCGGATCTGCGGGCTGTCGCGGTTTGTGATGAACCTGGTGGGGAACGCGTATGACACGGCGGCGACGCAGTGGCTGGAGCGGACCTTGGATGACTCGTCGAATCGGCGGCTGAGTTTGCCGGAGGCGTTTTTGGCCTTGGACGGTGCGCTCGACTTGATGCACAACGTGGCGAGCGGGCTGATTGTGCATGAGGCGATGGTGCGCAAGAACCTGATGGCGGAGTTGCCGTTCATGGCGACAGAGAACATCTTGATGGCGTGCGTGAAACTTGGCGGCGATCGGCAGGCGTATCACGAGATCATTCGTGTGCATGCGCAGGCGGCGGGGATGCGGGTGAAGCAGGAGGGGCTGGAGAATGATCTGCTGGAGCGGCTGAAGGGTGACAAGCACTTTATGAGCACGGCGCAGGGCGGGACGCTGAGCGCGGAGCTTGACTGGGAGGGCGTGATGGACCCGATGAAGTATGTGGGGCGGAGTGTGGAGCAGACCGAGCGGTTCATTGCGGAGGTGGTTGAGCCGCTGCGGGCGCAGTATGGGGAGGCGATTGGGAAGCTGTCGGAGAGTGGGCCGCGGGTGTGAGGGGGGAGGAGAAGGCAGGGAATTGGCCACAGAAATGCCCAGAAGGATCAGACGGAAGATGGGAAGCAAGAGGCAAGAAGAAGTGGCTATCCATGGCGGGGGCGGTTGCTGATCGGTTCGTTGGCTATGCTCGTCGAGAACCGGAAGATGCGGGCGTTCATGGCATCGACGGGACTGCGCGTCCGAATAGTGACGTTGAAGTGTTGTTTGGTTTGTGCAGCAGAGGAGTATGCGTGGTTGACGAAAGCGAGCCGTTGTCACCCGACATTCGGCACTACTTTGTTGACGAGACCGGAGACGCTACTTTGTTTGACGCGACGGGACGTGTCATTGTGGGGAACGAGGGATGCTCGCTGTACTTCGCCCTCGGGGTTCTGGACATTCCTGATGCGTGGCGCTTGAGGCGGAGTTAACGGCGCTTCGACGAAGTCTCACAGATAGTCCATTTTTCCGTGGCGTACCGTCGATGGACCCGGCACGAGGGCGGACGGCCGTGTATTTTCATGCCAAGGACGATCCTGCGGAAGTTCGCTGGGAAGTCTTCAAGATTCTGGCGAGCCATCCGATGAAGTTCTTCGCGGTGATCCGTGACAAGCGGGGCCTGGCGCGGGACGTTCAGAATCGGAACACTCAGAGTGCGACTTATCACGACCACCCAAACAAGCTCGATGATGAGATGATCAAGCGATTGTTCAAGGATCGGCTGCACAAGGATGCTGCGTACCGAGTGTGCTTCGCGACGCGTGGCAACAAGGACCGGACCAACGCACTCCGTGCCGCGCTCACGTCTGCGCGGGCGAACTTTCGAAAGCAGTGGGGTCATGGCTCTGACACCCCGATCGAAGTTGCTGCGGTCGCGGCGGCCGCGTCTGCCGGGCTTCGGGCGGTGGACTATTTTCTGTGGGCGCTTCAGAGAATGGACACCAAACAGGAAGACCGGCACATGGCCTTCATCGCGAGTTCGGTATCGCTTGTGCATGATGTGGACGATCGCCGGAAGGGACCGGCGGGAACGTACTTCACGCGCGAGAAGCCAATCACGGTTGCGGCAATAAAAAGAATGCCCGGGATATAGGGCTACTCCTTTCGGAGCCGCCACACGGCATGGAGCCGAGTTTCATCCCAAGGCGCTCAGAGAAGTATCGGACAGCAGGGATGCCATGTCAACCCGTGTGCGGAAACCCGGCCGCGCTGGGTGCGCGTGATGTACGAGCAGCCCGTCGGGCTGCGGGGATGCGGTCAAAAGGTCCGGGGCTGTCGCTGCGCTCCACGCCCCGGCTACGGACGATCAGGCCGTCGGCCTGTGAAGCGTGGAGGGAATGGGGGCGATCACAACGAGAGTTGCGGGCGCGGTTGGCGGGCCACATGGAGCGCGACGGGCGCGGGATGGGTGCATCGTGACAAATTCAAATTGGCATTTTGAAAGAACTCGGTACAGGAATGCGAAATTGCGCGGAAAAGGCGACAGGTGGGCGGGAATGTCAGCGGAGGAGGCGTTCCATGGATTCGCGGGTGGTGGGGGAGATGAAGGGTTTGGCGGGGCCGGGGTTGGTGATGGGGAGGACGTAGGGGATGGAGATGTCTTCGTCGTCGAAGCGGCCGTTGGCGTTGGTGTCGGAGCGGACCATGAAGGAGAGGTGCAATGACTGTGGGGTGAAGGTGACGGACCAGACTTGGGCGTGATCAGGGGAGATGACGCGGGGGTTGCGGCCGTTGCCGGAGGCGATCATGAGCAGGGAGGCGTCTTGGTCGGTGAGGGCGCCGTCTTTGTCGAAGTCTTCGGTGGTGACGACGAAGCAAAGGATGGCGGCGGGAGCGTTGTCGATAGTCGTTTGCGGGTTGCTGAAGGCCTGAAACTTGCTGATGATGCCGCGGGATTGGAGCAGTGTCCATTCATCACCGGAGGTGACATCGCGGAAAGCGAGGTTGTGCCAGCGGATATTGTGGAGGTAGGGAGAAAATCCACCGGCAAGATCAAGATCGTCGCTGAGGCGCCTTGAGTTGTTGTTGGCGGGGACGGAGACAGAAGGGACGCCGCCGACAGAGCGGAAGGTGTCGATGGAGACGCCTTCGGGTTTGCGGTCGGAAATGGTGAAGGGGATCATGGAGGTGGTGGTGCCGGTGAGTTCGATGGGGGGCAGGTAGGTGGGGCGGCCGGCGATGGCGCGGCCGGTTTTGGTCTGGGCGGTGGTGAGCGGGTCGTGCATGGGGTTGACGGCGAGGGGCTGGGCGGGTTTGTTGGTGCAGCCGCCGAGGAAGAGCGCGAGGATGAGGGTGGAAGTGGCGCGGCGAGGGAACGGGGTGGATGGGTGCATGGGGGAGACTCCTTTGGGTGTGAAGGGCGGATGGCGGGTGTGGGGTTCAGCGGGAGGGGCGGGCGAAGGCAATAGGTAGAGAAGGGCGAGTGTTTAGTTGGTGGGGGGCGGGGTTGGTTTGGAGGGGGTGGTGTCGTCCTGAATGGCGTCGGGGAAGAAGCGGGTTTCGACGAGTTCGAGGATGATGAGGGTGAAGAGGGTGGCGACGGAGACGATGGCGGCGACGACGAAGAAGCCGAGGCCGCAGGCGGCACCGATGGCGGCGGTGACCCAGATGGCGGCGGCGGTGGTGAGGCCGCGGACTGAGCGTTTGTTTTGGATGACGGCACCGGCACCGAGGAAACCGACACCGCCAATGAGGCCTTGGAGGACGCGGCTGATTTCGGAAGAGGCGAGGAGGGTGGTGGCGGGGTTGTCGGGGTCGGCCGGGTGAAGGCGGCCAGCGGGGACGAGGACGAGTTCCTGGGCGATGAGCATGAACGCGGCGGAGCCGAGGCTGACGAGGATCATGGTGCGGAAGCCGGCGGGGCGGCGTTTGCGTTCACGCTCGATGCCGACAAGTGCGCCGAGGAGGAGTGCGGCGGCGATGCGGAGTGCGATTTGTGTTGCGTCCATCGGTGAGATGATAACGGAGACCGGGGGGAGAACGCGATGGGGCCAAAAACAGACAGACCCGCGCCGGTGAAGGGGCGGGTCTGTTCGGATGAAGACGGGGAACGCGCGGTGCGAGTTCCATAGGGAGGAAAGAGGCGCTGTGTGGCGCGAGATTCGTTAGGTGATGCTTTAAGCGCCAGCGCCAGCGCGGGGGCGGTTGGCGTTTTTGGCGGCGGGCTCGTGGTTGCGGTGGTGCTTCTTGGCGGCGTGCTGGGCGGACTTCTTGCCAGCGAGGTTTTTGCCGGCCTTGTTCTTGTGGTGCTTTTTGGCGGCGTGCTTCTTGGCTTGGGCTTTCTTGCCGTGCTTGTGGGCCTTGTTTTTCTGGCCCTGCTTGTGTTTGGTGCCGTCTTGCTGCTTGGCGGGGGGTGCGAAGTCGGCGGGTGCAGCGGCGAGGAGAGAGGCGGGGGCGGCGAGTGCGAAGGAGGCGGCGAGGAGGGAGGTGGCAATGGTGC
>Ga0209181_10012355_pt1 | contig 10811 bp, 7 predicted proteins | sample MAT05_FD_187208 | JGI IMG/M metagenome (GOLD analysis project Ga0209181, IMG submission 187208) | Freshwater microbial communities from Lake Fryxell liftoff mats and glacier meltwater in Antarctica - MAT-05 (SPAdes) (version 2) | ecosystem: Environmental > Aquatic > Freshwater > Ice > Liftoff...
GTGAAATTGATGACAATGCAGACCTGGATTAATATTTTTTTTCAATAACACTGATGAGTTAGTGCATGAGCAAAGACACAGAAGGGTTAACTTATGAAATAAGTGTAGAGTAAGACGCAACTGACAAGTGATCGGGATGATAAAAACCCATCGTCCTGATTTTGTGTCGTTGCGTAGGCTCACAATATGATTTTAATAAGTGATTATCATACAATATATTTTGCGATCAATATGTGCTTTATTGCAACATTCAATTGGCCATCTCATAAACCAGTTTTAATTTGAGCGAACGGTGAGTATTGTTTTATCCAGATCATCAATACCTGAACTTGATGCAAAATTTCAAATTTTAGATCGGCTCATCTCCGACAAGGTTATTGATGAATGAATTTTTTGGTTACATCATTTAAAGGAATACTTAATTTTTTGTATCGGCATCTATCACCATGAATAAGCATAATAGATGACTTTGGAATTCCAATATGATGGGACAAAAATTTAATTAATTCCTTATTTGCTTCCCCATCTTTTGCTCGCGCATTTAGTGCAATAATCATTGATGAATCTGTAAAAGAAACGACAGATGATTTAATTGCATTAGTTTTAGCAAAAACACGAATTTCTATCACATTAATTTTAATAACGTACCACATATAATTATCTTATAATATTAACTCAACTGTCGGGGTAAAATTAATTTTGTTACTATCGATTAGTAAATGGATCATAACTGCTACTGTAACTTGTAGATGAGGAGCCTCGATAACTATCATCATGACTTCTGCGGTAATAATCAGAAGAACTATTGGAGCCAAATGAATTGCCATTTACATCAAGACAACCGATCATTGGAAGGCCACTTGCAGGATTAATGGTTGTTTCATGTGATTTATGATAGGTATTTAAAGCACGTTGTCTTTTAGCATACTCTATTCTTTCTTCTTCTGTTGGCAGCCTGAAATGAATGATTTTAGCAATTCTTTTCAAGATTATTTTAATAATATTCATGTTCCAATGTCCTTATTCATCAGGTGTCAAATTAAGTATATAGCAAATAATATACGCATAGAAATAAATAGGTAAATCAATCACAGGCACGCAATTTAAATGCGCTATTTAAATAAATGAACCCTATAAAAAATGAAATAGAAAGCCAATGCCATACAACAAGAAAAGAGTAGTAGTTTAAAAGAAGTAACACACCCCTCGCAATGGTCATTGCCTACAACAATTCATATATTTTTCATAGGGTTACCTGTAATTTTGCATTTTATTTTTATCTAACACCCCTACAGCCAATGGGTGTGCATCCACTCTTTAATTATAATCAATAGGTTATCGAATATCAACACCTAATCCACACCTAATCCACACCTAATCCACACCTATTTTAAAGTGAATAAACACAGTATTTACCTCGTAACACACCTATTCGACACCTATAATAAAATGATAGAATAGTTTAAAGCCCAGTTAAAACCGATGTAGTGAACGTACATCATGAACTTAAAAAGAGGATGTCATGCCCAAGGCTTATTGTTATCTAAATCAAAAAATAATCGACCAGCTCGAATCAATAAAAAAAGAGGAGGGGCATGATTCATCATCTCAAACCATGAAAGAAATAATCGAGTTAGGTATTAAGGTTTACCTTCATAATAAAGAGAATCCATCGGTAAGTGAGGATGAAAAAAGACGACAGGAAAAAGAGGAGGAATTGAATCGTCAGCACACGACTCACCTTTTAAGACTACTAGGGATAAGCGCTGATATCTTTCGTTGTGTGTATGATAAAAATAAGCTTCCAGATAGCCCGGGAAATGCGGAAGATCATATAGCTGCTCTTAAGAAAAAAGTAGACAATTTCGTTGAGGGCTACCTTAATAATTAAGTTTTTGAGATATTTATGGGAGTCATACAATATCCATATTTGTTATAAATTGGGCTTAATAAATAAGCCCAATGATACTTTTTAACCTATTGGCTTTGCTTTTTTGATATCCAGTTTTTCAAATGGAACGCTAAAATGACAACCAGATTAAACGATAATAAAAGGATTGGCATTGCATAAAAAGGTTCAATTTCCATTAAATTAAAAATGTCAATTTTTCTTGGAAAACAGCTTAATAAGCTGAAAAAAAGCACGATGAATGATGCAAAATATAGAGTGTATTTCTTATGGTTTTCAATAAAAACAAGCCACATTAATGAATAAATCAATGAAAAAAAGTATCCATAGATACTGATAAAAAAGATTAAAAATGGCCATGCTCCTCTAAGATCTACATTATTCAAATCCATCATTAATGATAAAAATACTGCCAATACAAAGGATGTGGTAATCAGAAATAAATCCATTTTAAATCCATCTGTTTTTTTGATTTCCGAACCGGTTAATAACAAGAGGTTATTGTTTTTCTGCGACCAATAAATGAACGCCAATGCCAAAGGGAGTGTCATAAAAAGCCCTTCGAAATGCACCCCAGATTGATAGGTGTAATATTCCACAGATAGAGCTCCAGAAAGATAACAGGCGATGATTAGCCATGAATATCGGTTGATTTTATTCAACCATTGCACCGTTTCTTATAAAAAATTAGTGCCATTATAATCAAGGGTACAATAATAAAAATTCCATCAAGAGGCATATAAATAATGAAGCGAATGAGTTGGCCATTCATCATAAAAAAAGTTCCTATTACAGCCAAAATAAATGCCAGAATTAAATGTAGGGTATCGCGCATAATAAACCTTATTGTTAGTAGTTAATTGATTTGTAGCATGACGTTAAGATGGTGAATTAAGTTTATTTTTCAATTAAAAACCAGCTAATAAATCTCCATTTCTTCTCGTTGCAACACTTTAATTTTTTCAATGGATTGATTTTTGTTCTCTGGAATTTCAAGATTCATCTTCTGAGAAATGGTCTCAAGACACTTCTTAATCTGGTCTTGATTCATGTCTATTTTATTAGGACTTACACCTATTTTATCGATACTAATCGCTTTGTTAAGCGTATCAATGACACCTTGTACCCCGCTGGATTTATTTACATCATTAAAATCTTTTTCTCGTTTTGGTATGGCAATCTCCACGCTTTTCCCATGCTGCTTTAATCGCTCAATGGCCTGAATGATTACTGTGTCCTCTTTAATTGATTTGCCATCATTATCAAGACAAAGAACTACTTTATCAGTGAGTAAATCCATATGGATATTAAGAAACCCCCCCTTTCCAAGAGAGACTACAACGCGTTCATTTTGTACGGCATCTCGAATACTTAATCCAGTGGCAACGCCTTCCGCAAGGTAGGTGACGCTTTCTTTTCCCTGACCTTCATTTAAGATAACCCCAGCACCTGTTTTTGAACCATATGATTTCTTATCTTTTATGTTCATTAAAGGTTTATTAGCTGTTTCTTTATCCAAGTATATTGCCTCAACGGCCACGATCTTATTATCTTTGTCTCGCGCAATATTTAATAAAGCAGGCCTGTATTTTATTTCTTCAGATTTATTGGTGTATACCTTGGGATGAAAACGAATATTATCACCAGAAGTATTGTGTATCCCTCTAATTTCCTTTAAATACGTCTCTGCAATCGTACCCTTTATAGGTTTGGATTCCCGTACCAATTGCATGCCATAGTCGTCTTGTTTTCCCTCTTTTATATTGTGTTTCTTATTATAATGATTAGGCTGTTTATCCATCGCTTTAATACTTTCTTTTAAGTCATCACCGGTTAATTTTGCACCATATTCAAGACTTTCTTTAAAGTTTAGATTCAATGTTTTTTGAATCAAATGAAGCATATTTCCTTTTTCCATGGTTTCAAAATTAAACCATGTTCCTCTTTTTTCCCCAGTTAAACAAAAGCTTAAACTGCCATTTGTGCCATATCGATATTCAGTTTTTGAAGACAGCGCGCGATTAGGCTCTCCAAGCAATGATTGAATAACCAGCTCCGCATGGTGTGATAAATTTTGTGACACGATATTGGCATCATATTGAGGTGCCTGGCTCTTGATTTTGGGTTTAAAACCTGATGAATTTGGAGCCATTGATGGGGATTTGTGTGGTTTAGCTTTGTTGTCAGTATTAAGACGGTTTAATGATTCTAATGCAGAGGTTTTCTCTGGAGTGACACGAAGTTGTTTTTGTAATTTATTATAATTATCCGTATAAATCATGGCGTGCTGTGAGCCACGAGTTGCCATGATGTAGAACGAACGTAAATGATTTACTTTAGCATTTCGGGTTTCAGCTACGCCGATAACAAAAGGAGATGAAGCGCCTTGAATAGAGTAACTCGTGGCCGTATAACTATAATCCCAATGTGAATCTTTCATTTCCTTTTTTAGTAATACATGATTGGCGCCATGGCTGTCTTTTACTGTAAAGGACTCATCCCCTACATCAGTCACTTGCACCCGTTCATTAGCAAAACGTCCTATAGCTTTATCTGATTTTTTAAAATGTATTTTTTCACCAACAGAGATTTTTCCTGGCTTTGATTGAAATAATTCGATTTTCCAATCCTTATTTTCTTTTTCAGGTACAAATACTGTTTTATTTCCTTTGGTATCATTTAAAACCACTACTTTAGCTGATTCGTCTATTGATACCACTTTGAAATAGTGATCCCCTTTTTTTAAAAAATGTTCGCCCTCTTTTTTTAAACAGTCACGATAGGTTTCACAATAATAAAGTTCTGCGGTGGTGTAATTCGTACTTAATAATCGTGGAAATGACTTATTTTCAGGGCCTAGAGAGGATTCTTCCATTAGAGCATCCCGTATAAGAGTGTTTGCAATCTCTCTTTTTTTGTTTTCATGAATAATAACAATAGTATTATCACGACAAGTAGGTGTACGTGATAAATAGTCTCCTACTGCCATTTCAATGGGGCTATTGTGCTTTAATTGCTCCAAAGGAGTCTCATTAGCCTCTTGTTTTGAGGGTTCGTGTTGGTGCTCATCATCCTTTTTACCTGTTTCCATAACGGAGTATTTAATCTCATGATAAGGACTGTTCTCTTTATTTCGTTCAATGGAAACTAAGGGTAGAGCTGCTAATTGAGCTAAAGCCTTGTCTGTATCCCCACCAATTAAGGTTTCAATGGCTTTTTTATAACCTACGACTTGTTGCCTTACCAGCTCGTCCATAGTGGCCACGCTAATACTACCCTCCTGAATCAATATCTTGCTTGGTTTTCCGCTCTCAATACTCTGATGTTGATTGATATCTCCAAGTAAAGCGCAACGAGCACCCGAATCTTTAATTTTTTGGACTAAGCTTGCGCAATCTCGGTTGGATACCATCGATGATTCATCAAGAAGTAGTAGTGATTTATTGGTTAACGTAGGCTCTTGTTCTTCTGCAATAAGAAAACTCTTTAAGGTTTGTGCCTGGATGCCTAATGCTTTCATTTCCTTCACTGCTTGGTGCGTTGGGGCTACTGCAACGACATCAATGCCACCAGGTACCATTGATTTTGCATGTTCAATAGTATCAATGGCCGTTCGATTCATGGTTGTTTTACCCGTTCCCGCGTAGCCCTGAATCATAATGAATTGATCCGCTGTAGTTGTGATTAACTCACAGGCTTCTTTTTGTCCTTTTGTAAGATTCGCCTTTTCTAATTGGCTGCGCGCCTCATCACCACTCATCAATGGTTTAAGCGTGTTAATTCCTGACTTAACTGTATTAATAATCGATTCTTCAAAAACTACCGCTTCTTTGGTGGTCAATAAATTCTGCACTCCAGAAATTAAATCACCGCTTTTTATTACCTTATCTAACACACTCTCCAATTCGTTAAAGCCTGACTTCCCAATAGCCTTGTGAAGTGCAACCTTAAGTACTTCTGCCCTTTCGAATGCAGCTTCTCGCTCTGAAAGATGGACAATAGCAAATTGCAGTGCTTTTTCAGCCTCACTTTTTATTGGTTTTTCACCGGACAAAAGGTCTAAGGCGTTCTCAAGTGTTGTTAGCAGCTCATTTGTTGTGGCGTTATCAATAATGTGCGCGCCATGATTTGTTTTGGCAGCCTCTAAAGTCAGGGATATTGCAGAAGCTTGGGAGATGGTTTTCAGTGCGTATCGATTGGCCTTATCCACATCATCAGTGATAATCTGCAACCCTTCTTTACTTGACTCAGACAATAAGGACAGGGTGTTTTGACGAAGAGCATAGGCAGGCAGAGTAATGATGGTTCGAACAACTGGCTTAAAATCATTGGCGTACAGGGTCTTGGCATAAGCATGATTCAACGGGAGATGCTTTTCGGTGCTCGTGAGTAGGTGAATGGTGTTTTTTCCATTCTTTATCTTAATTCCATGGCGAGTGAACGCAGATACTTCATACTGCGTCCCCATTTTTACTCCCTCAAAAGAAAGACTGCCTGTGGCTACTAATTTATCACCTATCCCAACAGATAATGGTTTTTGTTCGTAAATCTGCATCAATTGTGTGATGTTTTTAGCAGGCAGATGTGAGATTCCCCCATTGTGATTACGCACCACGAGTTGATTGTCCTTCTCATTAACACTAATTACGGTGAATTTTTTAGATTCATTGCGCGTATTCTGAATTAATACCCAATCTTTCTGATAACTTTTAGCCAATTTTTTCTCACTGTCGGTCAGAGAAAGCCTGGTCAAGGTATTAATGGTTTTTTCATCCGATGAAATCTCACCCTGCTCTTTTAGCTGTTTGCGAATCGCGTCATTCACCTCTTTGGCTTCCAGCTTCGATGCGGTTAATACCCGTGTATTGTCTCTCTGGTTCAAAGGTATGGAGCTATAGAGCGTGGCCGTTTTTAAAATACGCGCATCTTTTTCTCGCACCTCAATGAGATTAATGTTGGTGGTGCGCAACGGCCTGTCTTCAACTTTAAATGTTTTTACCTGAGCTTTATCAAGAAGGCCTGGGATGTCTGATTTAAAGCCGGACAAGGATTGTGACTTTTCCAGCAAGACCACTTTGGCTGCACGTCTATCCGCGATGGATAATAAGGTATTCATCTCATCAGGGGAAAGGCGCTGTGACTCATCCACAATGAGTAATTCGCGCTCTTTTTTACTTTTAAAAAAGGGCAGTCTATGGTCTGACTCATGACGATAATTAAAGCCTGCAACTGTTTCGCACAAATCCTGCTTTCCAATAGACAAAATCCATTGCCATAAGGAGGGCGCTGATTTGGTCATGTCCTGATTAATACTTAGTGCAGAAAGGGCTGAGGGGCTAAGTACTCGAATGTTTTTTGACGTTTGGGCATAATCGATTAAAGTGCTTAGGAGCTCTCGTGATGTAGCACTTTCTTGTTTGATTCGAACAACCCCCTCTTTATGAAATAAGGCCTGTGTCACACCCTTTTGAATGGATTCATTATCAGTTAATTTCTTCACCTTATTCGTATCGCGTACTATGGCATTTTTTTGTGGCGTAAAGTTTGATATTTTTTTAATAAGCGCTTGTTCTTTATTAATTAATTTATACGTCGTAAAACAAGTATCTTCCGTATCAAGAGCAATGAGCTGTTGTGTGTTAAGGGCAGTATCAATTTGTTGAATCAGTGCATCAAAACCCTGTTCACCTAATGAAAAATGGAGGCTTGTCTGCAATAGTTCCTGATAAGTAAACCTAAGTTTTTTTTCTTCTAAGTGAGCAATGGCATCAAACACACCCATGCCAAGCTCTTGACTCTTAGGCTGATTATCCTTTATCGCATGTGCGGCATGAGTTTGCTCTTTCAAAGTAGCTAAATAAGTCGATGGATTAACGCCCAGAGCTTCGCTTTCTTTGTTCCAGCGCTCACGTAATACCTCGGGGTCGATTACTTCTTTGCGCTTCCTGGAGTCCAGAGTTGCCCTGTCATATGCTTTTAAGGAATCAGAGTGCATGCCCTTTATTTGTTCCTCAACCTGTGCGCGGCGTTTGGACAATTGCGTCAGGAGTTCCTTATCAAAATGTTTGATTTCAAATAAACCATGAGCGTCCCCTGTCTGCTCTATTTCCAGCCCCATATTTTTTAAACCAACAGCAATTTCAGAGCGATACACTAGCCCCAAAAAAATTTGGTTATCCATAATCCATTCCATGGTGCCGTGATTGCGACTGATATCAGAGGCAAGGGCTCGCCACTTGCCATCAAGACGCTCAGTAAAATTCATCAACAACGCATGCACATGAAGCTGGGGATCTTGTTCTCTTGAGGTATCATGCAGAATGGTTGCAAAGCACAGATTTCCAGACTTTTCATACTCCATACCTTCTTTCCCTGACTTGCGTGCCTCGGCTGCTTCCCTCTCAATGAGTTTCAATACGGTTTTCACCGCATTTAAGTGCAAATCTACAAATTCTTTATGCTCACAGACTAATGCAAGATACGACACGGATTTAGGTGCGGAGAAGGTCAAATCATAACCGCCACGATGCTTGATTTCACCGCTAAGGGATTTCAGGCCAATGACATCACCGCTTGGTAAAACACCGCCAACAACTGCTTCAAGTGCATGAACATCCACCTCACCTACAAGGTTTTGACGCGTAGCACTTAAGCCCACCCATTCAGTAGTTAACTGATTTGTGAAATAATAGTTTTCTTTAGCAAAGTAATACTTAGGATTATTAATAGGTTTTACCTGCATACTTAACATGATTTATTCCTTTATTGAAAAATGGATTCCATATCGCACTCACGTTCTACACGCTTAGTATTAGCTGGTGCCTGAACATCAAAACGATTGTCTGTGGGATTATTAACAGCAGACTCATTTTTAAGAGTTGTCTTACGCGGTTGATGAGACGGTAGAGTACGAGATATAAAACCTGCGGCTTTTGCACTTCGTTTTTGATAATGAAGTTCCAATTTGGTAATAGGATATTGACCAGGTAAACGCAGATAACAGCTCAGTGGATCAAGCCCCATAATTTCAGGATAAGTTACTAAAGGTCGCGTAATGCGGTTTTTGCCTAGCGAAATACCGTCACGAATAGAATTAGCGCCATAAGAATAGTTTTCTCGGGTATCATCAATTTCTTCATCCCCAAGTTCTTTACTCACGAGTTGTGCCATTTCATGGCTAGGGCTTGCAAAAAAGGCACGAGTATTGAGTAAGTCAAAAATTTCAGCCGCCCCACTACGCCCATAGACCTTCTCTAACTGGCTAAAACTTTGCATTCCAAGTAGGAAACAACCACCAAATTTCCTGACTTCGGCAATGGTTTCACCCAGTAGGGGTAATTTATGTAAACTGGGTAATTCATCACATATAAACCAAATACGTCTGTTTTCATCCTCAGGCAAACTTAAGAGGGTTAGGGATGCCATGGCAATCCACATGGAAATCAACGGTTTTAAGGATTTATGTTGTTCTCCATTGCTTGATATAAAAAGCCAACCTTCCAAATCTTTATTTAATAAATAATCTCGAATAGAAAAAGGGCTTCGTCCCGATTCTTCAAGACCACTTAACGATTGCATTGATTTAAGATAGGTTGTAATAACGGAGCGAATAGAAATGGCTGTTTTTTCTATTTTATTACTGACCAAAGTCGCTGCAGCCGTGCCGTTCAGATAAGGTTCCAGCTCGCTAAACTCGCCCGTAACAAGCAGTCCTAACAGTTTGGATAATGAACGCTCTTTATCCTCGCGCATTTGACTTGCGAGGCAGGAAAATACGGTACGTGCCGCATTAACCCAAAACGGATCGTTTTCTCCATGCATCGGGATGAGGCTTTCCGCCATATTTTCCAGTAATTCGTCTTTTGGGGCTTCCAGCCATAAATCCCAATTAGCACAGCGTGCATCAAAAGGGTTGAGTAAGACATCATGGCCTTCCTGAAAATAGGCCTGAGTAAACGTACACCCCTTGTCATAAACAATCACCCGATCGCCCCGTGCCCGTAAACAATCCATCAATTTCATAATTAACTGACTTTTTCCCATACCGACCGTGCCATGTACCAAGAAATGCTGCACCTCTGCACCTTGCAACAGGGGAAATCCATCAAGATTCAAATCAGATGCTTTTCCTTGTTTGATTATTTGTTTTTTAAGCGTTTCTGAGGGCACTAAACTCGCTCCTCGAATAAATTGATTTTGCGTTTGCACCTTTCCTCGATAAATAAAATATCGACTCACTAAAAGTGCGACAATCAGCGACAAGGGAAAGCCCCATAGAGTCGATTGTAAAAACAAACTCAGTAGCCTGTCCGAAGTTGCAGAAAAATAGTGGTTGTGGAGTATCTGTTCGACCGTTTGTAGGGCATGCCCTCCTTTAACAGGGATAGAAAACTGATGTGGTATCCCAGCGATATGGTAAAAATGAGCGCCATGATAGGACAATGTCTGACTTATCATTCCATGGGGTGCAAAAATACAGGTTAATAAAACACTTAATCCTGCCCAAATGAATAAGTACACATGAAAGAGTGCTTTGTTAATCTGAAACCACATGCGCAGATTATGAAATGAAATCTGGCCGCCTCGCGTGTAATGTTTGTAATTGGATTCATTATTCATTGTGTCACCTCTTATCATCTGTTTGGGCAAAGCAGCGGCTTCCACTGCTTGCTTTGGTGGTTAAAATTTAGTCTTTTTGGTTGGTTTTATTTGTTTTGGGAGAGTTCAGCCGTAGGCGTTTTGTCCTTATCAAAATAGTTTTTTACCAAAGTAAAAAGCGTGCTAATTCCAATGCGATTGAGTTCCATCTCAACAAGAATACTGGTTACTATACCGCTGATAAAAAAAGCGCCAAAGGCCAGAAATAACGCAGCGCTAGGGAATAAAAAAAGTGAAGGAATAA
>Ga0209181_10012356_pt1 | contig 10811 bp, 10 predicted proteins | sample MAT05_FD_187208 | JGI IMG/M metagenome (GOLD analysis project Ga0209181, IMG submission 187208) | Freshwater microbial communities from Lake Fryxell liftoff mats and glacier meltwater in Antarctica - MAT-05 (SPAdes) (version 2) | ecosystem: Environmental > Aquatic > Freshwater > Ice > Liftoff...
GCACACGCTGGCAAACAACTGCATATCTGCGTGTACTTGCTCAAGGGCATTTTGTTCCTCTGCCAAGCCCAGCAGTGATTTTACATATCGCGATGCAACTCTCGAATCGGCCATGGCTTAATTCAGCTTTAGATCTGTAATGTAGGTGTCAACTAATTCCTTCTGTTGCTTATCGTCTGACAAATTCTTTTTGATCAATCGTTCGGAAATTTCTAATGAAAACATCGCCACTTGCGCCTTCACATCGCGCAACGCAGCCTGCTTTTCTGTATGAATGATATCCTTGGCATCTTCTATGATTTTATCGGCATTTTTCTTAGCGGCTACCTGTGCTTCATCATGAATGCGGTTGGCTGCCTCTCTGGCTTCGCGCAACACGCGATCGCGCTCGATACGTGCCTCCTTCAACAATTTTTCATTATCGGATTTCAGCGAAGCCATTTCAATTTTTGCTTTCTCCGCTGCATCCAATGCCTGTTGAATGGATTCTTCTCGTTCTTTCAAAGAAGCGAGAATTGGCTTCCATCCAAACTTGATAAGTATTAAAACGAATGGAATGAAGATAACAACCTGCCAAAAAAAGAGCCCTGATGCGGGGGTAAGTAGTCCCATAATTTTTTTTATAAACGACTATGAAATTATTCTATCAATTCAAATAATAAAGAAACTTGCCCAGCCAAGTGCTTAAGGCAAGTTTCTTTAGCTTTTTAGCCTTTGAACGAAATCAACAAGCAAATTACCAGGCCGAAGAGGGCGGCAACCTCTACAAGGGCTGCAATCACCAACATCGCACCTTGAATCTTGCCGGAAGCTTCCGGTTGACGGGCAATAGCATCCATAGCTGAGCCACCAATGCGGCCTACACCGATACCCGCGCCAATTGCAACGAGACCAGCACCAATACCTGCGCCAGCGATAGCATAGCTAATGTCAAGAATTAAGGAAAACAACATACAAATTATAGTTTAAGTGAAACAAAAAAAATTCAATCCAAAATCAATGGTGATCCTCAGCCGTAGCCATACCAATGTACAACGCGGTAAATAGCGTGAACACATAGGCCTGAATACCTGCGACCAACAATTCAATCATATTAATAAATACAACCACTAGCGATGCGCCTATTCCCACAAAATAGCTGTTGAAAATAAACGTCAAACAAATCAAGCTCAACAATACAATATGCCCAGCGGTGATCGCCACAAACAAACGAATCGTCAACGAAAAAGGCTTGGTAAAAATACCGATGACTTCCACCGGAAAAATAATAGGGCGCAAAAGCAAGGGCACTCCCGGTGTCCAGAAAATATGCGACCAGTAATTTCTGTTGCCTGAAAAGTTGGTAATAAAAAATGTGATCAATGCCAAAAACAATGTGAAAGAGATATTGCCTGTTAAGTTTCCTGTACCCGGGAGCAACCCCAACAGGTTTCCAAAAAGGACGGTGAAAAATAGCGTTAATAAGTAAGGCAAATATTTTTCGTGATGGTGAGAGATGTTAGGCTTGACGATTTCATCGCGCACAAAAATAATGACCGGCTCAAACACTGATTGCAAACCCTTAGGGGCCTTGCCTGTATTGGCTTTGTAAGCGTTTGCTACCGACAAGAAAACAAAAAGAATTATGCTGGTGTTGATGATCAACATCAATACATTCTTGGTTATCGAAATATCTACAACAGACTTGCCCGACTCTGCAATGGTAATATGGTTATTCTCTAATTTGTAACCTTTGTACTCAACCGGCTGGTGATGCTCAAAAAAGTTGGAGGACGAGAACATCTCGAGACCGTTTTCTTCCGAGTATAAAATAATGGGAAGCGGAATCACCAAACTTTCAGTCAGGTGCCATTCGTGGCTATCCATCACGTGATCTAAAATCACTTCGCTGATGCTGAATTCTTCTTTCTTTTCTTCATGCTCACCTTCTGAAGTGTTGGCAAGGCTGAAAAAACTGGCAACCGCAACGAAAAAGAGAGTAAAAAAGGCAGTTTTTGAAACTAAAAAGGGCTTTTTCATTGCAGTCAGAACAAAGGCTTTTAATTGGACTGCAAAACTACCAATTATCCATTCCGAACAAAAACCTTTGTTGAAAATTATGCCCCAAAGAGTAAATTTGGAATTCCACGAGACAAAACATTTGCTCAGTAATTTTTAGAATTGATAATACGCTATCTTCGGGATATGGCTAGGTATTTCACTAATTATAAGATCATTCTTCTAGCATCGATACTAGTGATGAATTCTTGCGAAAAAGAAATTGTCAAGCGGAATCCAGTAATCTACTCACTTAGCTCAGAATCAGGTTTTTTAGGTGGTAAATTAATTATAAATGGAGCTGATTTTGTACCTGACAAGAGCAAAACACTTGTTTACTTTGAGAGTCGCCCAGTTCAACTTGACTCTGCCACTTCAACTCAACTCTTTCTGAAAATTCCAAACGGGTTAAGTCCAAGTCTAATAAATATAACGGTCACCGTAGAAAAGAGTAAGTCTAACGTTTTACCTTTTACCATTATTAAGACCTACAAGGTTGTTACAATAGCTGGCAACGGTAAACTTGGCCACGCAGATGGCAACGGGTTAAGTGCAACGTTTGTTCAACCAGAATCTGTGACGATGGATAGTCAGAGTAATTTATTCGTTGCCGATAATTTCGTGATAAGAAAAATAGATGCAAGTGCCAATGTAACAACCTATGCTGGTAGTCTTGGTTATGGACATGAGGACGGTCCTATTGGGGTAGCAAAATTTAATCAACGGATAAGAGGCATTGTTAGCCATCCTGATGGAAGCATTTTTATTTCTGATAAAAGATTCGTTAGAAAGGTAGATCCTACAGGCAATGTAACTACTTTGTGCGGTGACCGGAACGGCAGTGTTTTCAATGCACTGTCAGGAATTACCTTAAACAATAACCAATTATTTGTTGTCGATATAGGTCAAATCAAAAAAGTAGATCTTAGTGGAACTGTAAGTACTCTTACTGGCGATGGAAATTTCGGATCGGTTGACGGTCCTTTATCAAGTGCTAAGATAGTTCCTTATAATATCACAAGCGATCGTGTTGGAAATTTGTTATTCACTGAATTTTCCTTTGGGAACAAGATTCGGAGGGTTACTTCGGTTGAGGTTTCAACGCTTCCTTTAAAGTTTAAGAGTTCTCTTTTAGCCGGTGGAATTGCAATTGATAGTGATGGGAATATTTTTACCGCCTACGAGAACAGTATTATAAAAATAAATAAAAGTGGAAATATTGAAACAATTGCAGGAAAAGAATATGGTTTCGAGGATGGCAATAATACGGATGCAAGGTTTGCAAACCCAACGGGATTGGTAGTAGATGCAGTGGGGAATATCTATGTCTGCGACACCTTTAATAACCGAATTCGGAAAATAATTCCAATCAACTAATTCACCCTATCTAATGCTCTTAGCTTATCGGCTTTCCAACCCGTTACCCCGACCACCCCGAGCGTAATAAGACCCCCAAAAATTACAGATGGCACCACCCCGAGCAACTTAGCAGCTACGCCCGATTCGAACGAACCAATCTCGTTGCTGGAGCCAATAAACATACTGTTCACGGCCGACACCCGCCCTTTCATGTTTTCAGGAGTGAGGGTATGGATTAATGTGCTGCGAACAATCACGCTCACGCAATCAAACATGCCACTTAAAATCAACAACGCCATTGAAAGCCAGAACAGTTTTGATAGGCCAAATCCAATCATGCACAGCCCAAATCCGGCTACGCACCACAACAAAATTTTGCCCATTCGTTTTTTGATCGGATTGCGCGTGATGTACACCGCCATCAGCAGCGCACCTATTCCCTGAGCTGATCGCAAAAAACCAAGGCCCTCTCTGCCCACGTGCAAAATCTCATCGGCAAAAATGGGAAGTAATGCCACGGCTCCGCCAAATAAAACCGCAAACAGATCAAGCGTGATGGCACTAAGTATAATTTGATTTTTGAAAACGAATTGAATGCCTGCTTTGATCTTTTCAAAAATCCCTTGCTCTTCACTTGCAGCCGGCAAGGGTCGATTGGGAATCAACAACAGACAAACGAAACCTGCCAACACAAGAATGACATCCGCAGAATAGGCAGCCGTAATTCCAAAAAATCCGTAGACCAACCCGCCAATAATCGGTCCACCCACGGCCGCGCCTTCCCACAAGGTACTGTTCCATACAATCGCGTTTTGATACAACTCACGATCAATCAGCTGGGGCATAAACGAGAAATTGGCCGGAGACAAAAATCCGCGGGCAATGCCACTCACAAAAATTACGGTATAGATGGGCAATGCTCCGTTTGCCAAAATAAACGCACCGACATCGGTTGTAAAATAAAGCAGGGTCACCGAACACGCTACCAACGTGATTACGCACACCACAATGATTTTTTTACGCTCTACTACATCTGCCAAATGCCCTGCATACAACGAAACGGTTATGGCAGGTATAGCCTCCGCCAGTCCAATCAATCCCAGCGACAAAGGGTCGTGCGTAATTTCATAAACTTGCCAGCCCACCACCACCGCCTGTATCATGATGGCCAGCGTGATAAACATTCGTGCTAAAATGAAAAACCGAAAATCACGAACGTGCAGTGCTGCGTAGGGATTGGACATTTAGTAGCTCAGATTTTGAGGCCAGATTGTTGACTTCAATCGTGCAAGTTAAGGATTATTAAAATGCCCGATCACAAATCATCGATTGCTAATTCTAAAAAAGTTTTTCGATTGCTTGCACGGCTGTTTTCCTGCGAACATCTTGTGCGCCAGAAATCTCCACAAACGGAACCTTCGTCTGCTCCACTTCCTTTTTGTAGATATTCCAAAAATGTTCACGCTTTTGCGGATGCTCGCGAAGCGGATCATCTTGCCATGGAATGTCTATGTTGGTTAACAGGTATAAATCATATTTTCGATCCGCTATGAGCTGAAGGATTTCCGTGTCGCAATTCCCGTATTTGGCCTCGCTCCATACTTTGATCACGATCAGATTGGTATCGCAAATCAATATTTTGTTCGCCCCGCTTAGCCACTCATCTTCCATGCGCAATTGACCGTGTGCGATTTTCGTAAGGTCAGCTTGAGTGTAGGGCATGCCCAGTTTATTCAAGTAGGCGCGCGCATATTCTTCCACCCAATTGGTCTTAAAGTAGCCGGCCAAATATTTTGACAAATCAGTTTTGCCCGTACATTCGGGGCCAATTACACAGACTTTTTTCTCGTCATGCGCTATACCTTGGTTTGATGCCATACGTTTTTTTCTTTCTAAAAATAGAAAATATTAATTGATAATCAATCCAGCAATATTGCCCTATGCAGTTTGCTGCGATGACACAAAGTACAAATACCACTACTTCCGGTTGGCAAGATAAACGCCACCTAAAATAGCAACCATCCCAACAAAATGACCCATCACTAATTGTTCTCCATCTAGCACGCCCCACATAACAGAAACAATCGGCATAATGTAAGTGACAGATGCTGCAAACAAGGGTGAGGCAATTTGTAACAACTTATTGAAGATGAGATTTGCCACGGCTGTGCTCATGAGTGCCAGAATGATGATATAGCCTGCGGCTTCCCAAGCACCGGGTTGCTCGATTAGCTTGTGCGTGAAATCGGTAAACCCGAATAGGTAAACTAAAGCAAATGGCCAAATGAGCAATAGTGACACGCTGGTGATCGTCAGCGAACCTAGCCCTTCTACTTTGTACTTTAGGAAATTAACATTAAATCCATAGAGTGCACAAGCGAGTACTACCAGCAAGGCATACGCATTGAATCCGCCAATGGCTCCCTCTGCTCTTGCCACTGCCAAAATGATAGCGCCACCAAATGAGATGAGCAAACCGAAGATGGCATATCCTCGAAACCGCTGGTTAAAAAACAACACTGCCATTACTACTGCCCAAACTGGCGAAAGGGTGTTTAATATTCCGGTGACGGAACTTTGCAAGCGGGTTTGAGCCAGCGCAAATAGGAACGCAGGAATAAAGATACCCAACATGCCTGAGAGGAATAATTTAGAATGATCGCCCCGCTTCAGTTCCTTCCATCGAAGAAAAGCAAATGGTAACAAGAAAATGGAGGCCGCTGCAACGCGTAAGGAACCTACTTCGGCTGGAGAAAATACCTTAAGACCTTGCTTAATCAAGATAAAAGAAGTGCCCCAAATCAAGGAGAGAAGAATCAGCAAAATGGGGGCTGTATAGTTTTTCTTTCCGGACATGTAAAAAAATAAAAGGCCAAATAACGGGAAAGGAGGGTCGATTTCAAATGCGGGCTTGCTTTTTCAAGAAAGGGGTCAAGATTGTTCTCCACTAGCAGATTAAAGATCAGTACACAACCTACTTGGGACAAGGAAATTATTGAAAGTCGTGAAAAGGTAAATGAGTTTAAAGACTGGTTTGGCGAGGTGCATTGACTAACGCACCTTTAACTTGGCTGATTTACGCTCCAAAAGAATTTTCTTCTCCAACAACAAGTCGAGGTAGGTAAGTTGTTTTGCGAGATTTTTCTTGTAAAAATCAATCGTTACAAACTGATCTTCGTTGCTCTGGTATATAGTGGTTTTTAGTTGCTCGATCTTCTTTCTTAGCTGCCGGACCTTATCCTCCAAAAAATCAACCTCCCGACAAGTGGGGCTCTCGGTTGAAAAAGAAAGAAATTCAATCGCGTAGAGGCGCTCCAAATATTCTATATCCAGTCTACCATATGATTTTTTATTTGCCATATTGCTTTAGGACAGGAAAAGTAAGCTTTTTGCCGCTGTTATGTATTTACCCACCATTATCTTAAAATTACCCGAATTTTAGGATATTGCTTCCCTTGACCTACACAACTATGAAACGCATTTTAAAGATCTCGGTTTCAGTCATCGTCCTTGCGCTCGCTGGCTTTGTTCTAAATACACTTTACAGCGCTGGTGTCTTCAAAACCATTTCTCCACATTTAGAGGGTGAACTGAAAACAATTTACACGAATATGCCCGGCACAGAGGACTTGGAAATTGATTATGAAAAAGGACTCCTATTCATTTCATCTACCGATCGATGGAAAGAATGGAAGGGCGAAAAAGCGGATGGAGGAATTTATGTGCTTCAACTAGATTCCGTTAACGCGGTTCCAAGAAAATTAGTTACTACCTACACGGGTGATTTTCATCCACATGGTATTTCATATTTCAAGCAAGATTCAAGTAATTATTTGTTTGTTGTCAACCACAACTGGGGTGGAAATTTTGTGGAGCTATTTGAATACAAAAATGATACGCTCTTTCACCAAAGAAGTTTTTCAGATGAATTGATGAACAGCCCCAATGATGTGGCAGCCGTGGCCAAAGACAAATTTTATGTGACCAATGACCATGGGTACAAAAAAGGAATCTCGCGACTGGCCGAAGAATATCTCCGCCTCCCTTATTCGAATTTGGTATACTTTAATGGGACTAGTTTTATAAAAGCAGTGGATGGGTTAAACTATGGAAATGGCGTAAATATCTCAAACGATGGGACGTTGTTATACATCGCTGAGTCAACGGGGCGCGATCTTAGCACCTATGAAATAGATTCTAAAAGTGGAGCGCTGGAATTGATTGGTAACCTAGATCTAAAAACCGGCCTCGATAATATTGAAGTAGACAGTGACGGTAATTTATGGATTGCAGCGCACCCCAAATTGTTGAGTTTTGTGGGTCATTCAAAAGATCCGAATAAAAAATCGCCCTCGGAAGTGTTAAAACTGATTCCGGCCAAGGACAATAAGAGTTATGAAGTAGAACAGGTTTACTTAGATGATGGCAGTCAGCTTTCCGGCTCTTCGATTGCCGTTCACTATAAAAACGATTTACTTATTGGAGTCGTGTTTGAAAATAAGTTGTTGAGAGCCACGTTAACAAAAAAGCCTTGAACAACTTTCATTGCTCAAGGCTTTTAACTAACAACATATAACTAACAACTAAAGACTGGGCACTACATATCCTTCTTCGCCAACGGAGGAATCACACCCATGTTATACCATGTAAATGCATATTGGTCAGCCGTGCCTTCAATTGCTTTTGTTAAATTAGAAGAGCCATGCCCAGATTTCGTTTCGATGCGAATCAACACAGGGTTATCGCCTATGTGATTTTCCTGAAGCGTAGCCGCAAACTTGAATGAATGCGCAGGCACTACACGATCATCATGATCTGCTGTAGTAACCATCGTAGCTGGGTAACTCGTGCCGGGTTTTAACGCATGAACGGGTGAATATTTTCTGAGGTACTCAAACATTTCTTTAGAGTCATCTGCTGTGCCGTAGTCGTAAGCCCATCCCGCCCCAGCGGTAAACTTATGGTAACGAAGCATATCCATTACGCCCACTGCCGGCAATGCCACTTTCATCAGATCGGGACGCTGTGCCATGGCAGCACCCACTAAAAGTCCACCATTCGATCCACCTGAAATTGCCAAGTACTGATTGGAAGTATATTTTTCGTTGATCAAATATTCTCCTGCGGCAATAAAATCGTCAAACACATTTTGCTTGTTCATTTTTGTGCCGGCCAGATGCCACTTTTCTCCATACTCGCCACCGCCTCTCAGGTTAGGCTGAGCGTAAACGCCTCCATTTTCTAACCACACAATTCGTGAAGTATTAAAAGAAGGTGTTAAACTGATGCCGAATCCTCCATAGGCATAAAGCATAGTCGGGTTCTTGCCGTTTAGTTCCACACCTTTTTTATGAACAATAAACATGGGCACCTTTGTGCCGTCTTTACTGGTGTAAAAAACTTGTTTCGTTTCATACTCGCCTGGATTGAAATCTACTTTCGGTTTTTCATACAAAGTAGATTTACCGGAAGCGATATCGTATTTGAAAATTGAAGATGGATAAGTAAATGATGTGAACGTGTAGTAAATCTGTTTGTCTGAAATTTTCCCGCCAAAGCCGCCTGCAGTGCCAATGCCTGGCAACTCTACTTCACGTTCCAATTTTCCTGAAAAATCAAACTGCTTGATGAGTGTCTTTGCATCCTTCAAATAGCTTACAAACATTTTCTTGTTGGCAGTACCCACCCCTTGCATGGCGTTATCGGTTTCTGGCACAATGTCTTTCCAATTCTCAATGCCGGGTTTAGCAAAATCGACCTCAACAATTTTATTGTTGGGCGAATTCAAATTGGTTTGAAGAATCAGCCGTGATCCATCATTGTCGACCAAATTATGATCGTTGTCAAAATTGCCAACCACAGTTACCAGTTTTCCCTTGGGGTCTTTCAAGTCTTGCACGTACAATTCATTTCCTGTAGTGCTGGTAGCTGCTGTCACCACCAAGAATCGTTCATCTTCCGTGAGCCCCGCGCCTACATATCTACGAGGTGTTTTTTCTCCGCCAAAAATCAATTGGTCGGTGCTTTGTTCGGCACCAAGTTTGTGAAAATAGAGTTTGTGGATTTGGGTTTTGGCCGAAAGTTCGCTGCCTTTAGGCTTGTCATAGCTGCTGTAATAAAATCCTTCATTCCCTTTCCAAGCCAAGCCACTAAACTTCACATCGCGCAACGTATCTTCAACATTACTTTTATCAAGTGTCTTTATAACGATCACTTTCCTCCAGTCTGACCCGCCTTCCGAAATTTGATAGGCTGCTAGCGAGCCATCTTTCGAAAATGAGATGCCGGCCATAGATGTGGTGCCGTCTTTTGAAAACGTGTTAGGATCTAAAAATAGTTCGGGAGCACCACTTTCCCCTTTCTTGCGGTACAGTGCACTTTGATTTTGCAATCCGTCATTTTTGTAGAAATAGTAAAAGTCTCCTTCTTTAAAAGGCGCGCTGAGCCGTTCGTAGTTGTAAAGTGCCTCTAGTCTTTTCTTGATGCTTTCACGATATGGTATCTTAGCCAAAAAACCAAACGTCACTTCGTTTTGCACTTTCACCCAGTCCGCTGTGGCCTTGGCTGTGTCGTTCTCCAGCCACCGATAAGGGTCATCAACATTGATACCAAACAGGGTGTCAACGTTGCTGATTTTTTGAGAGATCGGATATTTCATTGATGACACTTGTTCTTTAGGCTTTGAACAGCCGGCAGCCAAAATGGTTAAAAGAAATAATATGCTAGCTTTATACATAGTTTTAAATTTTGAAAAAACAAGATAACGGCTTTATTGAAAGATATCCAACACCTTTGTTACCACCTATCCAGAATTGATTATGAGCGCAACAAAAAAGCTTTCATTAGTGAACATCGTTGCACTGATTATAGTGCTAACTATAAACGCACTGGCCAATATTTTGCCCATTAACGGCATGAACACAGGGCAAATTTCAGAACTGTATCCAAGCCTATTCACCCCTGCCGGCTTCACTTTTTCTATTTGGAGCGTAATCTATTTGCTGCTGATCAGTTTTTCAATTGCACAGTTTAAAATTAAAGATCGACCCTACTTCAAAGAACTCTCTCTTTGGTTTTTGCTTTCATGCTTGGCAAACGCAAGCTGGATTTTAGTTTGGCACCATTTGTTTACGGCTGCCTCGGTTGTTGTTATGTTGCTGTTACTATATTCGCTTACGCGGATTTTTTTGCTGCTTACCAACAATACCTTTAGCCGAACAGAATGGGTCACCATCAAACTTCCGTTTATTTTTTACCTATCATGGATTTGCGTGGCCACCATTGCGAACATATCTACACTACTGATATCTGTAAATTGGAATGGTGGATTTCTTTCACCAATGTATTGGACAATGATTCTGATTGGAATTGCGGCTATACTCGGTCTCTTTATCGCATTTCAATTTAAAGAGCCT
>Ga0209181_10012358_pt1 | contig 10807 bp, 11 predicted proteins | sample MAT05_FD_187208 | JGI IMG/M metagenome (GOLD analysis project Ga0209181, IMG submission 187208) | Freshwater microbial communities from Lake Fryxell liftoff mats and glacier meltwater in Antarctica - MAT-05 (SPAdes) (version 2) | ecosystem: Environmental > Aquatic > Freshwater > Ice > Liftoff...
ACGGCACGATCACATTGGCGAGCGCGCTCCCCGATTTGGCGAACAACGGCACGCTGGCGATCACCGGCAACGGCGCGGCGAATACCATTGTCAGCGGCAATAACGCCGTGCGCGTGTTCAATGTGGCTGCCAGCGCGAACGTGACCCTGAACGGGTTGACGATCACCAACGGAAACGCAGGCTCAGGCGACGGCGGCGGCATCGCCATCGCCAGCAGTGGGACGCTGACGGTGACCAACAGCACCCTCAGCGGCAACACGGCGGGCAGCCGCGGCGGCGGCATCCACAATGAACTTGGCGGGACGCTGACGGTGAGCAACAGCACCCTCAGCGGCAACACGGCGCGCAACATCGGCGGCGGCATCCACAACTTTGGGACGCTGACGGTGAGCAACAGCACCCTCAGCGGCAACTCGGCGAGCATCGTCGGCGGCATCGTTAACTTTGGCGGGGCGCTGACGGTGGTGGATAGTTATCTCTTCAACAACGCGGCGACGGTGGCTGACGGGGTCTACAGCACCAATGCCGGTAGTGTGACCAACACCTGTCTCGTCGGCAATGGCGACACGGCGGTCATCAACACGACTGGGACGCTCACGGCGACCGGCAACTGGTGGGGGACGAGTTGGGGTCCCAATATCCCCGCCGCGCCCGCCTTGACCGGCAGCGTCGTCAGCAGCGGCGACAGCATCGGCGGCACGGGCGAAGCCTCATCAAGGGTGAATGTGGGCATTGTCAACGTGCCCACTGATTACGGCACGTACAACGTCGCGCCCATCGGCAGTTGGTTGCTGGTGGCTCCGGCGGGTTGCGACACCTGTTTGACACCCTCGGGGGTGGGCACGCCACGGTCGTGCTTGATCCCGCGCCCCCCCTAACGTACAGGCGCAGCGCGCTTGATAAAACCTCACCCCGTCTGACTTTGGTCAGGCGGGGTGTTTTTTTAGGGGATCATGATGCGATCATCTCGTGGGCGTCGGTTTGATGTTGACAGTGAGCGTGAACCGCCCTGCCCCCCCCCGCGCTGAGCCGATGGCAACCGTGTAGGTGCCGGACTCGCGGATGAGATAATTGAGGATGCGTGAGTCGAAGAAGTCGAGATCGGCGTCATTAAAGCCGTGATTGTCGTTGTCGTAGAGCAGCGCCCCCGCCGCATCAAAGAGCGAGATCGTCGGGTTGAGCAGCGGGTCAAGCGCCCGCCCAGTGATCGTCACATAATCACCGACCGCTGCCTCAAACGTAAACGCCTCTATCTCGTTTGGGGTGATGTCGCCCTCAAACCCCTGATCCAGACCGGGGTATAGGGGTCCACCGCGCGCGATGAGAATATTGGTGATTTCGACAGCGCCCCCCGTGCCGGGATACCCGTGCAATTCCAACAGATACCACCAGCCGTCCGGTTCGGGCGTGATCACATTGGCGATGCGGGCGTCGTGCAGCGCCATCGTGGGGTCGGACGAGCCGTGATCGTCGTTGGCGATCAGCAGCAGCGAATCGCGCAGGTAGAGCGCCATATTGACGTCGAGATCGCCGCTGATGGTGCGGGCGCTGATCTCAAAGACATCCCCCCGTTGCCCCTGAAACGAATAGTAGGCATGATCATCGGGCTTGATTTGTACAGTGGTGGTCTCGGACCAAAGCGGCGCAGAAAATTGGGCGATCGGCGCTGGGACTTGGCGCTGCGGAAACAATTGATCGCGCAGCCAGACGATCTGCATCTCAAAACTGCCGCCAATAGCATTCAGTCCGGTGACACTGATGACGTATTCGCCCGTTTCGGGCAGCTCCAGTTGTTGCAAACGGGCATCCGGTGGGTTGAGGGCGGGGTCAGGCGGTCGGTGGTTATCATTCGCCGCCAAGATCGTGCCATCTTCCATATAGACGTTCAGCATGGGATCGAATGTGATTTCGGTCGAAGCCACCGTGACCGTGATCACATCCCCAGCCGCCGCGCTGAAAGCATAAGTATACGAATCGGAAGCAGCGACTTTTTCGGTGATGATGACGGCATATCCCTCTTCTTGGGCGGCGGTCGGCATCGTAATGGCAAAGAGTAGCAGCAGGGTCGCAAGCCAAGCGGCAGTCGTGCGCAGGTCACGGATCACAACGGTTCATCCTTCTTGATAAGCGCCCGATCCAGTCGGGCACCTTAAGGGCGAGAATCAACGCAACTACACAGCTACCCCTCATCCCAAGGGCGGACGCATGAAACCTGTCAGACGGATGATAACGGGTCAGGATGGGTATGTAGGGGCATGATATATCATGCCCCTACCGAGGATAAACCCATTGTGTGTTTTTGTGACCCTTTGTGAATATCGAGTACCCTCTCGTGCGTTGAACCTGGGGACGGTGCTGCTATTCACCCCAAATACAACGAACTCGAATCCACCATATAGCGGTGCCGACAGATGAAAGTGCCCGCCTTGCTGATCGTGACGACGCTATAGCCGGGCGCGACGCGACGGTCATTTTCGGTCTCTAGCTGACCGGGGTGGGCATGAATTTGATACCAACTGCTGAGCGCGCTGGTGTACAAAATGCCATCGACATAGGTATCGGCGTCTTGATGCACATGCCCGTGAAACACGCCTCGGATACGCGCCCGTGCGGGCACCAATGCCGCATGAAAATCGGCACCGTTTTCCATCCGCATAAAATCATCCCACCAGGGCACGCCGATGGGCAGCACATTGTGATGCACCGCCACCACGAGAGGGCGCGGATCGTGCGGGTCGGCTTGGGCGCGCAACCACGCCAGTTGCGCTTCGCTCACCCGACCGCGCGGCGGTTCGGCAGGGCGGTTGCTATCGATGCAAATCACCTGTACGCCCTTGACTTCAAAGGTATAGTCATACGGCTCGGTGGGGGACTCGATCCCCAACAAGTGGCGTTGCAGTCCGATCACACTGTCGTGATTGCCGGGTAGATAATGCACGGGGTAGGGGATACCGTTCAGAATTTTCTTGGCAGCGGCATAGGCGGAATCCACCGGGTCATAGATGACATCCCCCGTATGCAGCACAAAATCAGGCGTGAACGGCAGAGAGCGCAACTGATGCACCAGCGCCCGTGCGCCGATCACTGGGGTATGGGGGGCACCGGGGATGTTGTAGCGTTCATCGTCGGAAATATGGGTATCGGTGATGTGGACAAACCGCAGCAGGATGTCGCTGGACATGGGGGTGATCCTTTGCGCATAAACAAGAAAACAAAAAACCAGCAAGCCCTTACACGGTCCGCATCGGGGGCGCATAATCGGCACGCTTGAGCGTGAAATAAGGCAGCACCTCGTCACGCCAGGGCGTCTCGCCCGTGCGGGTGAAGCCTAATTTCGTCAGCACATGCTTGGAGCCGAGATTGGTCTCATCCGTCACCGCGCAAATGAGTTCATGCGCGCCGCTCGCGAATGCCGCCGTCAAACAAGCATGTCCGGCTTCAGTGGCATAGCCTTTGCCCCATGATGTCGTACCATAGGCATAACCGAGTTCAAATTCTGGCAAATCCCGAATGAATACCCCAGCCTGCCCGACAAAGGCGCCATCAGCGCGGGCTTCGACGGCGAAAAAGCCAATGCCATGCCGTTCCCAATGCGCCGCGTGCCAATCGAGCATGGTTTTCACCGCCTCCAGTGAGCGGGGGACACCCCCCGGCAAGGTGCGCATCACGTCTGGATCGTTATAGATGGTGCGAAAATAAACGTCTAAATCAGCATGGGTGAAACGGCGCAACCGCAGCCGTGCGGTCAAAATTTCAGTCATGAGTGCCTTTCTGTCTGCCCCCCCTTGCCCAACGACCCGACCATTGAAAGAGGGGCACTCTATCCCCTAAAAATACACCGCACCAGAACAACATGCAAATGATGGAATCGACGCTATAATCTCATCATGCGAAAACTACTGCTATGCCTCATGATGCTGTCCTTTATGGCGTGTACGACCGATCCCGCGCCGGCGATTCCGACGTTGGCGGCATTGCCGTCTGCCACTCTTGCCCCGGCGACCGCGCTTCCGATCACGCGGACACCCGTCCCACCGACAGAAGTGGATCAGGCGGGGGTGGATACCCCAACCTTGACCGAGACGCCGACGACCACGGCAACCCCGTCACCGACCGTCACGCCGTCGATAACCCCGACGCTGACGCCGACCCTGACCGAGACGGCACTGCCAACGGCGACCCAAACCGCCAGCCTTGTGCCCAGTTTGACGATCACCAATACCATCACCGCCACGCCCACACTGACCCGCACCCCCACGCCTGATGTCGGCGTCTTGGGCGATTTGGTGATGTTGGCGGCGCGGGCGACGATCTTGCCGCCGGAACAGCTCTACAACCCACAAACGTTGACCGCTGTTTATTTCGCCGGACAAAATTATCAACTCACCCAGCTCGCCGGCACCGCCAACCCCTTCGCCGCCACGCTCACGCCGACCGTCGGCGCGATCACTTGTCCGCTGCCCCTGCCCGGCACCCTTGCGACGGTGTTTTCGGCGGATGCTACGCTGACCCAAAGCGCGGGTTGTCCCTTGACCTCTGCCCCCTTTGGCACCACCACCGCCGTGCAAGCTTTTGAACGAGGCACCATGCTTTATCTGCAAGGCTCCCCCAACAGTATCTATATGCTGACCTTAGACGGACGGTTTCAACGGTTTGAGGATACGTGGTTATCGGGGGTCGATCCCGAAACCGGCGGCGAGAGCGCCCCACTCGGCTTGATCGTCCCCAAACGTGGGTTTGGCAAAGTTTGGCGCACCAACCCCAACGTGCAGGCATTGCTCGGCTGGGGCGTCAATGAAGAAGCGGGCGCGAACTCATCGGTGCTGTTGTTTGAACGCGGACGGGCGATCTCGCTGCCTCAACGGGGTGATTTGATCTTGCTGAGCGATGATCCAGGCGGCATCACGGGCACATGGCGGGCGCTGGCAGCGAGTTTCTAACGTTGGGGGCTGTGATCCAACGGGTGGCACTGCGGCTGTTTTTTGTCAGCTTGCTCTTGTGCTTTGGGGCGCTGATCGTGGGCGGGCAAACGCCGACGCTCCAATTTGTCGTTCATGATTCGACTTACGAATTGTGGTTAGTGGATGGCGGACGAGGGATGAGGGTCAACCTGACCAATACCCCTGGCGATGTGGCATTTGAAACTGAGCCAGCATGGTCGCACGATGGCAACCGCCTCGCTTATACGCGCTCGGAACCGCCCTCGTCACAGCGGCAGGTGCAAGAGAGCGGTTCGGTAATCTGTATCCGCGACTTTGGGGGCTGGACGACATGTTTGCCTCGGCTCAGTTATTGGGATCGATTGCCGCGCTGGTCGCCCGATGATAGCCGAATCGCTTTTCTCACGGTCGAAGCGACCTTGGCGGTCGCCCCCGCCGATGGTTCCGCCGCCGGACGGGTGATCTTAGACGATTACTATATTGTCGATTACGAGTGGCTGGTGGATGGACAGGGCTTCGATTTTATCGGTTCGCGCCTTGGTGAATTTCAACGGAACCGCTATCACTTTGATTTGACCACCGCCACCATCACGCAAACTGCTGCCGATGTGCGGGTGCTGATTAGTGCAGAAGCGCGCTTTAATCGGTATGATGTGCGTCCTTGACCGCAGCGCTCGCTTATCCTTATCTTTAGGAGTCCGTCCCCAATGACCTTTACCATTCGCCCGGCAGTGATCACAGATATCAACGGGATCGCCCGCGTCCATGTCGAAAGCTGGCAGACCACCTATGCCCACCTCTTGCCGTCCGACTACCTGCATGGCTTGTCCATTGAGGAACGGGCAGACATGTGGCGGGGCATTTTTTCCAGCTTCGCCACCCGTTCTCATCACATCGTAGCGGAGTCGTCCACTGGCGAGATCGTCGGATTCGCTAGTTATGGACCGGAGCGCGATGGCAATATCGTCTACTACTCGGAACTCTACGTAATCTATCTGCTGGAGAATTTTCAGCGGCAGGGCATCGGGCGGGCATTGGTACGCCATGCGCTGCGGGATCTCGTTGCCGATAAGTACCATAATATGATGGTGTGGGTACTGGAACAAAATCCGGCGGTCGAGTTTTACAAGACAATGGGCGGTGTTTTGGTGGAAGAACGCAAAATCACAATTGACAATATGCCCTTAAATGAATATGCCTATGGCTTCGATGATCTTGCCGGTCTGCTAAAAAAAGATGACGGATAACAGCACATCATGATCTATAATGTCGTTGTGTCTGGTGATGTCATACTTAGTAATATGATGCCGTTTTTTTCGTTCTGTCGCCTATGATGATCGACATAACATGATGCCCGACGTAATCCGCGCGCTACTGGTAGATGATCACACTTATATTCATCAATTGGTCACCGCTTTGTTCGAATCGATCAGTGGGTGTACCCTCGTGGCACAGGCAAGCAACGGACAAGATGCCCTCATCCTCTATGAACAGTTTTTGCCCGATGTCGTCTTGATGGATGTGTTGATGCCCATCATGGATGGTATCGAAACCACCAAGCACCTCCTTAAAGCCCACCCCGATGCTAAAATTTTGGTCTTGTCCGCCTTCCAAGATGACGACAGTGTGAAAGCGATGTTGCAGTCTGGTGCTGTCGGCTATGTCCTTAAAGAATCGCTGGTACAGGATTTGATGACGGGCATTCAGGCGGCAGTGCGCGGTGCCACCATGCTCTCGTCGCCGATTGCCCAAGTGATGTTCCATAGCCAAATGCAGCGCCCTGACAACAGCTTTGAACTGACCGTGCGCGAGTTGTCGGTGTTGCGGTTGGTCGCAGATGGTTTGAGCAACAAAGAAATCGCCGCCCAACTCGTGATCAGCGTTTCGACAGTGAAATTCCATCTCAACAATATCCTCGAAAAAATGAACGTTAACACCCGTTCCGAAGCCATCGTCCTTGCCGCCCGGCATAGGCTGTTGTAGTTTGTAAAGTTACCTAACTAACTTGTCCAATTGGACAGGTATCCCCCCAAAAAAAACTCTCCCACTCGACAGGTACCGTGAAAAGCTGATTCCGGTTATGCTGTTCTCATCAACATTTGATGGAGAGAAATCATGCAATCTGCCCTCGAACAGAACTCACTTCCCAAAATGGTCACGCCAGCCTCAACGACTGTTTGGTCTAGGATTAAACGAGGATGGGCATGGTTGACCGAAGCGCCCGCCACGATAACCGATGATGAAGAACGCTATCGCTATCGCTTGTTGGCAGGGGTGATGATCAGCACCATTGGCGTGGCGATTGTGATCATCTTGATGGCACTATCGCGTAACATTCGCTATATCACCAACACCGACATGCTAGGGGTAATGATCGGCGTCCTCATTGCCATCGGCATGTTTGTCGTGCTGCGCCGCACCCATCGCATCAATATCGTGGCGGTGGGGTCCATCCTCTTGGCGTTAGTAGTGACGGCGATCCCGCCCTACATGCCCGACAGCCGCAATACCGGCATTTACTTCACCTTGCTGCCCGTCATCTTCACGGGGATGTTTTTCCGCCCGCGCCATTTGCTCATCTGGATCGTCGCGCTGCCGATTTTCTTATATGGTATTCCTCCGGTTTTTGCGGTGTTCGGCATCACCGCTCACAATGCAGAAACCCGCGCAGCGGTCGAAGTCATTATTGCCATCATGCTCGTCATGCTGGTCTTCGTCAATGAAGTGCAGGGGCTGGCACGTGCCCGTAACCAACGTTTGATCCAAGCCAACGACGCGCTGCGGTTGTCAGAAGCTTCGCTCGAACAGCGCGTGATCAATCGCACCAAAGAGGTCGAAGTCGCGCATCGCTTTTCCGAAAAACTGTATCGCATCAGCGCGGCGATGAACCGCACCACAACAGCAATGGATATCATCAAAGCGATCAGTGATGAGATCGAAAGCCATGCCTTCAGCACCTCGTTGATCCTGTTGGAGCCGGCAGTGACGGGGCAGGTACAAATGGGGCGCATTGCGGCGGCATCAACACCGAGCGGTGTCATGGCATTTGATGTGGTACTGCCTTTGGGAAATGTGCCACAAAGCAACCAAGAGATGCTAGTCATCCCGGATATGCGGCTCGGACAAGACCCCGTATTGCGGGCATTTTATGAGCAGATGGGCATTATGGCAGTCGCAGTTGCCAGCATCTTTGTCGAAGAACGGGTGATCGGTATCCTGTCATATACCGCGACGACGGCATATGATTTTTCGGAAGAAGATTTGAATATCTTGCGCGTTTCGACCCAAGTCGCCGGCGCGGCGATTGAACGCCAACGGCGCTATGCCGAGCAGCTGCAGATCGCCGCGCAAATGCGCGCTGTGGACGCCATGAAGAGTCAATTTTTGGCGAGTATGAGCCACGAGTTACGCACCCCCTTGAACGCCATCCTCAACTTTACCGAATTTGTCGCACTAGGCATGATGGGCGAGGTCAACGACCGTCAACGCGATGCGTTGGGCAAAGCCACCGAAAGCGGACGCCATCTGCTCTCGCTGATCAATGATGTGCTGGACATCACCAAGATTGAATCCGGCATGATGCAACTTTTTGTGGAGCCGAATATCGACTTGTATACCGAACTAGACGCGGCCAAGGTCGCCGGGCTGACGCTAAAGCACAACAAGCCCATCGCCTATATCGAAGATATCGATCCGAACCTGCCCAACATTGTCGGCGATAAGCGCCGTATCCGCCAAGTGCTGCTGAATTTGGTCTCTAACGCCGTCAAATTTACCGACGCGGGCACGATTACGATGAGCGTCAAACAACGGGGGGACGAAATCTTATTCGCCGTCAGCGATACCGGTCCCGGCATCGCTAAAGAGGATCAGGCGCAAATCTTTGAGCCCTTTGTACAGACAGAACAAGGCATCCAACATGCTGGCGGCACGGGCTTGGGGTTGCCGATTTCTACCCGCTTGGTCGAAGCACATGGAGGGCGCTTGTGGCTAGAAAGCATCGTCGGCGAAGGCAGTACCTTCTATTTCACGCTGCCCATTCGTTCCGAAACACTCGTTCAGCAAATTTCCGCTTGATCGCAGCCATTATTCCCCTTTGGGTGGATAGGAGAGCAGAGAACACGATGACCGATTACACACAGTGCTTTCTCTATGTTGAAGATGATGCGTTGAGCCGCGAAATTCTGCAAATCATCATGATCAACGCGATGGGGGTTCATCATCTGCATGTGCTGGAAGACAGCCAAGACTTCATGCAGAAGATAGTAGCCCTGCCCCAGAAACCTGATGTGATTTTGCTGGATATCAATGTCATGCCCATTGATGGTTTTACGATGTTACAACAAATCCGCGCTGATGCGCGCTATGCCGACACGGTGGTGATCGCTTTGACCGCCAGTGTCATGAATGAGGAAGTCGCGCGATTACGGAAGGGTGGGTTTAACGGTGCCATCGCCAAGCCGGTCAATGTGATGTCGTTTCCGAGCTTGATCGACCGGGTATTACTTGGCGAGACCGTATGGCACGTCGTTTAACACCGAATCAGCACCACCGTAGCGGGAAGTTTATCAAAATCGACAGCTTGCCGTGACGCGCCTTGGCGTGTCCGCAACGAGTATCACCGATGAGAAATAAATGATGCACCCCATGAGCATGGAGAAACAGAGCGTGACAACGACCGATTTTACTCAAATGGAAGCGCTGATCATCCTGTTAGACAGCGGCGTCTTGGATACGCGCGAGACGATCCAACAGGTACGGGTACTGGCACAGTGTCAGCAACCGTTCGTTTTGGCGGCGATGAAACGGTGGATCCTATCGCCGAATCCGTTGATCGGGCAAGTCGCGGTGGACTATGTGGCAAGCTATGATAGCGCCCCCACCGCTTATTTGATGGATTGCCTGCTGGACAGCACCTACATGGTGCGCATTTCCATTGTGCAAGCGCTTGGCGAACTGAAATCCGCCCAAGCAGTGCCGACCCTACTCACTTTGCTCGAAACCCCCAATCAACGGGGTTCGACGTTACGCCTGAGCGTGATCAAAGCCCTCGGCAAGATCGGTGATCCCACAATTGCGGATCGTATCCGCCCCTATTTGAACGATCAAGATGCGCATGTTCGGCAAAATGTTGGTGCCACTTTGGCGATACTAGGAACACCCTCTCAGGAGAACATTTCATGATTCTCGACAACAAGCGTATTTTCTATGTTGAAGACGACGTAAAAAATCGGATCATCGTCCAAACGATGTTGGAACACGCCGGCGCAGTCGTCGGTTTTGCGCGCTGGGGGGGCGATAATGTCATCGCCAAATTATGCAATTTCCAACCCGACATCATTTTGCTGGATTTATCGATGCCCTTTGGCGTCAGCGGCTATGATGTCTTTGATTTCATCCGTGAAAGCGAAATATTCGACAGCGTACCTGTGATCGCGGTGTCGGCGCTTGATCCCACTGTCGAGATTCCCAAAGCTCGCGCGAAAGGGTTCGCTGGTTTCATCAGCAAACCGCTCAAGTTGCTCTATTTTGCGGAACAGATCGCCTCGGTCACAACGGGCGTAAAGGTCTGGGACTAACCCCCTAACGGGGGTTCAAAATGGGCAAAAGAACTTCGCAAAAGCCTCATTTAGTGATAATGTGTGTCTAGGTTCCATTTCAAAGGAAGTCCAATATGACAATTACAGAAGTAGGGCTTTAGCCCGCGAAAGCTACGCCGCTTCAGCGGCTGTAGATGAAGCGCCTTACGGCTTTAGCCGCCGTCTGAGCGTCTCAGCGGGGTGCATTTCAAGTGAGTGTAAATTCTCTCGGAATTTCCGAGTTGAGTTCAAAACTCGAACATGATTGCACCAAAGTGAAATGCACCC
>Ga0209181_10012360_pt1 | contig 10804 bp, 2 predicted proteins | sample MAT05_FD_187208 | JGI IMG/M metagenome (GOLD analysis project Ga0209181, IMG submission 187208) | Freshwater microbial communities from Lake Fryxell liftoff mats and glacier meltwater in Antarctica - MAT-05 (SPAdes) (version 2) | ecosystem: Environmental > Aquatic > Freshwater > Ice > Liftoff...
GTTTCCAATTGCACCTGGTGAAGAAAAAGTTGCACCGTTCAACGAGGAGGCATTGAGGTTAGCTACATTGGTAGTACTGGTAACCACTAATGGCGCAGTACCGGTAGCAACAGTAGAAGTTAATTGTCCACTTACACTCAGGCTTGTACCGGTGGCAGCACCAATTACAGGGGTAACAAGGGTAGGGGATGTTGATAATACCACACTTCCTGAACCGGTGGTAGTTGCAGTACCTAATACTCCCCCAACTGTATTCGTAACTATCCCGGCGGGGCTTAAACCTGAAAAAGTAATGGTGCCTGAAACAGTAGCACCGGCGCTACCAGACAATAAACCAGCAGAAGTAATTGTTCCGGTTCCTGTAGTAGATAGATTACCACTTGTTGTGATGTTATCTCCTGCAGTGGCTGGCGAAAGCGTTGTAACTGCTCTGTTGATATACCCTAATGAACCTGTTGCTGGAGCAGTTGTTGTAAGATTTCTTAAAGCATCTGTATAAACAGCAGATGAAGTTGCTGCCAGTCCTGGTAAATTTACAAGTGCTGTTCCACTACCAATGGTAACGGTACCGGTTGTACTGCCTGTTCCAATATTTACTGGTGTGGCAGTTCCTGTTGCTACATTTATATTTACGGCTGCAGTTGCTGATGAACTTAATGCAATGGTGCCAGAACCTCCTGACCTTACAGCAACAGAACTATTAGCTACTGCATTGCCTATAGTTATTATTTTAGCACCAGCAGCATTATCGCCGATTGCAATATTTTGTGCAGCACTTCCGCCAATAGTTACTGTACCTGTAGAAGTACCTGTGCCAATATTGGTAACCTGGTTATTATTGTTATTTATCAATACGCCACCAGAACCTGATAAAATAGTTGTAGTACTTGTTGCATTTGAACTTCCAATATTAACAGTTTTTACCCCGGCTCCATTTCCTACATTAATGTTTTGTGTGCCTGTTCCACCAAGGGTAATGGCGCCTGTATTGGTAGATGTGCCAATGTTTATAATATTTGCAGTAGCATCATTATTTAAATTAACGGCTCCACCAGTTGCTGTAATGCCAGCATTAAATGTTCCCAGGTTACTCCATGTTTTTGCACCGGCTGCAGTTTGGACTGTTGTGAGATCAACCCAGTTTTGAGTAGCAGAACCGGTACCTCCATTGACAACGGGAATCGTAGCTACGGTACCCAATACACCCCCGACGGCATTAGTAACAATGCCGGCTGCTGCTAAAGTTGAAAAAGTAATGGTGCCACTTGAAGTAACACCCGTGGCTGCAACAATAGCACCGGTTGTATTTACCTGGAAATTAGAGGTAGATCCAACTGAAAAAACAGATGTGGGATTGTTATTTCCTATGCCTACATTGCCGCCAAATTCTTGAAACACCAAAGGGCGTTTGGCAACACTTGCAGGGTCTTTAGATTCAAAGCCAACATAAGATTGTCCGCTGGCAAAGCTCCTGTATATAGTTCCTGCTGCAGCATTGGCCGTACTTCCACCAATATTAATGATAGGATCGTAGCCCGCTGTATTGTATGCAGTGGAAGTTCTAACTTCTAAAAATGCTGTGGGGGCTGCAATTCCAATTCCTACCTTGTCACTAATAGTGGTTGGGGATAGTGATCCAACACTCCTGCTCCAAAAGCCACCAATGGAGCCGGGGTCTGTCCAGGAAGTAACACCTGTTGTAGATGAAGTAAGAACCGACCCGGCTGTGACAGCTACTGCAGGCGGTAAAGTAATATTATAACTTGCAGTAGTTGCATCAGGCGAAATACTTACTCTGTTTGTATTTCCAGATGCTTCTAATTGTATCGCAAAATTATTGGTAGCTCCACTTGCTTTAAAACGGCCACCAATGTTAAAAGATCCTGAACCGGAAGCTACTCCATAAACACCATATCCAGTACCTGTAGAAGTTGCACCTATCTTTTCGCCCCATACACCAATTTGAGCAAAGCCGGTTCCTGTAGAATTATTTCTTCCATACAAACCGTAGCCACCATCTCCTGTTGCGGTACCAAATACACCAACCCCTGTAGAAGCTTGTCCATTTACACCCCTGCCTGTGGTAGCCTGCCCATTAACGCCATAACCGGAAGTTGCAGCTCCATAAACTCCATCGCCTACTGTTGTATTACCCCAAACTCCTGATCCCAAAATACTTCCACTTAAATCATTGCCAAATACACCTGCACCACCAGATTGTGCAGATTCTCCGTAAACACCCATGCCAACACCCGCTCCGGTAGCTGCACTGTTGAAACCATAGATACCATCTCCATCAGCATTGGTAGCCAATCCGTATACCCCGGTGCCTGCGGATGAAGCGCTTTCGCCCCATACCCCATTACTGGCTCCCGTAACTGCTGTTGAAACGCCCCTTACACCGCTTGCATTGGTAGAAGTAGAAGCCACTGAACCTAAAACTCCATATACCCTGGTGGCACCAGCAGTAGCTACGCTACGAATAACAGCATCGTCTGCAGTAGTTGTATTGTCAGTCACGTCAAGCCGCATAATAGGGGCAACGTTATTAATTCCCATTCTGCCTTTTTCGTCTATTCGTACCCGTTCAAGTGAACTGGAATTATTGTCTGGTGTGGTATTGAAAACAATTCTTCCCGGCATATCTGAAGCACCAGTGACACCATCGGTAACAATATCAATGCTTCCAGCAGGCACATAGGTGCTGCCATCATAACCCTGTCCCTGAATCCTTGAAAGGAAATTGCCACTCGTTACAAGGGTAGGTGAAGCCTGGCTTCCGCTCGAACGGCGCATTTCAATTATATTGGGATTACCATACGTGGTAAACCTGCCAACGGCTATTGCAGTCGTTTGGTGTACATCTAGTTTTGCACCTGCAATGTTAGATCCGATACTCAACTCACCACTGCTCTTTAAACGCATTCTTTCTATGTTGCTAGTGCCAAAAATCACATCTGTAGCAGTACTGGTACCTAAAAAATTCTGACCATTAAAAGTTGATGTGCCATAAGTAACAGGTGCAGTAGTATTGGTAATATCGTTGTTGCCCGCAGTCAACCAGGGCACATCAGTGCTTGAAGCCGTTGCTAACCTTCTCCAGGAAGGCGAAGCGGCTGTGCCGGAATTGTAATAATATCCCGGAATTACATTATTGGGTGATACACCTGCAGTGGCAGTGTTATAAACAACCAAACCAGTGGCAGGTAGTGTAACCGGCCCGGCAACATTTGCTGCGGTTAAGGCTACTTGTGGAAAGCGTACACCCTTGCTGGTTGAATTAATATCCAGGATAGCGCTTGCGTCGGTAACCGGCTGGTTGATACCGACGTTACCCGAATTGCCGATCCTCATTCTTTCAGCCATTGCAGCAGTACCATCAGTGGTAGTTGAAAAAATAAAAGCGGTTGGAATATCTGCTGCACCACTGCTGGCAGCTTCTCTTAACACCTGGATTTGTGCTTGTGGCGTAGTGGCATTGTTGTCGCCAAAATTCAGGTTGGCCAACACATCTGTACTATTTACCAGGGCTGTTGTCTGCCTTAACGAAACAGTAGCTGGTGCGGCGGCTCCAATTGTTGTATTACGCACTTCAAGGTCAGTACCTAATGATGATGTTGGACTTGTTTCTGAGGAGATAACTGTTCTTCCCCTTAAAAATGCCGCCCAGGTAGATGCACTGGTGGCATAAGAACCATTGGTGCCGTTGATTCCATAAATGCCATAGGTAAGTCCACTATTCCTGAAACCCAGGTAGCCTGAAACAATATTGGTTCCTGTAAACAAACTTGCCATACCGTAAAATGAAGTAATAACGCTGTTGCTGCTGTGTGTAACCAGCATACCGTTAAAGTTAGAACTGCTGATGTCTACGTTCACTCCCTTGCCTGATCCGGCAGTACCAGACATATTAATATTCAATCCATTTCCAATTGCTGTGCTTGTAGCTAAGCTAAGTAAAGTAGTAGCTACAGGGGTTGCAGTTCCCATAGTAACCTGCCCACCATTAAATAAGCCATTTCCATTAATGCGGAAACCGGCAGCCTGGTCTGCAGTCACCTGGTTTTGAATATAACCAGAACCACCAGCACCTGTTGCCAGCAATTGCCAGATCGTTCCATCAAAGAAATAATAACCTGTTGGAGCATCGGTTTGAAACACCATTAAGCTGGTAGCAGGTGCTGCAATAGCTGCCCGTTGTGCAGCCGTCATCCTCGGAATGAGTAACCCACTGGTGGTAGATTGTACATCCAGCATTGCTGATGCAGCAGGTGTTGGTGTTCCCGGGCCAACAGCAATTTGTGCCAGGCTTGCATGCTGTACAACACAAATAAAAAGGATAAAAAAAAAGCTATTTTTCATACTAAGTTCGTTAAGGCTAATTAAGTGATGCTGCTTATTGATAATATTTCCATTAAATTTTTTTGCAAAGGGGACTGGCATTATGTTGCTGCGAACCAGCGATTAAAACATTCTTCGTAACATTTGTTTTTGCTTATTGTTTTTGGCTTTCGGCTGGATTATTACAATGTACGTTCTTTACAGGCAATCTTATCCAAAACAAATTTATATAATATCCCGGTTTAGATTCCCGTTATCTGCGAAAACGTTATAGTGATTAATTTTTCGTAAAGCATCTAAATAAGCAGGTAGCCTTGTATTCAAGACTGGATTTTTTCCCAAAACAATGCCAGATATGGTATAGGGGAAATTTATCAGTGGGGAGGCTAATTTTATAGTACAAGCAGGGAGTTTGAGGATTGCCATCCCATTGTTACTGTATTTACCAGTTCGTATTATGGAAAAGTTTTCCAACATTAAGAAAGTTGGAAGCAATGCTATCTTCACTTTACGAAATATACAATTTGATTTAAAGCAGTGCAATAAGAACCGGGAGTACCATTTCACAGTCAATGCTGATCGAAACGGGTACATTTCCCTAATTCCTGAATTGCTTCATTTAACCCAGATTTTGCAGTTGAAAATCTACTGCGGCTTCCAAATTCTTTACAGCTATGCCTTTCAGAACATTTTTTGACTTTAAAATAGTTCACTATTTCTTCACCCAAAAAATAACCTGAAACACATATCTGCTTTGCATTTGAAACCCTCGCTACGATTTCAACTGCAAAATCTGGGTTTAAGGAGCGGAAACACCCTTATAAATTCAGCGGGTTTGTTTCGTTTTTGTGGAATCCCTTTCGATGAGGGCGGATTTTAATACCGTTTTTTCAAGGATAAAATTGAAGCCCTTTTTTTCAATCAGCTTAAACAAAATGGAAGCTGCCTCCCGGCCAATCTCATACGCAGGTTGTGTAATAGTAGTGAGTGAAGGGCTTAATAAAGAGGCGGTTTTTAAATTAGAGAAACTCAGTACTTTAACATCCCCAGGAATAGTAAGCCCTAATTCGGAACACACTTCATAGGTATTCAGGGCTAACATTTCCACCGAGGCAAAAATACAATCCGGTTTATTTTTTCTTTTTAATAACTTCCTGATGGCCTCCTTGTTTTTTTGTTCATCCGTGTTGCAATGAAGCAGCAGGTTTTCGTCATGGCGGATACTGTGTTTTTTTAAAGCATCCAGGTATCCATTCATTCTTTTATTGGTGATGGATAGTGTATCGGAGAGTGATAAAAATGCAATTCGTTTGCAGCCCCTTTCAACCAGGTGTTCGGTAGCCCGGAACCCGCTGTTGTAATCATCGGTAGTCACTTTTGGCGCATCAATGCTATCTATCACCCTGTCAAAAAAAACCAATGGAATTCCATTTTCCCTTAGCTCTTCAAGGTGAGCAATATCCGATGTATGACTGGATACTGACAGTAATATCCCATCCACCCTTCCGCTTTGGAGCAGTTTGGTGATGGCTATTTCTTTTTGCATTAATTCATGCGTAAGATAAATAAGCACATGATAGCCTTTTTCTTGTGCAATGGCTTCAATACCATTAATGACAAGTGTAAAAAAATTATTGGCAATTTCTGGTATTACCAAGGCAATAGTTTTGCTTTTTTGCTTGCGTAAACTGCTGGCGAAGGGATTGGCCTGGTAGTTTAATTCCTTTGCTTTTTCCAGCACCTTCAATTTGGTAGCCGCACTTATTTCATGACTGTCACGCAGGGCTTTTGAAACAGTGGAGATAGAAAGACCGAGCAGTTTGGCAAGTTGTTTAAGATTCATTGGCAGCAGGTTCGAAAGAGTTACTAATACCTTGAAAGTAACCCAATTTAATACAAGCGCTGCGAAAATTAACGAAAAGCTTTTCGTAAGAACTTATTTTCTAGATAGAAACTTTTTTAACACTGGTTGTTTTATAGTGTGAAGACGTTGCATATCCTGCCAGTGTAGTTAGTATTGAAATAAGCCTTTTATTGCGAAAACGTTGTAGCAAATTTATCCGGCAGCAAAGCAGGAAATACCACTTAGAAGCCGGATTTTTATAAAAGAAATATGATCCTTCTTTTTAAAATACCCTAACAAAGCTGCCATAACTACTGAAAATTTATACTAAAAAATAGTTGCCATGCATTGTGCAATTGTAAACCGATATAAAACGATTGCAATTGAAAAATTACCTGCTATAAAGCCATTCAAGTAAACTGTTTCTGCTTGTATGCTATTTAGTTACACCAATATTTTTCATGTAATTATCAGGAAGGGAATTGGCAGTTCGATATATACCAATAGTTATTTTGTTACTATTTTTTCTGGTAACGAAACAAACATAAATACATTTATTTAAGCCTCAGATTTTTTATAAGAATTAAAACAAAAAAAATGATTACTGCCATTACTCCTCAGTGTTTTATCACTGCCAAACAAAATGAGTCAACATGCGCCTCTGCAAAAAAATCCTTTGCAGGGTTGTTGGGTGTTGTATTATTAATTCTATGCTCTACATTGAGCTTTGGACAAACAACAAATGATTATCGCACAGTCGCCGCAACCACTGTTAATTTAGATGCAAGTACTAATTGGGAAAGATATAATGGCAGTGCTTTTGTTGCAGCAGTTGCAGCGCCAATTGGCATAGTTGCATCAGGAAATACTATTACAATTCTTTCCGGGGCAACTTATGCAGGAAGCTCAACTGATGTTCCAGTTCCGGCAGGGGTAACCATTTTGCACCAGGGTACTACATTAAATCCCATGAGTGGTGGTCTAGTTACTGTAAATGGCACTTTCGTACATAACACTACTTCTTCTTATTTAAGAATTGGACAATCACACAGTTTTGCAGTCACAAGTACAGTAGAATTTAGGGGAAGCTCAGTCCTTATTCCGTCTATATCTGTTACCGGAAGAATATTCGGAAATATCAGCTTCACTTCCACCTCGGGTATTTATGCTCTAGCTTCTACTGGTGGTACTGCGGTAACCGTCAATGGCAATGTATCTGTAGGAGCCGGAGTTACATGGAATTTGGGCATGACTGTTACTGGTAATCAAATAAAAGGAAATATAACTGTTGCCAGTACAGGAGCGTTGAATTTTAACCCTGCAAGTGCAGGTGGATTTAACTATACGGGAACTTCAGCACAGTCTATAACAAATTCAGGCACATTTTCAACAAACTCATTTCAAACTTTTAACTTTAATAATAGTGCAGGCGTAGCTGTTAATAGTGCAATGACTTTTACCGGGCCAACTACCGTGGCTGCAGGGGCTAGATTAGCTATTGGTACTGGCACGCTTACTACCACTGGTGGTATTACCTTAACCACAACAGGCTCTTTCCAGGTTAACGAGGGTGGTTTTGCTACAGGTGGCACCTGGATTTATGGTGTTGGCAGTTCATTGATTTACAATAATAGCAGCAGTTCATTTGGTGAAAACAGCAGCCCTTTTTGGCCAACTACAAATGGACCTTCTAACGTGACCATACAAAATGGTGGTGGTGTAACCCTTAATGCTGCAAGAACTTATACAGGTATTTTAACAGTTGCAACAGGGACCGTTTTTCAACTTGCTCAAACCTATACAAATAATGGAACAGCCAACATAACAGGTTCGCTACAGTTAAATCCTGGTGGCACTTGGGCAGGCACTTCTCCTAATTATTCCACTGGAGGTACATTAGTTTATGCAGGCACATCTCAGCAAACCGCTACAGCAACGGAGTTTCCAGCAGCCAATGGTCCTGTCAACCTCACAATAAATAATTCAGCTGGTTTCCGTATTCCTTTTTCAAGAACGCTTACAGGTAACTGGACAGTGACTTCCGGTGATGTGCAAAATGCATCTGGTACTGCGGCTACTGTAACTATGAGTGGTACTGCAGCTGCTTTGTCTGTAGCTGGTTCTATTACCGGCACCAATGTCGGTGCAGGGAATGATATAAATCTTATTTACAGTGGAGCAGGCACATTAACTGTTTCAGGAGCTGGAAGTTTAGTACGTTTTTTAAACAGCACTGTCAACAGCGGATCAATATTAGCTCTCGCAAGATCATTTCAAGTGATGTTTGGCAGTTTTGCAGTAAACGGAACACTTCAAATAAACTTAGGCGGTGCTGTAAGTAATGCAGTAAGTGCAGTTGCCCCAACTTATGGAGCATCGTCTACATTAATATATAACTCTGGAACCACTTATGGCCGCTTTTTTGAATGGAGCAACACCAGCGGTGCTGGCTATCCAAACAACGTAACTATCCAGGGAGGAACAACCCTTGATTTAAACAATGGCAGTGCAGACAGGGCAATGGCAGGTAACCTGGTAATAGGAGTTGCTGCAAGTAATGGAGCATTGACCATGAACAGTATGACCAATAAGTTAACTGTAGCTGGTAATGCAACAATTGGTGTGGCAAGTGGCGGCACAGGTGCATTAACATTAGGTGGTGCCGGTGGAAATATTGAAGTGGGCGGAAACTGGGCATTGAACGCAACCGGTACTTTTACACATAATAGCAGGAGAGTAACGTTGATTGCTGGTACAACTCCTGCAACTATAACTGGTGCGAATACATTTTTTGACTTGGACATCAGTAAAGGCAGCAGTAATGTTGGCCGATTTGGAACAAATACAACCACCACTATTTCCAATAATTTAACTGTTAGTTCAGGTAATTTGCAGGGCCATCCTTCTGCTTCAGGCACTGCCAACATTAATGTTACAGGAAACATGAGTATTGCGGCTGGCTCCTCTTTTGTGCAGGGAACTACATCAGGCAGTTATATTTTAAATCTTTCGGGTAATTTGGATTGTTCTGCAGGTGGTACAATTACTGCAAATGGCACGCCATCAAATACAATTAATTTTTTAGGTTCTTCCAAAACAATCAATATGGGAGCCAGTGCACATGATTTTAATAAATGTAATGTGAGTTTTGGTGGCAGTTCCAGTTACTCATTGATTAGTGGTTTTACTTTTTCAACAGGATTGAATGCAGCTAACAGGTCTTTTACTATCGTATCAGGAAGTTCTCTCAATCTTAATGGACAAACATTAACACTCGATAATACATCTGGTATTACACTTGGAGGCACTTTGACAGCAAGCGGAGTTAACAGCACTGTTAATTTTAATGGTTTAGCTGTTCAATCAGTAGCAAGTGCCAGCTATTATAATTTGCAATTAAGTAATACAGCAGGTTTTAGCATGGCTAGTAACGCATCTGTTTCTAATACCCTCACATTTAATAATGGCATTATTACAACTGGTGCCAATACACTTTCATTAGGTGCTTCAGCAAGCATTACTGGCGCTGGTACTGGTAAATATGTAAATGGAAATTTACAACGTGCCGTAAGTCCTTCTACGGTTAGTTTCCCGGTTGGAGATGCTACTAATTACGCACCAGTTTCATTGGTTATTGCTTCTGGCACGGGTAATTTTACTGCTAGTACAACAGCACCAGGTGTTCCGCCAGCAGCAGGCAATACGCCAACAGGTTCAGGCATAAGCCAAACAAAATATATTAACCGTAGCTGGACCCTCACCACCACTATTGGCAGTCCATCTTACTCGGCACAGTTTATTTATGTTAATCCAGCCGATATCGTTGGCGGTGCCAACACAAATGCCTTAATCATTGGTAAAAATACAGGAGGCACATGGTCTAATCCCGGTGTTGCCACAAGTGTGTCACCATCGGTAACTTCTGTTACCGGGCTTACATCCGTTGGAACTTTCTTCCTTGGAGAGTTTAACTGCGTGCCTCCATCCAGTTTAAATTACACCCTCAACACGGTTTCCTATTGTGCCAATGCAGCCATCACAACCAACTCGCCTGCCTTTACCGGCGATGCAGCCACTTCTTATTCAGTAAGTCCAGCACTGCCAACCGGTTTAACTTTGAATACTACCACCGGTGATATAACAGGTACGCCAACTGTTGCAGCTCCTGCAGCCGACTATACCGTTACGGTAAACAATGCTTGCGGAAACACAACCAGGGATGTAAATATTACTGTTACTGCCAATACCTTCACTGGAACAGGCGACTGGACGGATATTGCCAGGTGGTCATGTGGTTCAGTTCCTTTAACGGGGCATTTGATAGCAATAGGAGCAGGAGCCAATGCAACACTCAACACCAACTTCACCATAGCGGGCAGTTTATTAATGAACGCTACCAGCACGTTAACAGTAAACACGGCCAATACACTAACCGTTAGCGGTAGTGCCGACTTTAACGGGCAGTCAGTAACGTTCAAATCAGACAATACCGGAACTTCTTCTTTGGGCCAGGTAACCGGTTCATTAACCGGAGCCACGAATGTAACCGTAGAACGCTACATCCCCAATATCGGTTTCCGTAGCTGGAGGTTATTATCAGTACCCACCACCGGCACACAA
>Ga0209181_10012362_pt1 | contig 10804 bp, 11 predicted proteins | sample MAT05_FD_187208 | JGI IMG/M metagenome (GOLD analysis project Ga0209181, IMG submission 187208) | Freshwater microbial communities from Lake Fryxell liftoff mats and glacier meltwater in Antarctica - MAT-05 (SPAdes) (version 2) | ecosystem: Environmental > Aquatic > Freshwater > Ice > Liftoff...
GTAAAAGGCCTGGTAGGCGGGTTGCTCCATACGTTCGGTCGGCCTGGGTCATGCTGTGTCACTTGCGCACGCTGGTGCCCGGTGACTGGCTGATCCAGAACGTGGCCAACTCCGCAGTCGGGCAGTGTATGCGGCAAATCGGAGCGCATCTCGGGCTGTGGGTGCTCAATGTGGTCCGGCGGCCGGATGCCAGGCCCGCCACGCCCATAGGCCAATGGATCGTCGACAGTGGCGCAGACCCGGCGGTACTGCAAGGCAAGGTCGCGGCGCTGACCGAAGGCGCACCGGTCCGGCTCGCGCTCAATGCAATCGGCGGGGAAGCCTCCCACGCGCTGAGCGCGCGCCTGGCCGACGGCGGGCTGCTGGCAGTGTACGGGTTGCTGAGTGGTCAACCGTGCCAGGTGTCGACGCACGAACTGGTTTTCCGCGGCATCGAAGTGCGCGGATTCTGGCTCGCGAGCTGGTTCGCCGACGCGGGCAACCGCGACAAAGCGCGGACGCTGGACCCAGAACTGATCGCCATGCTGGAGGTGGGCAAGCTCCGGATGGATGTAGAAGCCGTTTATCCGCTGGCCCAGGTACACGACGCGCTGGCCCATGCGGCGCGTTCCCACCGCTCCGGCAAAGTGCTGCTCAAGGGTGGCTGGATGGACCGCGTGGCCAGCGCCGCCTGGCCCCGTTGCCTGTAGCCAGCGCAGGGAAACCCTGTGTCAATTCATCCACCAACCATCCACCAACGATTCATCAACCAACCAATTGTTTGTCCCTTCGCAAACTGGTAACCTCTTGCCCATGTCTGAAATTCATGGGCAGGCGCTGGTCAATTCCCGGCGGCAGACGCGCGCTCGCCAGTCTGCAGCCGACGGCGTGCGGCTGCTGGTTACTGGAAGCACAGGCATCGCGCCGCTGATGGCCATGGCGCGGGGGCTGAACGTGAACGGCGCCAAGGTGGTCGTGGCCGGCGCGCAAGGCGCCTGTGGTTCCCGCCTGACCCGTGTGCGCAACGGTCTGTCCAAGTGCCGTGACCCGTTCCTGGTGTCCGACGAACGGGCGCGCAACGACGCGTTTACGCCGCGCGGTTCGCGCGCCTTCTCATACTGTCTGGCCCCGGAACTATGACTACCAGCCCGCTCGAGCCGACCTACGACCCGTCAGACGACGCCACGCGGCGCAATCCATTCCCGCTCTATGCTGCCTTGCAGGAGCACGACCCGGTGCACTGGAGCGGAGCCTTGCGCAGCTGGATCGTGACGCGTTACGACGACGTGCGCCAGGTCACACTGTCGCCCAGCATGTCCTCGGATCGGCTGCGTCCGTTTTACGAGGCGCAGAAGGACGAACGGCGCGACATCCTTTCGGGTGTGATGCGCTACTTGAACCTTTGGCTGGTGTTCAAGGCGCCGCCCGAACACACGCGGCTGCGCAAGCTGCTCAATTCGGTGTTCACGCAGGCCATGGTCGCTGCACTTGAACCACAGATCCGCCAGACGGTGGACCATATCTTTGCGCAGGTGGACGCGGGCAAGCAGATCGACTTCATGACGGACATCGCGGTGTTGCTGCCGGCCTATGTGATTCTCGACATGCTGGGTGTGCCGCGCAAGGACTTCGCCGAAATCAAGGTCTGGTCCGACGACCTGCGCCTGTTCATCGGCACGGCCCGCAGCGAGGCCGACAAATACCGCCGCGCGCGCGATGGTGCCGACCGCATGGCAGACTATTTTCGCGACGCGATCCAGCAGCGTCGGGCCAGGCCGGGTGACGACGTGATCAGCCGCATGATTGCGGCACGCGACGACTCTGCTGGAACGTTGAGCGAGGACGAACTCGTCGCCACCTGCATGCTGATTCTTTTCGGCGGCCATGAAACCACCACCAGCCTGCTCGGCAATGCGGTGATCGCCCTGCTCGACAACCCGCTGCAACTCCAGCGGCTGGTCGCCGAGCCCGGACTCATGGGCCTCGCGGTCGAAGAATTTCTGCGCTACGATGGTCCCAGCAACAGCCTTGCGCGCGTGGCCGCAACCGAGCACCAGCTCGGCGGCAAGACGCTGCGGGCAGGGGACCGCGTGTTTGGCATGATCAACGCGGCCAACCGCGACCCGCGCCGTTTCGACCGGCCGCACGAACTCGACGTCGGCCGTACGCCCAATCGCCATCTGACCTTCGGGCTGGGCGTGCATTTTTGCCTTGGCGCGTCGCTGGCCCGGCTGGAGACCAAGGTCTGTTTCGAGCAGCTGGTCGCGCGTTTCCCGGGCATGCGATACGGCAGCGGCGAGGTCGAATGGATCGACGCACTGGTGATGCGCGGGCCCAAACAACTGCCGCTGTTGCTGCAGTAGACGCGGGTCCGTTGCGCAGATGGAGACACGAATGGCGGATGTGTACGTAATCGGCGTGGCCTGCACGGCGTTCGGCAAAAAGCCGGATACCAGCTTCAAGGACCTGACGCGCCAAGCCTACCTGGAGGTGCTGGCCGACGCCGGCCTGGACAGCGGCGAGCGCATCGAACAGGGCTGGTTCGGCAACTGCGGCATGGGCACCTTCGGGCAACGCAATATCCGCGGCCAGGTCTGTTTCACGCCGCTGGTGCGCGAGCAGCTGTTCCCGCAGCACGTTCCGATCATCAACGTCGAAGGCGGCTGCGCCACCGCGTCCATGGCATTGCATGGCGCGTACAAAGACATCCTGTCCGGTGAGGCCGACATGTCACTGGCCATCGGCGTCGAGAAGACGTTTGTCCCGGGCGACCCAGGCAAGACACTGGAGATTTTCGAGGGCGGCATCGACCAACTCGATCCACACGAATGGATGGACTACTACTGCCAGGCAGGCGAAGCATCGGGCATACCCTTTGCGCCCAACGCCGGCGGCGGCACCTTGTTCATGGACACCTATGCCATGCAGGCGGCCTACCACATGAATACCTTCGGCACCACGCGCGGGCAGATAGCATTCGCGGCGTCCAAGAACCACGCCATGGGTGCGCGCAACCCCAAGGCACAGTACCGTTTCGAACTGACGCCGGCCGAAGTGCTGGCCGACCGCGCGATCAGCTGGCCCCTGACGCGCGCGATGTGTGCGCCGGTGGGCGACGGAGCGGCGGCGGCGCTACTGTGTTCGGCCGCAGCGCTGCGAGAGATGCCGGCCGCAGTGCGCGAGCGCGCACTGCGTGTGCTGGCCTGTGTGTTGTCGGGTGGCAAGTACCGCCGCCTGGACGAGCCGGGGCTGTCCCAGGTGGCGGCGCGCCGCGCCTATGCCAAGGCCGGCTTGCAGCCGACCGACATCGACCTGGCCGAGGTCCACGACGCCACTTCGTTCGGCGAGATCTACCAGGCCGAGATGCTCGGTTTTTGCCAGATCGGCAGCGGCGGGGCGTTCGTGGGCAGCGGCGCGACCACGCTGGGTGGCGTGATCCCAATCAATCTGTCGGGTGGCCTGGTGTCCAAGGGGCATCCGGTCGGCGCCACCGGCCTGTCCATGGTTTACGAGTTGGCGGGCCAGCTGCGTGGTGAATGCGGCGAGCGGCAGGTCGCGGGCGCCCATACGGCGCTGGCTGAGAACGGCGGCGGCGTGATCGGCTTCGACGAAGCTGCCTGCGCCATCACGCTGCTGCAGCGCTGACGCGGGCACGGCGATGCAAGCTTATGCGAGTTTGTACGACGCGTTCCACGCGGCCCGCGTGCGTGCGCCGCTGTTGCCTTTTCTGGCAGAGTCCGCAGTCAGCGGCGCGCGCCAATGGACCTTTGCCCAGGCCGGTCAGGAGATCGACCGCCTGGCGAACCTGTACCAGTCGCGCGGGTGGGGTCCGGGGCACCGGGTTGCGCTGGCGGTGGGCAACCAGCCGCGGCACTTCCTCCACTTCATTGCGCTGAACCGCCTGGGCGCTTCCATCGTTCCGCTCAACCCGGACCACCGCAGCGCCGAGATACGGCACGCATTGCGTTTGTCGCGCGCCGACGCCATCGTGGCGCAGCCAGACCGGCATCTGGCCGTGGCGCAGGCCCTGCAGTCGGACGACCAATTGGGCCTGCTGCCCAACCTCCGCGTCGATGACCTCGACAACACGCTGGCGGCGCCGCTGCGGCCCGCGCGGCCGGCCGGGGACGCCTGGACGCGCGAGGTGGCAATACTGTTCACCTCGGGCACCTCGGGAACCCCCAAGGGCTGCGTGTTGACAAACAACTATGTGCTGACGGCCGGCGCCTGGTACCGCGACCTTGGCGGACTGCTCACGTTGCGGCACGGCCAGGAGCGGCTGCTCAACCCCTTGCCGGTGTTCCACATGAATTGCGGCATGACCAGCATCGCCACCGTGTGCCTGACCGACAACTGCCTGGTGCTGCCCGATCGCTTCCATGCCAGCAGCTGGTGGGAGGACTGTGTGCGCTCTGACGCTACCGCCATCCACTACCTGGGCATCATGCCGCCGGCGCTGTTCAAGCAGGCGCCTGGACCGTGGGAGCGCCGCCATCAACTGCGTTTTGCGCTGGGCGCCGGATGTGATCCCAGCCTGCACCCGGCCTTCGAGCGGCGCTTCGGAGTTCCGCTGGTGGAGGTGTGGGGCATGACCGAGACCGGCCGTTTCCTGGCCAACCAGCACGAGCCGCGGCAGACCGATACGCGCGCGTTTGGCCGCGCCGACGCGCCCCTCGAAGTGCGTGTGGTGGATACCCAGGACCGCGACGTGCCCGACGACACGCCCGGCGAAATGCTGGTGCGCGCCGAGGGTGCGGATGCACGCGACGGTTTCTTCTCCGGTTACCTGGACGACCCGGACGCGACCGCGGCCGCCTGGCGCGGTGGCTGGTTCCACACCGGCGACCTGGTCCTGCGTGACAAGGCTGGCATGCTGTACTTTGTCGACCGCCGCAAGGATATGATCCGGCGCTCGGGCGAGAACATTTCCGCCAGCGAAGTGGAAGCCGCGCTGGCCGCACATCCGGCCATAGCCCGCGTGGCCGTGCTGGCGGTGGCCGACGCAATGCGCGACGAAGAGGTGCTGGCCGTGGTGGTGTTGGCCGACGGCAAGCAACCCGACGCGGCAACGGCGCGCTCGCTGGTGCTGTATTGCCTGGGCGAGTTGTCGTATTACAAGGCGCCGGCCTGGGTGGTGTTCCGCGACGCGTTGCCGGTGACCGCCACCAACAAGCTGCAGAAGAACCTTATCTTCGCGCCTGGAACCAATCCCTGCAGCGACGCTTTCGATTGCCGATCACTCAAGAAGCGACCGACCACGTGAGCGCGGCGGGCACAAGCGGCTGCGCTGCAGCCATTCCATCCTGTTAACCGATCATTTTTCCTATGGCCACAGACATCCTGATCAGCGCCCCGGCGCGCACCCCGTTCGCAGACTTCGGCAAGAGCTTTCGGGATACGCCACTCACGCAACTGGCGGTACACGCCGCGCGCGCCAGCTTGCAGCGCAGTGGCCTGCAGGACCAGGACATAGACCACCTGGTGTATGCGAATACGGTGCCGGTGGACCACGACAGCCTGTTCGGCGCACGGGTGGTGTCGGTTGCCATGGGGCTGCCGCTGGAGGTCAGCGCGCTCACCGTGGGCCGCGGCTGCGGCTCCGGCTTTCAGGCCATCGTATCGGCGGCCGAGCAGATCCTCTCGGGGCATTCGGCGATCGCGCTTGCCGGGGGCGCCGAGAACTACAGCCGCGCACCGTTTGTGCTGCGCAGTGGCCGCTGGGGCCACAAGCGCGGCGACCAGAACCTGCAGGATTTGCTGGAGAACACCTACCGCGATCCGTTCTCGCGCGAGTACATGGGCGACACCGCAGAGACCATTGCGCGTACCTTCGGCTACACGCGCGAAGCCATGGACGAATGGGCGCTGATGAGCCAGCAGCGTGCGCAGGCCGGCATACGCAGCGGTTTCCTGGCGCGCCAGATTGCACCCATTGAGGTCGGCGAAGGCCGTACGCGCCGGCTCATGGCGCAAGACGAATACCCGCGCGCCGACATCACGTTGGAGCGCCTGCGCCAGCTGCGCCCGTCGTTCTCGCCAGACGGCACCGTGACACCGGGCAACGCCAGCGGTATTACCGACGGGGCGGCCTTTGTGGTGGTGGCCGATGCCGGTGCGGCCCAGGCCCGCAGCCTGGAGCGCCAGGCGCGCCTGGTGGACTGGGCCAGCGTGGGTGTAGACCCGAACCTGATGGGCATTGGCCCAGTGCCGGCGGTACGCAAGCTGCTGGCCCGCACCGGGCTGTCGGTGTCCGACATCGACTACTTCGAAGTCAACGAAGCCTTCGCCGTGGTCAATCTGCATGCCGAACGGGAATTGGGGCTGCCGCGCGCGCGCACCAACCTCTATGGCGGCGGTATCTCCATCGGCCATCCGCCCGGTGCTACCGGTGTACGCATGGTGATGACGGCCATGCACCACCTGCAGGATACGCGCGGGCGTTACGCCGTGCTGACCATGTGCATCGGCGCTGGCCAGGGCATGGCCATGTTGATAGAAAACTTGCTGCGGTGAGGCGTTTTGCTGGCGCCTTGGTCAGCGTGGCGGGCGGAACAAGGCGAACAAATGGCGCGCCACCGCAGCCGGTGAATCGCGCCCGCGGCGGTACCAGCTCAAAGCGCCGTTGAGCGCGCCCAGCAGGCCGGGCCGGAAGTAACGTCGGTTGCTGCCGACTGGCAGAGCCACCGCATTTGTGAGCCGCTCGAACAACCGCTCGTAGCGGTCGCGCTGAAGCACCAGGGCTGCGCGCATGGTCTCGGTATACGACGACGACCAGTCCGCCAGTACCGTCGCGGCTGGACTGTCGCGGTTCAACAGCGCGACGAGGTGCGCGGTGCAGGCGGCTTCCAGCCGCCCCCAGGCGTCTGACAACGAAGCCACTGCACGCTCGACCTCGGCGACAAGATGCTCGACGCCAGCCGAGTAAACCATGATGAATATTTCTTCTTTGGAGCCGAAGTGGTGGTACAGCGAGCCATACAGGATTCCGAACGTGGCCGCAATATCTCGCATGGAGGTGTTGTCGCAACCCTTCGCGCCGAACAGGCGCGCCTGTCAGCGGCGGGGCAAATCCGCATAAATATGGCGGCGAAGACACGCAGTTTGACATGGCGGTAAGCGCAAAACCGCAGCGCTTACCGCCCTGTCCGAGCGTATGGTTCCTACGCCGCGTCAAGGCTACGCTTCGCCGGGCCGACGCCCGCCCTTGACCCGGCTACGGAACGGCAATTTTCATGCCTGCCTATTTTTGCTCCGCCACATTTGCGCGCTTTCCGACAGCCGTTCACAGCGCCGCCTTGTCCATGAGTTCGGTCTGACGGCAATCCTCCGGCGCTGGTCACAAGAGGCCTTTTTGCATTGCGTGCAGGGGCTGCGTTGGCGGCGGCCGGCTTCTTTGCTGGCGCGTGGCGCAATGCGGCGCGTGGGGTGGTGACACCGCTCATACAGTGGCTGGTGGCGGTTCCGTTATCGTGCGTTGGCCGAGCGCCACCGCCTCCATGGGTGGTTGCGCGGCCGCATCCACCAGGCAGTCGCAGAACAGGGTGCGTTCCGCCGCAAGTCCTTCGGCTTCGCTCCAGCGGCCGGCGTTGCGCACCAGGTACTTGATGTGGGCGCAGGCGCGTGCGGGCACGGCCTCCAGTTTGCGGCCGAGCGCCAGTGCACGCTCCAGCACGTGGTCCACGCTTGCCGACTCCAGGCCCGCAGCCACCACTTTCTGCGGGTACCTTGGCCGTCAACAAAGGGGACAAAGCCTGGCCGGTGCCCAGCATACGCGCCAGCACCTGCGTGCCGCTGGCACCCGGCAACAGCCCCAGATTGAGTTCCGGCAGGCCCATCGCATGGTCACCCGACTGGACCAGCCGGATGTCGCACCCGAGCGCGAGTTCGAACCCGCCGCCCATGGCCACACCGTTGATTGCCGCAATGAATAGCAGCGGGCTCTTGTCCATACGTTCCAGGCAGCGGTGGATGCCCGCCGGCCCTAGCGGGCGGTCGAGCGAAAAGGTCTTGCCCCTGCCCCGCAGCGCCTGCGCGCGCTGGTGCAACACGGCAACGTCGTAATGGCGCACAAACATGCCGGTATCGCGGCCGGTTAGCACCACCCCACGGGCGCCAGGCCAGCGCTCCAGCCGGTCCAGCGCATGCGCCAATTCGGACTCCATGGTCTCGTCCATGTAGCCGAGCGGCGGATTGAATAACCGCAAAACCGCTGTGCCGCCATGCTGGGACAGCGACACGCGCTGGCCGCTCCAATCGCCCGTGTTCGCGTGCATCGTGATTCCGCAGTATCGGTTGCGCCTGCCGTTGTATGTCTCGCCTGGTCCTCCATTGCCGGACCAGACGACCGTTTGTCTTTGGTTTTATCCGGCTTCGCGCGCCCGCCGACCACAGAATCATGCGCTCAAAGTGGAATCGCTCCATGGATGACGCCACCGCGTGCGAATTGCAATGCGACGCAGCGCTGGCCGCTGCTGCGTTCAAGGTGCCCGTCATTTTCCGCATGGCCCACACCGACCCCGATGTGGCTTGGGCGCATCGCACCGAAGCCCAGGCAAAGGCGCGTGGAGTCAGGCTGCGCGGGCGCTTGTGGGTTTCGGGCCTCGCCGCCGGACTGGGCGGGGTGACACTGGCATCAGATTGCCAGCCTCCTCTCCGGTCGCGATGCGCGTGAGCCTGGCCTGAACCTGCAGCCATTCGCAAAAAGCCTTGATCTCGGGCCGTTCGGCGGCGCGCGGGCCGACGATAAGCCAGTACACCAGCGGTGAGTCGATCCGCATCCCGGGCAGCACTTCCACCAGGTCGCCGCTGGCCAGGCTGTCGGCCACCAGTGGCAGGCGCGCCAGCGCAATGCCCTGGCCGGTCAGGGCGGCCTGCGCGATCTGGTGCGCGTAGTTGAAATGCAGCCAGCGCTTGGGTTCGATCTGGTGCAGCTGGTGCGCATCGAGCCAGCGCCGCCAGGCCAGAAATTCCAGACTCCGGTTGCGGTGACCGTCACTGGCTTCGATCAGCGCGAAGTGGGCCAGGTCGGCGCCACGGCGCAGGGCCTGGCCGCTCTCGAGCAGCCACGGGCTCGCCACCGGTGTGAGTTGCTCGCCAAACAACTGGATCGCGTTGGCCGGCACACCCGAGGGTGGCGCATAACGAAGGGCGATGTCGATGTCGGCCGTCTCCAGGTCAACCCGTACGTCGCTCGCGTCGATGCGCAGGTCGATGTCCGGGTGCGCGCTCTGGAATTCCTCCAGGCGCGGAATGAGCCACATGGACGCGAAGGAGGCCCAGGTGGTGATGGACACGCTGCGCCGTCCGGCGCTGCGCCGGATCATGCGCACCGCGTTGTCGAGCCGCTCCAGCGCGGGCACCACGGCGCGCAGCAACTGGCCGCCGGCACTGGTCAGTTCCACCGCCCGCGTATGGCGCAGGAACAGTGACACCCCGACTTCGTCCTCCATGGCCTGGATCTGGCGGCTGACCGCGCTCTGGGTCAGGTGCAGTTCCTCCGAGGCGGCGCGGAAATTGAGGTGCCGCGCCACGGCTTCGAAAGCGCGCATCTGACCGACGCCGATCGGGCGCGTGCGCAAGTGGTTCTCCGAATGTTGCATACGGCCCCTCGTGTCGTCTCCATTGATGCGCTTCAGGAATGAATAGTGTAGCCCGATTTCATTGGACCGGCCGTCGTTCCAGGGCCATCATCCAGGCTCGAACTGTTCCCGAGGAGTACCCCATGTTTTCCAGCAATGCCCTTCAACCGCAAGCTTTCGAATCCTCCGTGGCGTTCGCCGGATGCTGGAAGCTGCAACCCGAAAATGCGATCACCCTGAGCGCCGCGGACGGCGGCTTCCTGCGCGTCAAGCAGGGCCAGGTCTGGGCCACGCTGGACGGACCGCACCAAGGTGCGGCAAATGACTGGGGTGACCTGATGCTGCGCTGCGGCGACGAGTTGCAATTGATGCCGGGCCAGCATGTGGTGATGGAGGTGTTTGGCGAAGCGGCGAACGCACCGGCGTACTTCTGCTGGGAGCCGACGGCGGCGAACGGCAAGGGCGCTGCTGCGATGGACGTGCCGCTGCAGTCGTACGACGTATTGGCGCGGCCCTGGCTGGTTGCGGTTTCCAATCGCCCGTCGCAGTGGATCCCCCGCTTCGGGCGGTTGTTGCGCGGGCTGGGCAACGCACTGTCATGGCTGGTCGCGGGCCGCGGCCGTGTGCTGGGCGCACTGCTATCGAATCAGCCCTGACGCGCTGTAGAGGGTTTGCGCAGTGTTGTAGCGCGCGGCTTGGCACCGACAGTGCTGCGGGCGGCTACTGCGGCCTGCAGTGACAGCCGCGCCCAGCTTTCCATGGCCTGCGCGCAATCCATCGCGTCTTCGGGTGCGCTGTAATAATCCTAGAAACCGCAGTTGACCGCTTTCTTCCGCTGGATACACCCTTTGAACTCTAGCGTTCGTGCGCACGAGCAAGGTCACCTCAACGGTGACAGCGCTACGCACCCGATTAAGCCGCGCTGGCGCACGCTGAGGGCGTTGCTTCTCCTTGCGGGCAGGAGCCCGCAGCGTCGTCGGCCTTGCAGGCCGCAGTCAAGCCAGAGGCTTGCCTTCTTCGCGCTGTCCAGGTGTGCGCGGGCACACTTGGAGCCGAAGCCGCTCAGCCTTGCCAGCGCACCCCATCGCAGCCCACTCAGGCGCGTCCAACTGCGGTTTCTAGGATTGTTGACGCTGCGCACAACGATCTGGCTGCCCTTGCGCGAGTCGTAGGTAAAGCGCCGGCAACCGGCCGCTTCAAACTGCGGTCGGGTTGCATCATTGGCATTGAGCCACAGGGTGTCACCG
>Ga0209181_10012366_pt1 | contig 10802 bp, 6 predicted proteins | sample MAT05_FD_187208 | JGI IMG/M metagenome (GOLD analysis project Ga0209181, IMG submission 187208) | Freshwater microbial communities from Lake Fryxell liftoff mats and glacier meltwater in Antarctica - MAT-05 (SPAdes) (version 2) | ecosystem: Environmental > Aquatic > Freshwater > Ice > Liftoff...
CAATGCTAATGCTTACGCATGGTCAGGTGGAGCAACGAATGGAGTTGCCTTTGTGCCCACAGCAACCAACACCTATACCGTTACGGGAACAAATTCCGCGACGGGGTGCCAGAACACGGCTACCACGACTGTTACAGTTAACCCACTGCCCATGGTTATCGCCAATGCCTCGGCAAACACGGTTTGTGCTGGAGAAAGCGTGACTCTGACTGGAAGTGGCAATGCTAATGCTTACGCATGGTCAGGTGGAGCAACGAATGGAGTTGCATTTGTGCCCACAGCAACCAACACCTATACCGTTACGGGAACAAATTCTGCGACCGGTTGCCAGAACACGGCTACCACGACTGTTACAGTTAACCCACTGCCCACGGTTATCGCCAATGCCTCAGCAAACACGGTTTGTGCTGGAGAAAGCGTGACTCTGACTGGAAGTGGCAATGCTAATGCTTACGCATGGTCAGGTGGAGCAACGAATGGAGTTGCCTTTGTGCCCACAGCAACCAACACCTATACTGTTACGGGAACAAATTCCGCGACGGGTTGTCAGAACACCGCTACCACGATTATCAATGTAAACACCGTTGATACTTCAGTAGAACAAGACAATAATATTTTAACTGCAAATGTGAATTCCACCAGCTACCAATGGCTGGATTGCAACAATGGGTTTGCGACCATAGTTGGAGCAGTGAATAAGAGTTTTACAGCCCTTATAACTGGTAGCTATGCTGTGTTGATAACTCAAAATGATTGTGCAGATACATCAGCATGTTATGATGTAATAATCAGCGAAACAGAAAATCATTTTTATCCTTCTGCTAGCATTACTATCTACCCCAATCCATTTAATGAGGAGACAGTGGTACAATCAGAAACTGTTTTTAATAACGCAACAATCTCTATTTCTAATTTAGAAGGCCAGATTGTACAAAAAATAGCAAATTTTTCTGGGCAAAAAATAGTTTTTCAACGCGGAAATCTTCCAAGTGGAATATATTTTCTCCGCTTAAAAGAAAAGAACAAGGTCGCGTCAACATATAAATTAATAATTGTGGACTAAGAGCGTGTTAAAAAAGGATGGGCATTCAATCTGCGCATTTTTTATCCAGCTTCACTGGGTACCAAATCCCACCGTTCAATACTAAAGGTTATGTAGTGGATTTGCACAATGCGCCACAACTTCCATTTGACAAAAAAAACGCTAAACAATGAAATTGACAATTGCCTTACCGCTTGCATTTGCAGCCCTTTTGCTGTCTTGTTCCGCGCTCATAGCGCAACATTCCAAAGCTCCTATGCCCTCCGATATGACCCATTCGGATAACGAACCGGCTGCAAGCTGTTCCGACGTACAATATGCTCCGCTTGCCGGGGTGATTGTGCCGGGGGAAAACCCAAATCCTTGGATGCGTAGCATAGAGACCCGGCGCATACACGATCAAACCGTCCCCCATGACCCAGCCGAGGATGAGCGCCTTGACCAGCTTAAACATAAAGACATGGCAAATGCCGCTGCGTTTGGTGAAGGCCCACAAGCCAGTGCTGCTGAATTTGCCGGTGCCAACCCGGTTGTAGTATCGGGCTTTAACGCCACCGCACTAAACGAGGGGTTTCCGCCCGACAACACCATTGCCATTTCCAATGGAGGATATATTGTATCGGCCATGAACAGTAAGATCGCCATCTACAATACCAGCGGCAACCAATTGCTTTCGGCAACCCTTTACGATTTTTTTCAAGGCAGCAATTATGGCGTGAGTAATCATTTCTTTGACCCAGTAGTGATTTACGACAGTAGTTCCGACCGATTTATATTCGTTTGTTTAGTTGGTAACACCTCTAGTACCTCGAAGGTGCTGATCGCTTTTTCTAAAACAAATAACCCTACCCAGGCCTGGAATAAATACTACTTGACGGGCAATCCGCTTAACAACAATTGCTGGCTCGATTATCCTAGGGTTGGTGTGTCAAACAACGAGGTGTACGTAACAGGCAACCTTTACACCAACGGCACCAACGGCAGCTTCAATCAAGCACTCATTTATCAAATTACTAAATCGGGCGGATACAGCGGCAATGCTTCGCTCCAATGGCAATATTGGTACAACATCCCAGGGTACCCGCAAACCATCATGCCGCTTTCTTGGGGTGGCCAGGGCAATTATGGTCCAGGATGCTATCTGGTAGCCCATGCTACCAACAGCAGTTCCAAAACCTTGTTTTTTGATCTTACCAAAGACATGACGGCCAGTGATGAAAAACTAGTTAAATACGATATTAGCACCCCAACATTCCTTAAAGGCAACGATGCTTTCCAAAAAAACACCTCCGAACGCCTTGACTCCGGCGACCCGCGTATTCAAAGCGGCTTTTATCAGGATGGAATTGCACACTATGTATTTGCGGCACGATACAATAGCACCCCTTGGACGGGAGTGCATTACCACCGCATCAATGTGAGTTCCAAGGCGTTAACCACCCGCCAAATTGGCTCCTCTAATTGGGACTTTGCCTGGCCCTCGGTGGCTTGGTCTGGCACTTCCACGAACAACAAGTCGGCCATGATCAGCTTTCTCTACACCAACAGCACCGTTTTCCCAAGTGCTGCAGTGATAGAGGTGGATGATTCCAATACGGCTTCCCCAAACTCTGTTTCGTTCGTAAATGGTGCAGGGTTTGTCAATTTGGACAACGCCGTTAAGTCGCGTTGGGGTGATTATACCGGCATTGCTCGCAAGAAAAATACTACCACAGCACCGCGGCTTTGGACGGCGGTCTGCCATGGTAGCACCAACCAAAAATACGCCACCCGAATCGCCCAAATCCGTCCAGGAGGCAGCGGTTTCGGTGATGAAGCGGTCGAAGAGCGAGCAACCCCGATACCGGATGCCACCCCGTATTCTTTTGCTGCTGAAGTGGCCTTGTTTCCCAACCCGACGATTTCTGGCGAACCTTTTAGTCTCGACTTCTTGTTGGAACAAAAAACTTTGGTGCGGGTGGATATCCTGTCCTCAGACGGCCGACTTGTACACACTTTACTTGAAGACGCTGTAAAACCTGGTGAAACGCGTATTACGTTCAACAGTCAAGCGCTCCAACCAGGTGCGTACATGGTGCGAGTCACTGCCGGAGGGAAGCCTTTGAAGACGGTGAAATTGATGGTGTCGCCTTGATTTTAAACACAAATCCAACTCGATCGCAAGAAAAAAACAATCTGTTCTTATGCTACGGAATTTCTTCATCACTTTCCCTGTAATGTTATTGATCAGCGGCATTTACAGTGCTTGCGATCCAGCCACTTGGGAGGCTCTGGTCCAAGGCTTGGAATCCTACAACCAACAACAGCAAACGGCTGCAAGCACTACATCACAGCGTGGAGACAGCTTTCGAGTCAATTCAATAGTAGAGTTTGATTGGCTAAAGGGCAACTATGATTGGATCGAACCAAGCAAACAACGCCTGTTGCAATCCCAATTTGTATTCCATTCCGATGGTAGTTTCACTTATATATTGCCTTATGACAATAGCACCACCTACCGTCTATATGGCACATGGTGGCTCACCGATGCTGGCGAACGGAGATTTGAAGGCTCTACCGGATCAAGCAATGGTGCAGGTAGTGGCACCAGTATATTGATCAGTGGTCGTACCTATGCTTATGCGGGACAGACCAGAGCAACTATGAGTTATGCCTCTGGAGCAACTTATTACGCAAAAGTCAACAATAGCGAGTTCCAAAATAGCGCGTCCAAGCGGTTTAATGCGAAAGTTGTTTTGGTGAAATAAATATATGCGCTTCCAATGAAATTCCTCTTCCTCGTTTTCACCCTGTTATCTTGTTTGTTCACTTCCCAGCCGCTTGCGGCTCAAATCTCCAAGGATTCCCTTGCGGAAGTAATAGTAGCGCGGGCGGAACGGTTTATAAGCGCGGCCAATTATGATTCGGCATCCGCCAGCGGATACGAACTGCTGGCCTACGCACGCCAGCACCAGCTCCCCTTGTATGAGGCATCCGCATGGTCTTCCCTGGGCATCGTGGCCTATAACACCAATCAGGCAAGTGAGGCTTTGGCTAAATTCGACAGTGCCTTACAGATCAGACGCCGTCATTTAGGCTATGATGACCAAGAGGTTTTAAGCTCATTGTCCAATATCGCGGCAGTACTCATGGACTTAACGGGCGATCCCGACGCCGCATTGGAAAGTTTAAAGGCAGCAGAAAAGGTTTGTAAAAGAAGAAAGGGAGGATGTGCCGATAATTTCCTCGGAAGTCTGTACAACAACATCGGGAATGCCCATGCCGAGCGCGGCAACTACGAACTGGCCGAACAATATTACCTGAAATCTTATGCCATACGATCCAAATACCCGAAAGACCCCCGGTACAAACTCGCCTCGCTGCTGAATAACCTCAGCAGCATAAAAATAGAAACGGGGCATCTGGCTGCGGCACAAGACTACTTGCTCAGGAGTGAGGCGCTGTACCGAGCATGGAACGGTGGAAAAACTTCCTTGGACCTCATAGCGGTCTGGATGAACCTGGGCACCATTGCAAATTTCGAAAACCGCTTCAGCGATGCCAAAGCTTTGTTCCGGCGTGCCCTGCAAATTGGGGAAGTGATGGCGGAAAATCAATATCTTGAATTCGGTTCATTGAATTATAATTTGGGGGCTACTTTATTCTACGACGATTCCTTGGATGTTGCAGAAACCCACTACTTGACGGCTATTGAATTTTGGAAAACCATTTACGGCTTTCACCCAGACCAGACCGCAGCCATCCTCGGCCTGGGGTTGATCGCTACCAAACGCGGCCAATACGAAGCCGCACTATCCCACTTTCGGGAGGCAGAAGTGATTGATGAGGCCAATCTGCCCCCCGTGCATCCGCAACGCGCCAACATCTACAAAACCATCGGCAACTTTTATCACGATCGCAGTGATCGGGTGCAAGCGCGTGCTTATTACCTCAAACAGCTCAAGGCATCTGGCATGGACGATGTACGTGCCAGCGCCTTGAGTACGGCCCGGCCATCCTATTTGCTTCTGGCGGGCCTAACGGACCTCGGCAAACTCCACTACGACGAATACAGGCTACATCAGGACACCGCCCAGCTCGATGCTGCCCTGCGCGTATTCGCCTTGGGTGACTCTGTCTTAAACCGGCTGCGTGAAATCAGACTAACTTTTGCCGAACAAAAAGAACTGCTGCGCGATGCCCGAAGGCTTGCAGAATGGGCCATGCAGGCTGAAATTGCGCGGTATGGTCTGCATACGGAACGCGCTTTCGCACGGTCGGAACAAAACCGGGCATTCAACCTTTATTCAAAATTTCGAGAAGACGATGCGTTGAGTTATGAAGGGGTACCAGACTCGCTTAAATCAAAATATCGAATCCTTGAGTATGAAATCGCCCGAACCGAAAACCTGGTTCGGGAGATGCTGCCTTCTGATACTGGTTACATGCCCGCCACTTCGCATTGCGCTGAACTTAGGCAAGGTTTGGCAGCGGTAAAAAACCAACTTGCCCGGTTTGATCAATACTACAAATTCCGTTTTGGAGTACCCGTAGCCTCTGTGCAAGACGTACAACAGAAAATCCTTCAACCCGGAGAGGTAATGGCTCAATACTTCGTGGGCGACAGCGCAATTTTCATTTTTGTACTGAGCAAAAACCGATATGATATACAGGTAATTCCGAATAATTTCCAATTGGACGCGAAAGTAAAAACCATTTGGCGAGGCATCACCGCTTACTATACCGCAGGGCATCAGGATTCAATACTTTGGGAAAACGCCCTCGAAGACTACGAATCCAATGCCCTTGAACTGTACCATCAACTGGTGGCTCCGCTCCAATTGAAGTTGGTTGATTCTATAATCATTGTAGTACCTGATGGCGCTATGTGGATGTTGCCCTTTGATGCGCTGCTGACCACCGTGCCAGAGGTGCGCGGCGAGTTTGGAGACTACCCGTATTTCTTAAACCAACATCGAACGAGTTTTGCTTATTCGGCCACTTTGTTGCGCGAAGCCAGCATGCCCCGGAGACAAGCCCTCAGCAAGTCGCTATTGGCTTGTGCACCCTTCGATCAGGAATACCCGGTGAAAGACCCAAGCGCTAAAAGGAAATTTGGCCATTTGCCCGAATCGGGCTGGGAAGTAAGAGAGGCTCAACGCTTGTTGGGCGGAGACGTATTGCTCGGTTCGAAAGCGACCAAGCAGGCCTTTCGCGCTCAATTACTGGACTACCAGATACTCCTGTTTTCTACCCACGGACAGGCGGGTGACCGAGGGTATGTCGCATTTTTCCCAGAAAAAGGTAAATCCCTTGACCAAAACCTGCTTTATATTGAAGAAGTGTATGATCTGCAAATCAATGCGGATTTGGTCATTTTTAGTGCTTGCGAAACGGCGCTTGGCAAGTCAGAGCCCGGAGAAGGGCTGATCAGTATCGCGCGGGCTTTCACCTATGCCGGTGCGCGGGGATTGGTGACGACACTTTGGAGTGTGAACGATTTTTCAAACAGCCGGATTACCGTTGCCATTTGCAAACATTTGAAAAACGGGTTGTCTGCCCAACAAGCAGTTTGTTATGCCAAACGCGAGTGGCTTAATTCACCTTCTTCGGAAGCGGGTCATCCTTGGTTTTGGGCGGGGGTGGTGGGTGTGGGAGTGCTAAGGTGAATTGGGAGGTGGGATGGATTGGATGATGATTTGGGGGTGAGGTTTTATGGAGATAGTAGTCGGGTGGAGGCAAACAGAAATTCGGCGAAACAAAAAAATAAAAATATGAAAAATTCAAGCCAAAATAATAGACCCTACAAATCGGGTGACATAAATTACATTTCTCTGTTGACACAAAGATTAGCAGGCAAAGACTTTATGTTTATTGCAAACAATGATGAGTCCAATAAATATTTCGATTCGATACTAAAATTTGACAACAAACTTGATAAAGTGTCAAATTGGCTTTTACATAAAACAGTGACTCTTTACGGTGACGGTGATTTGTTATCCAAAGGATTATCTAAAATAGCCGGCATTGAAAGTGAAAGAAAGAACCTTGACGAATCGTACGAAATTTGTAAAAAAATGTGCGATTGCTTCCATTTTAATGCTTTTAGATTTACCATGCTCCAAGGAGAAGCATATTTGACGATCGTAGATGCCGATTTAATTTCTGAAGATGAAATTATTGAGATAATAAACGAATTTCAAGAAATAAACTATCACCGTCTATCAATAGGAGGACAAAAAAGCCTATCCGTATTAGGGTTGAAAGTTTTAAGAATGGGGCAATTTAATTCATTGAGTGGAAGCCTTTTATTTCTTACTAATGATTTAAAGAAGGAAAAGGCAATAATCAATATTCTTTCTAGTGTAAATCTTCGTAGCGACACAATGTTGAAAAACCTAAAAGAAATATTTGGCGATTGGAGAAATTGGGCAAAAATGATTGTTGGATTTGTTCCATACAAACCAATGAACCTTCGACAGGAGGTTATAATTTTCAATAGAAAAGCTAATTCCGTAACAACAAGTTTAAACCCTCGTTTAGCATACGAATTTGGATTTTCATTTGATGATTTGAAATTCTAAATCCAAATTTGAGACCGAATATTAAGTTAAGAATCAAATCTAAAACATTGTGGCACTACTGAATAATACGCCGAACGCATTCTCCATCTGACCACGCATGCCGCCGCCGATGACCGCTCTTATCAATATGTTTCCTAAATATTCGCCAAAAAGGTGCAGAATACCACCGCTACAAGTATACGCGGTATTTACCTACGTAGCCACACCCCCCTTTTTGGAGCAACATTCACCTTCGTAGGAAACCAATCCACATTGAATAGTGCTGAAATTCACCTAGCGGGCATAGACCTCTGCACTCGTTCTTGCCAATCCTTTGCCTTTTTCTGCAACCATTTTGAGTTGCCTTTAAGTATCTGCTCGATTTCCTGGCGGTAATCTTCTTGCCCGTCAGGATACTGGGCAAAATAGCACATCACGATGTTCCATTGAGCATCTTTTTTGAACGGGCCATTTTTTTGGGACACTGCACGGAATTCCTCGGTGGCTTTAGCGTATTGTTTTGCCCCGAAAAGGGCATGAGCTTTCATATTACGCACTTCTGAGTTGCTGGCATCTAATTGTGCCACGTATTGAAGTGCTTTGTCAAATTCACCCTTTTCCAGCGCAATGGCGGCAAGCGTTTCAGCGCTGAGGGAGTCAGGGTTCTCTGCCGGGGAGTTGCTCCTTTGGGCAAGTGGCTGATTTTTGATGTATCCCAATTCTGAATCTATCAATTTTTGTATGCTGGCCAAGCGCAGGAGGAGGGGATCCGTTGTCATTTTTGGAGCGTTTGTTGAGCGCACAGGTTCTTTAATGTTTACAGTTGGATCTGGCACGGCCTTATAATTGCTCGTATCAGATGGATTAGGCTGCTGAAAGTTTTGGTTGCCTGTACCAGGCTTGCCTTTATCTCCAGAAACTCTATATAACTTAATCCCCCAAAACACCAAAAGCCCCACCGTCACCAACGCCAGCCAAAATCGCCAACCAAACCGTTTTTTCGTCACAAGCTCTGGGCTTGTTGGTGGCTCGGGCGCATTTTGTCGCCACTGCTTAAGCTTTGCCCGTAACTCTTGCTCCCGAAGCCTTTGCATCGCGTCTCTGACCATGCGCTCCTCTTCCAGGGCTTCACGCAGCGTTTCGCTTACTTGCAACTGCTGTTCAAAGGCTGCATTCTCCGCTTCAGTCATCAGACCGTCGAGGTATCTTTCAATCTGCACTTGTATTTGCTCGTCTTTGTCCATGGGTTATTGATCAGTTTTGGTAATTTGAGTGTAGCGCGGGTGCTTTTTTACATGATCCAATAAATATCCCCGAAAACGGTCCACATATTTTTTGGCAATGTTCTCGCTAGACAATTCAAATGCAGCAGCGATTTCTTTCATGGACATTTTTTCATGGTATTTGGCTTTAAGGATGTCACGTTGATGTTCTTCTAATGCGTTGAGGCCATAGTCAAGCAGCTCATACAGCGCTTCGTTCCCTACTGAATCGGAGGAGGGTGTTTCTATCAACTCAAACTCGGTAATAGTCAGTGGCACGGTTGGGTGTTTTGCTTTGTATCTCAAATACCACTGGTTTTTGGCTATGGTGAAAAAATAGGACATTAGTTTGCTCCGCTTTTCAAAGGCTTGTCTCTGAATGTTCTTGTCCAAGGACACCACTGCATCATTAAAAACTTCTTCCGCATCTTCCAGGGTTCCTTTCATGCGCACTACAAATTTTTTGACCCACTCCAAAGGGGCAGGATCATCAATGAAGAATGCTTTCAATGCTTGTTCGCGTTCCGTTGCAGCGCCACGAAGCGCCTCCAAAAGGGCTTCCTCGGTTATTTTGCTTTTCATTAGTTGGCGGAATCGTGCTTTGGTGTACAGTAAACCTGAAAAAAAATACAGGGCGAAATGTAGGACGAAATATAGAAAAATTGGACAACCTATTGATTTTCGCGCCTACTAACCCAAACAAAAAAAAGCCCGACATGGTAAGCAATATGCCAAATTGATGGACTTGAGTGTTCCTTAGGGTGTAGTATCTTTGTTAACGGTTTGGCTTTAAAAACTTTGTGCGTTCACCTAAAAAGCAATCTATATGCACCTTCGCCTACTCGCGCTGCTCGCGTTCGTTTTAATCTCTTACACCACATCTGCTCAAAAATACCTCGAAATGATCGAGGCTGGCACCTTTACCCTCTCAGAAATCCAACAAGAGGCCGAGGCCCATTTCGACCTAGTAGGAAAGGAGCGCGGAAAGGGCTACAAACCATACAAGCGATGGGAGTACGTCGCCCAAATGGAATTGGATGAAACCGGGGTTAAAATCCACAACCTTGAACTGGCCAAACGCGCCCGCGATTATCGGTTCGCAGAAAAACAAAGGCAACAGACCGAATCCAGCAGTTTTGCAGGGGGCTGGCAGCAGCTAGGCCCTACCTATTGGAACGCCACTTCTAGCTGGAATCCTGGGGTGGGGCGTATTACCTCCATCGGCATGGACGCAAGCAATAACAACCACCTCATAGTGGGTAGTCCTACTGGCGGTGTCTGGAAAACGCTCGACGGCTGTAATACCTGGACCAACATCACGGACGAGTTCTCCAACGTAGACGTCTATGGTCTGGAGATTTCACCCTACAACAGCAATCTCTATATCTGGGGAAGCACTTCGGGCAAAATCTTCCGCTCTACCAACGCGGGCGCAAGCTGGAATGTTACCGGAAATGTATCGGGCAGTGGACGGGTCAGCCGCGTTCAGTTTCACCCGACCAACCCCAATGTCGTGTATGCCGTGTCCGAGTCCAATGGCTTGTTCGTTTCGATCAATAGCGGAAGCACCTGGAGCGCCGTGCCGGGTGCCAGTGGTGTGCCTGGCTATGATGTGGAGTTCAAATCAGGGGATCCGAACACAATTTATTTTTCTGGGATTTCTGTCTACCGTTCTACCAATGGCGGCAATTCGTTCTCCCAGATTGGCGGTTTTGGCACGGCCAATAACAACTATAAAAGGATGTCGGTATCGCCGGCAAATCCGAATATAGTGTATGTATTGGAGTCAAATGGTGGCAGATTTGGTGGCTTTTACAAGTCCACCGACAGCGGCGCTTCCTTCAACAAACTGATTGACGGCACTGAAATAAACTATTTCGGGTACAGTGAAACCGGCGACGACGACAGCGGCCAAGCGCCCCGAAATATGGACATCGCAGTCAGCCTTACGGATGC
>Ga0209181_10012367_pt1 | contig 10801 bp, 12 predicted proteins | sample MAT05_FD_187208 | JGI IMG/M metagenome (GOLD analysis project Ga0209181, IMG submission 187208) | Freshwater microbial communities from Lake Fryxell liftoff mats and glacier meltwater in Antarctica - MAT-05 (SPAdes) (version 2) | ecosystem: Environmental > Aquatic > Freshwater > Ice > Liftoff...
GCTCCCCCTCGCGGGTTGGCAACCCTCTGTACCGACCATTGTATGACGTGTGAAGCCCTACCCATAAGGGCCATGAGGACTTGACGTCATCCCCACCTTCCTCCGGTTTGTCACCGGCAGTCTCATTAAAGTGCCCAACTAAATGATGGCAATTAATGACAAGGGTTGCGCTCGTTGCGGGACTTAACCCAACATCTCACGACACGAGCTGACGACAGCCATGCAGCACCTGTGTCCAGATTCCCTTTCGGGCACTCTCTAATCTCTCAGAGATTCCTGGCATGTCAAGGGTAGGTAAGGTTTTTCGCGTTGCATCGAATTAATCCACATCATCCACCGCTTGTGCGGGTCCCCGTCAATTCCTTTGAGTTTTAATCTTGCGACCGTACTCCCCAGGCGGCGAACTTCACGCGTTAGCTACGGTACTAAAGAAGTCTCCTTCCCCAACACCTAGTTCGCATCGTTTAGGGCGTGGACTACCAGGGTATCTAATCCTGTTTGCTCCCCACGCTTTCGTGCCTGAGCGTCAGTGTCGACCCAGGGGGCTGCCTTCGCCATCGGTGTTCCTCCACATATCTACGCATTTCACTGCTACACGTGGAATTCCACCCCCCTCTGCCGCACTCTAGTTATGCAGTCACAAACGCAGTTCCCAGGTTAAGCCCGGGGATTTCACATCTGTCTTACATAACCGCCTGCGCACGCTTTACGCCCAGTAATTCCGATTAACGCTCGCACCCTACGTATTACCGCGGCTGCTGGCACGTAGTTAGCCGGTGCTTCTTCTTCCGGTACCGTCATCCGCACAGAGTATTAATCCATGCGATTTCTTCCCAGCCGAAAGAGCTTTACAACCCGAAGGCCTTCTTCACTCACGCGGAATGGCTGGATCAGGGTTGCCCCCATTGTCCAAAATTCCCCACTGCTGCCTCCCGTAGGAGTCTGGACCGTGTCTCAGTTCCAGTGTGGCTGGTCGTCCTCTCAGACCAGCTACGGATCGTCGCCTTGGTAGGCCTTTACCCCACCAACTAGCTAATCCGACATCGGCCACTCCTATAACGCGAGGTCTTGCGATCCCCCGCTTTCTCCCGTAGGACGTATGCGGTATTAGCCTAACTTTCGCTAGGTTATCCCCCATTACAGGACGCGTTCCGATGTATTACTCACCCGTTCGCCACTCGCCACCAGGAGCAAGCTCCCGTGCTGCCGTTCGACTTGCATGTGTAAAGCATTCCGCCAGCGTTCAATCTGAGCCAGGATCAAACTCTTCAGTTTAATCTGTGCTAGTTTTACTATTTACTACTACTCAAATGAATCCACAGGTCCCAACGTGATCAATCCATTTCATTCGCTTTGACACGAGCAAAATAACCAACCAAGCTAAGACTTATTTCTTCTAGTATGAGCATTTAATTTATTGCTTACGTCAGATCTATTCGCCGTTTCAGTTTCCCGATTCAACCAATAAAATCTAACGCCCAACAAACCAAATACCCACACCTATCGGTTGTTTTAGTTGTTAAAGAACTTTTGTTGCTGAGCAACGAGAGGGCGCATTATACAGAGGGAAGTTGACCCGTCAACACTTTCTCAAAAATATTTTTTTCTAAGCATAAAACGAGTGGTGAAATAGTCCGTCAGGAAAGCATGACACGTGCAAATTTTCGCTTGCCGACCTGTAAGACAACGGTCTCACCTGCCTTTAAAATCAAGGCGCGGTCAGTCACTTTTTCGCCGCTCAACTTCACGCCGCCTTGCTCAATCATACGCAGCGCTTCTGAGGTGCTATTGGTGAGGCCCGCCTGCTTCATTACCTGCGCAATCGGCATGCCTTCTGCTCCGCAAACAATACTTACCTCGTCAATATCATCCGGAATTCCACCCTGCCTAAATCGCGATTCAAAATCCACAAGCGCTTCTTCCGCTGCGGCTCTAGAGTGGAAGCGTTCGACAATTTCTTGCGCCAGAAAAACCTTCACATCGCGCGGATTTTTGCCATCAGTAACTTGTTGCTTAAAGCCCGCTATTTCAGCCAAAGAACGGAATGAAAGAAGTTCGTAATAACGCCACATCAGTTCATCGGAAACGGACATGAGCTTGCCAAAAATTTCTTTGGGCGGCTCGTTAATCCCAATATAGTTTCCGTACGATTTAGACATCTTCTGCACGCCATCCAGCCCAACTAACAAAGGCATAGTGAGAACGCACTGCGGTGTTTGGCCGTAATGTTTTTGCAGTTCGCGGCCGACGAGTAGGTTGAATTTTTGATCGGTACCGCCCAATTCAATGTCGGATCGCATTGCAACCGAGTCATAACCTTGACACAGCGGATAAAGAAACTCATGGATCGCTATAGGCTGTTCAGCCGCGTAACGCTTAGAAAAGTCATCCCTCTCTAACATGCGTGCCACGGTATGTTGCGCAGCCAACTTAATCATGCCGGCAGCCCCAAGCGGCTCAAACCAAGTTGCGTTGAAACACACTTCGGTTTTTTCGGGATCAAGGATTTTGAAAACTTGTTCACGATAAGTTTTGGCATTCTCCAAAATCTGTTCGCGCGTCAATGGAGGGCGCGTGGCGTTTCGCCCAGTCGGATCACCTATCATGCCGGTGAAATCCCCAATCAAGAACATAACGTGATGGCCGAGTTCTTGAAAATGGCGCAACTTATTAATGAGTACGGTATGGCCTAAATGCAGATCAGGGGCCGTTGGGTCGAAACCCGCTTTAACGCGCAGCGGCCTACCCGACTTTAACTTGTCGACGAGTTCAGCTTCAACCAGTAGCTCTTCGGCTCCGCGTTTAATAACTGCAAGATTACTTTGAACATCCATAATGATTGTGCCGTTTTGTTGTAGTACGTTTGGTTGTTGCTATGCAGTCCGTGTTTGCGGGCCGGTTTTGGTTAGTGTGATTTTTTTGTTACACTCGCTCAAGTTTTTTTGCCCGTGCATTACATGAAAAAAGAAAAGACGAGAATTCTAGCGCATCTTCCACCTAAGCTCCCACCGCTAAGCGCGGCAAAGCCCAAGCATATGTGGGCGGGGGCAAGTGTGGCGGCGGTTTGCTTTTTTGGCATGGTGGCTGCTTTTGGCACAGCGCCTACGAGTGCCGAAATTCAGGATTCGCTACAAATCGTTGTAGAACCCCTTGCCCCTGCACTAATAGAAAGCCACGATCCGATTGGCCGTTTTGTGCGTGAAGAACGCATTCAACGTGGGGATACAACAGCCTCCCTGCTGTCTAGGTTAGGCGTGCAAGATCAACAAGCTTTTACTTTTCTTCACCAGCAGCCCGAAACCCAATCAATTTTTCGTCAGCTTCGTCCGGGCAAAGTGGTTTCCGCTACCACTAACGAGTCGGGCGAACTACTTTCTCTTACGTTCCCCCTGAATGGGACAAAAGATACTGCGATTGTCGTTGAAAAACGGGATGGCCATTTTCTTGCAAAAGAAGAAGGTCTCAAGCTGAGTGCCGACGTTCAAATGAAGTCCGGCGAAATTCGCAGTTCGCTTTTTGCTGCGACCGATGCGCTGGATTTACCCGACAGCATCGCCGTGCAATTGGCGGACATTTTTGCGGGGGACATCGATTTCCATCGCGACCTACGTCGGGGCGATCATTTCAGCGTAGTGTATGAAACGCTTTACAACCAAGGACAACCCATCCGCGCTGGCCGTATTCTCGCTGCTGAATTTACTAACCAAGGTAAAGCTTTCCGTGCGGTTTGGTTTGAAAGTAAAGATGGGCAAGGCTATTACACGCCTGAAGGGAAAAATATTCGAAAAGCTTTCCTACGCTCACCTTTGGAATTCTCGCGGATTAGTTCAGGTTTTACACCGGCTCGCTTTCACCCCATCTTGCAGACTTGGCGCGCGCACAAAGGCGTGGATTACGCGGCCGCCTCGGGGACTCGTATTAAAGCAACCGGCGATGGCGTGGTTGAATTCATAGGCAAGCAAGGCGGCTTTGGTAACCTCATTGTGTTGCGCCATCAAACCAAGTTCAGCACGGCATACGCGCATATGAGTCGCTTCGAGAGCGGCTTGCGTAAAGGGTCTCGGGTCTCACAAGGCGATGTTATTGGCTATGTAGGCCAAACTGGTTGGGCGACCGGCCCGCACTTACATTACGAGTTCCGCATCAACAATGTTCAACAAAATCCGCTGGCTGTTGTCCTCCCCGGTGCGCCTCCAATATCGCCACAACAAGTAGCCGACTTCAAAAGGCAGACGGAACTCCTCGCTGTCCGACTCGAACATATTCGAGGCTTAAACTTGGCCTTGCTGGATTAAGTCAGCTTGATGATGGGCATGATCACTTAACGACGAGCACTCCAATTGCCCAATCAAACTGATCTATATATAGGCCTCATGTCAGGCACGAGCCTAGATGGTGTGGACGCCATACTGGCCGACTTTAGTGGTTGTAACGCATCAACCTCAGCACTGCCCAACGTTATCGCAACGTACTTCACCCCCTACTCCAATGCCTTAAGAGGCAAGCTGCTAGCGCTTAACCAGCCATCCCACAATGAACTGGAACAGGCTGCATTGCTCGGAAATGAGTTGGCCCAGCTCTATCACCAATCTGTCGCTGATTTGCTTGAAAAAGCACAGATTGCAGCAAGCGCTGTAGCGGCGATTGGCTGTCACGGGCAGACTATCCGCCATCAACCTCAAGCGGGCTACACCTTACAACTGGGTAACCCTGCGCTGCTTGCAGAATTGAGTGGGATCCGTGTCATCGCCGACTTCCGCAGCCGTGACATCGCTGCTGGTGGGCAAGGTGCGCCGTTGGTACCCGCCTTTCATGACGCCGTGTTTCGCGACCCTACACTTCATCGGGTGATTCTGAATATCGGCGGCATTTCTAATATCACTGACCTCCAGCCTGAATCGCCCACACGAGGCTTTGACTGTGGCCCTGGCAATATTCTCTTGGATGCGTGGATACAAAAACAGTTGGCGCAAAACTACGATAAAGAGGGGGCATGGGCAACAACCGGGCATGTTATTCCAGCGTTATTCAACAAGCTCAAGAGCCACCAATTTTTCGAAAAAGTGCCCCCAAAAAGCTGCGGTCGCGAAGAGTTTAATTTGCTGTGGCTGGAGGCGCATTTAACCGGCAACGAAGACACTGCCGATGTGCAAGCAACGTTACTAGAGCTAACCGCTTCTTCCATAAACAACGCTATTGGCCGTTGGTGCGTCCAGCCCACAGAGCTACTGGTGTGTGGTGGTGGTGCTAAAAACAATGCGCTGCTGGTACGCCTAAAGGCGCTTATGCCAACAATACGAACACAGCCCACCGATGCAATAGGGATTGGGACAGATTGGGTGGAGGCTTTAGCGTTCGCTTGGCTGGCTCGCCAAACCCTGCTTGGCTTGCCGGGCAACTTGCCGGAGGTGACAGGAGCCAGTGGTCATCGTGTGTTGGGCGCCATTTACCCTGCTTAGTTTCTCACCGTCTTGGCTTGCCCGAGAGCTTAAAATCAAGCCACAAAAAACTACGGGGAGCCTAAGCTCCCCGTTTTCATTCAATCCACTCAAGCCCTGATTAAACAGAGAAAGACGACCCGCAACCACAAGTTGAGGAAGCGCCGGGGTTCTTGATCACGAACTGCGCGCCTTCTAAACCTTCCGAGTAGTCAATCTCGGCGCCCACCAGATACTGATAGCTCATGGGGTCAATTAATAAAGTAACTCCGTTTTTTTCCATGGCGGTATCGTCTTCGTTCTGTACTTCGTCAAACGTAAAGCCGTATTGAAAGCCAGAACAACCGCCACCCGTTACAAAAACGCGCAGCTTCAAGTCGTTATTACCTTCTTCTTCAATCAAATCGCGCACTTTGTTGGCGGCGTTGTCAGTAAAAACAAAGGGGGCTGGTAAATCGGTCACTGCATTCATGATGAACTCCTAAACAATAGTATTTACGTTACTTTGGCTAATAAGTGAAGTGCGGCCGAAAATCCAATAATCAATTGCTTGCCGCCAATTTTAATTCAATTGCTTTGCCGCTCACACCTTGGTGAACAAGCCGTCCTTGAACGACTGCCCCCAAATGCATCTCTAAATTATTGTACTGCACATCTCCTGTGACTCGCGCACGCGGTTGAAGTTCGAGGAATTCGCTCGAATGAACTGGGCCAGTAATCGTTCCATTGATAACTAGGTGGGACACATGTATCTCACCTTCAATTCGCGCGTGTTCGCTCAACACTAGCGTACCGCCTGCTTCGCCGCTTGCACGAACATTTCCTTTAATTTCACCATCTACACGAAGGCCGCCGACAAACGTGACATCCCCTTCAATTTTAGTACCGGCTCCGATGAGACTATCAATACGACTTTGTGGTTTATTCGATTTTTTGAGAAACATAGCGGCCCTTTCAGGTTTTCGATCGGTTGCTTATGGGTGTTTAGGATTACTACTTATACTTATCGGCGCTTATCAAAGCATGACCGACTGGGTTGCACGCATAGCGCCATCTTGCATTAAACGGACTTCAACACTCACAACATGTGCCCCTATGGGAACAATAAAAGTGCCATCAATTCGTTGGAAATGTTTAAAACTGATGCTGTAACGCTGCCTATTTTGCTCGCTTGCATTGGGTAAAATCATCATAGCACTTTTGCCACCCTGTTGCAGGCTGACCAATATCTGAATATTCCCCCTAAACTCGCGCTCTTTTTTGCCGCCTTGTGCCGCCGCCAACACGCGATAACGGTACTGGCCAGGCACCCCGTCAGGGTCAATGCGCAAGCGATTAAGTGTGAAGCCCAACTCTTGTCCATCTGCCACGGCCAAATTCTCAAAGAACGCCATATCTTCTTTGAGGCGGGCGTTTTCCTCTTCCAAGGTTTTAACCTGACGCACCAACTGTTGCTGGGTAGTGCGCTCAATTTGCAGAGTACTTTCGCCTGCATTCGTAAAAGAGCGGAGTTGAGCGACCTCTTTTTCCAAAGCATCCGACTTTTCTTTGAGGGTACTTAGCTCTTGATCCGTCGCGCGCCGGTCAAATCCAGCGATACGGCGTCCCGTGTCATACACCCAACCCGCCAACGCTAGCGAAATGCTGAGCACCGCAACCGCCGCGAGTAAGCGGTAATACCACGGAACGTGAGTGCGCACTGCGACACGCGGCGCTGAGATGCCGAAGCGTCGACGCAAACGGCTCATCATTAAGGCAAGACGGGAATCTGTGTAAGTCCGGCGCATTCGTCAAATCCAAACATGATATTCATGTTCTGCACGGCCTGTCCCGCCGCCCCTTTTACTAGGTTATCGATGACCGATAACACCACCAGCGTATCACCACCCTGAGGCCGGTGTAGCGCAATCCGGCAGAGGTTAGAAGCCCGTACAGAGCGCGTTTCCGGATGGCTGCCAAATTTCAACACGTCCACAAACGGTTCATTGGCATAGCGCTTTTCGTAGATTGCTTGAAAATCTGCTTCTTGGGCAACCTGCGCATAAAGCGTGGCATGAATCCCGCGAATAATCGGCGTGAGATGCGGCACAAAGGTCAGCCCAACCTGTTTTTGCGCCGCTAGAGACAAACCTTGTCGAATCTCCGGCAAATGCCGATGGCCAGAGGCGCCGTACGCTTTGAAGTTGTCGGAAGCCTCCGAAAACAAGGAGTGCACTTCCGCTTTTCTGCCAGCGCCTGACACGCCAGATTTAGCATCGGCAATCAAATGGTCGACATCCACCAAACCCGCTTCAATCAAAGGTAAAAAACCAAGTTGCACTGCCGTAGGATAACAGCCGGGGTTAGCGACCAAACGTGCGGTCTTTATTTTGTCGCGATTAACTTCGGGTAAACCATAAACAGCCTCTGCCACCAAATCAGGCGCGGCATGCTTCATTCCGTACCATTTTTCCCACTCTGCAACATCTTTAATACGGAAGTCTGCGGCCAAGTCAATGAGCCGGACACCCGCATCCAGCAAGGCTTTCGCCTCGTTCATGGCAATGCCGTTGGGCGTCGCAAAAAACACCAAATCGCACAGTTCCAACTGGGCGGATTTTGGATCGACAAAATTGATGCTGACTCTGCCCCGCAAGCTAGGGAACATATCCGCCACCGCCATCCCCGCGTCACCGCGAGACGTAATGGCGGCCAATTCCACATCTGGGTGTTGGGCTAAAAGCCGGAGTAACTCCACGCCTGTGTAACCCGTACCACCGACAATACCAACTTTAATCATCGCACCCTCAAGATTAAGAACAACGCTAAGGCCAAGGCTAAGAATAATAAGGGTAATTCACAAAAACACTTCGGCACTCTAATAACCATTCTGAGACTTTAAAAACAAAAGCCGCCAGAAGGCGGCTTTTGTAGCAAAGCATTGTAGCAATTAACGCTTGGAGAACTGCTTACGACGGCGCGCTTTGCGGAAACCAACCTTCTTACGTTCCACTTCACGTGCATCGCGCGTTACGAAACCGGCTTTCGAAAGTGCGGGCTTCAATAACGCATCATATTCAATCAGCGCGCGGGTAATGCCATGACGAACTGCGCCAGCTTGGCCTGATTCACCACCACCAGCCACATTGACCATGATGTCAAAAGTGCTGACATGCTCAGTTAGTTCGAGTGGCTGACGAACAACCATACGACCTGTTTCGCGCGAGAAAAACTCGTCAAGGGGCTTGTCGTTCACAATGAACTTGCCACTACCGGCTTTCAAGAATACGCGTGCAACTGACGTCTTACGACGACCTGTACCGTAATAATAATTAGCAGTCATGTTTCTTATATCTCCAGCGACTTAGGTTGCTGAGCGGCGTGCGGATGCGTCGCACCAGAGTAAACCTTGAGTTTTTTAATCATTGCGTAGCCCAACGGGCCTTTAGGCAACATACCTTTAACCGCCTTTTCAAGTACCCGTGCTGGCGCACGTTTTTGTAGTGTCTTGAATGTATCTTTATAGATACCGCCTGGATAACCAGTATGGCGATAATAAATTTTGCCTTCTTCTTTATTGCCGGTTACGCGTATTTTTTCTACGTTAACAACGACGATAAAATCCCCCGTATCAACGTGAGGCGTGAAGATTGGCTTATGTTTGCCACGAAGGCGACGTGCAATTTCAGTAGCTACTCGCCCCAAAATTTTGTCTGTCGCATCGACGACAAACCAGTCGTGCTGAACTTCGTGCGGCTTGGCGGAAAACGTTTTCATGTGTACTACCCCTGCATCAGCGTAAAGCGGAAAGCCGAGCATTGTATTTAGTTAGCTGCGCGCTGTCAAACCACTTGTTAAGTTATCACTGATATCTTCCTTGATACCCTTAAAAATCCGGTTAGAATTTGGCCCTACCAAACAAACTGAGATTAAAAAATGGAATGCACCGTTAAATGGCAAGGCATTGAAGGTATGGCGTTTAATGCGGAAACTGGCAGTGGCCATGTGGCTAAGATGGATGGCGCGCCAGAGGGGGGTGGGCATAATCTGGCGCCACGGCCCATGGAAATGGTATTGGCAGGAACGGGCGGTTGTACGGCTTACGACGTGGTGTTGATTTTAAAGCGCAGTCGCCAAGATATTACGGGCTGCGATGTCAGCCTTAAAGCGGTGCGTGCGGAAACGGATCCTAAGGTCTTCACTCACATCCATTTTCACTTTACGCTCACCGGGAAAGCACTCAAGCCAGATGTAGTCGAGCGCGCTATCAAGCTGTCTGCAGAAAAATACTGTTCCGCTTCGATCATGCTGGCGAAAACGGCTGAAATTACGCACGACTGGGAAATTATTGAGGCTTAGGGCCACTGTAGCGCCTAAGCACGCCCCCCCCATTTGCGCCCCCTCTATAACCCTTATACCCTATACCCTTACACCCAATAAGCTGTGCGCGTCATCACACCCGAAACCACCTTCATAGCTACCTTGGCTGGCATGGGTAGTTCTCCCGCCCCTAGCCGCTCCGCGGTCTGAGCATGCGCCATTTCATCTACTTTCATTTGCTCAAGTACTGCCCATGATTTAGCGTCCGTTTTAGGCAAACGTTGTAGATGATCGGCAAGATGTTTTTCTACTTGTCGCTCAGTTTCAGCCAAAAACCCTAAATTCCATTTGTCGCCGAATTTTCCGGCCAACACACCGATGGCTAAGGATCCGCCATACCAAATCGGATTAAGCCAGCTTTTGCGACCGCCTAATTCTTGGATACGTTGCGAAGTCCAAGCTAAATGCTCGGTTTCTTCTTCGGCTGCTCGCTTAAGTGCGTTTCGAATGGTTAAATCTTTAGATGCCAGCGCTTGGCCTTGATACAGCGCTTGAGCACAAATTTCACCGCAATGATTCACACGCATCAAGCTCGCTGCATGCCGCTTTTCTGCTTGAGACAAATCGGCGTCTGGTAAATTGGCGCCGGGTATGGGCCGAACACTCCGCGCTGGTGCAAACACGGCGCGCAAAGCTTTATCAAATTCGACGATCAATGCATCCATTTCTATGGCTCTCCTACTTTCCTACTTATCTAACACAAACCCCTAAATCCATATTGGATTCTACCCGCAGTATAATTGGCCACTGGCCGACTGCCGCCACCCTTTCTAGGAGATTTGTTGTGAAAAAACTATCCGTTTTGATGCTAGGCATTGTAAGCATTGCCTGTTTTACAGCCACAGTAGCTACGGCTGCGCCAGAGAACATGGCTCCTGGGTTATGGGAAATTACTATCAAAATCGACATGCCCGGTATGCCAGCAGGTGCCGGGACAAACACCGTGCGGCAATGCATTACGCAAAAAGACGTAACCAGCGGGAGCTACGCGACACCCGCCACGC
>Ga0209181_10012370_pt1 | contig 10800 bp, 5 predicted proteins | sample MAT05_FD_187208 | JGI IMG/M metagenome (GOLD analysis project Ga0209181, IMG submission 187208) | Freshwater microbial communities from Lake Fryxell liftoff mats and glacier meltwater in Antarctica - MAT-05 (SPAdes) (version 2) | ecosystem: Environmental > Aquatic > Freshwater > Ice > Liftoff...
ACCCCGGATGGGCAATCGCCACGGGCTCATCGCCGGCGCCACCGGCACGGGAAAAACCATCACGCTCCAAGGTCTCGCGGAAAACTTCAGCGCGCTCGGCGTGCCCGTCTTTCTCGCCGACATCAAGGGCGACCTCAGCGGCCTCGCCAAGCCCGGCAGCGCGACACCGAAAACCGCCGAGCGCATCAAGGCCCTCGGCCTCACCGATCACGCGTTCGCCGGCTTCCCCGTCACGTTCTGGGACATCTTCGGCAAGTCCGGCCACCCGATCCGCGCCACCGTCAGCGAGATGGGCCCACTGCTCCTCGCCCGCGTGCTCAATCTCAACGACACCCAGGAAGGCGTGCTCGCGATGCTCTTCAAGATCGCCGACGATCACGGCCTGCTCCTGCTCGATCTCGAGGACCTGCGCGAGATGCTGAAATTCCTCGGCGAGAACTCCAGCCAGTTCACCGTGGAATACGGCAACATCAGTACCGCCAGCATCGGCGCCATCCAGCGCGCGTTGCTCCAACTCGATCAACAAGGCGGCGCGAAATTCTTCGGCGAACCCGCGCTCAATCTCGACGATTTCCTCCAGACCGGCGCCGACGGCAAAGGCGTGATCAATATCCTCGCCGCGGATCAGCTCATGCAAAGCCCGCGCACTTACGCGACCGCGCTGCTCTGGATGCTCAGCGAGCTCTTCGAGCGAATGCCCGAGGTCGGCGATCTCGCGAAACCGAAGCTCGTTTTCTTTTTCGACGAAGCGCATCTGCTCTTCAGCGATCTGCCGCGGGAAATCGAAGACAAGATCGAGCAGGTCGTCCGCCTCATCCGCTCGAAAGGCGTCGGCGTTTTCTTCATCACGCAAAACCCGATCGACATCCCCGAGCGCATCCTCGGACAGCTCGGCAACCGCGTGCAGCACGCGCTGCGCGCCTTCTCGCCGCGCGATCAAAAGGCCGTGCAAAGCGCCGCGGAAACTTTCCGCCAGAATCCCAAGCTCAACGTTGCCGAAACCATCACGCAGCTCGCCGTCGGCGAAGCGCTCGTTTCGCTTCTCGATGAAAGCGGCACGCCCGCCATCGTCGAGCGCGCCCTCGTCCTCCCGCCGCGCAGCCAGATCGGGCCGATCACCGCGGCTGAGCGCGAGGCGCAGATCAAGGAATCGGTCATCTACGGCACCTACGAAACCGCCGTCGATCGCGAAAGCGCTGCGGAAAAGCTCCAGGCGCGCGCCGCAGAGCGCGTCGCCGGTCCGGCCCCAACACCCGCCGCCCCGGGAACGCCCCGCCCTTTACCCGGAGATGCTCCCGCCAGCCAGCCTGCCCAGAGCGGCGGCGGGCTCATGGGCACGCTCGGTTCCTTCATCTTCGGCAGCACCGGCCCACGCGGTGGCCAGCGCGATGGCCTCGTGCAGATGATGACGAAGAGCGCCGCCCGCACTGTCACCTCGTCCGTCACCCGGGAAATAATGCGCGGCGTCCTCGGTGGAATCCTCGGCGGCAAACGCCGCTAGGATTCTCCGCCCCGGCTGCCCCAATTGCGGCCCGTGATGAGCCGCGCGCCGCGACCGTAGGTGATATAAGCCCACGCCCAATTCATCAGCACGAGCAGCTTGTTGCGGAAGCTGACGAGGAAAAGCACGTGAATGAAGAGCCACGCCAGCCAGGCGAACCACCCGGAGAACCGCATAAATCCAGCATCCGCGACGGCCTTGTTGCGACCGATCGTCGCCATCGTGCCTTTGTCGAAATACTCAAAGCGCTCCGTCCAACCGCCTGCAAGCAGCGCCCGAATCTGCCGCGCCACATGACGCCCCTGCTGCATCGCCACAGGCGACAAACCCGGCAGCGGACGATCTCCCCCACCCGGCGCGAAGTTCGCCATGTCGCCGATGACAAACACATCGCGGTGTCCCGGAATCGAGCAGTCCTCCTTCACGATCACGCGTCCCTGCTTATCGAGCGGCACGCCGAGGCTTGCGCCGAGCGAGGAAGCGGCGTTGCCCGCCGCCCAGATGATGGTCCGCGCGGGAATTTTCTCGCCGCCTTTGAGCATCACGCCTTCCTCCGACAACTTCTCGACCATCGTGCTCACGCGCACTTCGACGCCGATGTCGAAAAGCTGGCGGCGCGCACTTTCCGACAAATCCTCGGTGAACGGCGGCAGCACCCGCGGCGCGCCTTCGATCAGGAGCACGCGAGCCTGGGACGGATCGATGTGCCGGAAATCTTTGACCAGCGTGACGCGCGCGATCTCCGCAATCGCGCCCGCCATCTCCACGCCCGTCGGGCCCGCGCCCACGACCACGAAGGTCATCGCCGCGGCGCGCTCTTCATCGTCCTCGGTTTTCTCCGCGATCTCGAAAGCCAGAAGCATCCGCCGCCGGATCTCCAGCGCGTCGTCGAGGTTCTTCAAACCGGGCGCGAACTTCTCCCACTTGTCGTGTCCGAAGTAGGAGTGCCGCGCGCCGGCGGCCACGATGAGGTAGTCGTATTCCACATCGCCATCGCTCGTCAGGACCTTCTTCTGGTGCACATCGATGCTCTGCACGTCGGCGAGAATCACCTCGGCATTGTCCTGGCGGCGCAGGATGTGGCGGAGCGGCTCGGCGATGTCCGCCGGGGAAAGCGCGGCTGTCGCCACCTGATACAGCAGCGGCTGGAAAAGGTGGTGGTTCTGCCGGTCGAGCAGCGTCACGCGGACATTGAGTTTGCGCAGGGCCTTGGCGGCTTCGAGACCGCCGAAGCCTCCACCGATAATGACCACGCGGGGTAAATTGCGCTGATGAACTTTCATGGGGCAGCTTTGGAAACGAGCTTCAATAGAACACAGGACGCGATGTTCGTGAATTCTTTCACAAACTTTCCGCGGCGGCTCAGACGTTGATTTTTGCGGGCTCCGCCTGGCCGAGCGCCGCCTTCATCGCGCGCAATAACTTCTCGGCGGTGTAAGGCTTGTCGAGGAAGGTCTTCACCCCGAGCCCTTCGAGCACGACGGTCGTTTCTTTTTGAAACTGCCCGCTCGACGCGATCACGCGCACGTTCGGGTCCAGCTTGCGCAGCGAGCGGACCAGCGTCACGCCATCCATCTGGCCCATCGCGATATCGGTCAGCACCACGTCGATCTCATTGCGGCGCTGGTGATAAAGCGCGAGGCCGTCGCTGCCATCCTCGGCAGTGTAAGCGCGGTAGCCGTTGGCCATGAGCGTGCGCACGAGCGCCTCGCGGATCGGTGGTTCGTCGTCCACGACGAGCACCAGTTCGCCATTGCCGCCGGTCAGCGGAGCCTCCTGCTTTTTCTCCGCACTCACCTCGGCATCCTGCGAGGCCGGGAGGAAAACGCTGAACGTCGTCCCCACGCCGAGTTCGCTTTGTACGGTCAGAAAACCGCCGTGGCTTTTCACGATGCCGATGACCGTGGCGAGACCGAGTCCGGTGCCCTTGCCGACTTCTTTGGTAGTAAAGAATGGGTCGAAAATTTTCTCCATGACCTCGGGCGTCATGCCGCTGCCGGTGTCTTTGGAGCGGAGCACCACGTGCGGGCCAAATTGCGCGCCGGGGTTCATGCTCGCGAAGTGCTGATCGATATCGACATTCTCGGCGCTGAGCGTGATCGAGCCGCCCTTCGGCATCGCATCGCGAGCGTTCACGCAGAGATTGAGCAGCACCTGGTGAAGCTGCGTCGCGTCGCCGGAAACCGTCCACAGATCCGGCGGGAAGTGCGTCTGGATGTCGATGTTCCGCGGGAACGTTTGCGCCATCACCTTGGCCAGCTCGCTCATCAGATGTTTGAGCTGGAGCAGCACGCGCTCGCCTTCCACCCCGCGCGCAAAGGTCAGCACCTGCTTCACGATCCCCGCGCCCCGCTCCGCGCTGCTCTCGATGATGCTCAGCATCTTCTGCGAGTCCTCGTCCTCGAATTCCTTCTTCAGAATCCCGCACGACATCAGGATCGGCGACAGGATGTTGTTCAAGTCATGCGCGATGCCGCTGGCCAGCGTGCCGATGCCTTCAAGCCGTTGCGCGCGGAGAAATTGCGACTCCAATTTCTTCGTCTCCGTCACGTCGGTATTGATCACGAGCACGGACTTCGGCGTGCCGTCGGTGTCGCGGACCAGCGTCCAGCGGCTGTTCACGATTACCGGGACGCCGTCCTTTTTCTGATGCTCGAGCTGGCCGCGCCACGACCCGACCTTGAGCAGCTCGATCTCCGCGTCGTAGTTCCGTTCCTTCACGAAAGTCTCGAGCGTCTTCGCTCCGATCATTTCCTCAGAAGTCCAGCCGTAGAGCCGCTCCGCGCCTTGATTCCAGAACAACACTTGGTTCTCCAGATCGCGCACGATGATCGCGTCCGACGCGAGGTTCAGCAGATTCGCCTGCTGGCGATTGCGCTCCTGAGCGCGACGCTGCTCGGTGCGATCCAGCGTGAGCACCAGCACCGCATCGCGTCCGCTAAAAGGAATCTCATGCCACGTGCTCTCGACATAAAGAGTCGCGCCATCTTTGCGCGTGTGCCGCCACGCGGTACTCGCGCCATCGCCGGCATTGCCCTCCACTTCCTTCGCGCCCTCTTCCGGGGTCGCGATCTGATCCATGCTCATCGCGAGGAATTCCTCCCGCGTGTAGCCGTAGCGCTTCACCGCCGCATCATTCACCACCAGAAAGCGCAGCGACTCCGCGTCCACCACCCACATCGGCAGCGGGTGATGATGAAAGAGCAGTTGGAAACTGGACTCCGACTCCAGCGACGCGGGAAGCGGGTTCTCGAGCAGGGAAGACATTGATTAAAAAAGGCCTCCCGAGAGCAAAAAAATGGTCGGGGTGTTAAACGGGCGGCGCATATCCAAATCTAAGAGAGCGAAAGGCATGCCATCTCCTTAGCGGGTTTCCTGCTGAGAAAGGCCCGCGCGATTCCAAATATGTCTTGGCCGCACCCCCCACCCTTCCTACCTTCGACGCCCCATGCATCCCGAAATCCAAAAGGCCGTCGACGCCGGAAAGCTCACCCCCGCCGCCGGCCAGACTCTCGCTCAGCTCCAGCCCGGCACCTACGTCGTTCACAAGAGCTGGGGCTTTGGGCAGGTCGGCGACATCGATTTCCTCGTCAGCCAGATCACCATCGATTTCAAGGCCAAGAAGGGCCACACCATGCAGCTCCAGTACGCCGCCGAGTCCCTGCTGGCCATCAATAGCGAGCACATCCTCGCCCAGAAAGCCTCCGACCTCGCCAGCGTGAAAGCGCGCGCCAAGGAAGACCCGGTCGGTCTCACCCGCGGCATCCTCACCAGCTACGGCGGCAGGGCCACGCAGGACCAGATCGCGCAGGCTCTCATCGGTGATGTCTTCAGCGAATCCGAATTCCGGAAATGGTGGGAGAACACCAAGAAGGCGCTGAAGAAGGACGGCCACTTCGCCGTGCCGGCCAAGAAGACCGAGCCCTTTGAGCTCCGCGAAGCCGCCGTCTCCCACGCCGAGCAATACCTCGCCACCTTCACCGGCGCCCGCAAGCTCAAGGACCAGCTCAACGCCCTCGACCAGATCCTCAAGAACCTCCCCGAGTTCACCGACCTCTCCGTCCTCGTCGCCGTCCTCGCCACCGCCGAGGATCAGGCCCGCAAAAACCAGCGCCTCAACCCCGCGCAGGCCCTCGAATTCCTCATCACCCGCGACGAGATCGTCGATAAAGCGCCGAGCCTCGCCCGCGCCGCCGACGCCTCCACCGTGCGCCAGTTTCTCATCGACGAGAAGGGCCGCCTCGCCGCGCTCGTCGGCGACCTCCCGGCCGCCAAACAGAAGCGCGCCCTCAGCGAATTCCCCGCCGCCTTTGGCGACGCCTGGCCCGCGCTCGCCCTCGCCCTCGTCACCCGCGGCAGCACCCGCGTCGTCACCGAAGCCGCTCGTCTCATGGAAGACAAAGGCCAGCTCGACGCCCTGCTCACCGGCCTCGACAAAGCCATCCGCGAACACTCCATCACCTCCGAGTCCCTCATCTGGCTCTGCAAAGAACGCGACGGCGCCTTCTCCGACCTCGTCAATCCCCGCCTCTTCAGCGCCGTCGTCGGCGCCCTCGAGCGCGATCAGTTCGACGAAGACAAGCGCGACCGCCGGCTCCACGATCTCCTCCTCAACGACAAGGAACTCGTCCCCGACCTCCTCGCGGCCGCCGTCCATGAAGAGCTCCGCGACATCATGCAAAAGCTCATGCGCACCCCGGTCTTCGAGGAGCTGAATAAGCGCTCCCTCCTTGGCCGCATCATCCGCGTCCATCCCGAGATGCAGGCCCTCGTCTCCGGCGACAGCGACGTGAAGCAGGAGACCCTCGTCGTCTCCTGGGAAAGCCTCGAGAAGCGCAAGAACGAGTTCGACGAACTCGTCAACACACGCATCCCCGAGAACATCCGCGAAATCAGCGCCGCCCGCGAACACGGCGATCTCCGCGAAAACTTCGAGTTCAAGGCCGCCAAGGAAATGCAGCGCGTCCTCGGGCGCCGCCGCGCCGAGACCGAGCGCGAGCTCGCCCTGGCCCGCGGTACCGACTTTGCCAACCCCGACACCAGCGCCGTCGCCCTCGGCACCATCGTCACCATCAAGGACGCCACCGACGGCCACCTCGACATCTACACCATCCTCGGCGCGTGGGATGGCGATCCGGAAAAGAACATCGTCAGCTACCAGAGCGCGCTCGCCCAGGCCTTCATCGGCCACAAAGTCGGCGAGCAGGTCACCGTCCCCACCGAGTTCGGCGACCGCACCGTCGAGATCGTCAAGATCGAGGCTTGGAAGAAGTAGGCGCAAAGGTGGAGGCGGACGGCGCAGCGACCTCCCTGCTGTCATCCTGAGCGCAGCCGAAGGACCTCGAATATCCCTCCTGCATCAGACGCGATGCTGGTGAGGAAAGGCTGATGCGTGAGGTCCTTCGGCTGCGCTCAGGATGACAGTTTGTTTTCCAGCCGCCCCGGCCGCCCCTACGTTTTCCTCGCCTCGCGGATTGTCCCCGGCGATAACCCACCCGCCATGCGCTGCCCCCGGCTCTTCCTCTTTCTCCTACTCTTCCTCTTACTCCCCCTCGGTTCCGCGCGCGCTTCCGAGCCATTCTTTAAAAAAGGCGACGTCATCGCGCTGGTCGGCGGCGAGGAAATGGTCGTGGCCAGCGAATACGGCTACCTCGAACTCCTCCTCACCCGCGCCCTGCCCGACTACCACCTGCGCTTTCGCAACCTCGCCTGGGAAGGCGACACCGTCTTCGAGCAGCGCCGCGACCTCAACTTCCCGACCTACGAGGAGCAGCTCGACAAGATCGGCGCCACCGTGGTCATCGCCCAATTCGGGCAGATGGAAAGCCTCGCCGGCAAGGAGAAGCTGCCGGAGTTCATCGCTGCGTACGAGAAGCTGATCGAGCGTTTCAGCGGCGGGGGAAAACGGCGGGTGGTCATCGCTACGCCTACAGTTGCGGTCGATTTCTCACCCGAAATGAGAACTGCAGGCGATTACATTACCGCAATCGTCGGTTTTGTGCATCGCCGCGGACTCCGTGTCATTGTCGGCGAAATGACCGACAACGTGACTCCTTTGGCCTTCAAAGCGGACAAGGTTCACCTCACTCAAGAAGGTCATGCGCATATTGCATTCGGTTTCGCCGATACATTCGACGTTGGATACATGCACCAAGGCTCGCGCGGGATGAGCCGGTTTGCTGGAATCATCGAAAATCAAGCGAACGAACCCCTGCGCCAGCTCATCATCGCCAAGAACCGCCTCTGGTTCGACTACTGGCGGCCGCAGAACTGGGCCTTCCTCGCCGGGGACCGCACCGCCCAGCCGAGCAGCCGCGATCACCTCGATCCCTCCAAACGCTGGTTCCCGCCCGAGCGCGAAGCCTTCCTCCCGCTCATCGAGGCCAAGGAAAAGGAGATCGACGCCCTCGCCGCCCAACTCGCCGCCGGGAAATGATCGTGACCTTCGCAGAATCGACGCGGGACAGGGATGGTGCTGTCGGAAATCCGACCAGACCTTCCGACGCTTCGGATGGTCATGTCCGAAATCCGACACCGCCTTCCGGGCGCTTCGGGGGCCTGCGCCACCTGGGCCCGGCCTCGCTCATGGATTCCTGAGCCCGTCCTTCAACCCGCTCTTTTCGTATGAAGTCTCATCCCCCTCTCTCGCTCCCTCCACTCCGGCCCGGGGCACTTTTCCCACCGCCCCTGCTCCGCGGCCTCCTGCTGCTCGCGTCCACCGCCCTGCCCGTGCTCGCGCAGACACCCGCACCGGCACCCGACCGCGACGCCCCGGAGACCGAGCTCGCCTCCTTCCGCCTGCCGCCGGGGTTTGAGATCAACCTTTTCGCCTCCGAGCGCGAGGGCGTGCTGAAGCCCATCCAGATGCGCTGGGATACGCGCGGGCGGCTCTGGGTGATCGGCAGCACCACCTACCCGCAGATCAAGCCCGGCGAGGAACCGAACGACAAGGTGTGGATCCTCGAGGACACCAAGGGCGCGGGTTACGCGGATAAGGTGACGGTCTTTGCCGACGGGCTGATGATCCCGACGGGGCTGGAGATCGCGCCCGTGGATGGAACCGCGGAGGCGCGGAGGCGCGGAGGGGAGGAAAAAGGCAGCGCTGCGCCCGGTGCGCCCTCTTCTACGTCCTCCCCAGCCTCCTCCGAATCTCCGCGCCTCCGCGCCTCCGCGGTTCCATCCGCCTGCTACGTCGGCGAGGGCACCAAGCTGCTCCTCCTCACCGACACGGACGGCGATGGTAAGGCCGACCGGCGCGAGGTGGTGCTGCGCGGCTTCGGCACGGGGGACAATCACCAGAACCTCAATTCCTTTCGCTGGTCGCCCGCCGGGGAGCTGATGTTTTGCCAGGGGCTGCACGCCTTTTCCCGCGTGGAGACGCCCTATGGGATCGTGGCGCTGGATCAGGCGGGGCTCTGGCGGTTCCGTCCGCGGGAGCACCGGCTCGATGCGTTCTTCGGCGGCGCCGCCGATCCGCAGAATCCGTGGGGCTGGACGTTCACGAAGTGGGGCGTGCCGGCGATCTCGGCGGGCAATAGCGGGAACATGTATTACCCCACGCCGGAGATGATCCGCGGCTGGCAGGGCGGGCGTCGCGAGACGATCTGGGCCACGGGCAAGGGCCGCAAGACGAGCAACCCGGAGATCATCGAGAGCGCGCACTTTCCCGACGAATGGCAGGGCGCGCTGGTCACCGGCGGCTACATCAACAACGGCGTGTGGACGCTGGCCCTGGAGCAGGATGGCGCGGGCGTGAAGGTGGTGGATCACCCGACGCTGCCGCCGCTGGTCCAGAGCACGCACGGGAGTTTCCGGCCGGTGGATGTGAAGCTGGGGCCCGATGGCGCGCTCTACATTTGCGACTGGTACAACCCGATCATCGGCCACTACCAGGCGAGCTTCCGGCATCCCGATCGCGACAAAGCGCACGGGCGCATCTGGCGGGTGACTTACAAGGGCCGCCCGCTGCTCACGCCGCCGCCGGTGCTGGCGCTGGCGCAGCCGGATTTTGTGTCGCTCTTCGAGCTGCTGCGGAGCAAGGATCGCTACCCGCGCGAGCAGGCGAAGATGAAGCTGTGGAGCAGCGAGACCGCGGCAGTGACGCGCGCCCTGCGCAACTGGTATCCGCAGCTCGACCCGGTGGCGCCCGATCTCGATTTCGCGCACGTGCAGGCGCTCGGGGTCTTCGAGGCGCACGAAGTCGTGGACGTGCCGCTGCTCCAGCGCACGCTCGCCGCGAAGTCGCCCGAGGCGCGCGCCTACGCCGCCGCGACGCTGGCCCGCTGGGCGGATCGGCTGCCGCTGGAGTTTGAAACCGTGGAGACGCTCGCCGATCTCGCGCACGACGCCGACCCGCGCGTGCGCCTCGCGGCGATCGTGGCCGCGGGCAACGTGCCGCGCGTGGAGTCGATGGTCGTGGTGCTCAGCGCCGCACAGCAGCCGCGCGACCGCTTCATCGACACCGCGCTGACTGCCGCGACCGCCGTGCTCAAGCCGCAATGGGAACCGCTCGTCGCCCAAGGCGCGCCGGGTTGGAAACCCGAGTGGCTCGCGCTCGTGAAGACGCTCGACAAACCCGCGCCGAAACCCGCGCCCGCGAAGAAGGTGGCGCAGCAAGTGGGCGCGCCGATCGTGCCGATCTACGGTCGCCTGCGCGCCTCGCCCTTCGTGGTCAGCGGCCTCGTCACCGAGGTGCAGGCCAAGGGCAATGCGGAGAACGGGAAGAAGATTTTCCATCGCCCCGAGCTGGCGTGTTTGACCTGCCATCGCATCGGCGAGGAAGGCGGCAAGATCGGCCCAGCGCTGGATGCCATCGGGAGCGCGCAGCCGCTGGAGTTCATCATCGGCACGATCATCGAGCCGCAGCGCGAGGTGAAGGAAGGCTTTGAAACCGTGCGGGTGATGACGAAGAATGGTGACGAAAAGATCGGCGTGATCGTGGCCGGCAACGACCGCGAGATTACGTTGCGCGACCCGACCGGCGCGGAGCACACCGTGGCGCAGGCCGACATCGCGAAGCGGGAATTCATCGGCTCGCTCATGCCCGCCGGCCTGACCGACAACCTCCCGCCCGAAGACCTGCGCGACCTCTTCGCCTACCTCGCCCAACTCGGGAAGGTGAAGTAGCGCCGGCATCCACGCCGCGGATAACGCGCGCCTTCGCCCGTCATTCTGAGCTTGCGAAGAAGCTCTGATCTCTGCCCGGCATCTGAGACGAAGCGGTAGCAAAAAGTCAGAGACCAGAGGTCCTTCGCTACGCTCCGGATGACTGGCTTAGGGCAAACCGCGCGGTTTTCGGG
>Ga0209181_10012371_pt1 | contig 10799 bp, 9 predicted proteins | sample MAT05_FD_187208 | JGI IMG/M metagenome (GOLD analysis project Ga0209181, IMG submission 187208) | Freshwater microbial communities from Lake Fryxell liftoff mats and glacier meltwater in Antarctica - MAT-05 (SPAdes) (version 2) | ecosystem: Environmental > Aquatic > Freshwater > Ice > Liftoff...
CTTTTAACATGCCTGCTACTACTACTACTGACATGCCGCTCCTACGGAGCTTTGATATTTTCTTTTTTTTTGATGCTACTGACATGCCGCTCCTACGGAGCTTTGATATTTTCTTTTTTTTTGATGCTACTCACATGCCGCTCATACGGAGCTTTGATATTTTCTTTTTTTTTGATGCTACTCACATGCCGCTCATACGGAGCTAATCATTTTAGAGATTTAGAATTAATTTCCATCATATCTCATACAACTCCAGTGGTTGCCCGTTTGGGTCGTAGAAAAAACAAAATTGTTTATCGGTTATTTCATCTGTTCGCACTCCCTGTACATCCACACCATTTGCCATTAATTCACTTGCTGCAGCAGCCACATTTTCTACTGCAAAAGCCAGGTGCCGCAATCCTTTCGATTCAGGAAATGATGCCCTTTCGCGGGGACTTGGAAAAGAAAATAATTCAACCTGGTACAGGTCGCCAATCGCCAGATCCAATTTGTACGAATTGCGTTCTGGCCTGAATGTTTCCTTCACGATCTTGAAACCCAATATTTCTGTGTAGAAACGTTTGCTTCGCTCATAGTCGCCGGTAATGATGGCAATATGATGTATACCTTTGATATCCATTGTTAAATTGTATTAAGCTTTTAGTTTTACTTCAAAGTCTTTCATGTTTGCAACCTTTCCCTGCACATCAAACATATCCTGCGCCAGCATCGCTTTCAACCGCCACAGCAGGTAAGCATCGCCGGTGGTTTCTTTGGCTTTGCTTAAAAACTGGTGAATAATTTTCGATGCCTTCTGCCAGTCGGGAGTGATGATCTTTCTTAATTCTGCATCATAAAAATCATAGTCAGCCGCTGCTAATTTCTTTCCGCCTTCCAGCAATCTCACCCCCTTGTTGTCAGAACAAATTTTTGTCCATTCATCGGGGTCTACTTCAAATTCACTTAATGTGATTTCCCTTGCCAGCTTTTTTGCTTTTAAAAATTCCTTCGCCGGGATTTCATGCAGCCAGTTGGGATAAAAGATGTGGCCTTTCTCATTGATGAACGGAAGATTATTCAGGTACAGTATAAAAACCCTGCCCTGGAATTCTTTCATATAGTTAAGCAGCCAGTAGTACCCGCTTACATCATGTTTGTTTTGGGCAGCCCATATCCAGATGGTTTCTTCTTCATTCCTCCGCATTGTACCCACTAATTCAGCCGCAGTGTTGGAATCGTCCACTTCATCGCTGTATGCTTTACCGTCATAATCTCCGCCGGTCAGGATATGCTTCCACCACTGCCGCCTGGTTGCTATTCCTTCGCCAACATAAATATTACCCAACGGACCCACTGCGTAATCATCCTTTACCTGTATCACCTCACCGGCAAGGGTTTCATCGAGTTCGATGGCCTGTTGTAATACTTTTACATCTGCTTCGTTAAATACTACATGGATCATTTTTTCATTTTTTTACATTTGCCGTCTATACACTAAGACGTTTTTTATTAATAAATGCGTTGGCGTTGCAACGGCGTAACAGCTAATTTATTTGGGCGTAATTAAATAATAAACGCAAGTCGTAAAAAAATTCCTCACCCATGGTATGGCACTGATGATTCCTGCCTGGTGTTTCGCCTTCCAGCCAAACTTATACGTATAGATAGGGTTGATAAAATAGTGCGTTTTGTTGGCTACTTTATAGCCTGTATTACTCACAATCTTTTCAAACCGCTCAATAGAAATACCTGTTTCTTTTATTTCTGCAAATGATGCTACATCCTGTTTTGCAGTTTTCAATATCCATTTATACAAGCTCATTGGCAGCAAATGAAAATAAGGCAGTTTGCTTAAAAATTTATTCGTCATTACCTGCTGGTGACCACCAAACGGCATCTGCCAGGGTGGAAAGCCAAAGAAAATCACTCCTGCCGGGTTCAAAAAACTTTTCATCCAGGCAATCAGTTTTTCCTGGTTGTGGATGTGTTCAATTACATCCTTTAAAATAATGATATCAAACCTTCCTTTTAATTCAGTTTCAATATCTACCTTGTAAATATCCTTCGACACAAAACTGATCTGTCCGTTCGCCAGTTCATCTTTCATAAACTCCCGGGCCAATACCAGTCTTGGCTCATCCAGCTCCACTCCTGCTGTCACACATCCTTTCTCAGTAAATGCTTTCAGCACGCCCGCTTCTGCACAGCCGATCTCAAGTACCCTCATACCTGGTCGTAAGGGCTTACACTTTTCAATAAACGGCACAATATACCTCCGTGAGTTTTGCGCCTGCATCTCAAAGTATCTTTTTTTATCGGTGTGAAATTCGAACATAATAACAGCCTCAGCCTCATTCCCTCTTCAAAAGAGAGGGAGGCCAGGCACTTATAATTTATTCAGCATTTGTAAATAAGCATTTCAACATTTTATCTTTAATCAACAACATACCCACACCAAGTGTTTTTCAGCAAGCACTTCAAAATATTTCGATCTTGTCCTATCCCTCCCCTTTGGGGGGTTTAGGTGGGGCTTCCTTCGGGGGATTTTGGTCTTCCATATCTCCTTCTAATGTTCATCATACATCAATGCACCCATCTTTTAGTTTAGTTAAGCTTCGAAAAGTTTGGGAGCCCGGCTAAACACCGTTCGGACGGCAGTGACATCCGCCAGGCCAGCCATTCGGACGGGCAACGATGATGAACAAAGAACAAATGTATATTTCAAAATAAAACTCAAAATCAATACCCTTCAACATTCATACTACCTCAACCCTCCCCTTTGGGGAGTAAGGAGCTTGCCCTCTCATACCATATCCAGGGGGGTGTCTATCTCCACCCTCAAATTATCAATAATAAAATCCTGCCGGCTCGGGGTGTTTTTGCCCATGTAATATTCAAGCAACTGCTGTATATGTGTTTCGGGCAACATCATCACAGGCTGCAGTTTCATATCGCTGCTGATGAAACGGGCAAATTCATCCGGGCTTATTTCACCCAAACCTTTAAACCGGGTGATCTCTGGCTTGGTGCCCAGCTTTTTCATTGCCGCCTGCTTCTCTGTTTCATCGTAGCAATAAATGGTTTCCTGTTTATTTCTTACCCGGAACAGCGGCGTTTCTAAAATATATACATGACCGTTCTTCACCAGGTCTGGAAAAAATTGCAGGAAGAAGGTCATCAGCAGCAAACGGATATGCATTCCATCCACATCCGCATCGGTAGCAAATACAATGTTGTTGTACCGCAGGCCTTCGTATCCTTCTTCAATATTCAATGCATGTTGCAGTAAATTAAACTCTTCATTTTCATACACTACTTTTTTGGTCAGGCTATAGCAGTTGAGCGGCTTACCCCGCAGGCTAAACACCGCCTGCGTTTCCACATTTCTTGCTTTGGTAATACTGCCGCTGGCACTGTCGCCTTCGGTAATGAAAATGGTGCTCTCTTTTTGCTTTTCTACTATCCTGTCTTTATCTTTTCCTGCAGCTTCATCATTGTAGTGAAACTTGCAGTCACGCAATTTTTTGTTATGCAGGTTGGCCTTCTTCGCCCTTTCATTGGCCAGTTTACGAATGCCGGATAATTCTTTCCGCTCCCGTTCACTTTGTTCAATCCGTTTCTTCAGCGCATCGGCGGTAACAGGATTTCTGTGCAGGAAATTATTCAATTCCTTACCCAAAAAATCGCCGATAAAGTTTTTCATGGAAGGGCCGTTTTCATACACCGTTTGAGACCCGAGTTTTGTTTTGGTCTGGCTCTCAAACACTGGCTCCTGCACCCTTACGGAAACGGCAGCGCAGATACTTCCACGAATATCAGCAGCATCATAGTCTTTTTTAAAAAACTCCCGGATGGTTTTAATATAGCCCTCCCGGAAAGCCGCCAAATGGGTACCGCCCTGGGTTGTAAACTGCCCGTTAACAAAACTGTAATATTCTTCGCCATAAGTACCCTCATGGGTAATGGCTACTTCTATGTCTTCGCCCTTTAAATGAATGATCGGGTAACGTATCTCATCCGCGTTCGTTTTACGTTGCAGCAAATCCAGCAAACCATTTTTGCTGACATAGCGTTTGCCATTCAGGTTCATCACCAGCCCTGCGTTGAGGTAGCAATAGTTCCAAAATTGGTTGTCTAAATATTCCTGAACAAAATGAAAGTTTTTAAAGATCGTTTCGTCGGGGATGAAAGTTACAAACGTACCGTTTTCCTCAGAGGTTGTAATTTCTTTATGTTCTTTTACTAAGTTTCCCTTTGCAAACTCTGCCGCTTTTTCTCGCCCTTCCCTGTAGCTGCTTACTTTAAAATAATCGCTCAGTGCATTCACAGCCTTGGTACCTACGCCATTCAGTCCAACACTTTTTTGAAATGCCTTGCTGTCGTACTTGGCGCCGGTATTGATCTTGCTCACCACATCTACCACTTTGCCCAGCGGAATACCGCGGCCATAATCCCTCACCGTAATTTCTTTTCCATTGATATTTACATCTACATGTTTGCCGTAGCCCATGGTGTGTTCATCAATACAATTGTCGATCGTTTCTTTCAGTAACACATAAATGCCGTCATCCGGGCTGCTGCCATCGCCGAGTTTACCGATGTACATACCCGGACGGAGACGGATGTGCTCTTTCCAGTCAAGGCTCCGTATGGAATCTTCGTCGTACTTATTTATTTCTTTATCTGCCATACCCCTATCCCCTAAAGGGAGACTACTTCTTTTTAAATTATGTTACCCGCATTTTTTCTTTATTCTACTTCATTGGCACAGTTTACAAGGAGGCAGGAAGGGCACTCTTGTTCAACTGTTCTTTACCAATCTTTTTGGCCCAGGTTTATTAAAGTGCCGCAATGTACTAATTTTTTTAGTAGAATTGAAGTGTGGCAAATATAGTTAAATGAGAAAAGAGTAAACGCACAGGGTTTTTAACAGTTGGGGATAAGTGGCGAGTTGCAAAAATTATATTGCTGAACGGTTGAACTGTTCAGCACCGCTTCCCGGATGTACTTATACCGTTGTTGGTGTTAAAATAAAACCTTCCAGCTATTCCATTAGCTCTGTCGTTGCGTTTTTTGACCCTCAACCGAAGCGTAAAATGATATACTGCGGAAAATAATATTACTATCTCACCTTTTTGATTACAATGCTTAGCCTGTTGGTGAAAACACAATAGGAGCATTCGGGGGATAATAAAGCGGTGTAAATTCGCAACACCCAACAAGGACAGAACGGCCGAAGCATGCAATAATATACTACAGAAAATAATATTAAAATACCCAGTTTTTGGTTATAATGATTCGACTGTTGTTGATACTTCGGCTTCGCTTAATAAACGCCACAGGGGTTTTCGGGATAATAAACCGGTATAAATTCGCAATACCCGACAAGGGCCGGGATCAACCATGAACCGGTGTCAATAATTTATTGATCTTGTCAACCACTGTATTAATATCAAATGGCTTTTGCAAAATATCATCCGCTCCACATTGCTCATAGTCTTTTAACAATTCGGGATCGGATGACAATAAAATAACGGGAATATTTATGTGAAGGTTATTTGCTTTCATTTCTTTGCACAGCATGCTGGCATTTTCGTCATTTAACCATACATCCAACAATAAAATATCAGGAACACATAAGGCCAGCTCGCTGTTCATTTCAGATTTTGATGAAGCCGTTTTTACCTCATAGCCTTTCATTTTAAGCAATTCAGAAAGGAAGAGTAATAATTCCTTTGCATCATCTACAATTAAAATATTTGCCATAACTTTTGAAGATTAAAAATAAATGGCTTACACAGCGAAAAGAATACTCTGGTAGTCAAAGGACCATATAATCATTATAAAGGTAGATCATTTTAAATCATCTACTCAAAATGGTTATTGGCATTGGTTCAAAGAAACATTTCAATTGTCCGGGCCGTGGGAGTTTCATTATAATAGTTTCCGGCAAAAACTTGTAAAACCTAACCAGGCCGTTAAAAAAGTGCTTTATCTATTTCAAAAGCGGATAATGGTTTTTCAATTATCCTGATATTTGCTTTCATTTTTCCAGGTGGAAATCGTTGCTTCAACCCACTGATCAGGTTTATTTTTAATGCCGGATTACTGTTGGATATTTCGGGGGCTTTTTCCCACCCTGAACCGTCTGGCAGGTTATTGTCGAGAAAAAGAATATCAGGATGAGAGTGGTTCAATTTGATCAACCCATCTTGTATTGTGTTTGCTATATCTACCTCGTAGTTTTTAGCAGTGAGATAATTTTTCAGCAAAAAGCACAGGTCAATTTCATCATCAATTATCAGAATTCTCTTTTTCATTATACTGGTACCTATTATATAACCATGCCAATAACCACAAGCAGTCTTTTATTGGAAATTGTTACCTTATCAGGCTCATATAACCCGGATAAGGTTAAATAATGTTATCCCATTCAGTTTAAATTTAAACCGGTTGTTCTCACAATGGGTATTAATGAGGTATCGGTTCTACTTTAACAGTTCCTCCTCCTTCAACCAGGCTGTAAAAAAGTTCATTGGTTCCGGCTTCGCCATGCAAATTCTCGCGGTAATAATATCAGGGAATGACGTATTTTGATCCTGCTTCAATCACTATTGAGGCAAAAATTTTTCCGCTTCCCATAAAAACGCTCTATCTTTCTGAGCATAAATTGAAGAGAATGAAAAACTCACTGATCATCATAGTGTTGGCATTAGGCTGTATTGCGTTTATACAACTGGATCGCTCCAAACAGGAAAGAGAAAAAATCAAAACAGCAGTTGCGGACTACAAAAACAGGTACGCCCTTGGCTGCAGTCCAGATCTTTCTTCCATTGATTTTAGCGACCGTGCCAATACCATTCCGTTACTGGGCGGCTGGGGAAGTTACCGCATGGCAGTGACGGTAAAGGACGACAGTGCCAACATTTATTTTCAGCAGGGTATTAATATGTACTATGGTTTTCACATTATTGAAGCGCTGGCATCCTTTGAAAAAGCTACCAGGTTTGATGAGCACTTTGCGATGAGTTATTGGGGTAAGGCGCTGGCTTACGGCCCCAACATCAATGATTTGGGTTATGCCGCCTCACCCGAAGCACTGGCTTCCGTAAAAAAAGCAATGGATTTATACAGTAATTGTACCGCACTGGAAAAAGCGCTGATCGATGCAATGAATGTTCGGTACGCGGCAGACAGCACGCAAAGCAGGGACCTGCTGAACCAGTTGTATGCAGATGCGATGAAGAAAGTATTTGCAAATTTTCCCAACAGCGCAGATGCAGGAACATTGTATGCCGATGCCTTAATGGTGCAGCATCCGTGGGACCTGTACGACAGGAAATACGACCCCAGGCCATGGACTCCGCCCATTGTGGCTGTACTTGAAAAAGTATTAAAACGTTTCCCCAATAATCCCGGCGCAGCACACTACTACATCCATGCGGTGGAGGGTTCCAAACACCCCGAAAAAGGTTTGATCGTGGCGAACCGGCTTGGAGCAATGATGCCGGGGTTGTCGCACCTGGTTCACATGCCCTCGCATATTTATATCCGTTCGGGACATTACAATAAAGGAATTGAAGTGAACCAATCAGCCGTAAAAGATTACTATACTTACGTTGAAAAATATCCGCTGGTGGTAAACAATACATTTCTATACCTGATGCACAACCAGCACATGGAAGCAGCATGCTCAATGATGGACGGGCAATATAAGAATGCAATGAAAGTTGCCTTAGCGCTTAACGAAAAAATCGACAGCAGTATGCTGGATGCAGGCGGATTTTTTGGTGTTGCCAGTCAATATATTTACCTGACACCGCAGTTTATACAGCTTCGTTTTGGTAAATGGGATGAGGTGCTTAACTCGCCTGACATTCCTCCATCAAGGGTGTACGCAGCATTATTGCTGCATTTTGCAAGAGGGGTGGCATTTGCAGGGAAACATCAATTGCAGGATGCGGAAAATGAATTGCAGCAATTACAGGATGCGATGGGGCACCCACAACTAAAGGAAGCGCCCACTGCATTTAACCAGGGTATTGCCGGCACAATGGTAGCAGAAAAAATTTTACAGGGAGTAATTGCAGCAGAAAAAAAAGAGGTCGAATTGTCCATCACACTGCTGGAAGATGCAGTGCATAAAGAAGACGGGATGCTGTATGGTGAGCCCAGGGATTGGGTGCTACCTGCAAGACATTACCTGGGCAGCGTTTTACTAAAAGCAAAGCACTACAAAGAAGCGGAAAAAATTTGCCGGGAAGATCTTTCCATCAATCCAAAGAATGTATGGGCATTGACTGGCTTACAGCAGGCGCTGCAAAAACGGGGTAAATTAAATGAAGCTGCTGTAATAAATAAATATGCCAAAAAAGCTGCCGCAAGGGCTGACGTTAACATAAGAAATTTGGTTTTTTAATTATAAATATAGCACCGGTTCCTCTTCAACAATCTCTGCCGGGGTACATTTATCTTCAAAATAATTTGATGATACCAGGTAACTTTAAATGACAAAAAATAACTGCACCAATGTATCATGCCACCAAAAAGAAAGTACACATCTTACTGCATCCCGAACTAGGTTACACCAAATGGGATAAGATATTGAATGGCTTCATTATTATCCTCATTATGCTGAATGTCATCGCAGTTATGCTCGAGACAGTGCCCTGGCTTCATGAAAGATACTTTGATGAGTTCATGATGTTTGACCGGGTATCAGTAATCATATTTACGATTGAATATATGCTACGGGTTTGGAGCTGCACCCATGAAGTCCGCTACAGACATGGTTTCCTGGGCCGGTTAAAATATATGGTTTCCACCTATGCCCTGATCGATCTCCTTGCCATTTTACCATTTTATATTCATGTTTTTGTTGGACTCGACCTAAGAGTATTGCGAATTTTACGCCTGTTAAGATTCTTCAGGCTGTTCCGGCTCACTGCGTACATGAAGTCTGCCAAAATGATCAGGAGTGTTTTCATAACCCGGGCCAATGAATTAAAGCTTAGCCTGATACTTATATTTTTCCTGATGATTATCGCCTCCTGCCTGATTTACTTTGCCGAGCATGACGCTCAACCTGCCATCTTTTCCAGCATTCCGGCAACTACCTGGTGGGCCATTGTTACCGTTACTTCTGTCGGGTATGGAGATATGGTGCCTGTTACGGTGTTGGGTAAATTTTTAACCGGCGTAATCACATTATTAGGGCTGGCTATTTTTGCCCTGCCGGCCGGTATCATCACCGCGGGTTTTCTTGAAGAAATGAACAAAGGTAAAAAAAAGGAAATTCGGGTTTGCCCACACTGCGGACAAGCTTTGGAACATTTACACCATGACGAACATGGATGATATCAGACACAACACGATTGTTGGATTGCAGAAAATGTTCATTTTGGAAGTATGCTATTTTGAGTACCGCCTTATACTCTAATTCCGGCAGGCAGAGACAATTCTTACTTTCTTTGAACAAAATAAATACCATGATAAAAACAGTTCATTCCATCCTGGTCCTGCTGCTTTGTATCTCCGCACAGGCACAGCACAAAACAAGCAGGCTCATTGTGCGGGGAGATGACATGGGCTATACCCATTCAGGCAATGAGGCGCTGGTAAAATGTTACCAGCAAGGTATAGAAACATCCATTGAAGTAATCGTGATATCACCCTGGTATCCGGAGGCGGTGAAACTGCTGCAGCAAAACCCCGGCGTGGATGTGGGCATTCACCTGGCACTTACAAGCGAATGGGATAATATCAAGTGGCGCCCCTTGTTTGATTGTGCCAGCCTGAAAGACAGTAACGGTTACTGCTACCCGATGGTATATCCCAACAAAAATTATCCCGGCCAGTCCATCATAGAAAATAAATGGACCATAGCCGATGTTGAAAAAGAATTCCGTGCTCAAATTGAACTGGCGCTGAAAACGATTCCCCGTATCAGCCATATATCATCTCACATGAACTGCACCAATATTACAAATGAAGTAAAGCTACTGACGAAGCAACTTGCAAGGGAATACAAAATTGATATTGACCTGGAAGATTACCAGGTACAATGGAAAGGCTATGATGGCCCATCAAAAACCTCCGCAGAAAAAATACAAAGTTTTATCCGAATGCTTGCCAGCCTGGAGCCAGGAAAAACCTACCTGTTCCTTGATCATCCCGGTTTGGATAACGAAGAATTAAAAGCGGTATACCATATTGGTTACGAGCAGGTGGCTGCAGACAGGCAAGGGGTAACCGATTTGTTTACCAATGAAAAAGTGAAAGCTTATATTAAGGAAAAAGGAATAGAACTCATTGGTTATAAAGACCTGATCCAACAAAAAAAATAGCGGTATAAATTTACCTTAACCTCTTTCCTCCAATGACCAACTAAACAATCCATTCCTGCTTGCAGGAAAGCTGCATAATTCATCACTGGCACAAAACAACTTTTTAAGAAGGTCAATTGCCGCATCATTTACACGGTGCTATTTCAGTTGCCGCACCCGCTTACTACTATCAGCCAACAATACACGATACTTTCCCTGAATCGATGGTTTAATTCGGACATACCCTACCCATAAAAAATGTAAACCGTTTTTTTATCACCAAAGCTTTGATTTTACCTACTGCAGCCCATGATGCTACCCCTGTCGCTGTGCGTCAACAGGACTTCCGCACTTTCCTTTCCATTTTTTATTAATCCATTCCACCAAACGGAAAATTTTCGATTGGGCCAATTCTTAAGAGGTTGATTTTAAGATACTTGCACTTTGGCATATTGCTGGACTATGCCATTGCAAATGCTACTTAAACAATAG